>Ga0073934_10001237_pt1 | contig 63567 bp, 60 predicted proteins | sample LarsenN4metaG_FD_76834 | JGI IMG/M metagenome (GOLD analysis project Ga0073934, IMG submission 76834) | Hot spring sediment bacterial and archeal communities from British Columbia, Canada, to study Microbial Dark Matter (Phase II) - Larsen... ... | reverse complement strand
GGCAGGATGGCGCCGGCCGCATCGGTGATGCCGAACGCTGCCGGATTGAGGAACGCCGCGGCGCCGACCAGCACCGCGGCCATGCCGACGAGGCTATGGAAGGCGGCGACCAGCTGCGGCATGGCAGTCATCTGGATCTTGCGGGCGATGACCAGGCCGACACCGCCGCCGATCAGCATCGCGGCGGCGATTTCCATCACCGAGGCGATGTCGTGGATGGCCAATGTCGTCGCCACCGCGATCGCCATGCCCAGCATGCCAGCGCGGTTGCCGCGCTGGCTGGTGGTCGGGCTCGACAGGCCGCGCAGGGCGATGATGAAGCAGACGCCGGCGACGAGATAGGCGATCAGTACCCAGGACGGGACGGCGGCGGCCTCATGCATCGCGCCGTTCCTTCTTCTTGTACATCGCCAGCATCCGCGCGGTGACGGCGAAGCCGCCGAAAATGTTCACCGAAGCCAAAGCGACGGCGACCAGGCCTAGCCATTTCGAGGTGGCGCTGCCGGCGGCGGCGGCGGCGATCAGGGCGCCGACGACGATGACCGAGGAAATGGCGTTGGTGACGCTCATCAGCGGCGTGTGCAGCGCCGGGGTCACCGACCAGACGACGTAATAGCCGACGAAGCAGGCCAGCACGAAAATCGACAGGATCGAGATGAAGTCCATCAGTCCTCCATTAGGCCGTTCAAGCGCTTAACTTTACTAATTGCGTGGACTCAGCGACCATTTTTGTGAAGTTAAGAGGGTCAGAAGGTCGGGTGAATGATTGACTGGCCGAGAAATTGAGTGCCCCATGCATCGGCGGAATCATTGCACAGGTTGGCGGCTGTAGGACAGAGGCAATTGCGCTAGGGCGAATCGCATGCGCCAGGCCTCCTCGACCTTGACCGTCGCCACCCATGGCAAGGGACTGACCGACATCAGCCGCGACGTGCGCGACTGGGCCGGCGCCCAAGGCATCGCCCACGGGCTGCTGACCCTGTTCTGCCGGCACACGTCGGCGTCGCTGATTGTCCAGGAAAACGCGTCGCCCGCCGCCCACCGCGACATCGCCGCCTACTTCGAGCGCATCGCCCCGGAGGACGGGCCGTACGAGCATGACGACGAGGGCCCGGACGACATGCCGGCGCATTTGCGCGCCGCGCTGACCCAGACCCAGCTGAGCATCCCGCTGGTCGATGGCCAGCCGGCCCTGGGCCGCTGGCAGGGCATCTTCCTGTTCGAGCATCGCCGGGCGCCGCAGTCGCGCCAGATCCTGTTGCACGTGATCGGCGAATGAGCGCCGCAAGCGTCCGCGCCTGGCTGGCCAAACATGCGCCCGACCTGGAGATCATCACCGTCGAGGAGAGCACGGCGACGGTGGCGACGGCCGCCGCCGCGCTGGGCGTCCGGCCGGGCCAGATCGCCAAGTCGCTGGCGGTGCGCGCCGGGGAGGCCGCCTTCCTGCTGGTCACGCGCGGCGACGCGCGGCTCGACAATAGGAAATCCAAGGCCGAATTCGGGGCGCGACCGCGGATGCTGGGTGCGGAAGAAACGCTGGCGATGACCGGGCACCCGGTCGGCGGGGTCTGCCCCTTCGCACTGGCCAGCGACCTGCCGGTCTTGCTCGACGTCTCGCTGCAGGCGCTGGACACAATCTACCCGGCCGGCGGGTCGCTCAACACGTCGGTGCGCACCACCCCGCAGCGCCTGTTCGACCTGGTGGCAGAGCGCTGGGTCGACCTCTGCCGGTTGCCAGACGAACCGGCCTGTTAATTCGTTCGGGGTTTCCGAGTTTTTAACCTTTTCACGCGCATAGGCGGGCGCGGGCACCCTTGCCCTTTGGAGACGCAATGCGCCCGGCATCGCCCGACAAGGCCGCACAAGGCAGCGAGAAGCGGCTGCGGCTGCTGCTGTGGCCGTTGCTGGCGGCCATCGCCTTCGGCGTGGTCGGCTTCGGCGAGTTGCTGGAAGACGCGCTGCGCGTCGGCCGCAATGCCATCCGCAGCCAGCCGGTCAGCGGCGACATCGTCCTGGTCGAGATCGACGACACCAGCCTGCGCCAGGTCGGCAGCTGGCCCTGGCCGCGGTCGACGCAGGCGAAGCTGATCGACGGCATCGACCGCCTTGGCGCCGACCAGATCGTCATGGACATCCTTTACGCCAACCCGAGCGCGCCGGCCGAGGATGCCGCTCTGGCCCGGGCCCTCGCCAAGTCGGGCAAGGTCACGCTGGCCGCGCAGAACCGGATCGGCGACCGCGACGGCAAGCAGAACGCCGGGCCACCCTTGCCGATGTTCGCCCGGCATGCCGAAACCGCGGCGATCGGCGTTTTCTACAATTGGCAGAATGCCGCCTGGAAAGTCCCCTACCAGGCCACGGTTGAGGGCCAGACCGTGCCGTCGCTGGCGTCCCGCCTGGCGGGCGTTTCCGGCCCTGCGGGCAAGGAGTTCCGCATCGATTATGCCTTCGATGCCGACAGCGTGCCGAGGCTCAGCGCCACCGAAGTCCTCAACGGCCGCGTCGCCCGCTCGGTCATTGCCGGCAAGAAGGTCATCGTCGGCACCAATTCGCCGCGCATCGGCGACCAATATGTCATCCCCGGCCGCGGCAAGCGCGGCGGGGTGTTCATCCATTTGCTGGCCGCCGAAACGCTGAAAAAGGGCCAGCCCCGGGATTTCGGCTGGATCCCCGCCTTGGTCGCCGCCGCGGCGGCGTCCGCCTTCGCGTTGCGCAGCCGGCGCCGGTACGTGCTGAGCGCGGCCGCCGCGCTGCTGTTCGCCGCGCCGCTGGCGAGCGAGGCCATGCTGGTCTCCCTCGACATCACTCCGGCCCTCTTCCTGCTCGGCGTCGTCGCCGCCCGCCTCGGCTGGGCGCGATCCCGCGCGCAAGGCCTGATCAATCCGCTGACCGGCCTGCCGAACCTCGCCGCCTTGGCTGCCGACCGCAGCGGCCGCGATCTGCCCCTGGTTGCCGTGCGGGTGCATAATTATGCGGAAATCGCCTCCACCCTGGATGCGGCCGGCGAGCGCCAGCTGGTCGAGCAAATCGTCGCCCGCCTGACGCTGGGCCAGCAGGATCGCCGCATCTACCAGGGCGACGAGGGCATTTTCGCCTGGTTCGCGGCCAGGGGAACGCCGTTCGCGTCCCACCTCGATGCCTTGCACGCCCTGTTCCGCAGCCCGATCCGCGCCGGCGCGACCAGCATCGACGCGGTGCTGAGCTTCGGCGTCGAGCTGGGCAGCAGCCGCTCCCCCACCAGCCGCCTGGGCAGCGCCCTGGTCGCCGCCGACGAAGCGGATGCGGAAGCGCTCAAGTGGAAATTCCATGACCCCGCCCGGCTGCAGGATGTCCCCTGGCGGCTGTCGCTTCTCTCCCAACTCGACAAGGCGATCGACAATGGCGAGGTCTGGCTGGCCTACCAACCGAAGCTGGACCTGGCGACGCGGCGGACGGTCGGCGCCGAGGCGCTGGCCTGCTGGACCCATCCGGAAAAGGGTCCGATCAGCCCGACCGAGTTCATCACCGCCGCCGAGCAGCATGACCGAATCGAGCCGCTGACCGACTTCGTCATCGACAAGGCCGTCGAAGCGGCGGCCCGCATTGCCCAGCGGGGCATCGACTTCGGCATTGCCGTCAACCTGTCGGCGCGCATGCTCAACGACCGGCGCCTGCCGGCCAAGATCGCGGCAATTCTCGACAAGCACGGCCTCGAGCCCGGCAAGCTGACCCTCGAGCTGACCGAGACGGCGGCGGTGTCGGGGACGGGCAACGGCATCGACCTGCTGGCCGGCCTGCGCGACCTGGGAATCAAGATCGCCATCGACGATTACGGCACCGGCCTGTCGACGCTGGAATATCTCAAGAAGATCCCGGCGAGCGAGATCAAGATCGACCAGAGCTTCGTCAAGTCGATGCGCGACAATCGCAGCGACCTGATCATGGTCCAGTCGACCATTGCCCTTGCCCATTCGCTGGGCCGCACCGTCGTCGCCGAGGGCGTCGAGGACACGCAGAGCCTGGAGCAGTTGACCATGCTGAAGTGCGACATCGCGCAAGGCTTCATCGTCGGGCGGCCGATGAGCTTCGAGGAAATCGTCCGCCGCCTGCTGGTCGAACGCCGCCGCTTCGCCGCCTGATCCAAAGGCGCGCCGCCGCCCGCCCAAATAGTTAACGCCTACACTTCATCGCAATCCAAGTTACCGGACAGGTCCCGGCGCAAGTGCGCGCCGACCGATGGCCACAATTGCGCCCGAATAGTGAATCGTTTGATAACCATTTCGATTAAGGTTAATATCCCCAAGTGCCGATGCGATTCGCACGAAGCAAAAGGGGGTTTAACCCATGAAAAAGCGTCCGCCCGTGAAGGGCTTCTGGAGTTGGCTCTTTGGCAGTGGCTGGAGCAACGCCGGCAGCGGCGGTTAATTCCGCCCAACCTATTGAGTTTTCTATGAATTAGACCGGCACGGGGCAACCTAGCCGGTCTTTTTCTTTGGCTGGGACCCGGATGTGCGCGGCGGCCGGGGCGGGCCGCCTAGGACGCCGGCTCCAGCGCCGGCGCGACTCGCAGCGCCATGACGATCTCGTCATCGTCCGGAAGCACGACCTTGCCAGCCTCCTTGTCCCAGAATGCGCTGAGGAAATTGTACAGGTTGCGGGCGAAAAGGGCCGAGGAATCGGCCGCCAGCGTCCGCGCCAGCTGCACCGCACCGACGACCGTGACGCCGTGGCGGACCGTCGAAGCGCCGGCGACGACGCCCTCGACATTGCCGCCGGCCTCGGCCGCCAGGTCGACGACGATGCTGCCCGGCCGCATCGTCGCCAATTGCGCGTCGCTGATCAGCCGCGGCGCCGGCTTGCCCGGGATCAGGGCGGTGGTGATGACGATGTCCTGCTTGGCGATGTGGCCGGAAACCAGTTCGGCCTGGGCCTTTTGATATTCGGGGCTGGTTTCGCTGGCATAGCCGCCCTGCCCCTCTCCCTCGATGCCGGCGACGCCTTCGACGAAGACCGGCTTGGCGCCGAGCGACAGGATCTGCTCTTTGGTGGCGGAGCGGACGTCGGTGGCGCTGACCTGGGCGCCGAGTCGGCGGGCGGTGGCGATCGCCTGCAGCCCGGCGACCCCGACGCCCATGACGAAGACCTTGGCGGCACTGACCGTGCCGGCGGCCGTCATCATCATCGGGAAGGCCCGGCCATAGATGCTGGCGGCGTCGATGACCGCCTTGTAGCCGGCCAGGTTCGACTGGGAAGACAGGATGTCCATCGACTGGGCGCGGGTGATGCGCGGCATCTTCTCCATCGCCAGCGGCTGCAGCCCGGCCTTGGCATAAGCGGCGATGGCATCGGCCCGCCGAGCCGGGTCGAGCGCGCCGACCAGCAGTGCGCCCGCCTCGGCGCCCTGCAGGCTCGCCGGGTCGGGCCCGGCGACGCACAGGACGATCCCGGCGCCCTTCAGCACCGCGGCCCTGCCGGCGACCGTCGCCCCGGCCGCCCGATAGTCGTCATCGGCGATCGCGGCCTGCTCGCCCGCTCCCGATTCGACCGCCACTTCGGCGCCCAAGGCGATGAACTTCTTCACCGTTTCCGGGACGGCGGCGACGCGGGTCTCGCCGCCGGCTTCATGGAGGACCGCGATCTTCACCTTGCCGGCGGTCAGTTGGAGATGATGTAGAGCACGGCCGCGGTGATGATCGCGACCAGGATGATGCTCCACTTCAAAAGGCTCATGAACCCCAGGTAGTTGCGCACATGCGCCGGGAAATTGGCATCATGCCCGCCTTCGGGATCGGGAAAATTGACCATCGTCGTCCCCAAAAATGTTGTCGGTTCGGCGCGGTCTTAACAACGCCGGCCGCCAGCCCCAAGCGGTTTCGACGCCCCTCGCAAGCGCGAAAATCGGCCTTAAGCGCGCCTTTACCCTTGCCGGGCTAGAAGGGGCGCCCCCGAGAGGTAAGGCCGATGCGCGAAGAAGTGCTGCGCTCACTGCTGCTGGTTGATGTCGACCCCGCCGAGCGGCGGCTGGTCTCGGCCACCGCGTCGCGCGCCGGCTGGAGCGTGGTCAGCGCCTCCTGCGCTCAAAGCGCCGCCGGCCTGCTGCAGGGCCCGCACGGCCGCGAAGTGCGCGCCGCCCTGCTGTCGAGCTGGAAGGCCGAGAACGGGCCCGCACTGATCGCCGCCATGCGCGAGGCGCGCCCCGATTTGCCGGTCATCGTCCTTGCCGATGGCGGCTCGGTCGACCAGGCGGTGGAAGCGATGCGCGCCGGGGCGAGCGACTTTCTTGCCAAGCCGGTGGCGCCGGAGCGGCTGCTGGAAGCATTGAGCGCCCACCGCGATCGCCGCCGTGCCTCCGGCGAACTGGCGCCCCTTTCCGAGAAACTGGCGCCCGAGCTGGCGCTCGAGGAGCTGGTCGGCGCCGCGCCCGATTTCCGCGCCGCCCTCGCCGTCGCCGCCAAGGCCGCGCGCAACCGGCTGCCGATCCTGATCATCGGCGAGCCCGGCACCGGCCGCGAGACCTTCGCCCGCGCCATCCACGCCGCCAGCCTTCGCGCCCGCGGCCCGATCGTCCAGGTCGATTGCAAGGCGGTCGCCGCCAACATCGTCGACAGCACCTTGTTCGGCCATGTCGCCGGCGCTTTCCCCGGCGCCTTCTCCGAGAAGGTCGGAAGCATCGTCCAGGCCGACGGCGGCACCTTGCTGCTCGACGAGATCGGCGAGCTGCCGGCCGAAACCCAGGCGACCCTCGACCGTGTCCTGGCGACCGGCGAGGTGCGCCCGGTCGGCTGCAACGGGTCGAACTCGGTCGACGTCCGCCTGATCGCCACCACCAGCCGCGCGCTGCCCGAGAATTTCGACCCGCGCCTGGCCGACCGGGTGGCGACGACCAGCGTCCTCATCCCGCCGCTGCGCGACCGCGCTAGCGACATTCCCGCCCTCGCCCGCCACCTGCTCGGCCGGATCGCCGAGCATCGCGGCATGCGGCCCTTGTCGATCGGCAATGACGCGCTGGCGATCCTGATGCGCTACGGCTGGCCGGGCAACGTCCGCCAGCTGGCCGGCGTGTTGTTCCGCGCCGCGCTGCAGTGCGACGGCACCTCGCTGACCGCCGACCATTTCCCGCACATCGCCATCCAGTCGCGCTTCAGCGGGCGCAAGAACGACCATTCGTCGACCATCACCAATTCGAGCGCCGACGCGGCCATGGCCGGGCAGCAGCTGACGCTGTACCGGCCCGACGGGCACCTGCGGTCGATGGAGGAACTGGAGGCGGACATCATCCGCCTGGCGATCGGCCATTACCGCGGGCGAATGACCGAAGTCGCCCGCCGTCTCGGCATCGGCCGCTCGACGCTTTACCGCAAATTGGGCGAGCTCGGCATCGACACCGCCGCCTAAGATCAGCCTTCGACCCATTCCTGCCGCTAAACCGCTAGAGCCCGCTTCCGACCCATTGCGGACATTAGGCTCATCGGTAAGTTGGCCAAATGAAGCGCAACCTCCGTCTTGCGGCCAGGACGGCCACGCTGGCCTTTTTGTCTATTTCGCTTGGCTCTTGCTCGCGTGCCTTCGAAATAGAATTTTCGGGTTATGGTCCCAATATTCGCCTTGAGTTTCGAGATGATGGCCTATTCCGTTCGGCCAAACTGGCTGCCTGTTTAAAAGAGCTAGTTGTCAATGAGCTGCCCGGTCCAACCGGCCAACCAGAAGAGGTCGTGTGGAAAATCACGGCTTCAGGGCGCTGCACGACCCTGACAGGCGTCGACATCGGGCATGTTCCAAGTGGCTTCAAAGAGGAGGCTAATCGCCTGCCTCTGAAACTAGGTGGCCGCTATCAAGCTTACGCGGGGGCCGAGAAGGAATACCCCGACGATGGGATATCATCTCGCTGGTTTGTCTGCCGCACGTTCCCCCAACAGGCGGATTGGAAGAACGAATACGAGCTGCGCAAATTGCCGGCTTCTTGCGTTCGATAATGTCCGCTTTCCACCCAAAGCTGCCATTCCCTTGGACTAAGGCCGCGGGGTCAGCGCCTGGTCGCGCAGGCCCCGCCAGACCCTGAGCGCCTGGACGGTTTCCGGCACGTCATGGACCCGGACGATTTGCGCGCCCTGCTCGGCCGCCTTGAGCGCGAAGGCAATCGAGCCGGCGAGGCGCTGGTCGGCCGGCGCCTCGTTCGACAGGGCGCCGATGGTGCGCTTGCGACTGGCGCCTAGGACGATCGGGCAGCCGAGCGCGTGGAACAGGGCCAGGCCGTTCATCAGTTCGAGGTTGTGGGCGACGGTCTTGCCGAAGCCGAAGCCGGGGTCGACGAGGATGCGGTCGCGGGCGATGCCGGCGGCCTCGGCGGCGGCGATGCGCTCCTCCAGCCACTCGTACACCTCGACCAGCACGTCGCCGTAGCGCGGGTTATCCTGCATCGATTCCGGGCCGCCCTGGTGATGCATGAGGATGACGGGCACGCCGGCGGCAGCGACGACGTCTGCCGAGCGCGGGTCGAAGGTCAGGGCCGAGACGTCGTTGACCAACCGGGCGCCCGCACCGAGCGCCGCTTCCATCACCGCCGCCTTGCGGGTGTCGATGGACACCGCAGCGCCGCCGCCGGCGAGCTGGCGGATGACGGGCACGACCCGTTCGATCTCGTCCCCTTCCCAGACTTCGGCCGCCCCCGGCCGGGTGGATTCGCCACCGACATCGATGATCGCCGCCCCTGCCGCCGCCATGTGCGCGCCGGCCTCGGCGGCGGCGGCGGCATCGGCGAACCGGCCGCCATCGGAGAAACTGTCGGGCGTGGCATTGACGATGCCCATGACCTGCGGCTGGTTGAGGCGGATGGTCCGTGTCCCAAGCTGCAGCGGCGCGCGCGGGCGGGTCAGCCGCTCCCAGGCCAGGCGCTCGCCCTCTGGGCGGGCGGAGATCGATTCGACCAGGCGCTCGACGCTGACCAGGTCCGTAGCGGTCCGCCTGCCGCCGTCCCACGTTATCGCTTCGACCTGGCTGAACCAGGCCATCCCACCGGCCAGCCTGGCCAGCTTGCCGTCATGGCCGAACGGGGAATCGACGAAGCCGGTAGGGCGGAAAAAGGTGCGCATGGAATTCCTATCGGGCCAGTTCGGATGGCGGATTGCCGACCGGGACCGGCGGGACCGCCCCGACCCGGGCGTCGAGGGCCGCCAGCCAGCCGCCGGCTTCGCTGCCGATGCTGATCTGCGGATTGGACGGTTCGATTCCCAGCACCTTCTCCCAGCCGATGATGGTGACGACGGCGCGGCGGAACTGGCGGGCGAAGGTGTCGACCTTGCGCATCGCCTGGTTGACCAGCGCATGGCCGAAGAAGGTCCAGTCATTGCCCGGCGAGCAGCCGAATGAGGGGTTCATCGCCGAGGCGGCGGTGGCGACGACCGTGCGCGGCGCGGCCAGGGCCGGGATGAACTGCCCCGAATAGCAGGCCTGGAGGATGATCAGGCGGTTGCGGAAGCCATGCTCGCCGAGCAGCGAGGCAAGCTGGGCCGGCGTGATGACCCCTGCGCCGTAAGAAGGGTGCTTGAAGTTGAGGCCCGCGCGGGGCGTACCGTGACTGGTCGTGTAGAGGACCAGCACGTCTTCATCGCGGTCCATCAGCGCCGCGGCGCGAGCCAAGGTCGATCCCAAGGCGGCTGGAGTGCCGGGAACGGACGCCGCGTCGGTGCCCGGGCCCTCGGCAAGTACGACGGTTCTCCCCCTAGCGCCGAAACGGCTGGCGAGCACCTCGCCAGCCTCGCGCGCTTCGCGATTGAAGACCGGGTCGGAGTCCAGCGCGGCGACGATCACGAAGGCATCGACGACGCCGGGCCGCTGCGGTTCCAGCGCGGCCGGCAGTGACTGCGCCACGGCGGGCGCGAGCGCAAGGAGGACAGCGGCAAGAACGAGAAGGCGGCGCACCATACCGGCAGTCTCACCACGCCGGGGCAGCGCGATGCAAGACTCAAGCGAGCGTCGAGAGGTGTTGCTGCCTGAGCATGTCGATCGCCACCAGAGCTCCGCCTTGCTCGACGTGCCAGAAGGTCCAGCCGTTGCACGACGGCGCGCCCTGCAGCCTGGCGCCGACCTGGTGGATCGAACCGGCATGGCCTTCGCACACGATCGAGCCGTCGGCGCCGACCAGGGCGCTCCAGCGGCGTTTGGCGTCGGTGAGCCGCGAGCCGGGGGCGACCATGCCGCTTTCCACGAGCAGGCCGAAGGCGACGCGCGGCTGGCTGCGCTTTTCGGCCATCACCCCCATGGCGCTTTCGTCGAGCGGCAGGGTCGAGGCGATGCGTTCCCGGGCGACCTTCACATAGGCCGGCTCGCGCTCGATGCCGATCCATTTGCGGCCCAGGCGGCGGGCGACGGCGCCGGTGGTGCCGGTGCCGAAGAAAGGGTCGAGGACGACGTCGCCCGGCTTGGTGCAGGCAAGCAGGATGCGGTAGAGCAAGGCTTCCGGCTTCTGCGTCGGATGGGCCTTGTCGCCGGCAGCGTCCTTGACCCGTTCGCCGCCGCTACAGATCGGCAGCACCCAGTCGGAGCGCATCTGCAGATCGTCGTTCAAGGCCTTCATCGCCCGGTAGTTGAAGGTGTAGCGCGCCTTTTCGTCCTTGGCGCACCAGATCAGCGTTTCATGGGCGTTGGTGAAGCGGGTGCCGCGAAAGTTGGGCATCGGGTTGGCCTTGCGCCAGACGATGTCGTTCAGGATCCAGAATTCGGCGTCCTGGAGCAGCGTCCCGACGCGGTAGATGTTGTGATAGCTGCCGATCACCCAGATGGTGCCGTCGTCCTTGAGGATGCGGCGCGCCTCGTGCAGCCAGTCGCGGGTGAAATCGTCATAGGCGGCAAGGCTGTCGAACTTGTCCCAGTCGTCGTCGACCGCGTCGACCCGGCCGCCTTCGGGCCGGAACAGGTCGCCGCCCAGCTGCAGATTGTAGGGCGGGTCGGCGAAGATCATGTCGACGCTTCTGTCGGGCAGGCGCGCCATTTCGGCGATGCAATCGCCCATCAGTATGGTGTCGAGCGGCAACTCTCGCTTCGCCGGACTGGTACGGGGCCGCAAGCGGCCCTGCTGCTCCCTTATGGGCAGAATGACGTTCATCTGGCTCATGCCCCCCTGTTGGACGGCAAGGGTGAGTCAGGGCGGAGTCGCGGTCAAGGACAGAGAGGTTAACGCGGCTCGAGCGCGGTTGCGAACGAAAGGAGTCCGCCGATTCCCGACCACAAGATGTTGAGTCCTACGGGGGTCGGCAGACTCAAGCGGTGGTGGTGTGACTCGAAAGACTCGGCTCCGGCATTTCCAGCGGCAAGGGCACTTCCCGCTCGGTATGCTCGCGCACTTTCGAGAAGGTGCGGCGGTGCAGCGGGGTGAGGCCGAGCGCGTGGATCGCATGGATATGCTCGGGCGTCGGATAGCCGCGATTCCTTTCCCAGCCATAGCCGGGATAGTCGCGGGCATGATCGGCCATGATGCGGTCGCGGGTGACCTTGGCGATGATCGAGGCGGCGGCGATCGAGCGGCATTTGGCGTCGCCGGCGACGATCGCCTTCGACGGCCGGTCCCAGCGCGGGCAGGCGTTGCCGTCGACCAGCACCCAGGCCGGCTCGCGGGGCAGAGCGGCGACGGCGCGGTTCATGGCCAGCATCCGCGCCCAATAGATGTTGAGCTGTTCGATCTCCTGCACCGAGCAGATGCCGACGCCGATGACCGCCACTTTCTGAAGGCGCCCGTAGATCACCTCCCGGGTTTCGAGGTCAAGCTTCTTGGAATCGTCGATCCCGCGCGGGAAATGATCACGGTCGAGGATGACGGCGGCGGCGACCACCGGCCCGGCCAGTGGAGCGCAACCGGCTTCGTCCACACCCGCAAGCGGCGTCGGGAAATCGCGCTCGATCTTGAAGCAGGGCCGGGGCATTACCCTTTTTGTACCCCGGCGAAGGCCGGGGTCCAGCCAGGCAGTTGCAATAGCTGTGGATTATTAAGCCGCTGACGCCGCCTTGGGCCCCGGCCTTCGCCGGGGAACGACTAGTCGTCCATCCGCCACGGCGGGAAGCGGCGGGCTTCACCGGCCTTGAACAGGAAGATGGTGTTGCCCGACGGGTCGCGCAGGCGCGCCTCGCGCCACATCCAGGGCTGGTTGCGCGGGCCATGCTCGAACGGCACGCCAAGGCGCGCCAGCCGGTCGACTTCGGCATCGATGTCGTCGCATTCGAGGTAGACGGCGGTGGTCGGGGAGATCGTTTCTTCCGGGTCGGCCTGGATCGACAAGGTGGCGCCGCCGCCGGTTTCGAAGCGGGCGTAGGCATTTTCCGGGCTGTCGACGATCTGGCGCAGGCCGAGCGCGCGGTAGAAGGCGACCGACTTGGCATAATCGTGGACGGTCAGCGTCACCTGGTTGAGCCTCGGCATGCCCGGCGGGCCGACGTCGAGGCGGACGTCGCTTTGCCCCATCGGCCCGGCCCCGTGCCCAAGGTCCGGTGCGGCGTGCAGCGCGACGCGGACGAACTCGCGGGCGCGGGCGACCGCGTCGGTCAGGCTGAGGCCCTTGGCCAGGAACAAGGCAATGGCGCTGGCGAGGGTGCAGCCGGTGCCGTGGGTCGAGGTGGTGTCGATCCGCTGGCCCTGCCAGCTGGTGATATTGTCGGTCTCGATGAGGGCGTCGGCAAGCGCGTCGCCTTCCTCATGCCCGCCCTTGATGAGCACGGCGCAACCATGCTTGCCGACGAGGTGCAAGGCGGCGGCGACGGGGTCTTCCTCGCTGGTCAGGCGCCTGAGCTCGGGCAGGTTGGGCGTGGCGATGGTCGCCAGCTCCATCAGCGCGCTGAAGGCGGCGACGGTGGCGTCGTCGGCAAGCGGCGCGCCGCTGGTCGCGACCATGACCGGATCGAAGACAATCGGCACGCCGTCGAACTGTTCCAGCCGGCGGGCGACGGCTTCGGCGGCGAATGCGCCGCCGATCATGCCGATCTTGATGGCGTCGACGCCTAGGTCGGAGGCGACGGCGTCGATCTGGGCGAGGATCATTTCCGCCGGCACCGGATGGACGGCGCTGACCCCTTGGGTGTTCTGGGCGGTGATGGCGGTGATCGCGGTCATCGCATGGCCGCCGAGCATGGTGATGGTCTTGACGTCGGCCTGGATGCCGGCGCCGCCGCCGCTGTCCGATCCGGCAATGACCAGCACGCGCGCAATCATCGGCCTAGCCTCCTGGCCGCCTCGGGTCTGCCCGAATTCCTGGTGCGTCAGCTTCAAAGCCGCCGCTTCTAGGCGCAAAAAGGTTAAGCAGCCGCAACCGCCGCGCAAATATCGTCGACGATGCGCTCCACCGCCTCGCGGTCGCGGCCCTCGGCCATGACGCGGATCAGCGGCTCGGTGCCCGACTTGCGGATGACCAGGCGCCCTTCCTTGCCGAGCTCGGCCTCGGCGGCGGCGATGCGGTCCTTGACCGACTTGGAGTCGAGCGGCGAGCCGCCGTTGAAGCGGACGTTCTTCAGGAGCTGGGGCACCGGTTCGAACTGGTCCAGGACCTCGCTCGCCGGCCTGTCCTCTTCGACCAGCGCCGCCAGCACCTGCAGGCCGGCGACCAGCCCGTCGCCGGTGGTGGCATGGTCGGTGAGGATGATGTGCCCCGATTGCTCGCCGCCGACATTGCAGCCCGAGGCGCGCATTTCCTCCAGCACGTAGCGGTCGCCGACGGCGGTGCGCTTGAGCGCGATCTTGTCCTTCGCCAGCCGCTGCTCGAGCCCAAGGTTGGACATGACGGTGGCGACCACCGCCCCGCCCTTCAATTCGCCGCGGCGGGCATAACCGGTGGCGACCAGCGCCATCAGCTGGTCGCCGTCGACCACCCTGCCCTTCTCGTCGACGACGATCAGCCGGTCGGCGTCGCCGTCCAGCGCCAGGCCGACGTCGGCGCCGCTGGCGATCACGGTTTCGCGCAGCAGGTCCGGGTGGGTCGAGCCGCAGCCATCGTTGATGTTGAGGCCATTGGGCTTGACGCCCAAAGGGATGACGTCGGCGCCAAGCTCCCACAAGGCCTCGGGGGCGACATGATAGGCAGCGCCGTTGGCGCAATCGACGACCACCTTGAGGCCGTCGAGGCGAAGGCGGTCGGGAAAGGTCGACTTGGCGAAATGGACGTAGCGGCCGCGGGCGTCGTCGATGCGCTTGGCGCGGCCGATCAGCTCGGGCTTCGCGAGCCTGGGTTCCTTCTCCAGCAGCCGCTCGATCGCCCGCTCGGCATCGTCGCTAAGCTTGTAGCCGTCGGGGCCGAACAATTTGATGCCATTGTCGGCAAAGGGATTGTGGCTGGCCGAGATCATGACGCCCAAATCGGCGCGCATGGACTTGGTCAGCATCGCGACCGCCGGGGTCGGCATCGGGCCGAGCAGGACGACATCCATGCCGACCGAGGCAAAACCGGCGACCAGCGCCGATTCCATCATATAGCCCGAGAGGCGCGTGTCCTTGCCGATGACGACGCGATGGCGATGATCGCCGCGAAGGAAATAGGTGCCGGCCGCCTGCCCGACCTTGAGAGCGGTCTCGGCGGTCATCGGCGGGCTGTTGGTCAGACCGCGAATGCCGTCGGTGCCGAAGAATTTGCGCGTCATGACGACGCTTTAGCCCGTCAGCCCAGCCAGCGCCACGGCCCGACCGGCATCGGATGCAGCCAGCTTGCCACCAGCAGCAGCGCTGTCCCGCCGACGAAGGCGAACAGGCCGGGCGAAGCGAGGCCGCGGGTAAAGGGAACGAACGCCGTCTGCGCCGTCCATTCGTGCCACTTGTCGCCCATCAGCGCCTGCTTCTTGCGGTCCTGCATGGCCGCCCCGCCGAGCGCCAGGAAAATGATCGCGCCGTCAAAGACCAAGGCCTTGGCGGTGGCGACGACCATCAGGTGAACGATGCCCCACAGGGCAAAGCCCCACATCATCGGGTGGCGGGTAATGGCGAAGACCCCGCGCGGCGGGCCGCTCGGGCCACGCGCGCCCGGCAGCGCCGGATTGCCGACGAACGAGCCGACGAACAGGACGGCGCCGAGCCACATCAGCAGGGTGCCGGCGATCCACGCGGATTCCGGCACGGCCCAGATCCGCGGTTCGCGGCCGATGGCGCCGTAGAAGTGAATCATCGCCAGGAAGGTGACCAGCGCCACCAGCGAATAGAAGATACGAAACGGCCCTTCGCCAACGCGCCGGACCAGCGGCGCCCGCAAGGGGTGCGAAAGCAGGAAATGCAGGCCGACGAAGAGCAGCGCCGAAGCGGTGAGGCCCATCTGCGGCGTCACCGCCGATAAGCCTCCGGCAGCGTGTTCGGCGTCAGGTCGCGGTAACGGTCGCGAAGCTTGGTCTGGCGGGTCTCCAGCGGCTGGCGGACGCCGTCGATCCACACCGCCTCGGCATTGCTGCTCATCTCGAGCGGATCGCCTGACCAGAGGACGACGTCAGCGCGCCTGCCGTTCCCGAGGCTGCCGATCTGGCTTCCCAGGCCAATGGCTTCGGCCGGCGCCGAGGTCAGCATGGCCATCGCCTCACCCCAGCTGACGCCGGTGTGGCCGGGCACCTTCTGCAAAGCGACGAGGTTGCCGGCATATTGGCGCTGGTTGAACAAATAGCGGGTATCATTGTCGTCGATCATGCCGATCGCCACCTTGACGCCGGCGTTGCGCATCCTTCCGACGTTCGACCAGGTCGCGGCCAGTTGCTCGAAGCTCGACGGTAGGTCGTTCGCCGCCGAGGCGATGACCGGGATTCCCGAAGCGGCAATGCGGTCGGCGACCGTCCAGCCCTCGGTGGCGCCGACGATCACCAGCTTGAGGCTGGGGAATTCGCGCTTGAGGCGTATGACCTGGAGGATGTCGCTGGCACGTTCGACGTGGACCAGCAGATACTGGCGCCCCTGCAACACCGGAACAAGCGCCGCCGCGTCGAAGCGGGTGAGCAGCACGTCCTCGCTGCGCCGTGCATTGGGTCCGGTCAGGCGCGATTCATTGGGATCGCGGACGACCGGGTCCTCTCCCGTGCCGGCACCGGCGGAAGATACCGGCACGGCGAAGCGTTGCAGTTCGCTGGCTTCGCGCAGGGCGTTGCGGAACAGGACATGGGCCGAGGCGCGCGAGCCGCCGGCGGTGGCGGCACCGGTTTCGCCCAGCTCGACGAACTGGAAGCGGCGCCGGGCGGTGATCGGGTCCATGTCGGCGCCAAGGTCAATGACCGCCCCCTGGCCGGCAAAGATGCTGCGGGCGACATTGGGCGCGACGATGGCGCGGGTGACGCCATCGGCACGGTTGACCGGGATCGTCGTCGTCAGCGGGTTGATCGCCGGGGCGACGTCGATGGCGGCGCTGAACGGCCCGTTCTGTGCCTTGTCGTCGGTGGTGCCGTCGGCAGACAGGTCGACTTCGCTGAGGCCGAGGCGCGAGAAGCCGGCGACGATGCCGGGCGTCACCCACTTGCCGCGGGCGTCGATCATCTCGGCCCCCCGCGGGATGGCGACGTTGGCGCCGGCGGCGACGATGCGGCCGTCCCGGATGACGACGGTGCCGCCCGGGATCGGCTCCGACCCATCGCCGAGCGCGACGGTGCCGCCGGTGATGGCGATGGTCTGGGCGGCAAGCGGGGCAGCGGCGCCAAGCAACAGCGCGGTGATCGCGGCGCGGATCATTTGACGTCTCCCTCGCCCGGCTGGCCGAGCTCGAAGTCGCTGACCGGGCGCAGGCGCGGGTTGGCGGCGTCGTACATCAAGGCGCCGTCGATCCAGACCCGGTCCGGCCGGGTGTAGGTGCTGAACGGATTGCCGTTCCACAGGACGACGTCGGCCATCTTGCCGGCCTTCAGGCTGCCAGTCTTGTCGACGATGCCAAGCGCCTTGGCAGGATTGAAGCTGAGCCAGCGCCAGGCCGAGGCGTCGGTGATGTTGTGGCCGGCGCGGCGGCCGTCGGCGAGCGCCTTGGCGGCTTCCTGGTTCAACCGCTGGATGCCGTTGGCGTCGTCGGAATGAACGATGGCGCAGGCCCCGGCGCGGTCGACGAACGGGATGTTTTCCTTGATGCCGTCATAGGACTCCATCTTGAAGCCCCACCAGTCGGCCCACATCGCCGAGCAAATGCCTTCCTTCGCCAGCAGGTCGGCGACCTTGTAGCTTTCGACCGCGTGGTGGAAGGTGCCGATCCTGTAGCCGGCCTCCTTCGACAGATCGATCATGATCGCCATTTCATCTGCGCGGTAGCAATGGTTGTGGACCAGGATCTTGCCCGCCAGCACGCCGCGCAGCGTGTCCATCGCCAGGTCGCGCTCCGGCATGTCGCCGCCGTCTTTTTCGTATTTGTCCCACTTGCGCTTGTAGACGGCCGCTTTTTGCCAGGTGGCGCGGGTGGTGGCGATATTGCCCATACGGGTCGATGGCCCACCCTTCTGGCCGTAGACTCGCTTCGGGTTTTCGCCGCAGGCCATTTTCAGGCCGTAGGGCGCGCCGGGGAACTTCATGCCCTGGACGGTGCGTGCGGGCACGTTCTTCAACGTCACCGAACGGCCGCCGAACAGGTTCGCTGAGCCGGGGAGGACCTGCAGGGCGGTGACGCCGCCATTGGCGAGCGCGCGGGAAAAGCCCGGGTCCTGCGGCCAGACACTGTGCTCGGCCCAGACGTCGGGCCGGGCCGGCGCCGTCGCCTCATTGCCGTCGCTGTGCGCCTCCGTGCCGGGGCTGGGATAGTCGCCAAGGTGGCTGTGGACGTCGATGATGCCCGGTGTCACCCACTTGCCGCGACCGTCGACCTCGACGGCGCCGGCCGGCACCGGCGTTTCCGGCCCACCGACCGCCTGGACAACGCCGTCGGCCAGGACGATCGTGCCATTGTCGATCTGCCCGCCTTCGCCGTCAAAGATGGTGGCGCCGCGGATGACTGTCGGCGCGCCCGGATAGCGCTGGTAGGTCGACGGGAACGGGTCCTCGTTGATCGCTACCGGCGCAGCCTTCTTCGGCCGTGCCTGCTGCGTGCAGCCGGCGAGCAGCACGGCGCCGATCAGCAGCATGCCCCCCCGCCGGATCATGCCTTCGCGGGTCCCGGCCTGGGTTCGCCGTCGGGATGCATGCCTGCCGCCTGCGGTTCTCCGAAGTCGGCGTGTCCGACGATGTCGTCGTCGCGCAGCGTGTCGAGGTGCATCCACTTCTTGACGAAGGGCGAGAGCGCCAGGACGACTAGGCCGATGCCCATCGTCCACCAGCCGATCGTATTGTAGACCGACAGGGTCGCCTCCTTGGTCATCTCGCCGTCATGGCCGCCAGTCGCTTCGCCGATCTTGCCGGCGACGAAATTGCCGACCGCGGTCATGTAGAACCAGGCGCCCATGATCAGGCTCGCCATGTACGTCGGGGCGAGCCGGTTCATTGCGCTCAGACCGACAGGCGACAGGCAGAGTTCGCCGGTGGTGTGGAGCAGATAGAGCAGGAAGACGAACAGGACCGCGGTCTTGGCTTCCGGCCCGACGCCGAAGGCTTCGGCGCCCCAGACGAAGACCAGGAAGCCGGCGCCCACCTGCAGCAGGGCGAGCGCAAACTTGGCGGGCGCCGAGGGTTCCCACCCCTTCCGGCCCAAGGCGATCCAGAGCCAGGAGAAGAGCGGCGCCAAAAGGATAATGTAGATCGGGTTGATCGACTGGAACAGCGACGCGGGCACACCGGCCCGGTCGACATAACGGTCGGTGTAGAGGTTGATGCTGCCGCCCGCCTGTTCGAACAGGCCCCAGAACACCGGGTTCAGGGCAATGAGGAACAGGATGGCGAAGATGCGCTCGCGCGGTTCCTTGTCGAGCTTGAAGGCCTGCCACAGGACATAGCCGAGCAGCGCGACGCCCGAGACGATGAGCAACGTCTGGATGACGTCCTGATACTGGATCAACGCCCAGATCACCGCCACCGCGGCGACGCCGACGCCATAGAGAGTCCATTCGGTGTTCTTCGCCAACGGCTTGGGAGCCTCGCCAGCGCCCTTGAGGACGCCCTTGCCGAGGATGAAAACAGCCAGGCCGAGCAGCATGCCGATGCCGGCGGCGCCAAAGCCGTAGCGCCAGCCATAGGTCTCGCCGAGATAGCCGGCGAGGATCGTGCCGATGGCGGCACCGACGTTAATGCCCATGTAGAAGATGGTGTAGGCGCCGTCGCGGCGGACGTCCTGGATGCCGTAAAGCTGGCCGACCATCACCGAAATGTTGGCCTTGAGGAAGCCCGAGCCGACGATGATGAAGGACAGGGCCGCCCAGAAGATGTTGATGGTCGGGTCGGACTGGCCGCCTGTCCCTTCCACCGCCATCAGGAAGTGACCGCAGGCGAGCAGGATGGCGCCGAACAGCACAGCCCGGCGCTGACCGAGATAACGATCGGCAAGGTAGCCGCCAAGGACCGGCGTGATGTACACGAGCGACGTGTAAGCACCGTAGATCAGGTTCGACTTGCCGTCGTCGAACAGCCAGTGCTTGGTTAAATAGAAGATCAGCAGCGCCCGCATGCCGTAGTAGGAGAACCTCTCCCACATTTCGGCGAAGAACAGCATGTACAGGCCCTTGGGATGGCCCATGACTTCTGGCTTGGGGCTGGCCGCGATCAACGCGCCGCCGCCGAGCAGGAGGATGAGGAATGCGGCTGCGAGGATAGGGATGATGGTTTCGGGCGCCACGGGGCGGATCTCCTCTCCGAACTCTTATGGGCAGCTGCGCGGAAGGCGCCGCCTCGTTACTATGGCGGCGCAACCTAGCGGGCAAAACGCGCTTGTGAAGTCGATTGTTGCAATGGTGCGTCTTCGTTAGACGAACGGCCGATGCTCAACGATCTCTCCAGTACGCTGTCGCTCCTCGAAACCCGTCGCTCCGGGCGCCCGCCGGAGATGGTCGGCCCCGGCCCGGACCAACACCAGCTCGACCGAATCCTGGCAATCGCCGCGCGCACCCCCGACCATGGCAAGCTGTTTCCCTGGCGTTTCGTCACGGTCGGCGCCGACCAGCGCGAGGCGCTCGCCGCACTGCTTCAGGAGGCGCTCATCGAGCACGACCCAGATGCGACCCCGGCGCACAGGGAAAAGGAAGAGGCGTTCGCCCGCTACCAAGGCCAGCTGGTGGTCCTCGTTTCGGCTCCGGTCCACGGCCACAAGATCCCGGTCTGGGAGCAGGAGCTGTCGTGCGGCGCGGCGGGCATGAACCTGCTGATGGCCGCCCACGCCCTCGGCTTTGTCGGCGGCTGGCTGACCGGCTGGCGCGCTTATCACGAGCGGATCCGCGCCGCCTTCTGCGGGCCGGGCGAGCGGATTGCCGGCTTCCTGTTCATCGGCAAGCCGGGGAGCGAATTGCAGGAGCGGCCGCGGGCGCCGCTGGCGACGGTGGTGCGCCCCTGGGTGCCGCCAGCAATCTGAAAGGCTTGCAAGATTTTCCGCCGTGCTGTATTACCACAGCATGACGCTCAAGACATCCCATGAAAAGCCCGTCTATGTCCGATTGCGCGAGGTGATTGCCGACGCGATTCTCGCCGGCCGATTTGGCGACGGCGATTCGCTGCCTTCCGTCCGGGCACTGGCCGCGGAAGAGGGCGCCAATCCGCTCACGGTCGCCAAGGCCTACCAAGGCTTCCAGGACGAGGGACTGATCGTCGTCAAGCGCGGGGTCGGCATGTTCGTCGCTCCGGGCGCCCGTGCCCGCCTGCGCGAATCGGAGCGTGCGACCTTCATCCGCGACGAATGGCCGCAGGTGCGCGAACGGATGAAGCGGCTCGGGATCGATGCCGAGGACCTGCTGAAGCGCGAACGCGCCTAGGCCAAAGCCTCCGCCGGAACCGAATAGATCATCGCCGCGCCCGCCCCTGCGCCCGCCGCCAGCCCGAGCGCTTCGGGCACCACGACAGCGACGAAATAATCAGCCGCAGCTCGCCTGGCGGCATGGAACTCGCTTTCGCCGGGGACCTTGGCCTGCCGCTCCAGCAGCCAGCCTGCGACCAGTACCGAGCACATGGTAAGGAACGGGTAGCTTCCCGCCAGCCGGTCGTCGGGCGGCGCCTGCCGGAAGCTGGCCGCCGCCACTTCGACTGCATCAGCCAGCGCGACCAGGCGCGGGTCGCCGGTCTCAGCGCGAATGTCGGCGATTAGGCCATCGAAAGCGCCGCCGCCATCGAGCCCGAGCTTGCGGCCGACGAGGTCGGCGGCCTGGATGCCGTTGGTGCCTTCGTAGATCGGGGCGATGCGGGCGTCGCGCAGGTGCTGGGCGGCGCCGGTTTCCTCGATATAGCCCATGCCACCATGGACCTGGATGCCAAGGCTCGCGACCTCGCAGCCGACATCGGTGCCCCAGGCCTTGGCCATCGGAGTCAGCACCTCGGCGCGCATCCCGGCAATCGAGTCGCCCGCCCGCGCACGGTCGATCTGGCCGAAAGCATAATAGACGAGCGCCCGCGCCCCATTGGTCAGACTGCGCATGCGCAGCAGCATCCGCCGCACGTCGGGATGGTCGGCGATGGTGACGGGCAGGCGGTTGCGCTGTCCCTGCTTGCGATCGAGGGCATAGGCAACCGCGCGCTGGGTGGCGCGCTCGGCAATGCCGACGCCCTGCAGGCCGACGTTGAGCCGGGCATTGTTCATCATCGTGAACATGGCGGGCATGCCGGCATTTTCGGGCCCGATCAGCCAGCCGACGGCGCCGCCCTCATCGCCGTAGCTCATCACGCAGGTCGGCGAGGCATGGATGCCCATCTTGTGCTCGATCGACACGCAGCGAAGGTCGTTGGCGCGGCCATCGGGAAGGCGCTTGGGCACCAGGAACAACGAAATGCCGCGCGTCCCATCCGGCGCGCCGGGTGTCCGCGCGAGGACCAGGTGGATGATGTTGTCGGCAAGGTCATGCTCGCCATAAGTGATGAAGATCTTGGTGCCGGTGAGCCGCCAGCTGCCGTCGCCGGCCGGTTCGGCACGGGCCTTCAGCGCGCCGACGTCGCTGCCTGCCTGCGGCTCGGTCAGGTTCATTGTCGCCGGCCACTCGCCGCTGACGATCTTGGTCAGATAGGCATCCTTGAGTTCGGCGCTGCCATGCACTTCCAGCGCCTCGACCGCGCCGAGGCTGAGCACCGGCAACATGGCAAAGCCGGTGTTAGCCGCCTGCAAATCCTCCATCAGGGCCGCGGCGAGGCTCAGCGGCAAACCTTGGCCGCCGTGTGCCTGCGGCGCGGCCAGGGTCATCCATCCCCCTTCGACGAACGCGTCGTAGGCCGCCTTGTAGCCGACCGGCATTCGCACCGCGCCATTGTCCCAGCGCGCGCCGACCCGGTCGCCCACCTCGGCCAGCGGCGCGAACTCGCCTTCGGCAAAGGCCGCGGCGCCCTCCAGCACCGCGTCGACGACCTCCAGGTCGTTGCTGAGCTCGCCGATGCGCACGACATGGTCGAGAACGAAGCGCTGGTCCTGGATCGGGCAACGGAAGCTCATCGGCGCTCACCTTGGATCGCAATTGCGCGCATGCCATAGCGGCGGCGCCATGCCATCGCCAGAGACCCGCGTCCTGCCGTTCGACGACGCCGCCATCGCCGAGGCGGCGCGGCTGGTGCTGGCCGGTCAGCCGGTCGCCGTGCCGACCGAGACGGTCTACGGCCTTGCCGCCGACGCCACCAATGCCGAGGCGGTGGCGCGCATCTATGAGGCCAAGGGCCGGCCGAGCTTCAATCCCCTGATCGTCCATGTCGCGGACCTGGCGGCGGCCGAGGCCATCGGTGCTTTCAATGACGAGGCGCGCGCGCTGGCAGCCGCGCACTGGCCGGGACCACTGACTTTGGTCGTGCCGCTTCGAGGAGATGCACCGATTGCCTCGCTGGTGACGGCGGGGCTGGCGACCATCGCCCTCAGGGTGCCGGCGCACCCGGCGATGCAGGCGCTGCTCAAGGCCGTGGGACGGCCGCTGGCGGCGCCGTCGGCCAATGCCAGCGGCCGCATCAGCCCGACCCGCGCCGCCCATGTGCTGGCTTCGCTGAACGGCCGCATTCCGATGGTCATCGACGGCGGACCGACCGAGCGCGGGATCGAATCGACGATCGTCGCGGCGACCGGCGGCCCGCTGCGGCTATTGCGGCGGGGACCGGTCCATGTCGAAGCCGAGGAAGTGTCCGGCGGGATCGAGGCGCCGGGCATGCTTGCCAGCCATTATGCGCCGGCCAAGCCACTACGGCTGGAGGCGACCGAAGCGGGTCAGGACGAGTATCTGATCGGCTTCGGGCCCGTGCAGGGCAATGCGACGCTCAGCGAGCGCGGTGACCCGGTCGAGGCGGCGGCGCGCCTCTTCGACTTGTTGCACCAAGCGGACGAAGCGCCCCAGCCGAAAATCGCCGTCGCGCCCATCCCAGGCGACGGCCTCGCCGCCGCCATCCGCGACCGGCTGAAGCGGGCGGCGGCACCGCGCTCGTAGAAAAAGGGGCGCCCGAAACCGCCCCTTCCCAATCGCTTCTGACCGCTGACTACTGGCTGATTGGCATAGAGGCAGAAAAGCGCGATACAACAGCGACTTATCGATCAACCCCCGCGCCTCTTACCCGCGCCTGGAAGCTTTTTCTCAGCTTCTGTAGCTTGGGCGGGATGGTGGCGAGGCAATAGGGGTTGCGCTGGCCTTCGCCGGCCCAATAGTCCTGGTGATAGTCCTCGGCCGGATACCATTCCGCCTTGGGCTCGATGGTGGTGACAATCGGCTGATCGAGGCCTTCCTGGTTGCGGGCAATGGCGGCGCGCGCCTCCGCCTCCTGGGCCTCGTCCTGCGGGAAGATGGCGGAGCGGTATTGGGTGCCGACGTCATTGCCCTGGCGGTTGAGCTGGGTGGGGTCATGGGTGGCGAAGAAGATGTCGAGCAGGTCGCCGTAACCGAGCTGATCAGGATCGAAGGTGATGCGGATCGCCTCGGCATGGCCGGTGTCGCCAGCGCAGACCTGCTTGTAGGTGGGATTGGGGACCGTGCCGCCGGTATAGCCGCTCTCGACCGTCTTCACCCCGACGACGTCGAGGAATACCGCCTCCGTGCACCAGAAGCAGCCGCCCGCCAGTACCGCGACCTGATCCATGACCTTGTCTCCTTGCCTTGCGGTGGAGATAGGAAGGGAGCGGCCGCTTGGGAAGCGCGGGTCAACCTTGCGACTTGTAGCTGGCCTTGAGGCTGGCGAGCTCGAGGCGCTTGCCGACCCATTCGGCCAGCTCCTCGAAGGTCAGCGGCTTGTCGAAGACGATGCCGGCCTTGCGCTCGTTGAACCAGCGCACCTCGCCCTTGATCGGCCTCAGGCTCTCGACAACGACGACGACCTGCTTGCCGAGGCAATATTCCTCGATCGGCTCAATCTTCATGCCGGACAGCGAAATGTCGTGGACGTCGCAATTGTAATAGGTTTTGCCGACCCGGACGCTGGCCTTGCACTGGACATCCAGCCGCGGCGGGCGCGGGCGGAAACCGTGGCGCGGCTTGCGGCCGGCAAGCAGCTCGCCAAGGTCGATATTGTCGTCGAACTTGAAGCCGGCGGTGCCTTCGCGGGTCCAGATGACGCTCGACGGGATCTTTTGCGAATTGAACTCGATCTCGACTTTGTCGCCAACCGTGACGGCCTGGCCGATCTCCGCCATCAGGCCGCCGGCCGAAAGGTTGCGCACGCGCATCAACTGCTCGCCGTCCCTTGCCGTCAGCTTGACGATGCACAGGGTCGGCAGGACGCGCTCCGCATCGCGACGCTCCATCGGCCGCGGTACCGCGGTCGAAAGCGAGAAGGTCGTCGAATCAAACGCGGCGTCGTCCTGGCCGAACGAGTGCGCCGGTTTGCGGCGGATCAGCGAGCCGAACATCGTGTTACTCCACACGGGAAAAGCCCGTTCAAACAGCCACGCCTAACCGATTGCGGTTAAGAAGCCGTTTCCGAGTCGGATCCTTGCTTGACGCCGTGAATAGCGAGGACATCGGCGACGACGCGGTCGATCAATTGCTCGTCGATCGGCGCACCCACCACCAACATGCGGAAATAGAGCGGGCCATCGGCGGCTGCGAACAGCGCCTCCCGGTCGATCGCGGATGGCAGCTCGCCGCGGCGGATCGCCGCCGCTACGAACCCTTCCTGCTCCTTTAGCCGGAACTGCCAGAACCGCCCGGCCACCTTCCGCGCCTCCGGATCGGTGCGGGCGACAGCCGCGGCGGCGACCATGGCGATTCCGAGCGGCGCATTAAGGATGTCCGCGACCTTGGTCAGATGCGATTTCAAGTCGGCGGCGAAGCTGTCGCTTGGCTCCACCGCAAGCTCACCGGCATATTGCGCCGCATAGGCTTCCCCGAGCATTGCCCAACGGCTGGGATAGCGACGGTAGAGGGTCGAACGCTCGATGCCCGCCCGGCGGGCGACGTTCTGAAACGTGCAGGCATCGTGCCCGCCCTCAATGAGCAACTGGATGACGGCTTCATGGATGCGCTGCGTCGTCAGCGCGGTGCGGCCGCCCCGGCGAACCTGCGGAGAAAAGGTTAACGGCTCGCTTGACTCCAAAGTGGACGTTCCTTAATGCGACATTTGTAGCCTTAGCTATGGCAACATCCATTGTCGACCCCTTTCCCCCTGGGTGTCGGCACCGGGATCGGCCCGTCCGCGTTCCTGCGGCGGATCGAACCCATTGGCGTGCAGGGGAGCGGCCCCGTAGCGTCACTCGGGCCCGAACCTAATCTGGATCAAATTGAGGACGGGCTTTGGCGCGGATAACGAGGAAATTAGGCTCTGGCACGTTTGACCTGCGCTCGGAAAGGTGCGCAGGGTCGAGCCCAGACGCGCTGGACGGGAGAGCAGGCGCCATGACGCAGCCTCGGCTGCTGCTGATCGACGACGAGCCTGCGCTCGCGGCGTTCGTCGCCAATGCCGCCGCCTTGAGCGGCTTCGAGCCCGTCGTCGCCAACAATGACAGCCTGTTCCGCGAACTCTTCCATGCGCAAGTGCCAGGAATGGTGGCGCTGGACCTCGGCATGCCGGGGATGGACGGGGTCGAATTGCTCCGCTTCCTTGCCGCGGAATCCTTCGAAGGACCGGTCTTGATCATCAGCGGCTTTGACCGCCGCGTGCTGGAAAGCGCGTTTCGGCTGGGCGAGGCGCTCGGCCTGGCGATGGTCGGCCCGCTCGAAAAGCCGGTGCGGCTCGAAGCGCTGGAGGCCCTTCTCGCACAGCACCGCCCGGCACCGGCGCCATGATTGGCCCGGCCGAGCTAGGGCTGCTCGACGGCTTTGAGCGGGCGCTGATCAACAACCGCCTGCACATGGTCTACCAGCCCAAGGTGTCGCTGGCCGACGGCAAGCTTCAACGGGTCGAGGCGCTGGTCCGTTGGGAAGATCCCGTGTTCGGCGCGGTCGCCCCTTCCCGTTTCGTGCCGCTGGCCGAGCGCCACGGGCTGATCGATCCGTTGACGCAGTGGGGATTGCGCACGACGCTGCGCCAATGGCTGAAATGGCGCGACGAGGGCCGCGACACCCACATCGCCTTCAATATCTCGGCGCTGTCGCTCCAGCACCTCGACTTCCCCGATCTGGTCGAACGCATGTGCCGGGCGCTGGAGGTTCCGCCCGACCGCCTGGTGCTGGAACTGACCGAGGGCGCCACCCAGCCCCTGGTCAAGCTGATGGACACGCTGACCCGCTTCCGGATCAAGGGCATCGGCCTTGCGCTCGACGATTTCGGCACCGGCTTTTCCTCGATGATGCAGCTTCGCCAGCTGCCGTTCACCGAGGTCAAGATCGATCGCTTCTTCATCCGCGACATGACGACGTCGAACGATTCCCTGCTGATCGTCAAGGCGACCATCGACCTTGCCCACGGCCTTGGCATGAGCGCTACCGCGGAGGGCATTGAAAACGAGGACCAGGCACTCTTGCTGCGTGAACTGGGGTGCGATGTCGGCCAGGGCTTCTGGATCGCCCAGCCGCTGGAGCCCGACGCGCTCGACGAATGGGAGGCGGACTTCGCCACCCGCTGGGCCAAGGCTCTCGACTTGGCCGGGCGTGCGAAGCTCAACCGCCGGCGCGCGACACGCTGAATCAGTCAAGATTGAAGGTTACGCCTTGCGCCAGCGGAAGATCATCGCCGTAATTGATCGTGTTGGTGCTGCGCCGCATGTAGGCGCGCCAGCTGTCCGACCCGCTCTCGCGCCCGCCGCCGGTCTCCTTTTCTCCGCCGAATGCCCCGCCGATCTCGGCGCCGGACGGACCGATGTTGACGTTGGCGATGCCGCAGTCCGAGCCCGCGGCCGACAGGAAAAGCTCGGCTTCCTTCAGATCGTTGGTGAATATTGACGAGGACAGGCCTTGGACGACCATATTGTTGAGCGCGAGCGCCTCCGCCAGCTCGCGATAGCGAAGGACATAGAGGATCGGCGCGAACGTCTCCTCGAGGACCACGCCCTGCTGCGCCTCTACTTCGACAATCGCCGGGCGGACATAGACGCCGCCCTTAACTGCCTGGACGCGCTCAGCCTGGCCCTCAAGGGCGCGCTGCATGCCTTCGAGCGCACCCTCGTCGATCAGCGGGCCGACGAGGGTGGCAGGGTCGCGCGGGTCGCCGATCGGGATCCGCGCGAATAGCCCGCGCAGGCGCGCCACCAGTTCATCGGCGATGCTGTCGTGAACGATCAGGCGGCGCAGCGAGGTGCAGCGCTGGCCGGCCGTCCCGGCCGCCGAAAACAGGATGGCCCGCTCGGCGAGTTTCAGGTCGGCGGAGGGGGTGACGATCATCGCGTTGTTGCCGCCTAGTTCAAGCAGCGAGCGGCCGAAGCGCTGTGCTACCCGCGGGCCGACGGCGCGGCCCATGGCGGTCGAGCCGGTTGCCGACAGCAGGGCGACACGCGGATCGTCGACCAGCGCCTCGCCGACCTCCCGGCCGCCCTGCAGGCATTGCAGCAGGCCGTCCGGCGCGTCGCCGAACCGTGCCAGTGCCTTGCGTGCAACCGCCATCACCGCCTCGGCGCAGAGCGGGGTCTTCTCGCTCGGCTTCCAGATCACCGGGTCGCCGCAGACCAGGGCCAGCGCCGCGTTCCATGCCCAGACCGCGACCGGGAAGTTGAAAGCGGTGATGACGCCGACCACGCCGAGCGGGTGCCACTGCTCGATCATGCGGTGGCTGGGCCGCTCGCTGGCGATCGTCAGGCCGTAGAGCTGGCGCGACAGGCCGACCGCAAAGTCGCAGATGTCGATCATCTCCTGCACCTCGCCGAGGCCTTCGGAAACGATCTTTCCGGCCTCAAGCGTCACCAGCCGGGCGAGCGGTTCCCTGGCGGCGCGCAACTCCTCGCCGAGCAGCCGGACCAGCTCGCCGCGGCGCGGCGCCGGGACCAGCCGCCAGGCAAGGAAGGCGTCTTGGGCATGGGCGCAGGCGGCCTCGACGTCGGCGGCGATAGCGGCGGCCACCGAGCCGAGCACCTGGCCGTCGATCGGCGAACGGCTTTCCAGCGTGCCCGCAGACGCGACTCCGAGGCTGGCAAGGATCTGCCGGCTTTCTTCCACGGGAGTCATCGCGCCATCTCTCTAGCCTTCGCCAGTGCGGAAATTCCCGCGGCGATGGTCTCGTCCTGCTTGGCGAAGCACAGGCGGACCATGTGCCGGGGCGGATCGTCATCGGCGAATGGCGACAGGGGCACGACCGCGACCCCGGCCTGCTCGACAGCCAGACGGGCAAAGGCTTCGTCGTCGAGATCGATGCCGGAAGCGCGCAGATCGACGCACTGGAAATAGGTCGACGCGCTGTCGAGCACGACGTAGCCAGCCTGTCGAAGCCCGTCCGCCATGCGGTCGCGGGCACGGGCGAAGCGGACCCGCATCGGCGCGATCCACGCATCGCCTTCATCAAGCCCGAAGGCGACCGCCGCCTGCAGGTTGGGGGCGGTGGCGAAGGTCAGGAACTGGTGGGCGCGAGCCGCCACCGTCGCCATTTCCGGCGGCGCCACCAGCCAGCCGACCTTCCAGCCGGTCAGCGAAAAGATCTTGCCGGCCGAGCCGCACTTGATCACGCGCTCCGCCATCCCCGGCAGCGAGGCGAGCGGGGTGAAGGTTTGGCCGTCGAGCAGGATATGCTCCCAAACTTCGTCGCTGATGACGATCAGGTCATGTTCCCGCGCGGCCGAGGCGACGGCCTCCAGCTCGTCCGCGTCGAACAGGCGTCCGGTCGGGTTGTGCGGATTGTTGAAGATGATGGCGCGGGTGTTCGGGCCGATCGCCGCCTCGAGCGCATCGCGGTCCAGCCGCCATTCCGGCGGCCGCAGCGCGACTTCGCGGACCTGGCCCCCGGCGCGGCGGATCAGCGGCGCATAGGCGTCATAGGCAGGGGTGAAGACGATCGCTTCGTCACCGGGCTGCAAGGTGGCGAGGATTGCAGCCGCCAACGCCTCGGTCGCGCCCGAGGTGACGCAGACGTGGCCGGGGCCGAGATCGAGGCCGTGATGGCGGCCGTAATGACCGGCGATTGCCGCGCGCAGGGCCAGCAGGCCCAGCGATGGGGCATATTGGTTCGAGCCTTCCTTCAGCGCCCGCGCGGCGACGTTGAGGATTTCCTCCGGCCAGCCGAAGTCCGGGAAGCCCTGGCCAAGGTTGACGGCGCCAAACTCGGCGGCGGCCTGGCTCATGCGCGCGAAGACGCTGGACTGCATCTGTTCGTAAAGCGGGTTCAAACAATCACTCCCGAAGCCTTGAGGCCGGCGATTTCGGCGGCGCCATAGCCGAGTTCGGCGAGGATGGCGTCATTGTCCGCGCCTTCCCCGCCCGGCGGCGATGGCGGATCGCAATCGGTGCGCGAATAGCGCGGCGCCGGCCCAGGCTGGAGCACGCCGCCAAGGTTGACGAAGGTGCCGCGGGCACGGTTGTGGAGATGGGCCGGCGCCTCGCCCATCGACAGCACCGGGGCGACGCAGGCATCCTTGCCGGCGAAAAAAGCGACCCACTGGTCGCGGGTCTTTTTCGAGACGGCCTTGGCGACCGATGCCTTGGTGACTTCCTTGAGATCGAGGCCCTCGGCCAGCGCCGCGCGGAACTGCGGTTCAAGCGCGCCAAGCGCCAGATACTTGCCGTCGGCGCAGCGGTAGCAGCCGTACAAGGGGTCGCCGCCGTCGAGCAGATTGGCCTCGCGCTCGTCGCTCCACAGTCCGGCGGCGCGCATGCCGTAGGTGAGCGCGCCGATCAGCGCCGCGCCGTCGGTCATCGCCGCATCGATCACCTGCCCCTCCCCGCCGCGTGCCACGTCGAGCAAGGCGGCGACCATGGCGAAGGCCAGCATCATGCCGCCGCCGGCGAAATCGGCGAGGTAATTGACCGGCGCCATCGGCGGTCCCGCCTTCGGGCCGAGCCCGGCGAGCAGCCCGGTGAGCGCCAGATAGTCGATATCGTGCCCCGCCTCTCCCGCCAGCGGCCCTGCCTGCCCCCAGCCGGTGACACGGCCATAGACCAGTTTCGGATTGGCCTTGAGCAGCTCGGCTGGCCCCAGGCCGAGTCGCTCCATGACGCCGGGGCGATAGCCTTCGACCAGCCCGTCCGCGCGCTCGGCAAGCCGCCGGACGATCGCCACGCCGTCGTCCGTCTTCAGATTCACCGCCACGCTTCGCCGCGACCGGGTCAGCGGGTCGTTCGGCACAGCGAGGTTGCCCGGCCGCTCGACGCGGATGACCTCGGCGCCATGGTCGGCGAGCATCATCGCCGCGAACGGCCCCGGCCCGAGCCCGGCCATCTCGACGATCCTCAAGCCTGCAAGTGGACCGGGCAAAGCTTCCCCTTCTCTCCACTGACGCCTAACCAGAAGGCGGGCAAAAGGAAACGCGCGATGCTCGATACCAACCGCCGGACGATCTTCGACGACAGCCATGAGGCCTTCCGCGACACGGTGCGGCGGGTGTTCGCCGATACGCTGGAGCCGCATATCGAACGCCACGAAAAGGAAGGCATTGTCGATCGCGAGGCCTGGGCCGCGGCTGGCGCCGCCGGCCTGCTCTGCCCGGGCGTGCCGGAAGCCTATGGCGGGCCCGGGCTCGACTTCAAATTCAACGCCATCGTCGGCGAGGAGCTAGCCTATCTGGGCGCCGCCGCCGGCTTCACGCTGCAAAGCGACATCGTCGCCGACTACCTCATCGCCTACGGCAGCGAGGAGCAGAAGCGGCGCTACCTGCCCGGCATGGTTTCAGGCGAAACCATCACTGCCATCGCCATGACCGAGCCCGGCGCCGGATCCGACTTGCAGGGCATGAAAAGCATCGCCCGGCGCGACGGCAACGGCTGGGCCTTGAGCGGCTCCAAGACCTACATCACCAACGGCCAGAGCGCAGACCTCGTCATCGTCTGCGCCCGCACCACCGAGGAAGGCGGCGCCAGGGGCATTTCCCTGTTCCTGGTCGAGGCCGGCGACGAGGGCTTTTCGCGCGGCCGCAACCTCGACAAGATCGGCCTGCACGGCAACGACACGTCGGAGTTGTTTTTCGACGAGGTGAAGCTGCCCGCCGACCGCCTGCTCGGGCCCGAGAACGGCGGCTTCCCGATGCTGATGAACCAGCTGCCGCAGGAACGGCTGTCGATCGCCGTCCAGGCCCAGGCCAGCGCCCATCGCGCCTTCGACGAGGCGGTCAAGTTCACCCGCGACCGCAAGGCCTTCGGCCGCACTGTCATCGAGTTCCAGAACACCCGCTTTACCCTAGCCGACATGGCGACCCAATTGCAGGTCGGCTGGGCCCATCTCGACTGGGCCATCGCCCGTCATGTCGAGGGCAGGTTGACGCCGGCCGAGGCAAGCGCCGCCAAGCTGTGGCACAGCGAAATGCAGTTCGCCTTGTGCGACGCGGCGCTGCAGCTGCACGGCGGCGCCGGCTACATGAACGAATATCCCATCGCCCGCCTGTGGCGCGATGCCCGGGTGACGCGGATCTACGGCGGCACCAGCGAGATCATGAAGGAACTGATCTCGAGGAGCCTACAGTGATTGCGGCCCGGAAAGAGCCGGTCGCTCGCAGGATCGGCTGACCGGCCGCATCCCGGAACTGTCCGGAATTCGCGCAAAAAAATAACATACTTTAATCGTCTGCTGTATGGACTCTGATTAACTAACCTTTAACTGTCCCCCCGTCGCTTCGAATCGGGGCGGTTACGGGGGAATCCACACGGCCAGCCATGCTTTTCCGCGCGCGTTTGCGCGCGCCGCATGAGTCCCGCCCGCTACCAGTCGAAGCGCATGGGGTTTGAAGCGGCCTGATTGGTCGCTGAACAAGGGAGCGGGCAATGCCGATCATTCTTGATTTCGACGCAGCATCAGACACTAACGATTATTCGGAAGATGGCTTTACGATCACAACGGCAACCAATAACGGCAATGATCTACTTGCCATCAGCCCGACAAATTACAGCACGTGGTACGTCGACTCTCCATCTTTGGCGATCAACTACATCGGCTTCAATGCCACGCTGACAAGGGACGGGGGTGGATCATTCAGCCTAGGGACGATCAATCTCGACGGTGTTTATCAGGATGGCAACCAGACCATCACATTCATCGCCAACCTCACGGCGGGCGGTACTCAGGTTTTCAATTTTGCGATCGACACCGCGCTCGGTTGGCAGACGTTTGATTTTGGGAATGTAGAGGTCACGTCCCTGGTCTTCGATACTCAAGACTATCCGTACTACAAATTCGACCAAATCGAGATTAATCCCAATACACCGCCCGATGCGGTCGACGACGACTTAACTGGCACTTTCGGCGGCAGCGGCGGAAATGTCCTGCTCATCGGTCCGGAAATGGATGCGTCGGTCCAGGCCTATCTCGCCACGCAAGGCATGACGTCGACCATCATCGACGGTAGCGCGCTCGAAGGCACGGACCTCTCCAGCTATTCGGCGATTTGGGTTGGCTGGTTCGCGGCAGTCACCGACACGGGATCATTGGCGGCCAATCTGGCCAACTTCATCGATGGCGGTGGCAACATCCTGGTCGAACCGTTTACAAACGTCATCCAATATCTGCCGAACGGCGCGGATATCATCGAGGGATCGTTCATCGGCGGCGACGATGTCGTCATCGTCGACACAACCTGTGCGCTGATGGAAGGCCTCACCGATGCCGACCTCAGCAACTGGCTCAGCTCCTATCACGACACGTTCAATGTCGCCGACTATGACGAGTTCATTCTCCAGGCCGAAAATTTCATCGGCAGCGACATCACGCTGCTGCAGAACTACGGCGCAGGGCATATCGTCATCACCGGCCAGGATCCCAGCTATCACATCAAATATGGCGACTGGCATGGCGAGACAGGCGACAACAGCCCGCAGCTGGAGTTCGTCACCAACGCGCTGACGCTCACAAGCGCGTTGACCGACGAGGACACGGTAATCGTCATCGACGGCGCCGACCTGCTCGCCAACGACACTGATCCCGACAATGACACGCTGGTCATCAGCGAAGTGTCGCCGCTCAGCAACCTCGGGGTGGCGGTCGTCCTCAACCCCGACGGGACGATCAGCTACGACCCGACGGGCGTGCTCGACTATCTCGCCGAGGGCGACATCGTCGAGGACACGTTCACCTATACGGTCAGCGACGGCAACGGCGGCACCGACACGGCCACGGTCACTTTCACCGTCGTCGGCGTCAACGACGGGCCGACCGCACCGATCGATGGGGATCCAACCGGCGACGGGATCGGCGTCAATGCCACCATTGCCGAAGACCTGGCCGTAGGTTCGGAGATCGGCCTCGACGCCGATTCCACAGACGCCGAAGGCGACACGCTGAGCTACTATTTCAAGGATGGAATCGGCAATCCGGTCCAAACGCTAGGATTGTTTACCGTCGACGCTTCAACTGGGGTCGTGACCCTGGCCGGCGCCATCAATTATGAAATGGCGACAAACCACAGCCTGACCATTTTCGTCAGCGACGGCGCAGCGGAAGCGTCAACAACGTTCAATGTGACCGTCACCAATATCGTCGAGCATCTGTTCACGCCGAACAACGACGGCACGGCGGGGACGCCGATCGACTTCAACGCCCTGCCCGATGGCGCCTACGACTTCGACGGCGCGCAATATGACGCGCTGGCCGGCAACGACTTTGTCTATCTGCCGAACCTCGCCACCGTCGATGCCGGCAACCCTTGGGATTACAACCGGACCTTCAACGCCAGCGCCGGCAACGATGTGGTCCAGGGCGGCGACGGCAATGACATCGTCTCCGGCGGCGACGGCAATGACACCTTGTTCGGCGCCGACGGCGACGACCGGCTGGTGGGATCGTCCGGCAACGACATCCTCGGTGGCGGCGACGGCTCCGACAAGCTGACCGGAAGCTCGGGTAAGGACATCTTCATCTTCACCGACAGCGAGCTCGGCACCTCCAAGCTCGGCGAGCATGACGTGATCACCGACTTCCAGCAGGGCACCGACAAGATCGACATTAGCGCTTTGTATGACGGCGGAACTTACAATGGGCTGAAGGCCGGGGCGCTTAGCGGGACAGCCGCGAACGCCTTCAAGGTCGGCTACTACAGCTCAGGCGGCAAGACCTGGTTGGAAGGCGATGTGGATGGCAACGGCACAGCCGACTGGGTGATCGAGATGTCGGGCTCCTACAAGCTCAAGGGCAGCGACATTGTCGTCGGTCCGTCGGTCATCGCGACGGAAGGAGCCTGGCATACGGCAACCGGCGGCGGCCTGAATTGGCTGCAACATCACCAGGACGACTATTTCGCCTAGGATAAATGGCGTGAGCAACTGCGAAGGGCCGGGGAAACCCGGCCCTTCTCTTGTGTACGCGTCAGCTGCTGGCTGGGGCGGCAGGATTCGAACCTGCGAATGCCGGTACCAAAAGCCGACTTGATCAACGCGATTCAGCCGTTTTTCTTGCGGAATGGTGATTTTATCCACACAATGAATTCAATGACTTACATACTCAGCGCGGAACGCTTTCGATCGGCTCGAACAGGTGCGCCGTTTCAAGCTTCGTCTCTAACGCCTCTACGCTCAAATCCTGCCTGAGCTTTGTTAGTCGGCGTTCAGCGACCTCAATCAACCGAAGGGTTCTAGGCGGCAGCGAGCCGGCCGAGAGAACACCTGCAAGCCATTCACCCAACCTAGCAGCCTCGCGCTGAGTCTCGATCAAATCTTCGATTAGCTTGCCTGCGCGCTGCCATTCGTAACGGCGCCGCTCCTCTTCCTGCCTGCGCCGCCTCGCCTCCTCTTCGGCTGCTTTTCGTCGTTCGTCGTAAGCTGCGTTGTTGACCTTGGCGGCAGCTATGGCTGCGATCGCCGCAACAATCGACGGGATCATCCGGATCACGTCACGGGTCCGACTGTCGGCAAATGTGCCGCGGATCGGCTGCCCCCATGGATCCTGCTCACTCTTGATGCGCACTTTCTCCAAGCGAATGGCCAAACGGCCATTGTACTGCTCCTCCCACTTGGGGATCTTCGGCTCGCCGTAGTTCGACCAGTAGCCGTAGCGCTTGTGCGTTTCCTCTCTCTCGCGCTGCCACTTGGCGTGCGCTGCAAGCTCGTTCTCGGTCGCGACATGCTCCACGTGGTCCGCCGCCTCAACCAGCTCGAACGCGACGGTCTCGCCGTCACAATGCCAAGCTATGGCGTCTGCGTCCGCTCTAAGCTCAAGGCCCGCCGCTTCGCCCGCCGCGGCCAGTGCCCTCAGCAGTTGCTCCACCCGTGTCAGCAGTTCCGGTCGCACGGCGACCGCAAGGAGCTTAGCGCCTGTGGAACGCACCAATTCGTCACGGCCTGGCTTGGCGTTTCGGAGCTTGGCCAATGTACGCTCAATAGCTGGGTGTTCACTGACGGTCAGCGCATCAGGCACCGCCGCCAGCGCATGGGCACGCGCCCGGGCGACGGCTTCGGGCTCTCTGCCACTCGCGCCGTGCCATATACGGATGGCATGATCGTCATCGGGATCGGGCAGGTTGATGACGGTGAGTTCCTTACCGTACGCGGCCTTGGCCCAGTGCCCAGCTGGCGGCGTCGGTATGCGATGCCGCTTGCAGGCTTTGCGCAAGCCGACATCGGAAATGCCAAATTCGTTGGCGATATGGGTGATGGGCTGCCGCCACACCCGCGCATAGAGCTGCTTTCGGCTGATGATCGTAACCATGACGACCCCCTTAGCACGCGGCTAGCGAATCGAGGGCGGCGCAGCGCACAGCAACGCGACTTTTCACAGCGCTTTAATGGCCTAAGTGAAGCGTCTGCTAAGTGAATTCGGAGCGACTCCGCCTCGTTCAACTCAATGATTGGAATACGTTTTTCACGATTTGGTCAAAAAAAGCGTCGAGGAGATCGCGCGCCTTTGGAGTAAGGCTCAACCATGTCACTCGCCTGTCGCTGGCATTGGGCTCGCGCGCAACGAAACCCGCCTCTTCAAGCAACTGGACCCATCGTATGCCTGTGGTGTGCGACGCACCGCATGCCGCGCAAACCGCGCTGACGCTCATCCGATCGTCCGAGCCTTCCGCGCAGTACAACAATAACAGGATATCCCAGGCCGGATCTCGGAAAAGCGCGTCACCAAAAAACTCTGCCCGCAAGCGGCGCGTACGATAGATCCTCTTTGCAAATGTGATCCGCGCTTCCGCCGTAGGAAGCCGCAATTCGCCATTTTGTTCGAGTTGCTGAAGCAGTTCCAACAACAACCGTCGCGTGTCGGCAACATCATTTTGCGCAGGTAGCGGCGCTCGGGCGATCAAGTCGCCATCCACGTCAACTTTTGTCATTTTGATTAAACAGCCCCTCCGAGCGCATGTATGGTCAAGTATGAACGCCGCTCACGGAAGGATTCATCCTGATAACGTGGACTAGAGTTAACCCGGCTCGGCACGCCGACGCCCTGCGTTATCGACGTGAGAATGGACTTGCAAGCGCCGTTGCGCCAGCCAGTGAAAATCATTCGTGCCAAGCGGCCTTGCGTTCAAAATGAACATATTTATGGCGGAAAACTCATAGATTCCGACACGATAAGGCATTGACGTTGGGCATTAACATTGCTCTGACTGCCAAGCCGGATCGACGGGAACGCCTCGTTCCCAAGCTAAGTGGACCAGCGTGTACGCTCGTGACGATGAGGGTGAGTTCGACTTACAAGAACCACCGTTCGACCACCTACAACTAGACTTGCCGCTTCGCGGCACGTTTCACGAGGCAATTGGAGTAGATTCACTATCGCTCGAACATCGGTCGCCGCATTCAGTACTTAGCGAGTACTTAACAGCCATCGGAGTTTCGCACTCCGAAGGCGTCGCGAAAGTGCTCCTCGGCGAGTTTGGCTCGTTGTCGGACCTATTGTCTGGATCATTCTGGCGACTTCGCCGGGTCGTGGGCTCGCGAATGGCGCGTGCGATCAGGGCCTCGCGGGCATTGATGACCACTGCCCTGTCGGAACAGCTCCCGGACAGGCCCGTCGTTCCCCGATCGGCGCAAATGGCGGATTTTCTCCGACTGCAGATTGGCTACCTACCGCATGAACGCCTCTTGGCGCTTTACGTCGATGAACGCTTACACCTGCTCAGCATCGAGAAGGTATGGGAAGGATCGCTTGGCGCCGCTCCCCTCGACGTCCGGCAAATCGTTCTTCATGGCCTGCGCGTCGGCGCCAGCGGCATCTTGCTGGTCCATAATCACCCCTCCGGAAACCCACAGCCGAGCACGGCGGATCTACAAGTCACCCAAAGGCTGCGGGGCATCGTCGAGCATCTCGACATGTTCCTGCTCGACCACCTCATCATCGCCCGCGACCAGGTCGCGAGCATCGAGCATTTCTGGCGAGAAGCGCGCTTCGCTGGCGAGACGGGTTAAAGCCGGATGGGGTGCCTCCGAGCTAGGCACCCTCCCCTGTTCGATCCGGCAGGCTGAACCACAATCCTTGCCAGCTCAACGCGGCGATGCAACCCCCACAAATGCTAAAAGCCAACGGCTCGGCAGTACAGGCTAACGGCTGATCGTAAAACCGACCGTGGCCTTGGTTCCTTGATAGTCGCCGGCGGGGGTATCATACCAAGTACGGCCCAAACCGAGAGACAGGGCCAGGGGCCCAGCAAGGGGCTGGACGCGCTGCAAATGCACACCACGATATTTGCCGTGACGCCCGGCCGCGACCACTTCCTGCTCGTGCAGCGCAGTACCCGCAGACACCCACATTTGCGTTTGGCCAGAGCCCTTGGGGTCTTTGAGCCTGACGCTGGCCAAGTGGCTGTATTGGCGTCCACGCCCTTCGACATCGTGAACACCAAACCGGTACGTTGCAAAACCGCCCCGGAAATAGAGGCTGCCGCCAGCGTGCAGCGACGCCACATCGACACCACCGTAATAGCTGGCATATTTGCCGCCGACCGTAACCAAAGCGTTCGGGACGAGCTTGTAACTGATATCCTGGACCAGCTCGCGCCTGGCAAAAACCGGTGAATTGTCCGCTAGGCTGACGCTGGTGCGGGAAGAAATACGCTCATTCCAGTCACGGTAGACAGACGTAGACAGCTGATAGCCCTTGAACGACGCACCCTCAAACTTGCGTTTGCCGTGCGAGGCATTGAGCACAAGGGCCGTCTTGCCAAAGTCCCAGCTGGACTCGATCGTCATTTCCTGGCGCTTGCCGTAGGGCCCGGAATAATCCGTAGACTCAGTCAGCACGCCAACTTTGGCGGCGGCCGGTTGGGCTAGCAGCGCCGCGGCGACGCCGCCGCAAACAGTGAAAACTCGTTTCGTCATGTTTCGGATTCCTTGTGCTCAGTAGCTTTCGAGGGGTTGGGGCAGCCGATAACGGCCGGCCGGCAGGTTCTTCTCGACGGTGATGCGCGGGCCGAAAACCGAGCCCGGGGCAATTTCGCGACCGGGCAAGATAATCACCTGAATCCCGAGCGCTGAACCGGCACCAATCAGACAGCCAAGCTTTTCGTGGCCGGTGTCGAACCGTTCGCCGTCGAGCATGATTTCGACGGGCCTCTGGTCGAGACGATGGTTTGACGTCCGGACCTGGGCGCCCAAATAGGCTCCCTGCTCAATCTTGGAATCGGCGACAAAGCATTGTGGTCCAATCGTGACCCGCTCCTCGATGATCGCGTTCTTGATCTCAGCGGCGAAGCCGATGCGCGACCCATCCCCAATGCTCGTTGTGCCGCGCACAAGCGCGAAATTGCCGATCAGGCAGTCAGCGCCGATGACGACCGGGCCGACGATGTGCGCACCGCGGCAAATGATGGTCCGAGCCCCGACGACGATCGGTCCGTTCCGCATATCCAGCACTGCGCCGGTGGCGATCTGAGCTGTCGCGTCGATCAGCCGCAGGCTCGCCTCGGTATTGGCCGGGCCTCGTCCCGGCGAGTGTACATCACGCCACCACACGGGCGTACCTCGTCGGCTTGTCGCGGCCATATTCGTTGCCGGTCAGAAGCGCCTTGAAGCCGTGCACCAGCCAGACGGCATAAGCGAGCAGGACGTAAAGCAAGGCAAATGGAGCCAGGACAATCAGTCGCATCTTGCGGTGGTGAACGGCGCTGATCAGCCCGATGAGGCCGACCGCTCCGAGCCAAAGGAGCGGGAACAGCAACATTGGCAGGGAACCGGCGTTGCCGCTCGCGACCGCTGTCGCCCAAGCGACCCCGTAGATGCCGATCCCAAGCAAGACGACGAGGAACATTGGTAGGATGCTGAACAGGCCGAACCGCGTGAATAGCAGCCGCCGGTGCAGCCGCATGCACACCGCGTAGCCCATGATCCAGCGGCGCCAGCGCAGCCAGTCTTCCCGCAGCGTCTTGCACTCCTGCGGGTAGACGACGCAGCGGCTAACCTGCCGCACTTTATAACCCCGGGCTACCAGCTCCCAGGTCAGGTCCAGGTCCTCAACCTTGGTGCGATCGGATAGTCCAACGTCGCGCAGGACGTCGGCACGAAACATGCCGCATGCGCCGGAAATGATGAACGGAGCGCCGCCCAGGATCTGCTGGAAAGTCCGCTTGATGGCGATCATCGGTAATTTGACGGTCGCACGAATATAGCCCAGCAGCCCGCCGCCCCTTAGGTCCGACGAGGGAATGCCCCCCACCGCATCGGCACCGTTTTCGAGCTCGGCAAGCATGTAGCCGAGACCATGTCCCTTGAAGGGGACATAGGTGTCCGCGTCCGTGAGGAAGACGTAGGGCGCGGTGACGTGGCCGAGCCCATGCATGATCGCGCCGCCCTTGCCCGTATTCGCTTGGTGGATGACGGTGAGACGCGGATTGGTGGCCGCCCATCGATCCAGCGCAGCGCCAGTCCCATCAGTTGAGCCGTCGTTCACGCAAATGATGCGGCCGATGTACGGGTTGCGATACAAGTTTTGCAGGGTCTGCTCGAGGCACGGCTCCTCATTATACGCCGGCACGATTGCATCGATCATGGCCCGGCTGGCGCTGGGGCTCTGCCGGAGCCGTGCCAAGAGATAAGCGAGCGCCACAGCGCACATGGCAAAGAATAGGACAGTTTTCATGCTGCAACGCCTTCACAGGACAAGTTTGTAGGGGATGAAGCCCTCGGTCTGGCCAAGGTCGACCTGGACGCCGCGGAAATGCGCCGCGCTACGGATCTTCTCTTCTTGCATATAAAGCCGGCTTCCCTGGCTTTGGTGCACTTTGAGCGACGCCACCTTCTGCTCAATGTAGTCGTCGACCGGCTCGAAAACGGTAGGGATGAAGTTGGGATACGAACTCGGCGTTTCATAACCGAGGATTTGCGGCACGCGCCGGCAGGCAACGATCGAAGCCTCGTGAATAGCCCGGTGATCCTGGTGCCGGTCTTGGGCAAACATGGTATAAACCCGGTCGGGTACAACTCGGGCGACATGCTGTTCGATCGCAGCAATCAGTCCGTTGAGATGCTCGTGCAACCGCGTGTCGGGAAAGTCATGCACGGTAATGTTGGTGATCCCGAGCAGGGCCAAGCCGGCCCTTGTTTCCTCAGCTCTATCGATGTCCCCAGCGCCGCCACGGTCACCAGCGGTAAAAATGACCGCATGAACCGCCGCGCCGCTTGCCACGAGCTTGGCAAGCGTCGCTCCGCATCCCAGCTCCAGGTCGTCTGGGTGGGCGCCCAGTGCAAGTATGGATTTGCCGTTTACCATTTGGCGGGAAATAGGAGGCGCAACTAAACACCGGCTTACGCCTTCCTCCGCAATGGCATGGGTTTATCCATTTTGACTCCATTTCGGACCAAGTTCTCGCAAATCGACCTGGCCATGAATTGTCTGGCTGACATCGATCCCAGACGCTCTTCCATTAGAGAGGGTCGGTTACACCCTGGGTCGAGAGTCCACCCAAGTCGGACTTTCAACGGTGGGGAACCCAAGCAAATGGCGCTGCTGCTCCCAATCCAATGGCAACGGGCCGAACAATATTTTGTGGCGCGTCAGGTCAGCAGGCTGCGTGCCATCGATGATGGACGCCTGAATATCGGGAGCCAGGTAGTTGAGCCGCAGGATGCGCGAAAACATGGTGGCGCCCATGCTCTTGGTGTGCGCTAACTCAGCCACCGTCTTTGATCGCTGATCGAGCAACAGCTGCTTGAACTCCGTCGCCTGTCCGAGCAAGTCGACCAGGTCTGGGCGAGGCTTTGCTTCTGGCATGGCGCACGGGCTGACTGGTATGGCGAAGTAGGAATGGCCGCATTGCAAATACGCGGGCGCGTAAAGCATGCGAAAGCGGTCTGATCCTTTCGGTCTGATTTCACACTTCCGAAAGAGCCCGCTCCCGTCCCAAGCGAGAAACCGACAGAGTTCAAACGTACAGACGAGCACGTGCAAGCCCGATCGATTGACTTCTAATCGAGGGGCAATGGCCAGGAAAAGCTCGCGTAGCTGCGGCTTGTCCATGTCTGAGATGCGGCGGGCGGCAAGATTGCCTTTTCGCAGCATCCGGCCCGTTTCTGCTGAATAAGTGCCTAGGCTGAGCACAGCTTTTTTGAGTGCAATTCGGTCGGTAAGGAATCCCTGTATCGTGCTGACGGCCAGCTGCTCCACCCGATCGGCGTTGACCATCACTTTTCGGTGAATGGTGCCCAGCGCCCAGGTTGCCCGTTCAGAGCGATAATGACGCTGCCGCTGGGATCGGCCAGTTCCGGAGCGCAGGACGCTCATTTTCCGTCCGAGCTCGTCGTGAATGAGGCCAAGCAGGAAGTTTTGCGACGGATCACGCGTCGGCTTGGATCGCGCTTTGATGATGCTTTGCACCAGCTCCCACTGTTCCAGGCTGACAAGCGGTTCGACTTGCGCTTTCACTAGCTCGCCGCGACAATAACAATAGCCTGCGTAAATCGGGTTCCTCAGCAAATAGAGGATATGCCCAGTCGAAAATTTTTGCCCGCCCCGCTGCTTGCCCTTTCGGGATAGATACATCTTCGTATTGAAGCCCTCAGCTTCAAGCCGTTTTGCCAGGGCGTTGGCGGTCCACTCAGGGAAATCCAGGAACAGCCGACGGATTGTTTCCGCCCGCTCTGGATCAGGCGCCAGCCGGCCACCGGACTTGATGACGTAGCCCGCCGGGGGACAGCCGCCGCAGTAAAGCCCCCTACGCCTTCTTTCCTCATACCGGTCCTTGATTCGCTCCGCTGCCAACTCACGCTCAAACTGGGCAAACGTGAGCAAGATGTTGAGGACCAGCCGCCCCATGCTGTCGGAGGTGTCAAACGTTTGCGTGACACTGACGAAGCTGGCACCGTATTTATCGAGAAGGTCCATCAATTGGACAAAATCCGTTAGCGACCGACTGAGACGGTCAATCTTGTAGATGACGACCACGTCGACGCGGTTGGTCTCGATATCGTGGATGAGGCGTTGCAGCGCGGGCCGCTTCAATGTTCCCCCTGAATGACCACCGTCATCGTATATTTGGGGGACTTCAACCCAGTTCCGATGCGCTTGGCATTTGATATACGCCCTGCAAACTTCCCGCTGAGTGTCGAGCGAGTTGACGGGCGCGTCGAGCCCGGCGGACGTACTTTTGCGCGTGTAAATGGCGCAACGAACCAAGCGAGACTCTGTGCTAATGGGCATTGCTCCGCTCCTTGCAAAGCGGCGCTCATATGCCGTTGTCGTGCACTCAGCACGATGATGATGTGGGGCGTCCCGGTTCGCGTATCTCCGATCAAGCTTGCCCGTCAGATCCTAGGCGCGCGCTGGGGTTGGGACGGTGCGTGCTTGCACGCTGACGTCAGCGACGCTCGCAGGCATAGCGGCAATGCATTCAAAGCCTGCCGCGCGCGGTCCTTACTCAACTCCCATCAACCGTGGCACCATCGCATGCCACCAGGGCGTGTCCCACAGGGCATGCACGGCAATCGCACAGGGCACGTAGGCGGCGATCCAGATGCCGTAGGCGCGGTGAACCCGCCCGTTCCTAATTACGTCCCAGACGAACATCGGGGAAATTGCCAACAACGTATAAAGGTCCACTGAAAGTGGGCTGCCGGGCATGGTGTGAGGCAGCCAAGGGATGCGATCGATGCCGGCCGGCAGCGGGATGGCGGTAGCCAGGATCATCATTCTCTTGTGAAGTCCCGCCTCCTTGCCCCGCGCATTCAAGCCAAGGGCGATGAACAGGGGGAACAGGATGCCGATCCGGATTTGAAGCAACGTGATGTTGTCCCAGATCAAAACTGGCGTACGCATGCTTTCGCGCAATTCGTCCGGCGCAGACTGCGCCGCGTTCCACAGCTGCTGATACATCGTCGGAATGAGGATGAGGCCGACGATCACGATCGCGACCGCGCCGATCAGGCCAGCGATGCCGAGCTGCATGTGCAGTGCGCGCCGCCCCGTCGCCATCAACCAGGTCTGAGCGAGCAATAGCAACAGGAACGCGCCCATCAACACGGCATGGACGTGAAGGACCAGCGGGAACGGCGGCCGCTGCCCAGTGCGGACCATTTCGATCTTCATCAGCGAATCCGGGATGAACCCGGCCAGCACGATGGCGATGAACCAGGCGGCCATGAACACGAAAATCCAGCGGTCGATCGCGTGTGCCCGCGGCGTTCCTGACAGTCGATCCGGCTCGCGCTCATCAAAACCAGCCGCCCCGGTTACAGTCGCCATGGCAATGCCCCCTGCTCTCCGCCGTTGCCTCGTCGTATCACTAAATGGAAAAGCGGTGAACGGCCCTGGTAGGATTTGGAAGCGAGCCCGCAATTTGGTCTGTCCACGCACGGCGGACCCGAGGCTGATCATCCGACCCCGTGACGCTGGCATAGCGCGGACCGCAAACTATTGCGGGCTCTAGCTCCGCCCCGGTTTCATATATAGAGCGCAAATGTTCGCTGGCGTTGCTCAGTTATTGGACTGGCTAGGTTTGAGGCCATTGGTTGCTAGGGCCGCGAGCCTTGCCTACCCGGGCCAGTCGTTCTGGGTCAACGAGCGCGGCCAATGGGTGAACCAGCAAGCCAACGGGACCATCGTTTCCCCAGTCATCCATGTGACGCCTTACCGGGCTTATCGCCAGTGGGTTCTTGATAATTGGTGTTGGGCCTACACCCCCCAGCCCGGCGATGTGATCCTCGACCTTGGCACCGGCATTGGCGAGGAGGCGGTGGTCTTTTCCAAGCTTATCGGGCGAGGGAAAATGTTCGCCGTTGAAGCCTGTCCCGAAACTTACGCTTGCCTTGTCGAAACTGTGCGGAAGTCCGGCTTGGCGAATGTCACCCCCATTCATTGCGCGGTGGGCGCTGAGGATGGCTCAATCAAAATAGGCGGCGGGCAAAGCCACCTCACCGCTTCTCTATTCAGTGGAGATGGCGATGCGGTGCCAATGCGCTCGGTCGATAGCCTGGTTGCCCAATATGGCATTGAACAAATCGATTTTTTCCGCACCAATATAGAAGGCGCGGAACGCTTGATGCTGCCCGGCATGTCCAAGGCTGCGACGATCATCCGCAACCTTTGCATTTCCTGTCACGACTTCCTGGCCGACGACGGCAGGGGCGAGGAATTTCGTTCGAAAGTCGCTGTGAATGAGTGGTGCCGCCGCAATGGTTTTGAAATCCTTGAGCGACCGCCAAGCCCCCCGCCGTCGCGGGATTATGTTTATGCGACTAAGCAGCTTTGACAGCAGCTGAACACTGCAGCGCCAAGCCTCACCTAGTAACTTTGGTACAGATTGGACTCGGTCGCGAGAGTCTGCTTTCGACCCATCGGGGGCGTTAGGAGACCGTGCTTAAAAATTCACCCCGGTTTCGGCAAGGAAGGGGAAATGTTCGAGGTCTATCGGGCCGACCGATCCGATAAGCTTTGGCTTGCCGAGCATATCGACGCGTTTCGCGCCGTAGCGCCACCCCACATGCGTCTTGCCCTCGAGCTAGCCCTGCATACGGGTCAGCGTCAGAGCGACCTGCTTCGGCTCTGCTGGTCCAGCTATGACGGCCAACGCATCTCCTTCAGGCAAGGCAAACGCCATCGCAAGATAGACATGCCCGTGTCCGCCACCCTCAAATCGCTGCTCGACTCGACCAAGCGGACCGCACTGACGATCTTAACGGCGCCCAATGGGAAGCCGTGGCGGACTGATCCCAGGCCAACTCACTTCCAGCATCACTGGCGCGCCGCCACGCTCGCTGCCGGGCTGGACGGCCTGCATTTCCACGATTTGCGCGGCACCGCCTGCACATTGTTGGCCGAAGCTGGCGCCACCCCGTCGGAGATCGCCGCCATGCTGGGTTGGACGGTGACGACGGACAACCAAATGCTCGACACGTATCAGGCCATGACGGCCTCGCTGAGCGACTCCGCGGTGGCCAAATTGGAGCGCAAGGCACCCAAAAGTGCGGAACGGAGTGCGGAACGGCTTGTGGATAAGTGAGCTAAGTGCTGGCTGGGGCGGCAGGATTCGAACCTGCGAATGCCGGTACCAAAAACCGGTGCCTTACCACTTGGCGACGCCCCAGCAGGCGATGGTGCGCGGGTCGCGCGCAACGAGCGGCGGATATAGCCGCCATGGCCACAGAATAAAGGGGCTTAAGCGGTCTGACGCTGCTCAGGCTCGTCCAGGTCCTCGACCGGTACCGGGCGCCCGAACAGATAGCCCTGCAACTGGTCGCAGCCCAGGGCGCGCATTACCGCCGCCTCGCGCTCGTTCTCGACGCCCTCGGCGGTGGTCTCGACGCTGAGGCCGCGCGCCAGCGCCAATATGGCACGGACGATGGCGCTGCAGTCGCGCTCGCCTTCCGCCGCGCCGGCGACGAAGCTGCGGTCGATCTTGATCTTGGAGAATTGTGCGCGGCTGAGGTAGCCGAACGAGGAATAGCCCTTGCCGAAATCGTCGAGCACCAGCCGCACGCCGATCGAGCGCAGCCGCTCGAGCGCGGCCAGGGTGCTGACGTCGTCGCCGATGAAGATGCTCTCGGTCACTTCCAGCTCTAGCCGGCCGGGGGCCAGGCCGGTCGCGGCAAGCGCGCCAAGGACGGTTTCGGCGATCCCCGGCCCGGTCAGCTGCGCCGCGGAAATGTTGACCGCGACCCGGACGTCCCCGTCCCAGCTCACCGCCTCGGCGCAGGCTTCGCGGATCACCCAGTCGCCGATCTGGTGGATCAGGCCGGCGTCCTCGATGATCGGCACGAACTGGTCGGGCGGGATCGGCCCGCGCAGCGGATGACTCCAGCGCAATAGCGCTTCACGGCCGACCAGCTTGCCGGTGCGGGCATCGACGATCGGCTGGTAATGCAGCGCCAGCCCGTCGCTGCCAAGCGCGTTGCGGACGTCGTTCTCCAGGCTGCGATAATCCTCGGCATCGACGAACATCTGCTGTTCGAAGAAGGCGTGCCCGCCCCTGCCCGCTTCCTTGCCCCGATACAGCGCCAGGTCGGCGCACCGCATAAGCGTTTCCTCGCGATTGCCGTCCCGCGGCGAACGGGAGATGCCGATGGTGGCGCCGATGTGCAGCTCGGCCGCGCCGATGGTGATCGTGCGGGTCAGCTCGGCGATGATCCGTCCGGCCAGCGCGCCCAGCGTCGCTTCGTCGCCGCGGCCGCGCCAGACAACTGCGAACTCGTCGCCGCCCAGCCGGCCGACCACTCCGTCACCGCCGACGCAGGTTTCCAGGCGGCGGGCGACCTCGCACAGCAATTGGTCGCCGACCGAATGGCCAAGCGTGTCGTTGACCAGCTTGAAGCGGTCGAGGTCGACGAGCAGAAGCGCGCAGTCGCAATCGCCGCCGACCTGCCGCAGCAATGCTTCTTCCAGCTGCTCGCGCAGGAGCAGGCGGTTGGCGACCCCGGTCAGCGGGTCGAGGCGCGCCGCGCGCACCGCGTCATTGCCCGAAAGGCGCGTGTCGGTGATGTCGGAGCCGACCCCGCGCCAGCCGTGGAAACGCCCTTCAGGGTCGATCAGGGGCTTGGCGGAGATCGACCACCAGCGCCGACCATGGTCGACCGGAATGGCGACGTCGCGGAACGCCGTACGCTCGGCCGCATGCAGCATGAGCCGGCGCATGCCCGTCGACAGCTGGACCGCATTGCCGTCGGGATCGAGGATGCGGCTGGCATGGACGCCGATCAGCGCTGACAGGGGTTTGCCGATGGCCTCTGCCATGGCGCGCGACATGTACGTGAGCTTCAGGTCCTTATCGAGCTGCCACAGCCAGTCAGAGCCACTGGCCTCGAACTCGCGCAGCAGGCCGATCAGGGCGCTTTGTTCCTGGAGCTCGATCTGCGTGCGGACATGGCCGACGAAACGCCGGGCGCTGGCGACTGCCGCGCCGCCGATGGCAAAGGCGAAGATGAGGATCAGCCCCATGTGCACGGGGCTTTTGAACTGGGAGGTCATCACCAGCCCACCGAGCGTCAGGATCGCGATGTAGGTCAGGCTGGCCTGGGGCACGGTCGCGAGGCTGACGCTGCCGGCGCTCATCAAGGCGACCACCAGCACCCCGAGCATCATCTTGTGCTCGGTATCCGCCAGCGAAAACCAGAAGATCGGCGGGACCAGCCACAACAGGCCAAGCGTGGCGATGATGGCCGTGATCGTCTTCAGGTTCGGCGGCTTGCGGCTTGCATAATGGGGGTCGAGGCGCAGGCGCAGGGCGCGCAAGCCGCGCGCCGAGCAGATGAGGAAGGCACCCAGGAACCACAACGCCAGCCAGAAATCGTCAATCGCGCCGCGGAGTGACCAGGCGACCAGACCGGCCGCGACCAGCTGCGAAGCGACGGTCACGGGCACGAGGCGGATGAGGGCGTCGAGCTGGGCGCTGCGGATGGCGCGCCCGACGGCGTCAGCGGGATCCTTGAAGCTCAGCAGGTCGCGCAGCGAGTCCGTGGCGCAAACCGTGCCCGGTTCGCCGTCGCGCGGGCGGAATGCCTGGAATACTTCGACACCCATGACCCAGCCTACGCTCCGCGCCGTCCGCTACCGGGCCTGCATAGACGCAAAAAGCAAACCAAAGGTGAACCGCTATGGATCAAGCGTTCGGCAGCCGCCCGTGGACGAGGTCGTCATAGTCCTGCGCAAGCTGCCGGGTCAGGTCTCCAACCATGAAATTCCATGGTCCGATCAGTCCGACGGGAGTCACCTCCGCCGCCGTGCCGGTGAGGAAGCATTGTTCGAAGCTTTCGAGCTCGTCGGGCCAGATCTCGCGCTCGTGGACCTCGGCCCCGCGCCGCCGAGCAAGGTCCATGACCGTGCGCCGGGTGATGCCGTCGAGAAAGCAATCCGGCACCGGGGTATGCAGCGCGCCGTCGCGAACGAAGAAGATGTTGGCGCCGGTGGCCTCGGCCACCCGGCCTCGCCAGTCGAACATCATGGCATCGTCGTAGCCGGTGGATTCCGCATGCTGCTTCGACATCATGGCGATCATGTAGAGGCCCGCCGCCTTCGACGCCGTCGGCGCGGTGTAGGGCGCCGGCCGGCGCCAGGGAGCGATCGTCAGGCGGATGCCGCCGTCGAACTTCGCCGGGTCGAAATATTTGCCCCAATGCCAGGCCGCGATCGCCAGGTGCGGCTTTGCGCCCGTCGGCGAGACGCCCATCTTTTCCGACCCGAGCCAGGCGACCGGACGCATGTAGGCGTCGGTCATGCCATTGGCCTGCAGCACTTCACGGCAGGCGGCGTCGATTTCCTGCGTGCTCCAGGGAAGCTCGAAACCCAAAAGCGACGCGCTGCGCCGCAGCCGCTCGCTATGCTCGGTCAGCTTGAATATCTCGCCATTATAGGCGCGCTGCCCTTCGAACACGCTGCTGGCGTAATGAAGGCCGTGGGTCAGGACATGAACACTTGCCTCGCGCCAGGGAACGAGCTTGCCGTCAAGCCAGATCCAGCCGTCGCGGTCGTCATAAGTGCTTGGTTCGGCCATGTCGTCCTGCGAATGTTGGGATGGGTGCGCGCCTAAGGCTTCCGCGCTTCTTGGGCAAGCTGTGCGCCGCGCTGCGCGGCAGCTTCTATCGTTTCCGCAACTAAACGGTCGAGCGCGCCGTGCGCGTCGAGCACGGCCAGGCCCGCCTCGGTGGTGCCCCTGGGGCTGGCGACGCGGCGCGCGATTTCGTGCATGTCCTCGCCGTGAGCCTCGGCCATCAGCGCCGTGCCGAGCACCGTCCCCAGCGCGATGTTCGCGGCGAGTTCGGGCGCTAGGCCGCGTGCCATGCCGGCCTTGGCTAGCGCGGCGATGAAGCGGGCGACATAGGCTGGGCCGGCGCCGGCCAGCGCCCCGATGGCGGCGAATTCCACCTCGCTATCGGCGACATGGACGAAGCCCAGCGGCGCGAAGAGCGATAGTGCTGCCGGGACGCGATCGACGTCGCCGAACAACGCAATGACGCCCTTTCCCTGGCTGACGGGAAGATTGGGCATGGCACGGACAATCGCCCCGGCGGCCGGGAAGCGCCGGCGCAGGCTGGCCGCTTCGACGCCGGCGAGGATCGACACAACTGCCGTCTGCGGCCCGATCCTGGCCGCAAGTTCTGGCGCCGCCTCGTCAAGTTTTTGCGGCTTGAAGCCAAGCAGCACCATGACCGGCTGTCCGTCCGGCAACCGGGTGACGGTGCGAATGCCGTGAACCGGCGTCCCGCTCGGCCGGATGGCAACGGCCTGGGACAGGTCGACGCCCGCCTTCAGCCAGCCTTCGACCATGGCGCCGGCCATGTTGCCGCAGCCGACGAACCAGGTTTCTCCCGGGAGGCTAGGCTTCACCCGCCGTCTCGATCAGCGCCGCCGAAATCGCTTCGCCCGGCGACTTGCCGCCCCACAAGACGAACTGGAAGACCGGATAGAAGCGCTCGCACTCCTCGAGCGCCGCCTCGGCGATCGATTCCGCCTGTTCGAACGACAAGCTGTCGGATTCGCCGACCATCGCCGCGTGGCGGAAGACGATCAGGCCCGAGCCCGACCACATCTCGAAATGGCCGAGCCAGAGCTGCTCGTTGATCAGACCCAGCGCCTCATAGATTGCGGCGCGCTTCTCGGCGGCGACCTTGATGTCCGGGAAGGCGAGGAACTGCAGGACCTGGTCTTCGCTGCGCCAGACGCCGCGCAGCTCGTACTGGGCCCAGCTGCCGCTGGCCGAGGCGACGATCTCGCCCTCGCCGGTGCGCTCGCAGGCCCAACCGCGAGCCTCGAAATATTGCTCGAGAATCTCGATCGGCGCGCCGTCGTCGCGCTCGTCCTGTTCGGCATCGTCGGTCAGGTTCAGGCTCCCGGCTTCGCCTTTGGTGCGGCCTTGGGCTTGGCCGCCGCTTTGCCTTCCAACGCGGCAATGCGGGCCTTCAGCGCCTCATTCTCGTCGCGCGCCGCCGCCGCCATGGCCTTGACTGCCTCGAACTCGTCGCGGCCGACGAAGTCCATGCCGCCGATCCATTCGCGCATGCGCTCGCGCATCGAGGATTCGGCCTCGCGGCCCATACCGGCGACGGTACCGGCCATGCCGTTCATCATCTTGACGAAATCGTCGAACAGCTTGTTTTCGGACTGCATGGTCTCAGCCTCCAAAAATTCCGATTGGCGCCGCGTCGGCGCCGGGGTTGAGGCGGCCGATCTCGAAATTGAGCGCGGCCGCCAGGCACAACCATGCCAGATAGGGGACGAGCAGCCATCCCGCCAGAGGGCGGATGCGGGCGAAGCGCCAGGTCGCCATCGCCGCTAGGATGAACATCACGGCGATGACCAGCAGGCCGATCTCCACCATCCGCGCCCCGAAGAAGATCGGCGACCAGGCGAAATTGACCGCCAGCTGGGCGAAGAACAGACTAAGCGCAGCCTGGCGCCCGGCAGACTTCGGCGCCGTCCACACCAGGGCCAGCGCCAGCCCCATCAAGGTGTAGAGGCTTGTCCAGACCAATCCGAACATCCAGCCGGGCGGCATGAACGCCGGCTTGTCGAGCGCGGCGAACCAGGCGTTGGAATAGCCGCTATTGGCAACGAAGCCTGACAAGCTGCCAAGGAGCACGAACGCCAGAGCGGCGGGAATAGCGATTTTCCAATCGCTTGTGGTCTTCATCATTCATTCCTTGCTGGCGCCGAGCAGGAACTCCCGGTTCCCCTCCGGCCCGGTGATCGGGCTCTCGACGATCCCAATCACGGTCCAGCCGCGCGATTCAATCCAGCCTTTGGCCTCGGTGCAGACCCGCTGGTGGACGGTCGGGTCGCGCACGACCCCGCCCTTGCCGACTTCCTCGCGGCCTGCCTCAAACTGGGGTTTCACCAGGGCAACCAGCTTCGCCCCCGGTTTTGCCAGGTCCAGGGCGGCGCCCAGCACCTTGGCAAGGCTGATGAAGCTGGCGTCGCAGGTGACGATGTCGACCAGCTCGGGGATGATTTCCGGCGTCAGGTTACGGGCATTTGTTTGCTCGTGGACGATGACGCGCGGGTCCTGGCGCAATTTCCAGGCCAGCTGGTTGGTGCCGACATCGACCGCATAGACCCTGGCAGCGCCGCGGCTCAGCAGGACGTCGGTGAAGCCGCCGGTCGACGAGCCGACGTCGAGCGCGCAGGCGCCGGCAACGTCGAAGCCGAAATGGTCAAGGCCATGGTCGAGCTTGATGCCGCCGCGCGACACCCAGGGATGGTCCTTGCCGCGTACGTCCAGCGGCGCGTCCTCGGCCAGCAGGTCGCCGGCCTTGGCGATCTTCTTCTCGCCGCTGAACACGGCACCGGCCATGATCAATGCCTGGGCGCGGTTGCGGCTGTCGGCCAGCCCGCGGGCGACGAGCAGCCGATCGGCCCGCTGCCTAGCCACGGTTTTCCTCGGCGCGTTCCTCATTGCCTTCTTCGACCTGGTCCCTGGCGTCCTCTCGGATATCGGCGGGTACCCCCTTGCCCTGCACTTGCGCACCGGGACCGCGTACCAGGCACAGGCCAAACAGCATCGGCCGGTGGTCCGAACCGATGTCGGGCAGCCGGTCGATGCTCGTTAAACGGAAATGCGGCGTGACGAAGATATGGTCGAGCGGCCAGGCGAGCAGCGGCAGGCTCGCCGGGAAGGTGGGATAGGGCCCGCGCCCGACGCGCGGGTCTTTCATGCCCGACAGGCGGCGGAACAGGCGCGAGGTATGCGACCAGGCGACGTCGTTCATGTCGCCCATGACGATGGTCGCGCGGCCGCTCTGGCGCACTTCCCTGCCGACCTTGACCAGCTCGGCGTCGCGCTCGCCGCTGTCGTCGCCCGGGACCGGAGGCTCGGGGTGCAGGCCGTAAAAATCGACCATCTCACCGGATCGCAGGCGCACTACCGCCTTTATCGAAGGCACGTGCGGCTGCATCAGGTTGCGGACCTGCCCGCCCTCGATCGGCAGCTTCGACAGCAGCATCATGCCATAGGTGTTGGGCAGCGCCAGGCCGAGGCGGTGAGGATAAGCCGCGAACAGCGGGCGAACCGCGGCTTCCCACTCAGGGCCGGGCTCGAGCAGCAGGACGAGATCCGGATCGGTCCGGCGGACAAGCCGCAGCAGCGAGCCATGGTCCTTGTTGGTCAGAAGCACGTTGGCATTGAGCAGGCTCAGCTGGCGGCCGGGCTCACAGGATTTCGTCGACCGCAATTCGACCGGCCAGCCGGGAACATAGCTGGCGACCTGCCAAAGCTGCCAGCCGAGCGCGGCAAGCCCTGCGCCAAGCGCGATCAGGAAAGCGCGTCCCTTGCGCGGCCCGATTGCGACCACCCCGATCAGCGCAAGACAGATGAGCGTAGCAATTTGCAGCCGCGGGTAATCCCACAGCCGCACCCACCATTTATCGGTCTCGATGATCGGCAGGGCGGTAAGCAGGACGAGAATCGCAAGGGTGGCGAGGAAGAAGATCCCCAGCCAGCGCCGCCGGCGGGACACGCTCAGGCGCGGGCCTCCTCGACGCCGGCGCTGTTGACGCGCAGCGCCTTCAAGACGGTGGCGACGATGCCCGCGGCATCGAGCCCGGCCTCGGCATATTGCTTCTCGGGCTTATCATGCTCCTGGAAGCGGTCGGGCAGGCGCATGGTGCGGATCTTCAGGCCGGCGTCGGTCAGCCCCTCGTCGCTGGCCAGCGTCAGGACGTGGGCGCCCAAGCCGCCGACCGCCGCTTCCTCGATGGTCACGGCGACTTCATGGGTCGTCAGCAGCCGGCGGATCAAGGCCTCGTCCAGCGGCTTGGCGAAGCGCAAGTCAGCAACGCTGGTCGACAGGCCCATGGCGTCGAGCTGGTCGGCGGCCTTCTCGGCCTCGGCGAGGCGCGTGCCGAGCGACAGGATGGCCACCTGCCTACCCTCACGGATCATCCGGCCCTTGCCGATCTCCAGCGCCTGCGGGGCGGCTGGCAACTCCACCCCGACGCCCTCGCCACGCGGATAGCGCACGGCGATCGGGCCGCTGTCATGCAGCGCCATGGTGTGGACCATGTGGCAAAGCTCGGCCTCGTCGGCCGCCGCCATGACGACGAAATTGGGCAAGGTGCACAGATATGCGAGGTCGAAGGCGCCGGCGTGGGTCGCGCCGTCGGCGCCGACCAGCCCGGCGCGGTCCATGGCGAAGCGCACTGGCAAATTCTGGATGGCGACGTCGTGGACGACCTGGTCATATGCACGCTGCAGGAAGGTCGAATAGATGGTCGCGAAGGGCCGGTAGCCCTGGGCGGCAAGGCCGGCTGCAAAGGTCACGGCATGCTGCTCGGCGATACCGACGTCGAAGGTGCGGTCGGGGAAATTCTCCGCGACCTTGTCGAGGCCCGTACCCGAGGGCATCGCCGCGGTGATGGCGACGATCTTGCCGTCGCGCTCCATCTCCGCCGTCAGCGCCTTGGCGAAAACGGCCGTGTAGCTTGGCGGCCCGCCGCCCGGGCCCTTGTCTTGCTTGCCCGAAACGACGTCGAACTTGACGACGCCGTGATACTTGTCGGCCGAATTCTCGGCCGGCGCATAGCCCTTGCCCTTGTGGGTGACGACGTGGACCAGCATCGGCCCTTCCTCGGCGTCGCGGACGTTCTCCAGCACCTCGACCAGCGCCTCTACATTATGGCCGTCGACCGGACCGACATAATAGAAGCCGAGCTCTTCGAAGAGCGTGCCGCCGGTTACCCAACCGCGGGTATATTCCTCGGCCTTGCGGGCCCAGTCGTGCAACTTGTCGGGCATCATCCGCGCCACTTTCTGCGCGACGCGGCGGGGGCCCAGATATTTGCTCGACGAGACCAGCCGGGCAAGGCTGTTGCGCAACGCGCCGACCGGCGGGGCGATCGACATGTCATTGTCGTTGAGGATGACGATCAGCCGGTTGCCGGCGGCTTCGGCATTGTTCATCGCCTCATAGGCCATGCCGGCGCTCAGCGCGCCGTCGCCGATAACTGCAATTGCCCGGCCCGGGTCGTTTGCCAGCCTGTTGGCGATGGCGAAGCCGAGGGCCGCCGAAATGCTGGTCGAGCTGTGGGCGGCGCCGAACGGGTCGTACTCGCTTTCGCTGCGGCGGGTGAAACCGCTGAGGCCCCCGCCCTGCCGCAAGGTGCGGATACGGTCGCGCCGACCGGTGACGATCTTGTGCGGATAGGCCTGGTGGCCGACGTCCCAGATCAATTTGTCCTTGGGCGTGTCGAACACGTAATGGACGGCGACCGTCAGCTCGACGACGCCCAGGCCCGATCCCAGGTGACCGCCGGACTGCGATACGGCGGAGATCATCTCGGCGCGCAGTTCGTCGGCCAGCTGCGGCAGCTGCGCCTTGTCGAGCGCGCGGATGTCCGCGGGGAAGCGGACGGTGTCGAGCAGTGGTGTTTCGGGCCGGTCAGACATCGCCGCGGGCCTTACCCGCAAGCCGCGGCCAAGTCATCACCAGCCAGTATTTTGCGCATGATTTCAGCGTTTACTCAGGAAATGCTCAGGCCCTTGCCGGCCACAAGCAAGTCGATGGCCTTGCACGCGGCATCAAACCGTTCGTCCCAATTTCCCCAGATTTCGACCATATTCGCCTGGGCGACGCGCAGCACTTCGCGCGCCACACGGTCGAACCGGGCGCGAGCGCCCGGCTCGCCATAGACCCGGGTCCCATCGTCGACGAAGGGGGCGTCCGTGCCCAGGACCAGGTAGAGGTCGGCCTTGCGGTGGCAGATCAGCTGGTCAGGGGCATAGCCGATCATCATCTGCGACCAGGCCGCCGTCATCAGCGCGTCGGTGTCGGCAATCAGCAGCCGGTTGCACCAGGGCCTGGCCGCCTCGATCATCGCCTGCTGGGCCTCGCCGATCAGCAACAGGTCCTGCTCCCGGCAATCGATGCCATGGGCCTCGCAATGCGACCGGCCATATTCGGGGACGGAGACGGTCCCATAATGTGCCGCCAGCCGCTCGGCGAGCAGCGACTTGCCAACGCTCTCGACGCCGTGAAGGCAGACGGTCAGCGCATAATGGTTGCGCACCTGCGGTGGCAGGAATTGCCAGTGGCGCCACGGGTTTGAGCGAATGGCGGCGCCGGACAATCCACCCAGCCCCTCCTGGTCGGCGCCCAGCACGCGGCCGCCGAGCGGCACGTAAAAGCCGCCAACCTGGCGGGCCAGCTCGGCGCCATAATCCTCGCCGGCGAAGATAAGATCGATCGGTTCGGGATGGGCCTTGGCGATGATCTTCCGCCAGATGTCCCAGAAATCCGGGCTATCCTTCGGCTGCTGCGGCACCTCTTCCCGCTGCCATACGATCCGGCAATCGGGGAACAGGGCGCGCATGCAGTCCAGCCGCTCCTCGCCGGGGATGGCGTCATCCGGCAGCGAGCAGAGCAGGATGGTGAGCTCATCGACCAGCGCCCGCGCCGCCTGGATCAAGGCGACATGGCCGGCGTGCGGCGGCATGAACTTGCCGAGGATGAAGCCGCGCTTCACGCCGCTGCCGCCTTCCGCTTCCATTCAACCAGCCCGATGATCGCCAGCACCAGGAACAAGGCATAAAGCGCGGCGGTGACCTCCAGCCCGCGCCAGGCGAACAGGCCGATCGCGATCACATCGACCGCGATCCACAACACCCAGCATTCGACCCGGCGCAGCGATTGCAGGATCTGCGCGGCGACGCTCATCCCGGCGATGGTGGCATCGGCCATCGGCGCCGCGGCGTCGGTGTAGCGGGCCATGCCGCTGCCCCAGAGGAAGACCATGACGGCCGTCCCGATCGCCCATCTGGCCCGCGCGCCCATGCGCATCCAGCCAACGGCGACGCCATGGTCGACCTGCGGCGAATGCACCCAGGCCCACCAGCCGTAGAATTGTATGACCAGGAAGAAGATCTGGAGGAGGGCGTCGGAATAAAGCTTCGCGTCCCAGAAAACGAAGAAATAGAGCGCCACCATGGCGATGCCGAACGGGTAGTTCCAGACCGACCGGCGAACGACCAGCAGGACGTTGATGACGCCCAGCAGCGCCGCCCCGATTTCGATGCCCCCCAAGATGTCGAACTATGCGTTGAGCACTGGCATGAGTTAGCTGCAATCGCCACACTTGCCGCGGACTTCGATGACCGGGCGGCTGGCGGCGAAGCCGCTCTTGGCAGCGGCCTCGCGCACTCCGCCGGTGACGCTGTCATCGTCGATATGCGTCGTCTGTCCGCAATTGTCGCAGATCAGGAAGATGCAGTCGTGCAGGCAGCCGGGGTGCTGGTTGGCGACGTAGGCGTTGGCGCTTTCCACCCGCATCGCCAGGTTCGACTGCACGAACAGGTCGAGGATGCGGTAGACGCTGTTGGCGGCGACCCGGCGCCCTTGCGCCTTCGACACCGCTTCGGCGATGTCATAGGCCGACGCCGGCTTGCCGAAGCTGGCAAGCGCGTCGAACACCGACTGGCGCATGCCCGTCCATTGCTCGCCGCGCTCGGTCAGGCGCGATTTCGCCGCGTCGCGCAGCGACTCGCCTTCGTGAAGTTGATGGTCGTGCCGGGCCACGGAAGGTGAAATAGGACGCCGAGCGCGCCGGAACAAGCGCGGCTTAATCGGCGGCGATGCTGTTGAGCCGGTGGCCGAGGGCGAGGATGGCGACGCCGACCATGGTGTAGAGCGCCTCGGTGCCGTCATGAGGCAGGGTCAACGCCCCCGCCATGACCCCAAGGCCGAGGCCGCCGACGGCGCTCGGCATCGAATAGCCATGTTCCAGGATGCCGCGGCCGAGGGCGATGGCGCCCATGACCATCGCCAGGGTCAGGCCGACTTCATGGACGATCGGTGCGCCGAGCATGCCGCCCGCGCTGGCGAGCAGCGCCAGGAGCACCGACGTTGCCAGGCAATGCACCAGGCACAGGCCGGAAAGGCCCATGGCGAACCGGTCGAGCCGGGTGATGGGGACGGACAGGACTTGCATCGGGTCGCCATGAGATAGCGTATCATCGCGAAAGATACAACATCACATCGTTGCCTTTTTCACCCGGCTTGGCAGGGGGCGTTGCGGTCGCCATAGGCCCGCGGATGGACTCGCCCTCCCCTGCCCGTCCGCTGGCCCTGTCGAATTGGCTGCTGGTCGTCGCCGGCATGGTGCTCGCAATGGTCGCCGTCGGCGGCATCACGCGGCTGACCGAAAGCGGCCTGTCGATCACCGAGTGGCGGCCGATCAGCGGCGCCATCCCTCCGCTCAGCCATGAGGACTGGCAACGCGCCTTCGACCTCTACAAGCAGACGCCCGAATATCGCGAAATCAACGGCCCGGCGGGGATGGACCTCGCCGGCTTCAAGATCATTTATTTCTGGGAATGGGTGCACCGCCTCCTGGGGCGGCTGATCGGTCTCGCCTTCGCGCTGCCGCTCGCCTGGTTCGCGATTCGGCGGGCGATCCCGAAGGGATATGGCGCGCGGCTGGTCGGCCTGCTCCTGCTCGGCGGGACCCAGGGCGCGCTTGGCTGGTACATGGTCGTCTCGGGCCTGTCCGAGCGCACCGACGTCAGCCATTTCCGTTTGTCAGCGCATTTGCTGCTCGCCTTGTTCCTGCTCGGGGCGCTGGTCTGGACGGCGCTCGACCTCCGGCGGCTGGCGCAGGCCGGCGAGCGCCCGGCGCGGCTGACCGGCTCGGCGGCATGGACTTTCGCCATCCTCTTCCTCCAGTTGCTTCTCGGCGCCTGGGTGGCGGGGCTCAACGCCGGCTATGTCGCCAGCGACTGGCCGACCATGCAGGGCAGACTCTATCCCGACGGCGTCGATTGGAGCCACGGCATCGTCTTCGCGCTGACCCATGATCCCTACCTGCTCCACTTCCTCCACCGCTGGTGGGCCTGGGTCGCGGTCGCCGCGCTGGTCGTCTTCGCCCGCCAGGTCCGGCCGCTCGACCGCAGAGCCTCGATCGCCATCCACAGCGCATTCGGCACCCAGATCCTGCTCGGCATCGCCGTCGTCATGACCGGCATGAACATCGTCCTGGCGGTGCTTCACCAGGCGGTCGGGGCGCTGGTCGTTGCCGCTACCGCCTGGGGCGCCCACGTCGTAGGAAGGCGGCCATGACCGCCGTCACCCTCTACGCCGTCTTCGCCGACATGGCCGAGGCCGACCGCATCGGCCGCCAGATGGTCGAGGAACGGCTCGCCGCCTGCGTCAACATCCTCCAGCCCTGCCGCAGCATCTACCGCTGGGAGGGCGCCATCGAAACGGGATTCGAGGTCCCGGCCCTGTTCAAGACGACCATGGACGGTGCCGACAAGCTGATCGAGCGTATCACCGAGCTGCACAGCTATGCGGTCCCCGCCCTCGCGGTCTGGCCGATCGCCAAGCTGCCCGTGACCTATGGCGACTGGGTCGAGGATTCTATAGGGTAACATTTTACCCGTCGAGAACCGCCCGCTTTTGCTTGACTTTTTGCCCCCTCCCCGCGATTAGCGCGCTCACAGACGCTGGCCATGCGCCGGCGTTTTCCCGTTCTGATGTGAGGTAATCGCCATGAAGGCGCTGATGAAGACGACCAAGTCGGTCAAGCCGGCCGACGTCGAAAAGAAATGGCATCTGATCGATGCCGACGGGCTGGTTGTCGGCCGCGTCGCGACGATCATCGCCAACATCCTGCGCGGCAAGCACAAGCCGAGCTTCACCCCGCATGTCGATTGCGGCGATCATGTCGTCGTCATCAACGCCGACAAGGTCCGGTTCACTGGCAACAAGCTCAAGCAGAAGCTCTATTACAAGCACACCGGCTATGCCGGCGGCCTCAAGGAAGTGTCGGCCGGCAAGGTGCTGGAAGGCCGCTTCCCGGAGCGCGTGCTGGAGAAGGCCGTCGAGCGGATGATCCCGCGCGGGCCGCTGGGCCGCGACCAGATGCGCGCCCTGCACCTCTACAACGGCACCGAGCATCCGCACGCGGGCCAGAACCCCGAACCTCTCGATGTCGCGGGCATGAACCGCAAGAACAAGGTGGGCGCATAACATGGCCGACAAGAAGAAGACCCTTTCCGACCTCGGCGCGCTGACCGGCGAGACGCCGGCAGAGGTTCCCGCCGCCGCTCCCGAGGCTGTCGAGGCCGAAGCCCCCGCCGGCGAGACCGCGGTTGCCGACGCCCCGGCCAGGCAGCCGCGCGACAAGGACGCCCCGGACGACCAGGGCGTTTCGACCCAGGGCCCGCAGATCGCGGCCGTCCTGCGCGAGCAGCAGCTCGACAAGCATGGCCGCGCCTATGCGACCGGCCGCCGCAAGGACGCCGTTGCGCGCGTCTGGCTGAAGCCGGGCTCGGGCAAGATCGTCGTCAACGGCCGCGACCAGGAAGTCTATTTCGCCCGCCCGACGCTGCGCCTGGTCATCAACCAGCCGTTCGGTATCACCGATCGCGTCGGCCAGTATGACGTCATCGCCACCGTCAAGGGCGGCGGCCTGTCGGGCCAGGCGGGCGCCGTCCTGCACGGCATCGCCCAGGCCCTGTCGCGCTACGAGCCGGCGCTGCGCACGACGGTCAAGCGGGCCGGATTCCTGACCCGCGACAGCCGCGTCGTCGAGCGCAAGAAGTACGGCCGCGCCAAGGCCCGCCGCAGCTTCCAGTTCTCGAAGCGCTAGTACGCAATCCATTCGTCACGAAGGGCGGCCGGGGCGACCTGGCCGCCCTTTTTCGTGTACCGCCATCGCCTGCCCCGGCTGTCCATGGCGCTCGGCGTGCGATAGGCTCGCCGGCGATGAAGCAATATGTGCACAGGCCGCAGCGGTGGCACAAAGAGGCGGACCGGCTGTGGAAGGCGGGCTTGCGTGACGAGGCCGTCACCGAGGCCATGACGGCGCTGGAGGCGATGGCGGAGCCAGACGCAGATGCCTTCATCCAACCCGCCTTCTACCTCTTCCAGCTCAACCGGTTCGCGGAAGGAGCAACGCTGATGGAGCGCGCGGTCGTGCTGTTTCCCGAGCATCCGATGATCCGCCTGACGCTGGGCAGCAGCTACACGCGCGCCCATCAGCACGGGAGGGCGCTCCCGCATCTCGAACATTTCCTGACGCTCGGCTACGCGGACATGAGCGCCTTCGACGCCCTCGCCCATTCGTGCAGCGAAGTTGACGACTTTCCCCGGGCAAAACTGTTCGGAACACTGGCACTGGAGGCGAAGGACCGGGCAACTGCAAGCCGACATGGCCAGCCGGCGCTGGACCTTGCCGTCGACCCAGGCGGCAAGGATCGGGTCATCGCCTTCACCATCTTCGGCAGCCAGCCGCGATACCTGCGCGGGGCACTGCAAAATGTCCTCGCCGCGCGCACCCTCTATCCGGGCTGGATATGCCGCTTTTATGTCGACGACACCGTCGACGAGACCTTTCGCCACGTGCTGGCAGAAGAAGGCGCCGAGCTGGTGATGGACGACAGCGGCAACCGCGACACCCGCCACCTTCTCACCCGCCGCTTCCTCGTCAACGACGATCCCGGCGTCGGCTATTTCCTGGTCCGCGATGCCGACAGTGTCGTCAGCCAGCGGGAAGCGGCGGCAGTCGCCGACTGGCTCGAAAGCGGCCTGCCCTTCCACGCCATGCGCGACTGGTACACCCACACCGATCCACTGCTTGCCGGCATGTGGGGCGGGATTGCCGGCGTCTATCCGGACATGGCCGGAACGCTGGCGCATTTTCTAGCCGGCCATCCGCAGAGCACCAATTGGGACCAATATTTCCTGCGCGAGGAAGTCTGGCCGGCGATCCGCGATCAGTGCGTCGTGCACGACCGCTGCTTCTCGAGCCATGCCGCACGGCCCTTTCCGACTCCATCGCCCGGCGGTCGCGAGCATGTCGGGCAGAACGAATTCGCAAGCACGCGCATCGACCAGGCGACGGCGCTGATGGCCTTTGCCAAGCGCATCCCGGCACTGGGAATCGGGGACCGGCCGACCCAGATCATCTTCAAGCCGATGCTGAAATTCGACGATCCCCCGGCGCCGGCCGGCTGATCCTTTGCCCCTGGCCTGTCTTGCATCCGCCGCATTGTCCGGCCAATCGGTTCGTTCATGACATCGATTGACCAGATTCCGGCCCTCCTCGACGAACTGGAGGCCATCTACGACAGCTCGGTCGCCAACCTCCGTGCAGCGCTCAACGCCTACGCCCGCAAGGGCGTCCGGCCCGACGCCGAAGCTCGCAAGGTCGGGGCCTTCGCCTACCCCGAACTGCGGATCGCCTATGAGCCGGAAGGGCCGCCTCCTGCCTCTTCGCGCGCCTTCGCCCGGCTGAACCAGCCCGGTGTCTATGTCAGCTCGATCGCCCGCCCGCGTCTGTTCCGTGCCTATTTGACCGAGCAGCTCGGCCATTTGATCCGCGACTATGGAGTCGAGGTCACCGCCGGCCGCTCGGCCAGCGAAATCAGCTACCCTTACGTCATTGACGGCGCCGAGCTCGAGCTGGGCGGCATGAGCACCGCCGAGCTGTCGCGCTGGTTCCCGTCGACCGAGCTGGTGCATATTGGCGACGAAATTGCCGACGGCGTCTATGACAGTTCGCGCGGCGTTCGCCCGCTGGCGCTGTTCGACGGCCCGCGCACCGACTTCAGCCTGGCGCGCTTGCGCCACTATACCGGCACGCCGTCGGAGCATTTCCAGCAGTTCGTGCTGTTCACCAACTATGTGCGCTACGTCGACGAGTTCGTCCGCTTTGCCATTGACGCGCTGCGCCAGCCCGACAGCCCCTTCACCGCCTTCTCGGTGCCCGGCGGCGTCTATGAGGCCGGCAACCTCGACGACGCCGAGGCGCACATTGCCGCCGGCGTCTGGCGGCGGCACCAGATGCCGGCATACCACCTGATGACCGCCGGGGGCGACGGCATCACATTGGTCAACATCGGCGTCGGCCCTTCGAACGCCAAAACCATTTGCGACCACATTGCCGTGCTGCGGCCCGAGGCCTGGCTGATGATCGGCCATTGCGGCGGCCTGCGCCCCAGCCAGACCATCGGCGACTATGTCCTTGCCCACGCCTACCTGCGCGACGACCATGTCCTCGACGACGTACTGCCGCCCGAAGTGCCGCTGCCTGCCATCGCCGAAGTGCAGAAGGCGCTGTTCGAGGCAACGGTGATGGTCACCAGTGAAGACGAGGACAGCGTCAAGCGGCGGCTGAGGACTGGCACCGTCGTCACCACCGATGACCGCAACTGGGAGCTGCGCTACACCTTGTCGGCGCTGCGCTTCAACCAGAGCCGGGCGGTCGCCATCGACATGGAATCGGCGACCGTCGCCGCCCAGGGCTACCGCTTCCGCGTCCCATATGGCACCTTGCTCTGCGTCTCCGACAAGCCGCTGCACGGCGAACTGAAGCTTCCCGGCCAGGCCAATGCCTTTTACGAGCGCGCCATCAGCCAGCATTTGCGTATCGGCATCGAGACACTGCAGCTGTTGAAGCGTGAAGGCGACGACCTGCACAGCCGCAAGCTGCGCAGCTTCGACGAGCCGCCGCTGCGCTAGGTCGCCGAGCGCACGCGCCCGACGGCGGGCGGCGACCGGCCCGGCGCGATCCAGGCGATCAGCGCGTCGACATCGACGATGCCCGGGTCGGCCACGTCCCGCCCATGCGTGAAGGCCGACAGCCCGTCGCCGCCGCTCGCCATGAAATTGTTCACGACCACGCGATAGGTCGCGGCCGGATCGACCGGCCTGCCGTCCAAGGACATCCCGCTGATCCGCGATCCCGCCGGCCGGGCAAGGTCGAAGGCATAGGTAAAGCCGGCCGAGGGCGCGAGCACCGCGGGCTCCTTGAAGCCCGGGCGCACGGGG
>Ga0073934_10001236_pt1 | contig 63570 bp, 57 predicted proteins | sample LarsenN4metaG_FD_76834 | JGI IMG/M metagenome (GOLD analysis project Ga0073934, IMG submission 76834) | Hot spring sediment bacterial and archeal communities from British Columbia, Canada, to study Microbial Dark Matter (Phase II) - Larsen... ... | reverse complement strand
CCGTTGAAATAAGTAGAATTGCCGGTGTTTCATAGGGCCGCAAGCCTGGAGTGGGGGAGAGTAGGGCTGAAGATAAGCCCCTCTCGACCAGCCCGACTGGCTCATAATCCCCAATCACGGCGACAATTGGCCCAGCCCACAACAGAGAGAATGGGGTAGACTTAGGCGTCAGCGCCGGGAGCTAGCTATGAAAGTAGTCGTGGTTGACAAATTCCCTGAGAGCGGTCTGAAGAAAATCCAGGCGGCCGGCTGCGAGGTGGTCTACAACCCGGACGCCAAGGGGGACGCACTGCTCGACCTGCTGAGGGACGCGTCACCCGAGGTCCTAGTGGTGCGTTCCACGAAGGTAACGCGGCCGATGCTGGAGGCCAGCCGCCTCCGCCTGGTGGTGCGGGCCGGGTCAGGCTACGACACGATTGATGTGGCCGCGGCCACCGAGCGCGGAGTCTACGTTTCCAACTGTCCGGGGAAAAACTCCACCGCCGTCGCGGAGCTGACCCTCGGCTTGATCCTCGCCCTTGACCGGCGCATTGCCGACAACGTACTGCAACTCCGCGCCGGCCAGTGGAACAAGAAGGAGTTCAGCCAGGCACGGGGCCTCTACGGGCGGACGCTCGGCATCATTGGCGTGGGGCAGATTGGCCGCGAGGTCATCCAACGGGCGCAGGCCTTCGGGATGCCGGTGGTAGCGTGGAGCCGTTCGCTGACGCCGGCGCGCGCCTCCGAGCTGGGTGTGACGCGCAAGTCAAGCCCCGAGGAAGTCGCCGCGGCGGCCGACGTGGTCAGCGTGCATCTGGCCCTGACCCCGGAGACGCGCCAACTGCTGGGCGAAAAATTCTTCCAGGCGATGAAGCGAGGTGCCTACTTCATCAACACGTCTCGCGCCGAGGTGGTCGACTATGCGGCGCTCGAGCGCACGATCCAGGAGAAAAGCATCCGCGTGGGCCTCGATGTCTTTCCGAACGAACCGACCCAGACCAGCGGCACCATCGACTCCAGCCTGGCGAAGCAGGCCACGGTCTATGGCACGCACCACATTGGTGCCTCGACCGAGCAGGCGCAGGACGCCATCGCGGAGGAAACCGCGCGCATCATTCAAACGTTCAAGCAAACCGGCGAGATTCCCAACGTGGTCAACCAACCGGCCACGCGCACTGCGAGGTAGCATCATGGCAACAATTCCCCAGGAGAAATCAGGTGTTGAAGGGGCAACGCGCGCCGCTCACCGCGTCTACAACTTCAACCCCGGCCCCGCTACCCTGCCCCTCCCCGCGCTGGAGGAGGCGCAGCGCGACCTGCTCGCGCTGCCGGGCGAAGGGATGTCGGTGCTGGAAATCAGCCACCGCTCGAAACGCTTCGAGGCGATCCTGGCGCAGGCGGAAGCGAACGTTCGGAAGCTGCTCACGATCCCCGAGAACTACCACGTGCTATTCCTGCAAGGCGGGGCAACCCTGCAGTTTTCGATGGTGCCGATGAACCTGCTGGCAAAAGACGGCAGCGCCGACTACATTGACACCGGCCATTGGGCGCAAGCCGCGATCAAGGAGGCCAAGAAGGTCGGCACCGTCAATATCGCCGGCAGCACAGAGGCCGACAAGTTCTCCCGCATCCCGCGGCCGAACGAGCTCAAAGTCAATCCCAAAGCTGCCTACCTGCACTTCACCTCGAACAACACCATCGAAGGCACGCAGTGGCAGGCGGAGCCGCCAGCGGGCGACGTGCCGCTCGTCTGCGATGCGTCTTCCGACATCTGCAGTCGACCGCTCGACATCGGTCGCTACGCACTCATCTATGCTGGGGCACAGAAAAACCTCGGCCCGGCCGGCGTTACCGTCGTGATCATTCGAAATGACCTCCTCAGCCGCACGCCCGCAGGGTTGCCGGTGATGCTCGACTATCCGGCAATGGTCAAAGGCAAGTCGCTCTACAACACGCCGCCGGCGTTTGCGGTCTATATGGTTGAGTTGGTGACGCGCTGGCTGCTCGCCCAGGGGGGCCTGGAGGCAATCGCCAAGGTCAACGAACAGAAAGCCAAGCTCGTCTACGACGCGATTGACTCCTCCAACGGTTTCTATCGCGGCACGGCCGCCCGGGATTCCCGGTCGCGGATGAACATCACCTTTCGGCTGGCAAGCGAAGAGCTGGAAGAAAAGTTTGTCAAGGAGGCAACCGCAGTCGAGCTGGTCGGATTGAAGGGCCACCGCTCGGTGGGCGGCATCCGCGCCTCCATGTTCAACGCCTTCCCGCTCGAAGGCGCCCAGCGCCTGGCGGAATTCATGAAGGACTTCGCCCGCCGCAACGGCTGACATGACCGCCCAAGCATCAAGTCAGCACCTGGATCAACCCTAGCACGGACGTCAGCAGCCTAGCGTCGCCCTCGACGAGGCCAAAAGATTCCACTTGACACCCCCAAAAAAAAAGGAGTAAGGAGCTAGCCACGCAGTTCTCATGATCTGGGCAATGGGCCACCTCAGGGGGAGGAACATGCGAATCAGAGTGGCGTGCTGCATTGGTCTTTGCGCTATGCTCCTGGCATTCGTTACTCCGCAGGAGGGACTGGCGGGTGGCTGCCGTGCCGAAATGGTCCTATTCTTCCTAGATTGTGACTGCAACGGTTACCCCGACGCCCTGTGGAGCTACTGTGCTTGGGGTGACGAAGATGAATGGGATTGTGATTTTTTCCTTTGCAACTACTGCTGCCCCTACGAGTGCTTGAGTTATGCCCAAGAGGTTTATTGCTGGTTCGTAGTGCAAAACCATACCGAGGGCGGGGCAAACACAAGAGGTGCCGTCGCGCAGTGTTCCCTCAATACAAACACGGTTACCTCCTCACGTAGGCAAAAGAAAACCAAATCCACCAACAGATCCGGGGTTATGGCTGGAACGTCGAAACGAGCGGGCTTTGACTAGACGCTTCTCCAAAGGAACAAGCATGAACTCGAAAACAAAAGCAGGGTTGATGGTATGGTCGATTCTCACCGTCCTATTGGCAAGTGTCGCCGCACAGGAACGTTCTCAGATTGTTCGGATGGATGCAGTGCGAATTGGGCTCACTCGTGATGAAGCAACGCTCAGCTTCGTTTCCGGACAAGCTGGCCATTTCCTTGTGCAGCAAGGTCGACGGACATCAGATGGCGGGATGTCCAGTGTTGTTTTCGAAATCAATATGCAAGGAAAGCATGTCGGGACCTATGATCTCGACGCTGTGCTAGGAAGGAAGACACCTTTCAAGAACTTCACCGTGGATTCCTCAGGGAACGTTTACTTTTTCCTGTTCTCGTCTCCAGAAGACCCAGACCCCTCCGTACCTGTTGTTTATGTGTTCCAGCAAGGAGGTAAGTTTCTGAGAAAGGTAAGGCTGTCCGGAAACCTTAGCCCGCATCAAATGGCAATTTCTCCCGACGGCTCCTGGCTAGTGGCAGCTCGATCTGTCACAAGAAAACAAGAGCCCCAATCAGCCCAAACGCCTCGCCCATTGCTGTATGAGTTTAATCCGGATGGAAGCCTCGTTCGTGAATTCCCGCTTCCACAGAGCACGCGCACTGAATACCCTGAATCCCCATGGCCCCCGGCCCGGGCAGTTTGGGACCTTTCTCATTTGCTGGTGGATTCTTCCGGCAATCTCTTCTTGATACACCCAACAGCGAGACCCGCAATCTTTAAGTTCGATGCCAGTGGAAACCTATTACTGCAGAGAAGACTCGCTGAACTCCCCGGAACCTGGGTCATTACCGCGATTCTCGACGACCATGATCGGCTGGTGCTCGACCGCGGCCTGGTTCGAAGGTCTCCTCAAGAGCCTTTGCCGACGTCGCAGGCTCGCGTCCTTTGTGTTCTCAACCCGTTTACCCTAGAAACAGTCGTTGAACTCGAGCCTAGCCCTCTGCTCGGACGACTTGGTGCAGTGCGGGGAGGTGAAATGTTCTTCCTCGCCAACCATCCCGCGCTTGGCCTCGAACTGGTTCGCGCAGTTGTTCGCTGAACGGTTTTGCCGCTTTTAACGACTGAGGAGTCGGCAGGTTCTCAGCAAAGCGGAGACCTCAGCTTGAGCATCCGCAGGACCCAGTAGCTCGCCAGCGCTGCCGCCAGGTGCTTCAGGGTGTGACCGCTGACGAGCCCGCCCAGAGCAAGAACCTGCCGATCCAAGACCTCGAACACCTTCGCCAGGACGTAGAAACCAGCAATGCCCACCAGGTCTCCCGTGCGGGTGTAGCGCGGCGGAAAGAGCAGCACGAGCAGCGGGATGCCCACCGCTGGATAGAACTGGACAAAGCCATAAAAGCGCAGGTCGCCCCTCCCCGCGAGTTCACTCCAATGCCAGGAGAGAACGCTGCCGATTCCCACGGCCAGCAGTGCCGGGAGCAGCACCAAACCCGTCCGAAGGCTGACGCGTTCAACTACCATGGCGGCCAGAAAGGACATAAAGGCAAGCGTCATCGGCAAGCGGTCCCACACCAGGCGCGTGTTGTCTGGTGCTAGGTGATAGTAAGCCGAGCCAAAACTCACCAGCGCGACCCCCAGAAAGAAAATCATATAGGGCCAGCGCTCCGAACTGTTCAGGAAGCTCCGACCCACACTCGCGACTCGCAGCAGAACCGCAAGCCCCACCACACCTACAAGCAGAAACGGAACATTGGAGACAACGTCCAGACAGTTCGGAATGCCCAAGAGGCGCCGCTGATCGGCGAAGTTGTGGTAGGCAGGATTCTGCGGGATGCGCGGCAAGAGCAGCGTGAACACGACGACGGCCAACGTAACCCCGCCGAGCAGCAACAGGCGATCCCGCCGGGACATCCGACGAGATAGCTCCCTTGCAGCGGTCCGCATCGTCCGGCCTCCGCAGATACTCGAGCCCGAGACCAAACCGCTATTCTAGACCGAACTGAGTCGAGAGAAGTTCTGCTCTGGCAGGGTTGAAATAGAAGTGGTGGGCAAGTCTGTAAGCCGGATTCTGTTTCCCGCCTGTTGGTGGGAAGGTGATCATTCCTCTGGGCGACCTACCCGGGAGTGAAGTCGTCCCGAACGGTTCGGGACGGTGCGGACGGGGTCAGTCCTCCTCCCCTATTTGGTCTTGCTCCGCGTGGGGTTTGCCGTGCGTCCGATATCGCTATCGGACCGGTGCGCTCTTACCGCACCTTTTCACCCTTACCACTTCGAGTCGCTCCGGCATTACCCGAAGCGCAGCCATACATGGCCCATCGAAGGGCGGTATCTTCTCTGTGGCACTTTCCGTCCCCGAGCCGTTTCGGGCTCGGAGCCCCGCGTTGTGCCCGTAGGGGCCTTCGCAGGCACGCCACCCTGTGGAGTCCGGACTTTCCTCCCCGATACGCCCTTGCGGGTTACCGGGGCGATCACCCGACTTGCCCACCGCAAACATTATAGCAGAACCACGCGGGCGTGCGGCTAATAGGTCACCGGGGTGTCTTGGGAGCCGGCAGGGCTGCCCCGTTTGGCGCGGACGGTACGGGTCTGGTCTGCGTAGAAAAAGCTCACTCCGCTCGTCGCTTCACCCTTCGGCTGTGCCTGCAAGACATAGCCGCTGACCAGAGGCACGCTGGCCGCCCAGGTCTGGCCTGCCCCCCTCGGTGCATAGGTAATCACATAGCCTTCGAGCTCGATGCGGTCGCGGGCCAGCTTGGTTTCCAGCAGACGGGCGCGCTCGGGCGGAAGATAGCTGGCTTCACCGTCTTCTTTCCCGCGCAGACGCCCGAGCGTGTCCGGGTAGCCGCCGTACTTCTGTTGGTAGGCCTCCAACGCAGCCCCCAGCACCCGCAAGGTTTTCACGGTCTTGCTTTCTCGTCCGGCGACACGCCGCTCGACTAGCCGGCGCGTGCCCTGCGTGCCCAGCCAGAGCAATGCCGCCACCAACACCAGCACCGCCACAACCAAGATTCCCGTGCGCCGCACCCGCCCCAGCAATACCTCGTAGTCCAGTGCTGTCATCCTCTACTCCGGTTATCTGCTCTTGATGAGTCGCTCGAACTGCTTTTCGTCCAAGATAGCAACTCCCAACTTGCGCGCCTTTTCCCGTTTGGAACCCGGGTCAGCCCCGACCACCACATAGTCCGTGTTCTTGCTCACCGAATCAGTGACCTTACCGCTGAGCGCTTCAATCAACTCTCTGGCCTGCTCGCGGGTCCACTGCGAGAGCGTGCCGGTGAGGACAAAAGTTTTCCCCGCCAACCATGTATCTTTAGCTTTTGTCTTTTTTTCTTCCAGGTTCAAACCTGCCTTGCGGAGCCTTTCGACCAACTCCTGGTTGGCTTTTTCGCTGAAGAACTCGACGATGCTGTCAGCGACTGTGGGGCCTACCTCAGGTACTTCCAGCAACTCCTCCGGGCTCGCGCGGCGGAGCTTGTCCATGGAGCCAAAGTGCTCCGCCAGCAACTGGGCCGTGCGGTCGCCCACGAACCGGATGCCCAAGGCGTAAATCAACCGCGCCAGGCTGTTCTGTTTGCTCGCTTCGATCTCTTCCACCAGGTTTTGCGCCGACTTCTCCCCCATCCGCTCCAGCGCGGCCAGCGTCTCTACATCCAGTCGGAAGAGGTCGGCGGCGTCTTTCACCAAGCCTTTGTCCACCAGTTGGTCCACGAGCTTGTCGCCCAGGCCGTCAATATTCATGGCGTGGCGGCCGGCAAAGTGCAGCAGGGATTCCTTACGTCGGGCGGGGCAGGCGGAATTCACGCATCGGTAGGCCACCTCGCCCTCGCTCTTATGGATGCGGCTCTTGCATTCCGGACAGTGGGTGGGCATGCGGAAACGCTTTTCTTCCTGCCCGTGCTTGACGACTTGCACAACATGCGGGATCACCTCGCCGGCCCGCTCGATGAGCACGGTATCACCCTCGTGCACATCGAGCCGCTCGATTTCGTCCATGTTGTGCAGCGTGGAATGGCTGACGGTGACGCCGCCCACCTCGACGGGCTCGAGGTCCGCCACCGGGGTCAGGGTACCCGTGCGGCCCACTTGCACGCGGATGCGCCGGACAACTGTCGTGGCTTGCCGCGCAGCGTACTTGTAGGCAACGGACCAGCGCGGCGCCTTGGCGGTGGTTCCGAGCTCATCCCAGAGGGAAGTTTCGTCCACCTTGACCACGATGCCGTCAATCTCATAGTTGAGGGTCTTGCGCTTCTTCTCCCATTTCTCGCAGTAGCGGATAACCGCCTCGAGGCCGCGGCACTTCTCCCAGTAGCGGTTCACCTTGAAGCCCAGCGTTGCCAGTGTCCCGAGCGTTTCGGAATGGCGGGAGAGGAGCACGCGGCCATCGGTCAAGAGCAGATAGGCATAGAGGTCAAGCTGTCGCCGCGCGGTGATGCCCGGGTCGAGCACCCGAACGGAGCCTGCCGCGGCGTTGCGCGGGTTGGCAAAGACGCGCAGACCCTGCTCCTCCTGCTCGCGATTGAGGGTTGCAAAGGCCTCGCGAGTCATGATGACCTCACCGCGAACTTCCAGGTCGGCTGGCAGCTTTGCTTTGTGTAGTTTCTCCGCATCGATCCGCAGGGGAAGGGAGCGAATGGTCTTCACATTTGGCGTGACGTCCTCCCCTTCCATTCCGTCACCCCGGGTCACAGCGCGGACGTAGACCCCATCTTTGTAGAGGAGCGAGATGCTGAAGCCATCAAACTTGTGTTCGCAGACATAGTCGAGGATCTCACGCCCTGTTCCTGCTCGCACGCGGCGATCAAACTCGCGCAGCTCGTCAACCCCATAGGCGTTGTCCAGGCTGAGCATGGGGCGGCGGTGGCGAAGCTTGACAAAGCCTTCCCGTGGCTGCCCGCCGACACGCTGGCTGGGCGAATCGGGCGTGATCAGTTGGGGGTGAGCCGCTTCCAGGGCCTTGAGGCGCTCCATCAGCCGGTCGAATTCGGCGTCGGAGATCTCCGGCTCGTCGAGAACGTAATAGCGGTACTCGTGGTGGCGGACTCGTTCCCGCAGTTCTTCAATTTCGCGCGCCAGCGATTTGGTCTTGCGAGTCATCGCAGCAAGTATTATAGCGCGCACGCCTCCCCGGACGATTTTGACTCCCTGCTTCTTTTCCTCAATAATGGCGCCGCCGTGGTGGAGGCGCACTTCCGCGACGTCGCGCTCATCTACAATCCGCTGGCCGGTTTTTTTCGCTGGCGACGCCAGCAGGAGCTCGCGGATGCAATCCGATTCCTGGAAACCGCCGGGATGAGAATAACAGTCCTGGCAACGACCGGCACCAGCACGGCGACACTTCTGGCCCGTGCGCAGGTCGAGCAGGGGCGTGACCTCATTATCGCTTGCGGTGGGGACGGAACGATCAATGAAGTCGTGAACGGAATGGCACAGTCGGACGTCCCGCTGGCCATTCTTCCCGCAGGGACGGCCAATGTTCTGGCCAAAGAACTGGGTCTTCCACGAAACATCCGTCGGGCGGTCGGTTCAATCGCTCAAGGCAGGGTGCACCGGATTGCCCTCGGCCGCGCCGGCGAACGCTACTTCATCTGTTTGGCCGGAATCGGGCCCGATGCCCACATCGTCTATCGGCTCAGCCAGCGCGCCAAACTCTCTCTCGGCATCCTTGCCTACTGGCTGGAAGGGTTTCGGCAATTGTTCGCCTACGATTTCCCCTGGTTCCTGGTGGAAGCGGAAGCCATGCGCCAACGCGCCGTTTTTGCGGTTGTGAGCCGCACGCGCCATTACGGCGGGCCCATCCAAATCACGCGCCGAGCTGACTTCTTTGGCAACGACTTCGAAGTCGCGCTCTTCCTGCGGCGGCAGCGGCTGAAATTCCTCCTCTACTTGATGGCCAATTGGCTGGGAATGCTCGAGCGGTTCGACGACGTGCGCTTCCTCAGGACGTCACGTGTGCGGTGCGAGCCTCTTCATCCGACGACGCGCCTGCACGTTGAGGTGGATGGGGAATTGGCGGGAACGCTTCCCTGCTCTTTTGAAATTGTTCCTGACGCACTCTCGCTCGTGGTGCCCGGGAAGGCGCAAGTGGACTGAAATGGACCCGGCCACACACCTGCTCTCAGGGCTGCTCGTGGCACGTAGCGGAGCCCACCGGCTCACCCGGGGAGCTAGTGTGGCGCTTGCCACCGGCGCCGTCCTGCCTGACCTAGACCTCGTATTCCTCTACGGAGCTACACCCACGCTCTTGCAGTTCCATCTGGGCTGGACCCATTCGCCTCTGGGAGCCGCGGCGCTCGGCACGCTCTCCGCCCTGGGATTCTGGCTGCGGGCGCGTAGACAACAGCCCCCGAAACAGTTCGGCGCAAGAATCCTGCTGGCCTCCTGGCTCGGGATTGCCACACATTTGCTCCTCGATCTGGTCACGGCCCGCGGTATCCATCCGCTGTGGCCCTTCAAGGACGTCAATCTTGCCTTCGACTGGTTCGCCGGGACGGATCCCTGGCTCCTCGCCGTTTTTCTGCTCGGACTCACCGTTCCCTTGCTGTTCCGTTTGATCGGGGAGGAAATCGGCGCACGGGCCGATCCGCGCGCAGGGCAGCGCGGAGCCTGGGCAGGTATTGTCCTCTTCCTCCTCCTCTGCGCCGTGCGGGGCTCGCTCCACGCAGAGGCTGTGGCGCGGCTGGACGGCCAAAGCTATCGAGGGCGTGTACCCTTGAACATCGGTGCGTTCCCCCATCCGGTCAATCCATTCCTGTGGATGGGTGTCGTCGAGACGGACAGCACGTTTGAGTTGGTGGAAGTGCGACTCCGCGATCCCGAACCGGGAACACGCATCGAATTCACCTACTACAAGCCCCCGCCCTCACCCGCACTGGAAGCCGCGCGGACCAGCCCAATTGCGCGCGCCTTTCTCCACACCGCGCGCTTTCCGCTCGCCCGCGTGGAACCGATTCCCAACGGTCACCGCATCCTGCTCCGCGACCTGCGCTCTACCCCCACGCGAGACGCCCGACCTGCCATCGTGGCCCAGATCGAGCTTGACCAGAATCTCCGGGTTCAGGAGGAAGGATTCCACCGGGCCGCGCCCGACTGACGAACCTATCCGGCGGGCGTCTGCGAAGCTCGGGCCCGCGAGCGGGCGAACAACCGGAACAAGAAAAACAGCCCCGCAACCACGAGCACCGCCACGAGCGAGACCTGCCAGATATTCTGGCGGACGAAGGTGATGGCCTGCTCGCCATAGCGAACGGCCAGAAAGCCTTCCAGGTAGTAGCGCACGCCGCGGCCGAGCACGATGGCGGCGAGAAAGTGCCTAAAGCGGACCTGAAAAAGCCCGGCGGAAATGATGAAGACCTTGAAAGGGGTGGGCGGCGGCAGTACCGCCGGCAGGACCACCGTGAGGAACTCATACTTCTCGTACCAGCGGGATATCCGCTCGATCTGTTCGGGGCGTACGCGGTGGCGCAAGACAGCGCTACTGCCCTTCTTGGCCAGATAATAGAGGGTCAGACAGCCGAGAATCGATCCCGCAGCCGTCATGGTCGAATAGAACAACATCCGTTCGGGCCGGCGGATCGAGAGCCAGACGACCAGCAGGTCATTGAGGATGGGGAAGGTCAGAAAGGAAGAGTCCAGATAAGCGATGAGGAACAGTCCCCACCCTCCCAGCGGCGTGAGCGCCGCGACGAGCTTTTGCATCCATCCGGGCAGGTTCGCGGGAACAGGAGGTGCGTGCATAGAGCCAGAACAAGCACGTATTCTATGTTCTCACCACTGGCTCCGCAAGGCGGCATGCTTCGCTCTTGCTGGGGATGCCACTCTAGGCTAGAATGCCGCGTCTTGGACGGGCGGGTGGACGTCCACAAGGCAGTCGGTAACATCCGGACGCCCTGCTCTCATCCCAACAACTCAGGAGTAGCACGCCCAATGCGGATCAAACGGTGGCTGTTCGCGTGTGCCTGTCTTCTCTGGCCGCAGTCTCTCCCGGCCGCGGAAGGCGACATTGTCCTGCCCGCTTTCGGTCCCACGGAATGGATGATCCTCGGGGGCGTCTTCGTCTCCGCCATTCTCGGTCTTCTCTATGGCGGCGGCCTCGTGCGCAGCGTGCTGCGCCAGCCGGCCGGCAGTCCGCGCATGCAGGAAATCTCGGCGGCCATTGAAGAGGGAGCGATGGCCTACCTGAGCCGGCAGTTCCGCACCATGATTCTGTTCGTCATTGCGCTGACCGTCGTTCTCTACTTCATCTATGTCCCCATGTATCCAGAGAAGCCGGCGTCGGCGAAACTGCCGCTGCCCTTCGGCATCTCGATGGCTTTCCTGATGGGAGTATTGGCGAGCTACGGCGCCGGGTACGTAGGTATGTGGCTGGCCGTCAAGGGCAATGTCAGGACAGCGACGGCTGCGCTTAAGAGCTACAAGAATGCCCTGGAACTGGGCTTCCGTGCAGGCGCGGTCTCCGGAATGTTCACCGTCGGGTTTGGTCTGCTCGGGGCGACCATCATCTTCTTGCTCTTTGCCGAGCACGCTATGAAAGTCCTGGTCGGCTTCGGCTTCGGCGGGTCGCTGGCGGCGCTGTTTATGCGCATCGGCGGCGGCATCTACACCAAGGCCGCTGACGTGGGCGCAGACTTGATCGGCAAGGTGGAGAAAGGTATTCCGGAGGATGATCCACGCAACGCCGCCGTCATAGCAGACCTCGTGGGCGACAACGTGGGCGACTGTGCGGGAATGGCTGCCGACGTCTTCGAAAGCTACGAGGTCACGCTGGTCGCGGCCATCATTCTCGGCGCCGCCCTTCTGCTCGATCCCGGCTTCCTGGCGCGCTACGGCGAGCACGCCGCGGGCTTCGCGCTCAAACTCGTTCTCTTCTGTCTGCTGGTCCGCGCCCTGGGCGTGTTCACTTCGATTCTGGGGATTGTCAGCGTGCGTGTCCGCGGGGACTCCCTCCGCGACCCGATGCGACCCATCAGCATGGGCTATTGGGTCGCCGCACTCGCTTCCGTTGCCGGCTTCTTCGTCATCAATCATTTCTACCTGCTGGACCCGCTGACCGGCAAACCTGACTATCGCTTTGCCTGGGCCTGCACGATGGGCATCGTGCTGGCCCTGGTTACCCTCTGGCTCACCAATCAGTTCACCCATCCAGACAAGCCCTCGGCGACAGAAACCGCCTACGCCACCAGGACCGGCCCGGCCACGATGCTGCTGACCGGCATGGGTACCGGCATGGAAAGCACGGTGTGGGCCATTGTGGCCATCGGGTTGACCATCGTGGCCTCCGGCGTCATCTTCGGCGGCAACGTCGCCCTGGCCGCGTATGGCATCGCGCTCGCCGGCCTGGGACTGTTGACAACCACCGGCTTCATCCTGGCCATGGATACCTACGGGCCCATTACCGACAACGCCCAGGGAATTTTCGAGATGGCACGCATCGAGGCGCCTGCGGAAGTCGGACGCAACTTGCGCTGGCTCGACGCCATCGGCAACACCACCAAGGCGCTCACTAAAGGCCTGGCGATCGCCACCGCCGTCATCGCCGCCATCTCCCTGTTCAAATCCTTCATTGACGAAGCCAAACTCTTCGAGACCGGCATCCAGGTGAATCTGCCGGACGTCTTCGTCGGCTTGCTCATCGGCGGCGCCGTGCCGTTCCTGTTCAGTTCTTTCGCCTTGAAGGCGGTCGGGCGGGCTTCCTACGAAGTGGTCCAGGAAGTACGCCGCCAGTTCCGCGAGAAGCCCGGCATCATGGAATGGAAGGAGAAGCCCGACTACGGGCGCTGTGTGGCCATCGTGACGGCCACGGCGCAGAAGGAACTGTTGGGCCCCGGCATCCTGGGCATTTTCGTGCCCATCCTCGTTGCCTTCTGGCTGGGGCCGGGGGCGCTGGGCGGCTACCTGGCCGGCGCCATCCTTACCGGCCAGCTGCTGGCGGTTTTCATGGCCAATACCGGAGCCACGTGGGACAACGCGAAGAAGAAGATTGAAGACGGCCTGCTGGGCGGCAAAGGAACCGAAGCCCACAAAGCCGCGGTCGTCGGCGACACCGTGGGGGATCCGTTCAAGGACACCGCTGGGCCGGCGCTCAATCCTCTGATCAAGGTGATGAACCTGGTCAGCATTCTGGTGGCCCCTTTCGCCGTGGCGGCGCGTGGTTATCCATGGTCCATCCGCGGCACCGTGATTGCGGTCTGTGTGATTCTGCTGGGTGTGGCTGTCTGGTTCAGCAAGCGCGGGGGAATCCGGGAAGACTGAAACGGCCGAACTTTCTCCTCACGGCTCGCGCAGCCGGTCACTCACCCGTTTCGCGCGCTGTTCGATTTGTTCGCATAAGTGGCGCAGGCGCGCCAGCGGAGAACCCGCAGGATTGGTTTGCGCTAACGACTCCCGAAAGGATTTTGTCTCCTCCTCCATCGCTTCCGCATATCTCACCACGCTGAGGGAAAGGATGTGGGGATTGATTTTTTCGAATTCCCGGTTCAACGCGATGACTTGCTGCATCACCACGTCCAGCATCTGACGCTGAGGCGGCGTCAATTCTTCCTGACTCAGTTTACTTGCCTGTTCGCTCATTTCTTGAGCCAACTCCGTGAGTCTCCGAATCTCTCGTTCTACCCGTCGGTGGTTCCACTGCAACCATTCGCGCTGCTGTTTGGGAGTCATGGTGGGACTCACGCCAGGTTCCGACTGCGGATGTTGCGGTGTTGCCGCCGGAACACAGGCGAGGAAGAAAAGGAAGCCCGGGATGAATACTGCCAGGTTGCGTCTTCCTCCGACCTCGCGCCGCCGCACGGCTATCCTCCCCGGTTTCATCCTAAGCGCAGCGTCCTGAATTCCCAAGCGGAAATTTGTGTGCCCCCGGGTCGTTTGACGGCTTCCGAGGCGCGTGTTACGATGCTCTTACCTCTGCACGGGAGAGCAAGTAGGCGGGTCACGGACCTGCTCTCTGGGATGGGGGAGGATCACTGCGGGTGCAGCCGAGGAGGGGATTCCCCGGATCATGCTGGGAACTCCGCGCATTCTGGCCTTTGTCTTGGCCGGCGGCCGCGGGGAGCGGCTCGGGCCGCTCACGCGCGATCGCACCAAGCCGGCGGTTCCGTTTGGCGGGCGCTACCGCATCATTGATTTCGTCCTGAGCAATCTGGTCAACTCCGGCATCCACGCCATCTACGTACTTACCCAGTACAAGGCCCAGTCCATTCTGGAACACATGCAGCGCGGCTGGGTCCACCGGGTGGTAGGCCGCGACGCCTTCATCCGCGTTGTCCCTGCCCAAATGCAACTGGGCCCCGATTGGTACCAGGGAACGGCGGACTCCGTTTTTCAGAACATCAACCTGATGGAACAATTCCAACCGGATGTGGTGGTGGTGTTCGGTGCGGACCATATCTACAAGATGAACATCCGGCAGATGCTCAACTTCCACCTCGAAAGCGAAGCGGACGCGAGCGTAGCCTGTCTGCCAGTGCCGCGGCAGGAAGCCTGCGGCTTTGGCATTGTCTCGGTGGATGAACGAGGGAAAGTGAACGCGTTCGTTGAGAAACCCGCCGACCCGCCACCCATGCCGGGGAAACCCGAGCAAGCCCTGGCGTCCATGGGAAACTATATCTTCAAACCCGAGGTGCTTGTGTCGGTCCTGCAGGCCGATGCCGCACGACCGGACTCCGCCCATGATTTCGGCCGGTCGGTCCTGCCCGTCCTGGCCAGTTCCTGCAGACTCTTTGCCTACGATTTCACGCAGAACCGAATCCCGGGCAGCCTAGTGCCCGAGGAGCTGGCCTATTGGCGGGACGTGGGCACCATCGAGGCTTACTACGAGGCGAACCTCGACCTGAAGAACGTCGAGCCGCAACTCAACCTGTTCAACTGGAAATGGCCGATTATGACCACCAGCTTTAATGACCCGCCGGCTAAGTTTGTGTTCGATGAAGAAGGGCGGCGCGGAACCGCCATCCAGTGCATCGTCTCTCCCGGCTGCATTCTTGCCGGCGGCTATGCGAAAGACTCGATGCTGGGTCGAAATGTTTTCCTCGATGCCGGCTGTGATGTCCGCGACTCGATTCTGTTTGAAAACGTCTACGTCGGACCGGGGGCGCGCATTCGCCGCGCCATCATCGACAAGAACGTCCGCATTGAAGCGGGCGACACAGTTGGCTACGACCTCGAGCGCGACCGCCAGCGCTTTTTTGTCTCCGAGACCGGCATTGTTGTGCTTCCCAAGGCCCCCGACACCCCGGAAACCCGCGAACGCAACCTCTAGCCAGCTCGCCCGCGGCCGCAAGCGAGTCCTAAGTCCAGCACAAACTGAAGCATAGAGCGTGTGCTGCCACTGGGTGATCCCTGCAACAGGCGATCGTGCCCGCAGTCACTGCAATCGGGCAGAAAAAGTGGAAATTCGGTCTAGAAAAGGCGGCTTTTGTGACGCTGATCCGCATCCCGCGTTTCACTGAGTATGCTCTGCGAAGCCTGACCTGCCTGGCGCGGAGTGGTCAGCGGATGTCAGTGCGCTGCATTGCCGAGCAAGAGCACATCCATCCCGCCTCCTTGGCCAAAATCCTCCACCTGCTGTGCTGGCAGGGCGTGGTGCACTCCAAGCGAGGCCGCGGGGGAGGGTTCTGGCTCGCGCGCGACCCTGCCGGCATTCGCTTGAAGGAGGTGGTCGAGATCTTTCAAGGCCCGTTTGATGTTCTCACGCCGAATGGGGAGTCCGAATTCCCTGCCGTGTGGGAGCTCTTGTATGGCTCCACACGCCGCGCCCTGGAGGAATTGACCTTGGCCGACCTGCTGCGCTACGAGCGCGGAGCCCCCTTGGGCGCGGCGACAGAAGAAAAACCTGCTCGCAGCACTACCGGAAACGGACGAGTGACGCCATGAAAGCCTTTGTGCTCGAATCGCCCGGAAAGGCTGCCTTGCGCGAAGTGCCCAGCCCGAAGCCAGGACCGGGAGAAGTCCTGGTACGGGTGGCCGCCTGCGGAATCTGCCACACCGATCTCCACTATCTTGATCACGGAGTCAGCACGTTCAAGACCCCGGTGGTCTTGGGCCATGAGATTTCCGGCACCGTGGCGGGCTGCGGGGCCGGGGTCTCGCAATTGCGCGAAGGGGAACGAATTCTTCTGCCGGCCGTCTTCTCTTGTGGCGGATGTCGGAATTGTCGGAGGGGCCGGGAGAACATCTGCACGCAGATGAGAATGCTCGGAAACCACCTCGACGGCGGATTCGCCGAGTATGTGGTGGCGCCCGCGAAAGATTGCTTCCGGGTGCCATCGGAGATTCCCCTGGCGGAAGCCTGCCTCATCGGAGATGCGCTTTCGACGCCCTATCACGCCGTCAAACACCGTGCGCGTGTGAGCATAGGCGACGTCGTGGCGGTCTTCGGTTGCGGCGGTGTGGGAATCAATGCCGTCCAATTCTCCGCGCTGGCGGGCGCCCGCGTGATTGCCGTGGACATTGACGACCGCAAGCTGGATCTGGCCCGGCAGCTCGGTGCCAGCGATGTGCTAGACCCCAAGAGTGTGGAGCGGGTGGACAAAGAGCTAAAGAAAAAAACCGGCGGCGGCGTGGACATCGCGCTGGAAGCCATCGGGAAACCGGAGACGATTCGTGCCGCCTACGAGTCCCTGCGACCGGGAGGGCGGTTGTGCGTGATTGGCTACAGTGCAGAAGCGGTCACGCTCCCTTTTTCCAAGCTGATGTTCTACGAGCTGGAGGTTGTGGGGAGTTTGGGATGCCCTGCGGTTGATTATCCCGACCTGATCGAGCTGGTGCGGACCAACCGGGTGCAATTGAAGGCACTGGTGACCGGGCGCTATGCCTTGGACGACATCGAGCAGGGGTTCAACGCCCTGCGGGAGGGCAAGGGGCTTCGCGGCATCGTTGTTCCCGATCAGGCTGCGATCCACTGAGTCATAGAGGAGTAGTTCATGCGATTCTTTCAGGCCCAACCGGACACGAAACGCGAATTCCAATTCATCCAGTACAGCCAGTCGAAGATGGTGGCGCGCATCACTCTGAACCGCCCGGAAGCATATAACGCGTACAACACACCCTGCCTGCTGGAGCTGCGCGATGCATTTCGGGCTGCCGCCTTCGACGACACCGTCGGCGTCATCGTTCTGACGGGCGCCGGGGACAAGGCGTTCTGCACCGGCGGCGATGTCAAGGAGTACGCAGAAGTCTACACGCGGCGGCCGCGCGACTACTGGAAGTATATGACCTGTTTTCAGGAGACTCTGGACAGCATCCGTAACACCGGCAAACCCGTCATCGCCCGCATCAATGGCATGGTCGTCGGGGGTGGGAACGAGCTGAACCTTGCCTGTGACCTGGCGGTGGCGGCCGAGCACGCCGTGTTTCGGCAAGTGGGCACGCGTGTGGGCTCGGTGGCTGCCGGGGGAGCGACGCAGTGGCTCCCCATCACGATTGGCGATCGTCGCGCTCGTGAGATGCTCTTCCTCTGCGAAGAGGTCCCGGCCCGGAGGGCCTGGGAGTGGGGACTGGTCAATCAAGTGGTACCGAAGGAAGAGCTCGATGCGGCCGTGGACGCCCTGGCCGAAAAGCTCCTGAACAAGTTCCCCGAGTGTCTCCGCTACACGAAACAGCAGGTGAACTTCTGGAAGGATTTTGTCTGGCACCTTTCCATCGGGCACGCGCGCGACTGGTTGACACTGCATTTCACCGCTGCCGAGCCTTACGAGGGGATGCGAGCGTTCGTCGAGAAGCGAGCGCCCGATTACCTGGGGCTGCGTCGCCGCGCCGCCGAAGACCAGTCCAGCGAATATCTCCACGGGCCACCGACAAAGACTTGCCCGCAGTGCGGCGCCAAAGGACTGCCGGAAAACTTCCGGCATTGCGGGCTTTGCGGAGCCCGCCTGGGGTGAGGACGTGGAGCGCGTGGTCTTAATCACCGGCGGCATGTCCGGGATCGGGCTGGCGACGGCAGAGGCATTTGCCCGTGCGGGTGACCGAGTTTCCATCGTAGACCTATCGGAAGAAACTCGTGGGAGCGAGCTCGTGCAGGCGAGCCGGGGTCACTGCTTTCGTGCCGATGTGCGGGACTGTGCGCGCGCGCAAGCGATTGTTGACGAACTGGTGGCGGCCGCCGGCCGGCTGGATGTGCTCGTCAACAATGCCGGGATCAGCCGCGACCACGTGCTCTGGAAGATGAGCGAGGCCGAATGGGACGAAGTTGTGGATGTGGATTTGAAAGGAGCTTTCAACTACCTGCGCGCAGCCGCGCCCGTCTTGCGGCAGCAGAAAAGCGGAAAAGTAGTCAATGTGGCCTCGATCAACGGGCTGCGCGGAAAAGCAGGGCTCGCCAATTACGCCGCAGCCAAAAGCGGCCTCATCGCCCTGACCCGCGTGGCTGCCCGGGAGCTGGGCCCCTCCAACATCAACGTCAATGCCGTGGCCCCCGGATTGGTGGATACGGCGCTGACCCGGAGCCTGGCCGCTGAAGTGCGCGAGCAGGCCCTGCGGGAAACCGCCCTGGGTCGCATCGGAACGCCGGAAGAGATTGCCCACGTCATCTTCTTTCTTTGTTCCGAGCAGGCGCGCCACATCACCGGACAAGTCATCGTAGTGGACGGAGGCCAGACAGCCTGAGGAGATCGCGCGTGGCTGAACCCAACAGGTCCTGGCAGAATGCACGGAGCTGGGAGGAACTGGTGGCCGCTTGCCGCCCGCTGGTTACGGATGTCAGCTTTCCGACCGTGGAAGCGTGGAAGGGGGCCCATCCGGACGGAAAGGCAATTGCTTGCTTTCCCGTGTACACGCCGCAGGAAGTGCTGGCGGCAGCGGGAGCCTTGCCGGTGACCCTGTACGGCGCACGCGGGCAGGTAGAAATTGATCATGCCGATTCGCGCATCCAGTCGTTTGTCTGCTCGATTGCCCGCAGCACGTTGGAGCTCGGTCTGGGCGGCCGCGCCCAGAGCCTCGACGGCCTGATAGTCCCCTCCATTTGCGATGTGGCGCGCAATCTCTCGGGGGTCTGGCAACGGAACTTTCCCGGCCAGTTTGTCTTCTATCTGCACCTGCCCCAGAGTCCCGAATCCCCCGCAGCGGTCACATACTACCGGGGCGAGCTTGAACGTCTCCGTCGTGAGGTAGGCGAATGGACCGGCTGCCCGCCCACAGACGACGCCCTGCGAGGAGAAATCCAGATCTACAACCGCAACCGGGAACTCCTCGATTTCCTTCACCAACGGAGGGTCGAAGCGCCGGAGCAGTGGCCTTCTGCCGAGGTCTATGTGCTGGCCGCCGTCGGCAACGTGCTGCCCCGCGCGGAACACAACGCGCTTCTGGAAAAAGCCTTGCAGCTGGGAGCGGTGCGGCAGGCACCGCAGCGAGACGCTGTACGCGTGCTCCTGCGCGGAGCGTTTTGCGAACAGCCACCGCTGGAACTGCTGGAGGTGCTGGAGGAGGCCGGCTGCGCCGTGGTGAATGACGACTTGCAGGTGGGGAGTCGGTTTTTGCTGGGACCGATTCGCGCGGATGGCGACCCGCTCGCCGCCCTCGCGGAAGCCTATCTCCGGCAATCGGTGCTGACGCCCGTGAATCATCCCGGAAAACGCTCCCGTTCGGCAGATTTGCTCGAGCGTGTGCGCGCCACGGCGGCCCAGGGAGTGATTTTTGCCAGCCCCAAGTTCTGCGAACCTGCCCTCTACGACTCCGTGCTTCTGAAGCAGGCATTGGAACGCGCGGGCACGCCCTACCTCGAATTCGAGTACGAAGAAAAAATGACGGTGTTTGAGACGGTGCGCGTGCAGGCAGAAACCTTTGTGGAGTCCATTCTATTCTTCTCGTGAGAGCAGGCTATGACCGGAGCGTATCGCTATCAGGGCGTGGGGCGTGACCTGCAAAAGGACCTGCTCGGGGCGTGGTACCAGCGATTGGAGAACGCTCCCCGGACGGGGACTCCGGTCGCCTACCTCTTCATCAGCGGCAACATCGGTGAGCTGCTGCGGAGCTTCGGCTTCGAGCTGGTGTTCCCGGAGGTCAACGCGCTGCAGTGCGGGGTCAAGAAAGTTGCCGGAGACTTCATTCTGAAGGCGGAAGATCTCGGTTACTCCTCCGATGTCTGCGGCTACGTCAAGAACGACATCGGGCTGGCGGCCAGCGGCAATCGAGGCCCGTTCGGAACTCTGCCCAAACCCGACCTGCTGGTCTGCACCTACTCGGGCTGCAACACCTACATCAAGTGGTTCGAAGCGCTGGCCGAACTCTACGGCGCACGCTTTTTCATGCTGGACGTGCCCTACCGGCGCACGGGCGAGCAGGAGCTTCCGCAGGACCGGGACTACGTGGTGGCGCAATTGGAACAGTTGGCGGGCGTGTGTGCGGAACTCACCGGCCGCCCCTACAATCCGGACCGGCTGAGCGAACTGCTGGAACATTCGCGCCAAGCCGAAGAGCTCTGGGTGAACATTCTGCACTCGGCGCACCACCGCCCTTCTCCCTTCGACGCCTACTTTGAAGCGGTGTTCTTCATGGCGCCCATCTACGTGCTGCGTGGGATGCCGGAATGCGTGGAGTATTACCGGGCCGCCGCCCAGGAAATCGAAGAACGAATCGCGCATCGTCTCGGGCCGGTGAGCGAGGAGCGGTTCCGGATTGTGCTGGAAGGTCCTCCGCCCTGGCCGCATTTCCGAACCTTCTGGGAACTGTTCAAGCGCTGGGGGGTCTGCTGCGTCGCCTCGACCTATTCCAAGGTCGGGGGCATCTGGGACTTTGGCTTTCGCCACGATCCGAGCCGCCCGATGGAAAGCCTGGCCGAGTACGCCATGAACTGCTACACGAACTGGAACTGGCAGCTGCGGCGGCAGATGATGGAGCGCTACGTGAAGGACTACCAGGCGGACGCGCTCGTGATCCACTCGGTGAAGAGCTGCCGGTCGTTCTCGGTGGGCCAGGCCGACGTGCGGGAGTATTTCACCAAGGAATGCGACCTGCCCACGCTGTTTGTGGAGTCCGACCTGGCCGACCCACGCTATTTTGCCGAGGCCCAGATTCGCAACCGAATCGATGCGTTCTTTGAGGCGCTGGAACACCGGCGGGTGGCGGGCGCCCATGCGGGCAAAGCCTAGAAGGAGGAAGCGATGCTGGCGGCGGGCGTGGATGTAGGTTCGACGACAACCAAAGCCGCGCTCATGGACGAAAACAAGCGTGTGGTGGCGCTGACGTTGGTGGACACGGGCGCCAACGTGGTGCGGGCAGCCGAGCGCGCCTTGCACGCGGCCCTGGCGCAGGCCCATGTGGAGGAATGGGACGTTGCCTATACGGTGGGAACCGGGTACGGGCGCTATCGGGTTCCGTTTGGAGATTTGCAGGTGACGGAAATCAGTTGTCATGCGAAGGGAGCGAACTTCATTTTTCCTGCCACGCGCACAATCCTGGACATGGGAGGGCAGGATACCAAGGCGATTCACGTCGGGCCGGATGCCGAGGTCAAGGATTTCTGCATGAACGACAAGTGCGCTGCGGGCACGGGGCGCTTCCTGGAGGCTGCGGCGGAAGTGTTGGGGCTAGAGTTAGAGGAATTGGGAGAGGTTTCCGCCCGCGCCAAGGAGTCGCTGAAGATTACGAACGTATGCACCGTCTTTGTTGAGCAAGAGATCGTGATGCATCTGGCACGCGGGTGTCCGGTGGAGGAGATTCTGGCGGGATTGCACTGGACGATTGCGGGCCGCAGCATTGGGTTGCTGCGCCGGGTCGGCCTGGAGCCGGAAATCACCTTCACCGGAGGCGTCGCCCGGAACTCGGGCGTGGTGCGCGCGCTGAGCGAGCGACTGGGCGCAAAACTCAACGTGGCCCCCGAGTCCCAGCACATAGGGGCGATCGGAGGCGCGTTGTTTGCCTGGGAGAGGGCTGCCCACGGTGCTGTCAGCCAGCGCAACAACCAACGGGGTGTCTCGGCACCGCGCCGGGAGGGTAACTGAATGCGCGCAGTGGCCGGGATCGACCTCGGAAGCCGGATGACTCGCGGGGTTCTACTCGACGAGCACGGGCGCGTGCAAGCTCAGGCCGCGCGAGAAACGGGTTCCCGCCTGGAACAGGCGGCGCAAGCTGTGCTGGAGGAACTTTGCCGATGCGTGGGCGCAAGGCCCGCGGAGGTGGTCTACGTGGCCAGCACGGGTTATGGCCGCTACCGGGTGCCGTTCCGGCAGATTCAAATCACGGAGATGACCTGCCACGCGATGGGAGCGCTGTGGCTGTTTCCGCACACCCGCACGGTGCTCGACATCGGCGCGATGAACTCGCGCGCCATCCGCATCGCCGACAACGGCCGCGTCGTCGCCTTCCGGATGAATGACCGCTGCGCATCGGGCGCGGGACGGTTCCTGGAACGCGTGGCGAAGGCACTGGAAGTTTCCCTCCCGGAGGTAGGCGAGCTGTCTCTCCGCTCCCAGAATCCGCAACCCATTTCGAGTATCTGCGCGGTGCTGGCGGAGAGCGAGGTCATCAATCATGTGACTGCGGGCGCGAGCGTCGAAGACATCTTGCGCGGGGCTCACAATTCGATTGCCGAGCGGCTGGTGGCGCTGGTGCGCCAGGTAGGGCCGCAGCCCGAAATCACCCTCACAGGTGGCGTGACCAAGAATTCGGGAATGGTTCAGGCCCTGGAAGAACGGCTGAAGACCAAGCTGAACGTCAGCCCGCAGTCGGAATGGGCGGGTGCACTGGGCGCGGCGTTGCTGGCCCGGACACGCTGCCAACGCCTTCAGGGGACAGCCCAAGAAACGCCAAACCGAACTCTCGCCTCATCCGTAGCCGACCCGCAGTCTGCCTGAGCAGCCAATCGGACCGGCACCCCCCAGTTCGTTGGATCCCTCCAAAAGGCGGTCGGGATAAAGGCGCGGGTGGGATTCGAACCCACGAATGGAGGTTTTGCAGACCTCTCCCTTGGGCCACTTGGGTACCGCGCCGCAGCTTCCAGTATAACCAAATCCGAGGCGACGGGCACGTGCGCCGCGGATTTGCCAAACCGGGGTCCTGGTACAAGGTTGATTGGTTTATTGGTTGACTGGTTGATTGGGATTAGCGGGAGAGGGAGACTTCAGCTTCCCGCAGGCACTGAGCGGACTCTTCCGGCGGGGTGGGGTTGATGTAGAAGCCGGTGCCCCACTCGAAGCCGGCGACCTTGGTGAGCTTGGGCATGAACTCGACGTGCCAGTGGAAGAAGGCCTCAGTGTCTTCCTGCACGGGGCTGGTATGGATGACGTAGTTGTAGGCCGGGTATTCCAGAATCTTGTCCACGCGCTGGAGCAGGTTCCGCAGGGCGCGGGCGAGTTGCTCGTAGATGGGCGAGGGGGCATTTTCGAAAGCGGCCCCGTGCTTCTTGGGCAGGATCCAGGTTTCGAACGGGAAGCGCGGGGCGTAGGGGGCCAGGGTGATGAAGTGCTCGCTCTCGTCCACCACCCGCACACCCGTCTGGCGCTCCTGGCGGATGAGGTCGCAGAAGATGCAGCGCTCTTTCATCATGTAGTACTGCTTGGCACCGTCCACTTCCTCCCGCACGCGCTTGGGAACGATGGGCAGGGCGATGAGCTGGGAGTGGCCGTGTTCGAGCGAAGCGCCAGCGGCTTCTCCGTGGTTTTTGAAGATGAGGATGTACTTGAAGCGCCGGTCTTTCTTCAAATCCACGATCCGGTCGCGATAGCTCCAAAGAACTTCTTCCACCTGTTTGTCGGGCAAGTCGGAAAGGGAGGCCTCATGCTCGGGCGTCTCGATGATGACCTCGTGAGCGCCGATGCCGTTCATCTTGTCAAACAGGCCCTCACCCTGACGGTCCAGATCGCCTTCGATCCCCAAGGCGGGGAACTTGTTCGGCACCACGCGCAAGCTCCAACCGGGCGTGTTGGGCCGGGTGCCGTTGCTGCGGTAGGCGATGATTTCGGGCGGGGTCTTGTCCTCGTTACCGTAGCAGAAGGGACAGAAGGCTCCCTGCTTGGGGCGGACGGGTTCGCGCAAGAAATCCGACGGCCGCTTGGCCCGCTCGGTGGAGATGATGACCCAGCGACCGATAATCGGATCCTTTCGCAGCTCAGGCACGCTTGGCTCCTTTCCTCTGCAACCTGTTGACGTGAGTCTGTCGCCTAACCTCTTGCCAGGAGGCCCTCAGGGGCTAGAGTCCCCTCTACTTCGGGCTCTTGGATGTCAGGGCTGACCCTTCGAGTGCCCTCAGGGCAAGAGCCCTGACCCGCCTTGAACTGAGGTCAGGCGACCTGTTTCTCGTCAAAACCTACTTCATTATCGCAGAACTGGGCTGGATTCGCTAGCTGCTAGCAACTAGCCCTCCAAACGCCGCCTTGTGCAGGCGGATGGCCGGGGTCCTGCCCGGCGGCGCCTCGATGGCCACCAGATCAAAGCGGTAGGGAACCTCGAGCAGGCGGCGCCGGCGGAGGTAGGCGCGCGCCATGGCCCGCAGGTCCTCTTGCTTCTCGGCGTCGAGGGCGGCTTCGGGGGGCAAGGGTCCCTCGGTAGTTCGGGTCTTCACTTCGATGAACGCGAGCACCGGGCCGTCCCAGCCAATCAGGTCAATCTCACCGCGCCGGGTCGAGACGCGGAAGTTGCGGCGGATGATCCGGTAGCCCTGGCGGCGCAGGAACCAATAGGCAAAGGTCTCGCCGCGGATGCCGGTTTGGCGGGCCGCGAGTTTCTCCTCCTCTTTGGCTGGCGCCTCCGCGCGCAGGCCACCGCGGGCGGCGAAGAAGTTCAGGGTGGCGAACATCAGTCGGGCAAACACGGGTATGTTCACTTCACCGCTTCCAACTCGAAGGTGACATATTTCCCCCGGATGACGAAGCACAAGTAGTACTCCCAGAAGCGGCGGAACCAGCGCAGGTGGTTGACGAGGAATTCCACCCCCAGCCAGCGCCACAGCCGCAGCAGGGTCACCCGGACGCGCCGCTCGCGAAAGTTGGCCGGCGCGTAGTAGTCGTACTGCCGGGGCTTGTCGCTGAAAAACCAGAGGGAAAAACTGGAGAGGTGCCAGCGATGGGTCGGGCTGCAGTAGGAGCTGTGGTCGCTGTAATGGGGGGTGACGATGACAACACGAGCGCCCGCGCGGCAGACGCGATGCACCTCCGCCAGCGTGGCCAGGATGTCGGGCACCTCCTCGAGGACGTGGATGAGGCGCACTTCATCAAACTGGCTGTCGGCGAACGGGTAGCTGCGACTCCAGTCGCAGAGGATGTCGGCATCGGTGGCCGGGTTGCGGTCAATGCCGATGGCGCCGGGGTGTTTGGCGCGGCCGCAGCCGACGTCGAGGATTCTGCGCTGATTCGGGCTCACGCCGGCTGTCCTTTGGTGTCCGGCTTGATGGCGTCCAGCCAAAAGTGGATTTCTTTCCCGCGCACAACATAGCAGAGGTAATGCTCCCAAAACTTGCGGAAGGTGCGGGAACGATTCGCGAGCCATTCCAGGCCGAGCCAGCGCCAGAGCTTGAGGAGGCGGATTTCAACCCGGTGCTCGCGGAAGCGGGCGGGGGAATAGAAGGCGTAGTCGCGGGGTTGGGTGAAGTAGTAGAAGGAGAAGCTGTTGAGGTGCCAGCGGTGCGTGGGATCGCGATAGGAGCCACTGTCGGTGTAATGGGGCGTCACGAGGTAGAGGCGGCCGGAAGGCCGCAGGAGTCGGTGCATCTCCTCCATGAACCGGATGACGTCTTCGACGTGCTCGACTACGTGCACGGCACGGATTTCATCGAAACTCGAATCCCGGAAGGGATAGGGAACACGATTCAGGTCGGAGAGCAGGTCGGCGTCGGTGGCGGGGTTGCGGTCGAGGCCGACGGCGCCGGGAAACTTGTTTTTCCCACAACCGACATCGAGGATGCGCGGCATAGTCAGCAAGCCGAGAATCGCCCACTGGCAGGGGCCACTGGGCTAAACACCTTACCTCAGGGGCTAAAGCCCTGCTGGTTTTGTCGGTGCTACGTCACGGGTAAAGCCGTGACCTGACGAAACCATGTCAACCGGCTTCTACCTCGCTCAGGACTTCGTCGAGGATGTGCAGGGCACAGTCGGCCTGTTCCCGGTCAATGATGAGCGGCGGCATCAGGCGAAGGACATTCTTGCCGGACCCGAGAACGAGCAGGCCGCGGCGGAAGGCAGCTTCGACCGCGCGGTCGCGCTCGGTCGTAGCCATTTCCTTCGTCTGCTTGTCCCGGACGAGTTCGAGCGCAATCAGCAACCCCAAGCCCCGCACTTCGCCCACCAGCCGATGGCGCGCCGGCCAGTCCGCCAGCCGTTTGAGGATGTAGTCACCCATGCGGCGGGCGTTCTCCAAGTACTCGCGCTCGAGCAGCCGGATGGTGGCCAACGCCGCCGCCAGCGCGATGGGATTGCCGCCGAAGGTGGAGGCATGGGAGCCGGGCGGCCAGGTCATCAAATCGGCGCGGGCAATCGTGAGACCCAGCGGCATGCCGGAGGCAATGCCCTTGGCGACGCAGAGGATGTCGGGAGTGATGCCGAAGTGCTCGCTCGCCCACCAGCGGCCGGTGCGGCCCATGCCGGTTTGCACTTCATCCACCAAGAAGAGGATTCCGTGCTGGCGGCAGATGCGCTCGAGTCCCTGCAGGAATTCTCGCGGGGGAATGACGTAGCCGCCTTCGCCCTGGACCGGCTCGACGACGATGGCCGCCACTTCCTCGGGGTTGACGGTGGTGCGAAACAGCGTGTCGGTGATGTAGCGCAGCGCGTGCTCGGCGCAGGCCTTCGGGTCGTTGGGGTAGGGGGAGCGGTAGGGATAGGCGTAGGGCGCGTGCACCACGCCGGGCAGCAGCGGGCCGAAGCGGTGCCGCTGCACGGGCTTGCTCGAGGTCAGCGACAGCGAGCCGAAGGTGCGGCCGTGGAAACAGCCAAAGAAGGCGAGGAAGAGCTGCCGGCCCGTAGCATAGCGCGCGAGCTTGAGGCCCGCTTCCACCGCCTCCGTCCCGGAGTTGGAAAAGAAGATGCGCTTCGGGAATGAGCCGGGAGTGATTTGCTGGAGCTTCTCGGCCATTTCGACGACCCGGGGCTCGTAGAAGTCCGTCGCCGAAATGTGGATGAGCTCTTCCGCCTGCTGCTGGATGGCACGCACCACTTCCGGATGGCAGTGGCCGGTCGCCACCACGGCAATGCCGGCAGCGAAATCGAGGAAGATGTTGCCATCCATGTCTTCGACCAGAGCGCCGCGACCCCGCCGCGCCACCAGCGGATAGGAGCGGGTGTAGGAGGGCGAAACGTAGGTTGCATCCAACGCCAGAATGCGCCGGGACTCAGGCCCGGGCAATTCGCTCTTGATGTTCGGGAGTTTTCCTGCGAGAGCGACGGCCATGACTCCTCCTTTGCCTCGTTTGGGTTCGCTACCGCTCAGCGGTAGATCGGGCTGAACGAGCCAGGCAAGGGAGTCAATCCGCGCCAAACAGGCTGGGACGCGCCCAGGCAGGGAAACGCAGCCGGGTAAGAATGATCCGCCTGCGGAGGGGCTTCATTTCCGCTTCCAACGGACACCATCCTTGGTGTCCTCCACCATGATACCACGAGCCGCCAATTCCTGGCGAATCTGGTCGGCGCGCGCAAAGTCGCGGCGCTTGCGCGCGTCCTGCCGCTCGCGGAGCCGGGCTTCGATCTCGGCCTCGCTCAAGCCGTTTGCCCCGACCGTTACCGGGACAGGCTCCTCCTGCCGTTGAGCATACGCGCGCAGACGCTCCCGCTCGTCGTCGGCAAGGACAGCAAAGATTTCATCCCAGCGCGCCAGGAAATCCAGCACGGGGGCCGCATCGCCCTGGCGGAATTCACCGGCGTCCATCGCGGTGTTGGCCTCCCGCACCAGGTTGAAGAGAGCCGCCAGTGCCTCGGCCGTGTTGAGGTCATCGTCGAGGGCGGCTTCCAACTCGCGGCGCGCGTCGGCTGTGCGTTCCGCCAGTTTCGGTGTCGTGCCCGCAGGAAATTTTTCCGTTTGCAGCCGCAGGCGGAAGTTGCGCAAGCGCTCGAGGGACTGCGCGGCCTGATGGAGCGCATCGAAGGTGAAGTTGAGCGGCTTGCGGTAGGGCACAGAAGCCAAGAGGTAGCGGATGGCCGAGGGGCGATACTCCCGCGCGATCAGATCGCGCAGGGTGTAGAAGTTCCCCTTCGACTTCGCCATCTTCTCGCCTTCGACAATCAGATGCTCGGCGTGCAGCCAGTAGTTGACGAACTTCTCTCCGGTCGCCGCTTCGCTCTGGGCAATCTCGTTTTCGTGGTGGGGAAAGACGAGGTCCACGCCGCCGGTATGGATGTCGAAGTGCGCTCCCAGATATTTGATCGACATCGCCGAGCACTCGATGTGCCAGCCGGGACGCCCGGGGCCCAGCCGCGTCTCCCAGAACGGCTCGTCCGGCTTCGCCTGCTTCCAGAGCGCGAAGTCGCGGGGATCATCCTTGCCGTATTCCTCCACGTCCACGCGCGCCCCGGGGCGAATCCCGCTCAGGTCAATCCTCGAGAGCGCGCCGTAGCGGGGGAAGCGCGCAATGCGAAAATAGATTGACCCATCGCTGCGATAGGCGTCGCCCTTCTCCTCCAAACGCTCAATCAAGCCCACCATGTCGTCAATGTGGTCGGTCGCGCGCGCCACAATCTCGGGTCGTTCCAGGCGGAGCAAGTCAGCGTCGGCAAAGAACGCCTCGAGATACTTGTCGGTGTACGCGCGCAGGCTCAGCCCTGCCGCCGCGGCATTGGCAATCGTCTTGTCATCCACGTCGGTGATGTTCATGACGTGCCGCAACTCGTAGCCCCGATAGCGCAAATACCGCCGCAGAATGTCCTGGAAGACGAACGTCCGGAAGTTGCCGATGTGGGCGTACTGATAGACGGTCGGCCCGCAGGTGTACATGCGGACGCGGCCGGGTTCGAGCGGCACGAACTCCTCGAGCTGGCCGCTCAGCGTGTTCTGCAGCCGCAGACTCACTCAGTCGCCTCGACGCCTCGCACGCAAAACGAACCATTCTAAGTTCCCCTCCAAAACAGGTCAAGGAAGGCCATGCAAATGGTGATATCACGGCGGTGGAAGCCGTACTCATCGCGACGCATGGCGTCTCATCGCGCCGGATCCCCTCCTGCCGTGTCGCCTCCCCTCGGTAGCTGTAGCACAGGCGGGCCCTTCCCCTGCCCTTAGGCACAAGGTACAAGCCACTAGGTATCAGGCCCCGCACCAGCCACCATCCACGAATCACTGTCACGACTCACCAGACACGAGTCGCCCGTCACGAGTTACCACCTCCGCCTCCTCCCAGTCCACGGACGGTACGGATGGTACGGACGATACGGTTCGTACCGACGGTACGGTTCTTGCGGTTTTGCTTGCACTGAGCGAAACGGAGTGTCCGCTTTTGGAAATCCCCGCGAGCGGGCGGAGCAGGGACAGCAAGCAGGCAAACACAGAAACGCTTGTCCACGCGATGTCACGCTTAGAGCAGTGGCGTCCACGCCGGAGGCAGCCGTCAGCGTTCAGCTATCAGTTTTCGGTCTTCAGTCAGCAGTAACCATTTCAAAATACGAATCTTGCCGTGCTGGGAAGGGCACGGCTTCAGCCGTGCCGAAAAAGCCGCCAAGAACACAGGGCTTTAGTCTCTGAAGTAATCCGACTGCACTGTCTTCGGCCTTTTGGCAAAGCTCTGCAATACGTTCGAGTCACCAGCCACCAGTCACCGTCCACCGGCCTTCCCTGAGCGAAGTCGAAGGGTCTCCAACTTCCGCTTTCCTCTTTACACTCCCCAGCTGCTGTGCTAGGCTGCGCGCGTTGTCCGCAATCCAGCGCCGCGGCCGGGGCAATTGCTAGACCCGCCCAACGTTCCTTCGGGATCGGCTCCCGTGTCGAGCTCTCGGACTGTTTCTCAGGAGGCCGGTTTGCTGCGGCTGCGCAAGGTTGAGCTCTTCGGCTTCAAGTCCTTCAGTCGCCGGACCCACATCGCTTTCGGCGGCACCGGCATCGCCGCCATCGTCGGCCCCAACGGCTGCGGCAAGTCCAACATCGCCGACGCCATCCTCTGGGTGCTGGGCGAGCAAAGCCCGCGTACGCTCCGCAGCGGCCGCATGGCCGACTGCATCTTCAACGGCACCGCCACCGAGCCGCCCACCAACCTCGCCGAAGTCACCCTCTGGCTGGTTGACCCCGCTGCTGTCGCTGCCCCACCGCCCGAACCCTCCCAGCAGGCAACGTCCCCCGTGGAATCCGCTACCGAAGCGGAACCCAAACGCAAGCGGAACCGCCTGAACCTCAAGATTCTCCCCGGCGAGATGGTCGTCACCCGCCGGCTCTACCGCTCCGGCGAAAGCGAGTACTACCTGAACGGCGAACTCTGCCGCCTGCGCGACATCCAGGAACTCTTCATGGGCACGGGCCTTGGCCCCGAGTCCTACGCCATCATCGAGCAGGGCCGCATCGGCCAGATTCTCTCCTCCCGGCCCACCGACCGCCGCGCCATCATCGAAGAAGCCGCTGGCGTCAGCCGCTACAAGACCAAGCGCCGCCTGGCCGAGGCCAAGCTCGAATCCGCCCAGCAGAACCTGCTCCGCCTGAACGACATCTTCGAGGAAGTCACCCGCCAACTGAACTCACTCAAGCGCCAGGCCGCACGCGCCCGCCGCCACCAAGAACTGAAGGCAGAAACCTCCCGGCTCCGCCGCACCCTGCTCGCCAGCCACTTCCAGAGCCTGCGGGCCAGCCAGGCCGCCCTCGCAGCCCAACTGCAGGCCAATGCCGGTGACCTCGAGCGCCTCGCGGCCGACCTCCGCTCCCTCGAACAGGCCCACGAGCAGAACCAGGCCCACAGCTATGAACTCGAAGACACCCTGCGCCGCCAGCAAAGCCGCGCCGGCGAGCTGACGATTGAAGCCGAGCGCGCTTGCGCTCGGCTGGCGGATGCCCATCGCGAATACGACGACCTCGGGCGCCAACTGGCTGAGCTCAGCCGCCAGCAGGAGCGACTCCGGCAGCAGCTGGAGCAGAACCGCCAGGCTGCTGCAGCCAATCAAGCTTTGCTCGTGGAACTCGAGCGGCAAGTTGACTCCGCCCGCGCCGCTCTCCAAAGCCATATCGCGGAGCGAGACCGTCTGGCGAGTGAAATCCACGCCCGCGACTTGGACCTCCAAGGCGTGGTCGAAGAGCACGCTGGCCGCCTCGACCTACTCGCCGCCCTCCGCGCCGAGAAAGCGCACCTCAAGAAAATCGCCCCCGCCACTTTCGCGCACCTCCAGCAACTCAGCGAAAAGCAGGCGCAGGCTGCGCAGGAGAAGAAGCGGCTCGAGCAGGAGCGTGCGGCGCTGGAAACGGCGGTCACCCAGGCTCGCCGCGAACTCCAACAGGCCCACGCCGAGGCTCGTGCGGCGGAAGCAGCCCTGGCCGCAGCCCATGAGCAGCAGCGCGAAGAGAAAGAACGCTCGGAGGCTGCCCGCCGGGCGCTCGCCGCGGTCGAAGCGCAGAAGCAAGCGCTCACCTCCCTGCTCGCGCAGCGCACCGCCTTCGCCGAACCCGTCCAGCAACTGCTCCGCCTGGACAGTGGCTCGACCGCTCTGGGCTTCCGCGCCGTCGGTGTGGTTGCTGACTTCGCCGAATTCAACGAGCAGTACGCTCCTCTGCTCGAAGAATACCTCCACGACGAGCTGCAATACGTCGTGGTCGAAACCTACGAGGCCGCGCGCAGCGGCGTCGAGATTCTGCGCGAGCAGGCGACCGGCCGCGCCACCTTCCTCGTGGACTCCTTCGGCCGCCGCCCGCTGGAAGGCGAAGGCTGGAAACTCTCCGAGGCCGAAGTGGCCGCGCTCCGCACGGGTAACGGCGTTCTCGCGCCTCTGCGCGAGCTCGTGCGCCTGAACGGCCCCCTGGGCGAGGAAGCCGCGCGCGTCCTCCCCCGCCTGGCCCGCACCTATCTCGTCCGCACACCGCAGATCGCCGAGGAGATGGCGCGCCGCTACCCGCAACTCTTCTTCCTCTCCACCGACGGCACCTGCTATCACGGCCGCTTGGTCAGCGGCGGCAGTCGCAATGGCCACGGCCCGGTGTCCCTCCGCCGCGAAGTGGAAACCGTTTCCCGGCGCCAGGCAGAACTCGCTCCAGCCGTTACAACCTTGCAGTCCGCCCTGCAGGCGGCGGAAACTCAGGTTGCCGCGTGCGAGCGTGAACTCACGGCCGCTCGCCAGCTCTTGTTTGCGCGCGAGAAAGAACTCATCCAGCAGCAACACCACCTGGAAACCCTAGCCCTCGAACTCACTCGCTGGACGCAAGCGGAGCAGGAAGCGCTCGCGGAACTCCAAAGCCAGACCAACGCCCAGGATGGCGTGGCCCGCCGCTTGACTGACTTGACCCGACAGGAAGAGCAGTCGGCCGCGGCCGTGGCAGAACTGGAGGGCCGGATGGCGAGCCTGCGGGCAGCCCTGGTGGAGCTGCGCCGGCAGGAAGCCCTCACAGCCAGCCACATCACGGATCAGTCCGCACGCCTGGCCGCCCTGGAGGAACGCCAGGCGGCGTGCGGTCAGGAACAGAATCGGTTGGAAGCCGAGCACGCGCAGGGGATCGCTGAACAGCGCCGACAGGAGGAACTCACCGGCACGCTGAACGCCCGGCGCGCCGAGAGCGAGCGCACACGCACCGAGGGTGCGAGCGCGCGCGACCTCTGCGAGCAGGAAAAACGCGCCGCCGAATCAGCCTGCGAGGAATCCGTCTCCCTGCTCTCCTCTCTCCGCCAGCGCCTGCTCGAGACCGAAGCCCACCTCCGCACCCAGCGCACGGAACTCGAAGTCATTCGCGCCGCTCGCCACGCCCTGGAAGTGGAACAGGCGCGGCTCGAAACCCAATCCAGCCACCTCGAGGCCGCCTGCCAGAGCGAGTTCGGGCTCACCGGCGCGCAGCTCGCTGGCGATGTTGAACCCCTGGCCGGTGAAGTGTTGGCGCAGGCCGAGGAGGGCTACCGCCAGCTCAAAGACAAGCTGGAAAATCTCGGCCCGGTCAACATGATGGCGCTGGAAGAGTTCCAGGAGGTCGAGCAGCGCCACTCCTTCCTCACCCAGCAGCGCGAGGATCTGCTCGCCTCCATTGCCGACACCCACCGCGCCATCCAGGAAATTGATGCGGTCTGCGCCCGGCAGTTCGAAGAAGCCTTCAGCGTGATCAACCAGCATTTTGCCGAAACCTTCCGCGTCCTGTTCGGCGGGGGCTCGGCGAGCCTACGCCTGACGGACGCCGAGAATCCCGGCGAATGCGGCATTGACCTCATCTGCCAGCCGCCCGGCAAGCGCCTGCAGAACGTGTTGCTGCTTTCGGGAGGTGAGAAAGCTCTGGCGGCCATCGCCCTGCTCATCGCCATCTTCCGCTATCAGCCCAGCCCCTTCTGTATCCTGGACGAAGTGGACGCCCCGCTCGACGAAGCCAACATCGGCCGCTTCGCCGGCATGGTTCAGCAAATGAGCACGCAGACGCAGTTCATCCTCATCACCCACAACAAGAAGACCATGGAGATTTGCCCCGTCCTCTACGGCGTCACCATGCAGGGCGGCATCTCGCAGATTGTTTCCGTGCGCTTCGACGAACCCGTCACCACCGCCGCCTGAGTCACCGCCCGCTTCCCTTCGCCTTTCTTTCCGGTTGACTTTGCTTCCCTCGCGAATAGAATGCTCTCCGCCAACGGAACACCTGTGGCAGTAACTACCCGCAACGTCGTTCTGGAGACGAATCTTTCCGGAGTCAAACTCCTTGCCCGTGGAAAAGTGCGCGATCTCTACGAGGTTGACTCCCGCTTGCTCATCCTCGCCACCGACCGCATCTCCGCCTTTGACTACGTGCTGGCCACCGGCATCCCCGACAAAGGGCGCGTGCTCACACAGCTTTCCATCTTTTGGTTTACCTTCTTGCAGGACGACGTCGAAACCCATTTTGTCACGGCCAATCCCCAGGACTACCCGGCCAGCCTGAGGCCTCATCGGGAAGAACTCGAGGGCCGCTCCATGCTGGTCGAGCGCGCCCGGCCCGTTCCCATCGAATGCGTCGTGCGCGGCTACCTTTCCGGCTCAGGCTGGAAGGAATACCGGGAGACCGGCGAGGTCTGCGGAATCCGTCTGCCGGTTGGCCTGCGCGAATCCGATCGCCTGCCCGAGCCCATCTTCACCCCCGCCACCAAGTCCACCTCCGGCCACGACGTCAACATTTCCTTCGACGAAATGGCCGCGCGCATCGGCGGTTCGCTGGCGGAAGAGCTGCGGGCCCTGAGCCTGAAGGTCTATCGCCGGGCTGCCGACTACGCCCGCGGTCGCGGCCTCATCATTGCCGACACAAAGTTTGAGTTCGGCCACCAGGATGACCGCATCCTGCTGATTGACGAGGTGCTCACGCCGGATTCTTCCCGCTTCTGGGCAGCGGACAGCTACCGGCCCGGGCAATCGCAGGCTTCCTTTGACAAACAGTTTGTGCGGGACTACCTGGAACAGAGCGGCTGGAACAAGCAGCCTCCGGCACCGGCGCTGCCGCCCGACGTCGTGCAGGCGACGCGCGAGCGCTACCGCGAGGCCTACCGGCGATTGACGGGGCAGGAACTGCCCTGAGCCGGCGCGCCACGAGTTCGTCGCCAGATTCGTTCGAGGGGAGAAACCGTGAAAGACCAACTCGAAGCGCTCGTCAACCAAATGGTGGAACGCGGAATCGTGTTCGATGAAGCCCGCGCGGAATTCGAAAAACGCTTCATCAAACGCGTGCTCGACGGCAGCCAGGGAAACCAGTCCCGCGCCGCCCGCATTCTAGGCATTCATCGCAACACGCTGAGCCGCAAGATTGACGAGTACAAACTCGACCACCGGGGACGACTCGACCGCCGCTAACAAAGACACCCATCCCCTTCTGCCCGATCCAGGGGAGAGAGCGAACTAGCGCGAGGGACGCGGGCGCCGACGCGCAGGTGCCGGCGCCTCGCGCTTGGGGATGTCTTCCGGATTCACCTTGCCTTCCACCAGCCGCAGCAGGAACGGCTCCGACTGGTAGTCGGCCAGAATACCGGAAAACCGGATGATGTCGGTTGCCTTCAAGTTCTTGGCCTCGGGCGGCTCCTTCACTTTCACTTCAACGGTAGGAACTTTGGCGTCCGCCGCCTCTTCTCCCACGGCCAGTTTGAGCGTGACGAGATTGTCCGGCGAGGAGGAAACCTCGATCACTTCCCCCGAAAGCTCCGGCAGCTCCAGCCCGCAACTGGCCACCCAGATCAGGTCGCGCTGCGCGCCGCCCGCCTTCAGTTCGTCAAAGATTCTCTTGACGGGCAGCTCGCTCCGCAACGCCGTCACCTGCTCCGCCGTCGGCAGGTTCCATTCCCCCGGCGGGCTGAAGGACTCCCGGGCTTTCGCAATCAATGCCTCTGCCTGGGCTTCGACATGGCGCCCCGGGCAGGCCTCGGCAAAGCCCTGATGGGCAGTCAAGCTCCGCACCAGGTAATCCCGCACGCCCTTGCGCTGGTTTTCCGGGAGCAGGGAAAGCGCCCGCGCCAGCGACCAGAAACCCAGCAACGGCTGCCGCTGCCGCGCCTGCAACGCCGACACCCCCAGGCGATACGCGAACATGGCATCGTTCCGATTCTGCTGCGCCAGCAAGGTGTATTCGCGCGCCGCCGCGTCGTAATCCTTGCGGGCGAACGCCAGGGCCGCAATCACACTGCGCAGCGTGACCGCCTCTCCGCGCTTCACCGCCTCGAACTGCTCGGGCGTAACGTTGGCAGGCCGCTGCGCTTGCGCGTACAACTGCTCATGCAACTGCAGCCCGCGCCGCGCGTAGCCCGCTGTTTTTTCCGCCACTGCCTCCGTCGGCTGCCGGTCGTCCCGAGACGACATCAGAAAGCTGTAGGCATGCAAGAGAAACTGCTGGTAATAAACGGCATTGAGCTGCTGGTCGGTGAAATTGGATTGTTTGTAGAGGGCGGCAATCTCCTCCGGATTCAGCGAGAGGAACCTGTCGGCAAACTCCACGACTTTCGTCCACCGCTGCGCTTGCTGCGCCGCTACGGCGTAGGCCGGGAAAACAAAAGCATTCAGGGCAGAATCGGGATACTTCTGGAGGAAGGCATCCAGAGCCTGGATCCGCTTGGCCGGATCGGCTTCGTTGACCGCCGCGGTGTAGTCGTTGTACTCCTCGATGCCGTACTTGGGTTTCGCCTGCTGGGCAGCCAGGCTCGTCGCCCCCACGAAGAAAAGGAGGGCGAGAATCCCCAGGTGTCGAAGTATCTTCATAGCTCTTGCGTTTCCTCCCGTTATTCCCCGGCCAGGCTCGTCGTCGCCGCGGGAGCTTCAGAGTTTACGTTGGAACGACCACAAACTGCCAATTATAGGCACGCGCGCAAGAGGGTGCAAGCACCTTCCTGCTCAACCGCCGCCTCGCTTGCCGGTACCGTCCTCCTTTCGCCGCCCTCACCTTCTAGCTATGATGACGTTCGGGCAAAAAGCGTTTGTTCGAACCCCCGACCGGAGCTATCCCTATGAGCACAGCCAAAGCGTCGACCGGCCAGGTGGCCATTGTGACGGGAGCCAGCCGCGGCATCGGCCTGGCGATTGCCGAAGAATTGGCCCGCCTGGGCTGCCGGGTCGTGCTCCTGGCCCGCCACTCGCAGGAACTAGAAAAAGCCGCCGAGCGGGTCCGGCGCCAGGGCGCCGAAGCCACTGCCCTGGCGTGCGATGTGCAAAGCAGCACCGAGGTGCAGGCAACGTTCGCGAAAATCCTAGCGCAGTTCGGCCGCGCGGACGTGCTGGTGAACAATGCCGGCGTCGGCACCTTCGGTTCTGTCCACGAGATTGCCGACGCCGACTGGGATGCGGTCATCAACACCAACTTGCGGGGCGCCTTCTATTGCTCGAAAGCGGTCATCCCGCAAATGCTCCGCCAGCGGAGCGGCCACATCATCAACATCGCTTCCCTCGCCGGCAAAAATGGTTTCGCCGGCGGCAGCGTCTACTGCGCCTCGAAGTTCGGCCTGCTGGGACTCACCTATTCTATGGCCGAAGATCTCCGCGCCTACGGCATCCGCGTCAGCGCCATCTGCCCCGGCTCGGTGCTTACCGAGTTCTCGCCGCACGCGGGAAAGGACCCGAAACGCATGCTCCGGCCCCAAGACGTGGCCGGCATCGTTCGCTTCCTCGTCCAGCAACCCGAGCAGAGCTTTGTGAGCGAAGTCCTCATCCGCCCCACACAGAAACCCTGACGCCGGCGCGGCTGCCTACCGCCCACGGCGCAGCCGGCGGGCCGCAAACTCCTCCACATAGCGGCGTCGGTCGGCTGGCATCCGCGAGTCCGTGGCGATCAGGCGCAGGTCGGCGGGCGTCAGGTCGGGGAGAAATGCGAGGAAACGGGCCAGAGGCGTGAGCGGATTCCGCACCAGCGCCAGCCGGACGTCGTAGCGCTGCGACCACTTGGCGTGCTGTGCAATCTGCTCTACTACCCGCCGCTTTGCTTCCTGCCGATGCAGCAAGCCGATCAGTGCGCCTTCGGTCAGAAAGGGGTTTTCGAGGGCGACGGGAATCACCGGATCGTCCCCCAGTGCCAGCAAGGCGGCCACCACCCGCGCCGAAGCCCGCCGGGCGAGCGTGATGCGCTGCCCGAGGGCGAGTTGCTCCAGCTTGTTGACGACGTTGTCCTCGGCCATCCGCTTGATCTCGGCGGACACAGCCGGCTGCTGGATCAGCGTCACCAGATCAAAAACGTAAAGGTGCTTCAGCAACCGCAGCGACACCAGCCGCGGCGCCTTCGGATGGCGCACCACGGCCAGCTTGATGGCGTAGCTTTTCATCCATTCCGGATGATCCGCCACCGCCTGCAAAAACTCGCGCGGAATGTCCTTGCGGTTCAGCACGGTCAGCAGATGGTCTTCGCTGAAAAAGGGGTTTTGCAGGAGCGCTTGCAGAACTTCCCCGGCGGGGTCGTGCATCAGGGCCGTGAGTTCGGCCGGAGCCCCGCGGGCGGCCCGCCGGATGCGCTCCTCCAGCGATGTCATCGAACTGCCCCCGCGCCTTCCTGTAGCCAGAGCCGCTGCGCCAGGAGCACTGCGCCTTCCGCCGGCGTCCTCGACAGCAGCGCGACCCGGATGAGCGGGGACCAGACCCGCAGGCGTTGTTCCACCTGATGAAAGACCTCAGCGCTCCCGGAAAAAACCCCTCCGGTCACGGCAACGAGGGTGTCCGTTTCTTTAAGCTCCAACACTTGCAGAACCTTCTGCGCCAACCCTGCCAGGGCATCACCCGCGGCGTGCAAAACAGCCAGTGCCTCTGCATCTCCTTGGCGAGCAGCCGAGACCACAGCGGGGAAGAGCGCTGCCCAGTCGGCATTCCCCTGGTGGCCGCGCACCAGCGGCTTCAAGTCCTCTGTATTCGCCAGACCCAACTGCTCGCAGAGTGCGCGGGCGAGAGGAGATGCGTGCGTGCTCTTTCGCCCTGCCTCCACCGCCACTTCCACCGCGCGCCGGCCGCTGTCGGTGGCGCTCCCCTCATCGCTGCGCTCCGGCCCGTGCCCTCCGGCCCGGGCTTGCCGCCCGAAATCGTTGCGGCCGTAGGCAATCGAACCGGTTCCGGCAACGAGGATGACGCCCCGGCCAGCACCCACCGCCGCTTCCAGGGCTACCTCCATATCACCCACAATGAAAAGATGCCGGGCGTGGGTGAGCTCCGCAAGCATCCGACGGGCGGGCGCCCGCGCATCGGCGCGGCCTGCCCCGGCGAAGCCCGCGCAGACGGCTTCGAGCTCGATCGCCGGCAGACTGGCATTGTGGAGCGCGGTCATTACGGCCGCGCGCAGGGACTCCTGCAGGATAGCCGCAGGCGTGCGGCGCAGATTGGCGGGCCCGCCCGCGCCGCGTGCGAGGATCATCCCGCTGGAATCAGCCAGAACGCACTCGGTTTTCGTGCCGCCGGCGTCGATGCCCAGGAAAAAGCTCACGGCCTCTTGTTTTCTAGCATAGCAGATTCCCCGTTGCTTGCCCGGCCAGGAGGGTTCAGCTAGACTCGCGGCAACTTCGAGAGGCAGGGCATGGAGGGCAGGCGCTGACCACACTTGACTACGCCGTCGTTACTCTCTATCTGCTCGGCATTACCCTCCTGGGCACGTACTTCCGGCGGCGCCAGCGTTCCCTGCAGGACTATTTCCTCGGCGGCCGCGCGACTCCGACTTGGGCGTTGACGGTCTCGATCGTAGCGACGGAAACCAGCACCCTGACCATCATCGGCACGCCCGCGCTCGCCTACGGCTCCAACCTGGCCTTCCTCCAACTCGTCTTCGGCTACATCGTCGCGCGCTTCGTCATCAGCTTTCTGCTGCTGCCGCAGTACTTCGCGGGCGAGCTTTACACCGCCTACCAGTACATCGAACGCCGCTTCGGGGCGGTGACCAAGAAGCTGACCGCCGGATTGTTTCTCATTACCCGGGCGCTGGCGGAAGGGGTGCGCGTGTTTGCCACCTCGCTGGTGGTGAGCGCCATGCTGGGCACGAACACCCTGACCTCCATCCTGGTCATCACTCTGGTTACGCTCTTCTACACCCTTCAGGGCGGGATGCAGGCCGTCATCTGGACGGACGTGGTGCAGTTTTTCCTCTATGTGGCGGGTGGACTGGTGGTGCTGGGCGAACTGCTACACCGCATTTCCGGTGGCTGGGAGCAAGTCGTGCAGGCTGCAGGCGACAAGCTGACGGTGTTCGACTTCGGCTTTGCCTGGAACAAGACTTACAGCTTCTGGGCCGGCCTGCTGGGCGGGACTTTCCTCTCGCTGGCAAGCCACGGCACCGACCAGTTGATGGTGCAGCGGCTGCTGGCCGGCCGCTCGCTCCGCCAGAGCCAGGTGGCCCTGATTTCGAGCGGGTTTATTGTGCTGGCGCAGTTCGCGCTTTTTCTGGTGATCGGCGTCCTGCTCTTCGTTTTCTATCAGCAATTCCCTCCCCCGGCGCCGTTGGTGAAGAACGATGACATTCTCCCGCGGTTCATGGTGACGCACCTGCCGACCGGGCTGGCCGGCTTGTTCGTGGCCGCGGTCCTGGCCGCTGCGATGTCCACCTCCAGCGCCACGCTGAACTCGCTGGCTGCTTCCACGGTGGTGGATTTAGGCGGGGGCGAGAGCACGGCAGCGGAGAAAACCGTGGAACGTTCGCGCTGGATCACGCTCGTGTGGGGCGTGGTGATGATCGGCCTAGCGCTGTGGGCGCAGCAGTGGGGACCGGTGCTCGAAGCCGGTTTGGCCATCGCCTCCATCACCTACGGCGCCATGCTGGGCGTCTTCTTGCTCGGGCGGCTGACGCGAACAGCGAATGCGAAAGGAACTGCGGTCGGAATGGCCATCGGGCTGGCCACCATCCTCATCGTCCGCTTCCTCACTCCGGTGGCCTGGACCTGGTATGTCCTGATTGGGACTGTGGCAACTTTCGGCGCCGGTTATCTGGCGAGTCGCGCGTTGGCGGGGAGAGAAAGATTCCAATGAATCGGAGCACACAGCCCGAGCTGGTGCGCGGTCTGGGCCTCGTGCAGGCGAGCTCCATTACCGTCGGCACCATGATTGGAACCGCCATCTTCCTCGTGCCCGCGACGATGGCGGCGGCCACCCAATCGCTCGGACTCGTGTTCGCCGCCTGGCTGCTGGGCGGTCTGCTCTCTCTCGCCGGTGCGTTGACCTACGCGGAGCTGGGGGCTGCGCTGCCGGAGGCGGGAGGCGAGTACGTCTATCTCCGTCGGGCGTACGGACCCGTGTGGGGATTCCTCTACGGGTGGATGCAATCCATCATTGGCAAACCGGGCTCGATCGCCACGATTGCAACCGCCTTTGCGATTTTCCTCAGCTTCTTCTTTCCCGCGCTGGTGCACTCCGGGCTGGAGATTCCCCTGGGCGGCTGGCGTTACCGGTTGACGGGCTTGCAAATGGTCTCCCTGACCGCCATTGTCGGATTGACCATCATCAACTATCTCGGCGTCATTCTGGGCGGAGCCGTGCAGGCCGTGATGACGATTCTGAAGGTCGCCGTCGTGCTCGCGATTGTGGTGTGCGGGTTTGCGCTCGGCCAGGGCAGTTGGAGCCATTGGCAGGGCTTCTTCTCGGCCCCGGAGGGCTGGGGAAGTCTGAGCGCCTTCTTCGGGGTGGCGCTGGTGGAGGCCTTGTGGGGCTACGATGGCTGGAACAACGTCACCATGGTGGCCAGTGAAGTGCGCGAGCCGGAACGGAATCTCCCGCGGGCACTCATCTACGGAGTCCTGCTGGTGGGTGCGGTGTATCTGGCGGTCAACGCAGCGTACTTCTACGTGTTGCCGCTGGCGCAGGCGATGAAATCGGAGCGCATCGCCGCCGACGTGGCGGAGAAATTTCTGGGCGCGTGGGGGGCAGCCGGGGTGACGGCCGGGGCGCTCATCTCGACGTTTGCGACCCTCAACGGCTCCATCCTCAGCGGCGCCCGCGTTCCCTATGCGATGGCGCGGGACGGCGTGTTCTTTCGCCTGGCAGCCCGGGTGCACCCGCGCCACCGCACGCCGGCCGGCGCCATCTTCCTGCAGACGGCACTGGCCTGCGCCCTGATTCTTGCCTTCGGGCCGTATCGCGACGCCTACAACCGGTTGCTGGCGTACGTGATCTTCTCTCTCTGGCTTTTCTACGCCCTGACCACTGCCTCCGTGTTTGCGCTGCGGCGGCGCGAACCGCAGTTGGCGCGCCCCTACCGCATACTAGGCTATCCCTGGGTGCCGGCAGTCTTCGTCGTCCTGGCAGCCATCCTCACCTGCGCCACCATCCTCCAGCGGCCTCAACAATCGCTCTTCGGGTTGGCGCTGATCCTGGCGGGGCTCCCCTTCTATTTCATCTGGCGGCGTCAGTCGTAGAGCAAGTACTGCGCGCGCATCTTCTTGAACGCTTCAAGCTCCGCCTCCCATCCTTTGACGATTGCCTCGGGGTCGTCCCCGGCGCGGATGCGTTCGAGGGTGTGTTGCGAACCCAGCAGCCGGATGGTTTTGCCCAGGTCGAATTGCTGCGGATACAAGCGCCAGAGCGCCGCGAGTAATTCGACGCCAAGCCGCCCGACGTCGAGCGCTTCGCGGTCTGTGACCTGCAACCGAAGGCCGTGGCAGAGCTGGCCCGTGCGGACGTCCGCGGTCGGCCGGAAGCGCACCCTCTTGAAGCGCACGCCCGGAATGCGGCGGGACTCGAGATAGCGCTGCAACTCCCGGCTGCGAATCCAGGGAGCGCCAAAAAGCTCAAAGGGCGTGGGCGTTCCCCGCCCCACCGATACACCACCTGCCCGCAGCGGCTCGACCGCCGGATAGAGCGTCGCCCCGGGCAGGTTGCGCAGATTGGGTGAGGGGGGAACCCACTTCCAGCCCGTCTGATCGAACCAGAGGCCGCGGCGCCACCCGCGCATCGGAATCACCGTGAGCTTGGCGCTGATTCTGTTCTCTTGGTTGAACATCCGCGCCAGCTCGCCCACCGTCATCCCGTGGCGGATGGGCAGCGGGAAGTATCCCTCAAAGGAGAGCCGGTCGGCATCCAGCAGTGGCCCCTGCACAGACAGTCCACCCAGTGGATTCGGCCGGTCGAGGACAAAGAACTCGATGCCGTGCTTTGCCGCCTCCTCCATCGCATAGCCCATGGTGGTGACGTAGGTGTAGAAGCGCACACCCGCGTCTTGGATATCAAAAACGAGCGCGTCAATGTCGGCCAGCATTTCTGCCGTTGGCCGCCGCGTCTTGCCATACAGACTGTGGATGGGCAAGCCGGTCTTGGGGTCGCGGTCGGCCGGCACCTCCTGTTCTTCAATCGTCCCGCGGATTCCGTGTTCGGGGGCAAACAGCGCCACCAGGCGCACGCCCGGCGCGCGCCCCAGCGCGTCAATCGTGGAGTCACCCTTCCGGTTCCGCCCTGTGTGGTTGGTGATGAGCCCCACGCGCTTGCCCGCCAGCGGTGCGAAGTTCTCAATCTCGTCGAGAACATCAACACCGGTCAGCATCGGTGGTGCGACCGATTTCGCCGCCAGCCAGGTGGCAACAAGGACGAGGGCGAGAATTAAGACTGAAATTCTTGGAGGCTGATTCACCGTGTGTTATATACAGGGGCGACCGGCAAGGGTCAATGACCGAACCCGCTCAGGGGCACGCTCAGCCGCAGTGAACAGAGGGCGCCATCACGTTCTTCTGTTTCTCGCCTTCCTGCTGACGCTCCAGCTAGAAACCAGCGTCCGTGGTGCGGCCCCGGATCCTCACACCGAGCTGCCGCGCAGCGCCGAGCGCTGGGTGCAGCGGACGCTGGAGCGGATGACGCTGGAAGAAAAAATCGGCCAGCTCCTGATGGTCGGGTATCACGGCGCCTTTGCCGGCGCCGACAGTAGCACACGCGAGCGCCTGACACGCCAGGTCCAGGACCTGCACGTGGGCGGGATGGTGGTGGCGACACGCCGGCAGCCCCCGGCCGGCTTCGAGCTCAGCGAGATCTATGCCCACGCTGTTCTCACCAACCGCCTGCAGCAACTGGCGCGAATTCCGCTGCTGGTCAGCGCCGACTTCGAGCGCACGGCCGGCTTCCGCCTCCGCCACGCCACGGGCTTTCCGCACAACATGACCATCGCCGCGAGCGGCAACGTGGAATGGGCCGCGCGGATGGGCCGCATCGGGGCGGCCGAGGCGAAAGCCCTGGGCGTGCACTGGGTGCTGGCGCCGGTGGCCGATGTCAACAACAACCCGCTCAACCCCATCATCAACATCCGCTCCTTTGGCGAAGACCCGCAGCAGGTGGCGCAACTGGTGGCGGCCTTTGTGCGCGGCTGCGAAGAGAGCGGGGTGCTGGCGACGGCCAAGCATTTCCCTGGCGCGGGCGACCTCACCCAGGACCCGCATATGGTGCTGGCCACGGTCGCCGCGAGCCGCGAGCGGCTGGAGAGCGTGGAGCTTGTCCCTTTCCGCGCTGCCATTGCGGCGGGCGTCAGCACGGTGATGACCGAGCACATTATCGTCCCGGCGCTCGAACCCGACCCCACGGTGCCGGGAACGTTTTCCTACGCCATCACGACCAGGCTCCTGCGCGAAGAGCTGGGATTCGACGGCCTCATCATCACCGATGCCATGGACATGGACGCCATTGCGGTGAACTTCTGGCCGGGCGAGGCAGCGGTGCGCGCTGTGGAAGCAGGCGCCGACATCGTGCTGATGCCGCCCGATCCCCAGATCGCCTTCGATGCGCTGCGCCGGGCGGTGCTTTCCGGCCGCATTTCGCAGGAGCGGCTCAACGGTTCGGTCGAAAGGATTCTGCGCGCCAAGGCGCAGCTGGGGTTGCACCGGGAACGAACCATCAATCTCGACGAGATTGATGAGCGGGTCGCGACCCTCGAACATGTGAGCCGTGCGCAGGAGGCGGCGGACGCGGGAGTTGTGCTCGTGCGGGATGCGGCGAACTTTGTTCCTGTGGATGCGGCCAAACCGCAGCGCGCTTTCCTGCTGGTAGTTTCGGGCGACCCGGATCCTTTCCCCGGCCGCCTGCTCGAGGATGAGTTGAAATGGCGCGTGGATTCGCTGCTGGTGGCGCGGAGCGACCGGCTCTACTTCCGGCCCGAGGAAGTCACGCTGCCGCCTCCTTCTGCCTACGATTGGTCGCTCGTCGCCATCTTCGTGCGCGTGGCCGACCGCAAGGGCACGGTGGCCCTGCCCCGGGAACACCAGGCGCTGGTGGAAAAACTGCTTGCCAACGGCAAGCCAACGGCTGTGATCGTCCTGGGGAGTCCCTACCTGATCGAAAAATTTCCGCAGGCACAAACTGTGCTTGCCACCTTCAGCACTGCCGAGGTGGCCGAGCGCGCAGCCATCCGGGCGCTGTTCGGACAGGTCGCCATTGCCGGCAAGCTGCCGGTAACAATTCCCAACACCGCCGCGCGCAACATCGGACTCGAACGTCCGGCCTACGGTATGGAACTGACCGCGTCGGATAACGACGGCCCCGCACGGGCCACCCTGCGCCAGGTCATGGCGGAAGCGGTCGCCTCCCAGGTTTTCCCGGGGGGAGTGGTGGCGGTAGGCCACCAGGGGCGGCTGGTGGCGCTCGAGCCAAGGGGCCGTTTCACTTACGAGGAAAACGCCCCGACGGTGGAAGCCGGCACCATCTACGACCTGGCCTCGCTGACCAAAGTGGTGGCGACAACGACCGCGGCGATGATCCTCTACGAGCGGAACCTGCTCCTGCTCGACGCCCCGGTAGTCCGCTATGTGCCGGAATTCGCTGCCGGCGACCCCGCGGGGATGAAACAGCGCGTGCTCGTCCGGCACCTGCTCTCGCATTCCAGTGGCCTGCCCGGCTACGTCCGCTTCTTCCTCGAAGTGAATAGCCGTGCGGCGCTGTGGGAGCGACTCTATGCCACGCCGCTCGAATTTGAGCCCGGAACTCGCTCGGTCTACAGCGACTTGGGGATGATGCTGCTCGGGGAAATCATTGAGCGCGTCAGCGGCCAGCGGCTCGACTCCTTCCTCGCGGACAACGTCTTCCAGCCGCTCGGAATGACCGATACGCGCTTCACTCCCCCGGCCAGCCTGCGCACGCGCATTGCGCCGACCGAAGACGACCGCGACTTCCGCCACCGCCTCGTGCACGGCGAAGTGCACGACGAAAACGCCTGGGTGCTGGGAGGCGTGGCCGGCCACGCGGGACTCTTCTCCACTGCCCGCGACCTCGCCAGCTTCTGCCAGATGCTGTTGAATGGAGGCATCTACGCCCACCGACGGATTGTCCGCCGCGACACCATTGCGCTGTTCACGGCCCGCGAGCCGGTTCCCGACTCCACCCGTGCGCTGGGTTGGGACACGCCCTCGCCGAACTCTTCCGGCGGCCGCTATCTCTCCGCGCGCGCCTTCGGCCACACCGGATTCACGGGAACTTCCATCTGGATTGACCCGGAAAAGCGACTGTTCATCATCGTTCTCACCAACCGCGTCTATCCCACGCGCGAGAACGAAAAGATCCGCGACTTTCGACCACGTCTCCACGACGCTGTGATTGAAACTCTCGGGCTCGCCCCGCCGCCTGCCGCCCGCGTGGCTCCCGGTGGCGGCGTGGACGTCCGGTGACGCGCGCGTGCGCCTGACCCTGGTTGACGTCCTCATTCTGGCTGCCTACTTCCTCATCTCCTTCTTTCTCGCCTGGCGCTATCGCCGCCGCGCGCAGCAGAGCCTGGCGGAATTTTTCGTCTCCGGCCGCGGCGTCCCCTGGTGGCTGGCCGGCACGTCCATGGTCGCCACCACCTTTGCCGCCGACACCCCGCTGGCAGTCACCGGCCTCACCGTCCGCTACGGCATCGCCGGCAACTGGCTCTGGTGGTCGCTGCTGTTCAGCGGGATGCTCACCGTCTTCTTCTTCGCGCGCCTCTGGCGCCGCGCCGGCGTGCTGACAGACGTGGAGCTGGTCGAACTCCGGTATGCCGGCCGGCCGGCGGCATTCCTGCGCGGTTTCCGCGCGGTCTATCTGGGCGCAGTCATGAATTGCCTGATCATGGGCTGGGTCAACCTGGCCATGGTCAAGATCCTGACGCTGACGCTCGGTCTCTCGAAGATCGAAGCGGTGCTGGCCTGCCTCGGCGTCACCGCCCTCTACACCACGATCTCGGGTCTCTGGGGCGTGCTGCTGACCGACTTCTTCCAGTTCATCCTGATGATGAGCGTAACGATCCTGCTCGCCGTCTACGCCGTGGATGCGGTGGGCGGATTGGCGGCGCTGCGGGCGAAGTCGCTGGCGCTGGAGGCGTCCCGCAACGCCACCGGCAGCGACTCTCTGCTCGCCTTCGTGCCTTCGGCCGACTCCGCCTGGATGCCGCTGCTGGCCTTCCTCGTCTACCTGGGCGTCAACTGGTGGGCCAGCTGGTATCCCGGCGCCGAGCCCGGGGGTGGCGGCTACATCGCCCAACGCATCTTCTCCGCCAAAGACGAGAAGCATTCGCTCTGGGCGACGCTCTGGTTCAATATTGCCCACTACGCCCTGCGCCCCTGGCCGTGGATTCTGGTGGCGCTGACCTCGGCAGTGCTCTATCCGGGACTGGCTGATCCCGAGTCGGGCTACATTCTGGTCGTCGTCAATCACCTTCCCGCAAGCCTGCGGGGCTGGACGCTGGCGGCATTCCTGGCGGCCTATATGTCCACCATCAGCACGCACCTGAACTGGGGCGCCTCCTATCTGGTGAATGATTTCTACCGGCGGGTCGTGCGGCCGGGTGCGGAAGAGCGCCACCTGGTTCGCGTCGCTCAGGGGGCGACTCTGCTGTTGATGGTGTTGGCGGGCAGCGTTACCTATTTCTTGCACAGCATCGAGCAGGCCTGGCGCCTGTTGCTGATGCTGGGCGCCGGCACCGGCAGCGTCTATCTGCTGCGCTGGTACTGGTGGCGCATCAACGCCTGGAGCGAGATCTCGGCCATGGTGGCCGCCTTGGCCGTGTCCGTGTGGGTGCAACAGGCACGCCTCTTCACCGGCAGCGAGCAGGTGGTGTTTGCCAAGTCCATGCTGCTGACAACGGCGGTGACGACCGCGGCCTGGCTGACGGTGACGCTGCTGACGCGGCCCACGCCGCGGGAGCGGCTGCTGGAATTCTATCGTCGCGTGCGGCCTGCCGGGGCGGGCTGGAAACCCATTGCCGCGCTGGCCCCCGAGGTGCCAACGGCGCGCTCCAACTGGGCCAACCTGCGCGCCTGGCTGCTGGGCTGCATTCTCGTCTATGCGGTCTTGTTCGGCATCGGAAAGCTTCTGCTGCTTGAGTCGCTGCCGGGCCTCACTTTTCTCGTTGTGGCAGTCTTGGCCGCCGGGGCGCTTTATGCTGATTTCCGCCGGCGCGGCTGGGAGAGCTTCGGATGAAGGTGCCGCCCACCGAACGCCCCCATCCACAGACGGCGCGCCTCGACCGGGCGGGGACGCGGCGCTTGCTCGCGCTCATCAACGCGGAGGACGGGGCTGTGCCGGCGGCCGTAGCCCGAACTCTTCCCCAGATTGCCCGTGCCGTGGAAGCTATTGTCGCTGCCTTCCGGCAAGGCGGGCGGCTCTTCTACGTCGGCGCGGGGACGAGCGGCCGCCTGGCCGTTCTCGATGCCGTCGAGCTGCCGCCGACGTTTCAGATAGCCCCGGGGCGTGTGCAGGCCATCCTGGCGGGTGGGCGCCGGGCGATGTTTCGCTCCGCCGAAGCCGCCGAGGATTCCGAGGCTGCCGGGCAACGCGATCTCGCGCGACGCCGGGTGACGTCCGGCGATGTGGTGGTTGTACTGAGCGCCAGCGGCACCACTCCCTATGCTCTGGGCGCCCTGCGCTATGCCCGCACGCAACGCGCCACCACCGTCAGCGTGACCTGCAATCCCGGCTCGCCCGCGGCGCGCCTGGCCCACATCCCCATCTGCCCGCAGACCGGCCCGGAAGTGATCGCCGGCTCCACGCGGATGAAAGCAGGGACGGCGCAGAAGCTGGTGCTGAACCTGCTGAGCACGGCGGCGATGGTGCGGCTGGGACACGTCTACCGGAATCTGATGGTCAACGTGAGCATGAGGAGCGGCAAGCTGCGGGGGCGGGGTCGGCGGGTGCTGGAGTGGGCGCTGGGCTGCAACCAGCGAACCGCCGAACGGCTCATCCGCGCCTCCGGGGGCGATCTAAAAGCAGCCGTAGTGATGGGCAAGCTGGGCTGCACGCGGGCAGAAGCGCGGCGACGCCTGCGCGCAGCGGCGGGCATTGTCTACCGGGCCATCGGCGAAAGGGATTGAAGCCGCTGAGCCTGCTTCCAGACAACCGCGAAGACCACTGGTAGTATCCTAGGGCGCGATGGACAAGTTCATCATTGAAGGCGGCGTACCCCTGAAAGGCCAGATCGCCGTCAGCGGGGCGAAGAACGCTGCCCTGCCGGCCATGGCCGCCGCCTTGCTGACCGAGGAACCCGTCCGCCTGACAAACCTTCCCCGGGTGCGCGACCTCTTCACCATGAAGCGCCTGCTGACGCAGATGGGCGTGCAGTTAGAGCCGGATGAGTTTCAGCCGGACGGCGAATTGAAGCTGTGCGCCGAGAAAATAATCCGCGCGGAAGCGTCCTACGAGCTGGTGAAGACCATGCGCGCCTCGGTGCTGGCGCTGGGGCCGCTGGTGGCACGCTGCGGCGAGGCGCGCGTCTCGCTCCCCGGCGGCTGCGCCATCGGGGCACGCCCCATTGACTTCCACCTGAAGGGGCTGGAGAAGCTCGGCGCGGACATTCGCGTCGAGCACGGCTACGTCCACGCGCGCGCCCAGCGCCTGAAAGGAACACACATTCAGTTCGACAAGATCAGCGTCACCGGGACGGAGAACCTGCTGATGGCCGCCTGCCTGGCCGAGGGGGAAACACGGCTGGAAAACGCCGCCCGCGAGCCGGAGGTTTGCGACCTGGCGGCACTGCTCCGCGCCATGGGAGCCGACATCGAAGGAGAAGGAACCGCCACCATTCGGATTCGCGGTGTGCAGCGACTGGGGGGCGCCACGCACGCGGTGATCCCTGACCGCATCGAAGCCGGCACGTTCTTGGTGGCCGCGGCCATCACGGGCGGCGAGCTCGAGCTCTCTCGTTGCGTGCCCGGCCACCTCGAAGCCGTGCTGCACAAGCTGGAGGAGGCTGGGGTCAAGATCGAGCCGCGGGGCGAGAGCTGCCTGCGGGTGCATGCCGCGGGCGGCTTGAAAGCGGCGGATATGACGACCGAAGAGTACCCGGGCTTTCCCACCGATATGCAGGCGCAGTACATGGCCCTGATGACACAGGCCGAGGGGGCCGCCGTCATCAGCGAGACGATTTTTGAAAACCGCTTCCTGCACGCGCTGGAACTGGCGCGCATGGGCGCCCAGATCAGCCTGGACGGCCGGCGGGCCATCGTGCGCGGCCCCACCCCGCTCAGCGGAGCCAACGTCCTCGCCTCCGACCTGCGCGCCAGCGCGTCGCTCGTGCTCGCGGGGATGGTGGCCCGGGGGCAGACGGTGATCGACCGCGTCTATCACATCGACCGGGGGTACGAGCGGATTGAAGAGAAGCTCGCCGCAGTGGGGGCGCGGATCCGGCGGGTTGCGGGCTAGTGCCGTTCCAACTTTTTCGGGCTACGGGGAAGTTAGCCCGAGGCTAGTCGTGTCCCTCGGCACGCAGTTCTTAAGCTTAGGCGTGATTAGTTGGAACGGCACCTAGCGGGCTCCCCAGATGCTCAAGAGAATAAGCGCGAGCACAACCAGCGACACCAGGGCGTAGCGCCGCTCCCCCGCCGCCGTGAACGACACCACCGCTGTCCCAACCCGCACCACCGGGGTCAGCAGCAAGAGCAGAATCCCGACCTGCATCACCGCGTAGGGGTTCCTCTGAGCAAGCTGCTCGCCAAGCTGGGCAAAGGGGATGGCCGGGCCGACTTGCAGAGGGACGTCGGGCGACGTGAGCAGCAGCACCATTCCGAGCAGAATGAGCGCGGCCGAGAGATAGGAGCCCCAGCGGAGCACGGCCGCGATGGCGAGCGTGGCGCGGGCGGGGGTCATCGCTGCCCTCCCGTCAGTCCGAAGGCGTCGCGGAGCATCTGGTAGGCGAGGTAGAGCAGTACCACCATGAGCAGCCACTGTACCCAGCGCGCCTGGACGTGCTTGACCAGCCAGGAGCCGAGCAGGGCACCAGCGAAGACACCAAGGACGAGCGGTGCCGTCAAGGCTGGAACGACGCTGCCGCGGTTGTAGTAGAGGAAGGCGCTGGCGGCCGCCGTGACGCCAATCATGAAGTTACTGGTTGCGGTCGCCACGCGCAGGGGCACGCCCATGGCCAGATACATCAGGGGGACCTTGATGGGGCCGCCGCCGATGCCGAGCATCCCGGAGATTGCGCCCGCCAGATACGACACTCCCATTCCGAGCGGATAGTTGCGCACCTTGTAGGCAGGGATTTTTTCGCCGCTGGTCTCCGCCGCCGGGCGACGTCGCGCCAGCAGGAAACTGGCATAGAGGAGAAAAACCGAAAACAGAATCTGCAAGGTCGGCTGGCTCAGCCAGATGACCGCCACCGCGCCGGTAATCGCCCCCAGCACCGTGCTCATCTCGAGCACCATCCCCAGGCGGATGTCGGTGAGTTCCCGCTGAACGTAGACGGCCGCCGCCGCACTCGAGGTGGCAATCACGCAGACCAGGCTGGTGCCGACCGCTGTCTGCATGGGCAGGTCGAACAGCAGGGTCAAAACAGGAACGATGATGATGCCGCCGCCCAAGCCTACCAGCGCACCAAAGCAACCGGCCAGCAGGCCGAGCACGGACAGAGCGACGACGTATTCCACCGGCATCTCAGTCTCCCGCCGGGGCCGGTGCCGGCACCGGCCGGTGGATGAGCACCAGCCCCGTCAGAACCATCCCCGCGCCCACCAGAGTCCTCAGCCCGAGCACTTCGTCCAGAATGAGCCAGCCAGCGATGACTGCCACGACCGGAGTCAAGAACGAGAGCGAGGAGGCCTGAATCGGCGTCAAGTCCTTCAGCAGGCGGAAGAAGAGAACAAAGCCCAGGCAGGAGCCCATCAGGGTCAGGTAAGCGAACGCCAGCCATGCCGGCGAGGAATAGGGGCCGGGCGTCGGGCGTTCGAGAGCGACTGCCAGCAGCACCAGAAAGAGGCCGCCGCCGGCAAACTGCCACGTCGTCGCCACCACCGGATGAATCGTGGCCAGGCTGAACTTGGCCTCCACCACCGCCCAGGAACTGATGAGAGCTGCACCGAGAACCGCCACCATGCCGCGCAGCTCCTCCGCTGGGCCGTTCAATTGCGGGGAAAAGATCACCCACAGGCCGGCGGTGGAAGTAGACAGCCCAGCGAGGGTCAGCGCGTCAAAGATGCTGCGACGCGAACGCCACGAATTGAGGACATGGGTGCAGACGGGGTGGAAGGCGAACACAATCGCCATCAAGGCTGAGCTGATGAACCCGCCGGCGTAAAACACGAGGGCGTAGGGGATGCCGATCATGGTCAGCGCCAATGCCGCCAGCGACGCCCGCCGGCCGGCGGGAATGGAGGTGAGGCGCAGCCCGGCCAGGCGGGCATAGATGGCGAGCAGCAGTGCAGCGAGGAGAAAGCGGACGGCGGCGGCGCTGAAGGGAGGCATCTCGCGCGCCACCACGCGCAGGGCAAGCCAGGTGGTGCCCCAGGTGAGCGCGAGCAGGCAGAAGAGCAGCAGAGGTAGGCCGCGCATCAGGCGCGCATTCTACGGCAGGCGAGGAACAAAGACAAAACCGGCTCGCCGTCAGGCAGAAGCTTCGCGCCGCTGTTTTTCCCGCTGCTCGCGCAGGATCGCCTTGCGGCTGAGCCGAATCTTGTTGCCTTCAACCGAGAGGACTTTCACCAACACCTGGTCGCCTTCCTTGAGCTCATCGCGGACATCGCGGATGCGGTGCTCGGCCACCTCGCTGATGTGCAACAGGCCATCGGTGCCAGGGAAGATTTCAACGAAGGCGCCGAAGTCCGTCAAGCGGACCACCTTGCCCAGATACGTCTTTCCGACTTCGGCCGTGGCGGTAACGTCGCGGATCATCTGAATCGCCTTCTGGGCCGACACTTCATCGGTGGCAAAGACATTGACGCGGCCGTCCTCCAGGACGTCAATCTTGACGGCCGTGGCCTCAATGATGGAACGGATCATCTTTCCCCCGGGTCCGATCAGATCACCGATCTTGTCTTTGGGAATGGTCAGCGTGAAGATGCGCGGCGCGTAGGGCGAGATGGCCGGGCGCGGGGTCGCAATCGTGCGGTCCATCGCGTCCAGAATCTCCATCCGTGCGTTGCGCGCCTGCTGCAAGGCCTGGGCCAGAATCGCGCGGTTGACGCCGGCGACTTTGATGTCCATTTGCAGGGCGGTGATTCCCTTGCGGGTGCCGGCGACCTTGAAGTCCATGTCGCCGTAGTGGTCTTCGGCCCCGGCGATATCGGTGAGGATGGCGTACTTTCCGTCGGGGCCCATCACCAGCCCCATCGCGATGCCACCCACGGCCGCGCCCACGGGCACACCTGCGTCCATCAACGCCAGCGACCCTCCGCACACTGTGGCCATTGAGGAAGAGCCATTGGATTCGAGAATGTCCGAGACAATGCGAATGGTGTAGGGGAAGGTCTCTTCGCCCGGCACCTGGCCGAGCAGGGCGCGCTCGGCCAGCGCCCCGTGGCCGATCTCCCGTCGCCCAGGTCCGCGAAGGAACTTGACCTCACCCACGGAGAAGGGCGGGAAGTTGTAGTGCAACATGAAGCGCTTGGTGGCCTCTTCGTCGGCGAGCAGGTCAAGCCGCTGCACGTCTTCGCGCGTGCCGAGGGTGACGGTGACGAGCGCTTGCGTCTCCCCGCGCGTAAACAGCCCCGAGCCGTGCACGCGCGGCAGCACACCCACCTCGCAACTGAGCGAGCGAATCTGATCGAAGGCGCGGCCGTCCGGCCGGCGGCGCCGCCCCAGGATGTCGTCGCGAAAGATGCGCTCGCGCACCATCTCGAAGTAGCGCGCTGCCTCCTTCCGTTTCTCCTCTTCCTCTTCGGGGTAGGACTCGAGGAGCTCGGTTTTGAGCGCCTCCACCAGGCGGTAGCTTTCGCGTTTCTTGTGGATTTCGGTGTTCAGGGCCTCCACTAGGCGCTCGCGGACTCCAGCCTCTACTTCGCGGTAGAACTCCTGATTCACAGCCGGGGGCGTTACCGCCCACTTCGCGGGCCTGATTTCATCGTGAAGCTGCCGGATGGCGGCGATGATTTTCTTGATTTCGCCGTGGGCAAATTCCAGCGCGTCCACGATTGTCTCTTCCGCCACCTCCAGTGCGCCGGCTTCGACCATTACGATGGCTTCATCCGTGCCCGCGACAATGATGTTCAGGAGGCTTGTCTTGAGTTCGGTGTAGGTGGGATTGGCAACGAGCCGGCCATCTACCAGGCCCACGCGAACCGCGGCCACCGGCTTGTCAAAGGGAATGTCGGAGACATAGAGTGCCGCAGAGGCGCCGACGACGCTGATGACGTCGGGGTCGTTGTCGGTGTCGGCGGAAATGACCAGTGCGATCACCTGCGTCTCGTTGCGGTAGCCCTCGGGGAAGAGCGGGCGCAGCGGGCGGTCAATCAACCGGCTGCTGACGATTTCCTTCTCGCTCGGCCGGCCTTCGCGCTTGAAGAAGCCGCCGGGGATGCGGCCCGCGGCGTACTGGTATTCGCGGTAGTCGCAGGTGAGAGGGAGGAATCCGCGGTCCTCCCGGGGTTCGGGTTCGGCACAGGCGGAAACCATCACGACCGTATCGCCGTAGCGCACGTAGGCGCTGCCGTTGGCCTGCTTGGCGAGGCGGCCGGTTTCCATCGTCAAGGCGCGGCCGCCGATTTCAACACTTACCTGGGGCATGGGTCCTCCCTCGAAAAAGAAAGTACGAGTGGGATGAGCGCGGTGTGGCTCGTTGTCTCGCTCGGATTGTCTCGCCCGGGTGGGGAGCGGGTTTACTTTCGGAGTCGGAGTTTCTCGACAATTTGCTTGTAGCGCGCCGCGTCGTTGTTCTTCAGGTAGTCCAGGAGGCGACGACGCTTGCTCACCATCATGATCAGGCCCCGCCGCGAAGCAAAGTCCTTGCGGTGGTTCTTGAAATGGTCGGTGAGATGATTGATGCGTTCGCTCAAGATCGCGATCTGGACTTCGGGAGAGCCGGTATCGGACTCGTGCAGACGGTGGTGCTGAATCAAGCCCGACTTGGCTTCTTTTGTGAATCCCATCGAACCGGCGCGCTGCTCCTCACTCATCTTGTTTGTTTTTTATCCGGCGCAAGCTTATCACAAGCAGAGTGCGCAACACCAGCGCGAATTTCCTCACAGGCCACTCGGGCGGGGTTGAACCAGGGCGAGGAATTCGTCCCGGGTTTGTGGGTTGTCGCGGAAGCAGCCGAGCATGGCGCTGGTGACCGCGGCCGAATGCTGTTTTTCGACGCCGCGCATCAGCATGCAGAAGTGGCGGGCCTCCAGGATGACGCCCACGCCCTGGGGCTCGAGTTTCTCCCACAGGGTCTGGGCAATCTGGTTCGTCAGGCGTTCCTGCAGTTGCAGCCGCCGCGCGAACAGGTTCACGAGCCGCGGAATCTTGCTCAACCCCACGACCTTGCGGTTGGGGATGTAGGCCACGTGGCACTTCCCGAAGAAGGGCAGGAGGTGGTGTTCGCACAGGCTGAAAACCTCAATGTCCTTTACCACCACCATTTCGTCGTAGGCGACGTCGTAGTAAGCCGAGTTGATGATCTTGTCGGGGTCCTGGTGGTAGCCCGAGGTGAGGAAGCGCAGCGCCCGCTCCACGCGGGCGGGGGTGTGGCGCAGCCCCTCGCGATGGGGATCTTCACCCAGCAAATCCAGCAGGCGGCGAACCAGCTCCTGCACTTCCAGCGTTCGCTCCAGCCGGGCGTCGGCCAGCTCCTTGGTCTTCATCCTCATTCTCCTTCGCTTTCTCCCGCATATTCAAAAGCGTTCCGGCTCGTCTCCTCCAGTCGCACGCGCTCGACCGGCGCGGTCTGGAAACCTGTTTGCAGCAGATGATAAATAGAGCGGCAGAGATTCTCCGTGGTGGGCACGGCTGCGCGAAAGGCGTCGCGGTCGTCGTTCAGGTAGGCCAGGTCGAACCGGTCCAGGATGGTTCGCTGGACGAAGTCGTCCAGCTCCGCCAAGTTGACCACCATCCCGGTAGCCGGATGCGGCACGCCGGCCACCGTAATCTCCAACGCGTAATTGTGACCGTGACCATGCGGACTGTTGCATTTGCCGTAGATGCGCTCGTTCTGCTCCGCCGCCAGCTGCGGATTGTGGAGGCGGTGGGAGGCACTGAACGAGTAGCGCCGGGTCAAATACATCATGGGCGGGCGCGCCCTCCGTAGTAGTCCACGAAGAGGTCGGGCGTCTCATACAGGCGCAGATGGTGCAGGCGGGCGCCGGGAATCTTTCCGTCGAGCAGTTGCCAGAGGGTGAGGACGATGTTTTCCGTGGTGGGGATGCGGCCGTTGAGTTGGCGGACTTCGTGGTTGATGAACTTGTGGTCGAAGACCGCCAGCACCTCCCGTTCCAGTATCTGCTTCAATTCTTTGAGGTCAATGACCATGCCGGTGGCCGGGTCGGGCTCGCCCGCGACCGTTACCTCGAGCACGTAGTTGTGTCCGTGCCCGTGGGGGTTGTTGCACTTGCCGAACAGGCGGCGGTTCTCTTCCGGGCTCAGGGCGGGATTGTGGTAGTAGTGGGAGGCGGAGAATTCGACTTTGCGCGTGAGATAGATCATTGCGTCGGTATCGCGTACTGCCGCCCCTTCCAGACCAGCGGCTCGCCGCGCAGGTACTTCCGGGCCGAATGCAGCATCATGGCCGCTACCAGCACATTGCCGATTTCGTAGTAGAAGATGCTGGAGAGAGGGTAGCGGTTTCGCAGCAGCGCGCTCGCGTACTGGAGGTGGCGGAGGCCGAGGAAGCCGCCCACGAGCGCGGCCAGGGTGAAGGCAGAAGCAGCCAGGGCGGCCAGCAGCGCGAGCAAGGTGACGGCATCGAGCGTGGCGACGCCCACCGCCCAGATGACGGCGCGGCGGCGGCGATCAAAGAGAAGAAACAGGTTCTTCGACCACCCCTGCCACATCTCTCCAAAGCGGCGGTACATGCGGGTGGTGGCGATGTCTCGGCCGCGCGCGAAATAGAGGCGGCAGCCGGTCTGCTTCACGCGGCGGGCCAGCGCCACGTCCTCCAGAATCGCCTCGCGAACGCCGGCATGCCCGCCGACCGCATCGTAGGCAGTGCGCGACATCAGCAGCCATTGCCCGTTGGCGGCGGCAGCCCGATGCTGCGGGTCGCTCACCTTCTTGTAGGAGAATTGCTGAGCCAGGCGGCAATAGACGAGCGGGATGGCCGCCCGCTCCCACCAGGTTTGCATCTGCTGTTCGGGCGAGAAGGAAACCAGAGCCGCGCCGGTCTTGCGCGCGATGGCCAGAGCCTTCTCCACCGCCTGAGGCTGGTGGCGCACGTCGGCATCGGTGAAGAGCAGCCAGGGGGCTTGCGCCTGCTCGACTCCCCGGGAAACGGCATAGCTTTTCCCCACCCAGCCGGGCGGGACGGAATCATTGGTGACAACCGTGAGCGTGGGGAGGCGGCGCTGGAGGTCGGCCAAGATTTCGCCGGTGCGGTCGGTGGAGCCGTCGTTGACGACAATAATCTGCGTCGCGACGCTCTGGCGCGCCAGGGATTCGACCGCGGCGGCAATGTTGGCTTCCTCATTGCGCGCGGGTAGAATGGCGCTGACTTGTGGTGCATCCGGCATGGTGGAAGCAGGCGACCGCTCACCCGGGAGCGTACGACCAGCGTAACCTCCCATTATAGGGAAGCAAGAAGTGAAAGCCAAACTCGTCCAGGGAATTGTCGGCCTCGGGCTGATCGTCTTGCTCGCCGCCCTCTTCCTGCCCGACCGGCGGAGTGACCCACCGCCGACGACCGGCCAAGCAGCACCGGATTTCAGCTTTGCCTGGGAGGGGCAGGAGCGGCGGCTGAGCGACCTGCGCGGGAAGGTGGTGGTGCTGAACTTCTGGGCCACTTGGTGCCCGCCGTGCGTCGACGAAATGCCGTCGCTGGAGCGGCTGCACCGGAAGCTGGCCGACCGCGGCGTGCTGGTGCTAGGTGTGAGCGTGGATGTGGACGCCGCGGCCTACGAGAAATTCCTCCGCGACTTCCACATCACCTTCCCCAACACCCGCAACCCTGAGCTGGCCGTTCGCTACGGCTCGTTCATGTTCCCGGAAACCTACGTCATTGACCGCCGGGGGCGTGTGCAGCGCAAGCTGGTAGGGCCGCACGAGTGGGATAATCCGGAGATGCTCTTCTACCTGACGCGCTTGGCGAGCGGGCAACCACTTCCCTCCCCGACGAACTAAGCGCGAGCACCGTCGAGCCGTGTCCTCCCAAAAGCAGATTCCTTGCTTGCCCGCCAAAGTACAGTGGCGGGCTGCGCCCCCATGACAAAGCGCACAGCCAGGAGGTTAGATGGTGAGGCGGCGGCAGAACGCCTGGACGCCCACAACGAGAAACAGCAGCATACTGAGGCCCAGGCCCAGATAGATTCCTGTCAGGCCCATATGGGGCACCTGCGGGGTCAGGGCAGCGCGCAGGCCTTCGCTGGCATAGACGAGCGGGTTGATCAGAATAACCTTCTGCAACCAGGGGACGGCTTCCAGTCCCCGCCAGGGATAGTAGGTGCAGCCGAAGAAGAGGATGGGCGCGACAATCGCCGACATCATCAAACCAATCTTCTGCGGGTCAATCAGGGCACCGAGAAACAGCCCGAAGGAGGCCGAGACCACCGCAATCCCCAGCACCACGCTGAGGAGAATGAGCGGGTGAGAGAAGTCGAGCCGAACCTCGCCGTACATCAGGTACACGCCGAGCGGAAGGATGGCGAGCCCGGCGAAGACGGCCTGGAGGGCGCCCACGACGATTTTCTCCACCGCCAGCGTGCGGATGCCGATGGGCGCCAGCAAGCGGTCTTCGATTTCCTTGGTATAGCCGAACTCGATGATGAGCGGCATGGCAACGGCCTGCATACCGGCAAACAGCATCGAGAGGGCGATCATGCCGGGGAGCATGATGGTGGTGAGGTCGGGCGCGACCAGGCCGAGGCGGGGCATCACGTTGCCGAGGATGACGACCAGGAAGGCGGGCTGGATGAGGGTACGGACGAGGAAAGAGAAGAGGTCGCGGACACTGACCACCAGATCGCGGTGCAAGAGAGCCAGGAAGGTGCGCCAGCTCATTCGCGGAGCCCTCGGCCGGTGAGATAGATGAAGACATCCTCCAGCGTAGCAGGGGCGAGGTGGACGTGCAGCAGGTCATCCACCTGGCGGTCGAGCACCTGCATGATGCGGGGCAGCGCCTTGCCGGCCGAGCCGACATACAGGCGCACGCGGGAAGCGTCGCGCTCGGCGCGCGCCAATCCCTCGACGCCTTGGAGGCGGTCGAGGATGTCGGGAGGGAGCTGGCGGAATTCGAGTTCGATCACTTCCCCGCCCGGCAGCAGGCGTTTGAGCTCGTCCGGGGTGTTCAAGGCCAGGATGCGGCCGTGGTCAATGATGGCCACGCGGGTACAGAGCTCTTCGGCTTCTTCCATATAGTGCGTGGTGAGGATGATGGTGAGTCCCTGGGCGCGCAGCTCGCGAATCTTCTCCCAGATGAGAAGCCGGGCGGGCGGATCAAGGCCGAGGGTGGCTTCGTCGAGGAAGACAATCTGCGGCTCGTGCATCAGGGCGCGCGCAATCATGAGCCGCTGCCGCATCCCGCCGGAGAGGTGGTCAATCTTTTCGTCGGCGCGCTCGCTCAGGTGCAGCCACTCGAGCAGACGTGCGGCCCGCTCCTCCCGTACGGCTTTGGCCACGCCAAAATATTCTGCATGAAAAAGCAGATTCTCCTTTGCCGTCAGACTGCGGTCGAGGTTCATGTGCTGGGGGACGACGGCGATTATTTTTTTCAGCTCGATGGGCAGGCGGACGGGGTCAATGCCGGCAACCTCGGCGGAGCCGCTGGTGGGCTTGATGCGGGTGGTCAGGATGCCGATGGTCGTGGTCTTTCCCGCCCCGTTCGGCCCCAGCAGCCCCAGCACTTCGCCGCGGTAGATGGTGAGGTTGACGCCATCGAGGGCCACGACCGCGCGGGGCGGACGGCCATAGACCTTCCGCAGGTCACGGATTTCAATGACGGGTTGGTCAAGCCGAGGAGAGGTCATTGTGTGGCAGGCCCCGCCAGAGGCGGCCAGGTTGCGCCTCTAAGCCCGAGAAGGGATGCTAGAGAAACTCGGGCGCGGCGTCAACCGCAGGCAAACCTGCTATACTCGGCCGCGGAGGAAGGCAACGGAGGAGCAGAAGCATGAGAGGAGAAGCAAGTCCCCCTCGACCCAGATTCCTGTTCTTGTTCACGCTCCTGCTGGTCGCCAGCCTGGCGTCTGCAGCGGCGCAGGCGGAGACCCGAATCATTCTGCTGGGAACTGGGACGCCGAATGCAGACCCGGAGCGGTGGGGACCAGCCACAGCGATTGTGGTGGACGAGGAAATCTACCTGGTGGATTGCGGGCCGGGCGTGGTGCGGCGGGCGGCCGCAGCCCGGCTCGACGTCCGGAGGCTGAAGCGGGTTTTCATCACACACCTGCACTCCGACCATACGCTCGGATTGCCGGACTTGATGTTTTCACCCTGGACGCTGGGGCGCACCGAAGCGTTGGAGATTTACGGGCCGAAGGGGGTGCGGGCGATGGCCGGGCACATCCGGAGGGCCTACGAGCAGGACATCAACATTCGCGTGGAGGGGCTGGAGCCTGCCAATGCGACCGGCTACGCTGTAACAGTGCAGGAGATTCGAGAGGGGGTGGTCTATCGGGACGCCCACGTGACGGTCAAGGCGTTTCGCGTGCCGCACGGGTCCTGGCGGGAGGCGTACGGGTTCCGGTTCGAGACGCCGGAGCGGACGATTGTCATCAGCGGGGACACGACGGCGAGCGCGGCGGTGCGGGAGAATGCGCGGGGAGCTGATGTGCTGATTCACGAGGTGTACTCGACCGCGGGGTTTGCGCGGCGGCCGCCGGAGTGGCAGCGGTACCACGCCGCCTTTCACACTTCTTCCCGCGAACTGGCACGGCTGGCGGCGGAAGCCCGGCCCAGCTTGCTGCTTCTCTATCACTGCCTGTTCTGGGGAACGAGCGAGGAGGAGCTGCTGGGTGAAATCCGGGAACTCTATGACGGGAAAGTAGTGGTGGGGCGGGACCTGGGAGTCTATTAGGCAAAGACGCCGGATATGATCGGGATGAGCCAATGACGTTTCTGGAGGTCTGCTATCGCTACCCGGGGAAGCTGACGGCGGCACACATGCGGAGGCTGGGCGAGCTCACCGGCGTCTACGGACTGAGACGAATTCGGGTCGAGGAAGACCGCAATCGCATCTATGTCGAGTTTGATGCCTCGCGGCTGAAGGAGACCGAAGCGCTTCGCGTTCTGCGGGGCGCGGGAATTCCCTTGAGCGAGAAAGTCGAAATCGCTTGAGCAGGCGACAGAAGGTGGCGGCTCGCGCCATTGATGGGGATCCCGACCGGAGTCAGGACTGGGGGTTGGCGATGCATCATCTGGCTGGCCAGGAAGCCAGGCCAGAAGCAAACCAGCAGCCTGCAGGTTCGGGTACGGGTGTTGCGCCCGCTGCCACGACTGGCAAGCTGCTGGTTCCGCAGAGCGCGAGCCGCCACTCTTCCGCCTTTGAGGGAAGCACGTAAGGCTCCAAACGCTCCCGCCGCCAATCCCTTGGAATCACAACGCTTACCGGAAATGGTTCCTCGGGCAAGTGCCGCTTCTTCCCGTCACGGGAAAACTTGCGTCCCCATTCTGGAACTGCCTGCAGCTGCGTTGACAACTCTCTCCGCGCACCCCTAGAATCTGATGGTTCAACCACGCGCCCGTAGCTCAGTTGGATAGAGCGTCTGGCTACGAACCAGAAGGTCGGGGGTTCGAATCCCTCCGGGCGCGCCACTTCATCTGCTTGCCCGTCATTGGATTAGCTCCTCCGACCCTTTCCTCGCTAGGGTAGATTTGGGAGCAATTGGGAGCAAAACCCTAGCGATCTTGCTTGCCAATCGCTGCTGCGCCTTCGGCATCGGTTGGGTGTAGACCGAAAGCGTAAGCCGCGAATCGGTATGGCCCAACTGAGCCTGAAGCGCCTTGATGCTCTCGCTGGTCGGATTCGCCCACGTGGAGTGCGTATAGCGGAACGTATGCCACCCCACGAGAGGAATCTTGGCCCGCTGACATGCCGGATGGAGCACGCGAGTCCGAAGGTTGTTAGGGTTGAGCGGCGTGCCCCGCTCGGTGCCAACCAACTATCGCTACGCAGGCATGGAGTATGATTCTGAGACAAACCTCTACCAGACCTGGTTCCGAAAGTACGATGTGAATGAAGGCCGCTGGATGAGCGTGGACCCGCTACCGGGAAGCGTGGATAATCCCCAGTCCCTAGACCGCTACGTTAATGTCACAGACGATCCTGTGAATCTGATTGACCCCTTGGGGTTGTACTGCTATGAACACGTGGGTCATGTGCATTGCACGGGCGAAACGGTGTACGTTTATGGTGATCCTCGGGGTTACCCAAGCACGGGTGGTGGCGGTGGTGGTGGTGGTGGTAACCACCCCGACCACGGTCAGCGCACAGCCACTGGCGGCAGCGGCGGAGGCGGACTTCCCTCCAGGCAGCCAACCCCTCTGCCCCTACCCCCCATCGTCCCACTCTGCCAGGGACTCTTTGGGCCTGCGACTGTAAGTTCTCCATTCGGAAACACGAATCCTCCATGGTATTCGGCGCTAAGGCCCCACATGGGTGTGGACTTCGTGAACAATGGAATAGATTTCAATGTAAATGCAGTAAGAGGGGGAACAGTTGTAGAGTCGAGGATAATGAGTGGATTTGGACACGCTGTCATCGTTGAAGCCGCACCTCAATCGTTCGACATCTACGGCGGTTTATCTCTGAGACTTGTGCTGACAGGAAAACCGGTGTCGGCTGGTCAACACATCGCAACTGCAGGAGCAACTTTTCTGCAGGGAGTGCAGCGCGGCAGTGCACCGCATTTGCACTTTCAGCGAATTGAAGGCAGTCTTTGGTCAGGAAGGTTTGTTAATCACGCGGCTTCGGTGCGGCCATGTCAGTAAGGCGATTATTCCAGATTTCTATTATATCGCTAACTGTTTGGTCAGTGTCTTGGGGGTGTTCCGCAGCGTCGACCCAAGGTAATAAGAAACACACTGCCATTCTTGGGGAAATCGTTGTCCAAGTCCCTAAAGAAGCCCCATTCCCCGACATTGCTGGAAAGACAGTTCCGGACAGTAACTTTCCAGTATATCTCTTTGGGTGGAATGAGAGCCGATCGCTTCGCGAATGGCTTGAGAAACTTGGAAACGACATGAAATCTATTAGTGAAGACCCTGATAGCTCGGAGAAGCGCTGGATTGCCGAAAAAAGAGCAGAAGACATCTACAGAATGGTCACTTCGACTGGTAGCCTGCAGTCCACGAGCACAGACAAACATGGACGGTTCATGTTCAGGAACTTAAGAGTGGGGGAGAAATATCTGGTTGTGGCAGCTGATCTTGTGGCGGATAAGGGAATAGTCTTGACTCACCAGATTGTCGGCCCTCTCTCGCCAGGAAACAATAAGATTCGCCTCGTGAATGACTGGTGATCAGAATCAGGGCCGCTGGATGAGCGTGGACCCGCTACCGGGAAGCGTGGATAATCCCCAGTCCCTAGACCGCTACGTTAATGTCACAGACGATCCTGTGAACCTGACCGACCCCTTAGGGCTGTGTCTTCCTGGGTGTGTTTGCATTCGCACGCATGTCGGAGACACACTTCGTGTTAGCGTCTTTTGCCCTCCGACGTGCGGCATTCCGAGTACTGGTGGTGGCGGTCCTAGACCTACCGGTCCTGGAGGCGGAGGTTCTGGAGGTGGGATCGGAGGTGGAAGCGGTGGCGGTGGCGGCGATGGAGGAGATCACGGTCAGCGCACAGCCACGGGTGGCAGCGGCGGCTCAGCACCCACCACTCAGCCCCAGCAACCTTCTCGAGACTCGCAGGATTTCGCTGCATGTGTCGAAGCTAACAGAATCGACAATGCATTACGTGATCTTGGATCGTCGTTCAATGCTCCATTTCTAACCCAAGCCGCGGAACTTACGCTCACGAGTAGTGCAGCTACCTTGG
>Ga0073934_10001232_pt1 | contig 63764 bp, 57 predicted proteins | sample LarsenN4metaG_FD_76834 | JGI IMG/M metagenome (GOLD analysis project Ga0073934, IMG submission 76834) | Hot spring sediment bacterial and archeal communities from British Columbia, Canada, to study Microbial Dark Matter (Phase II) - Larsen... ... | reverse complement strand
CCTTGACGACGCTGATTTTTGGCTCCGCCGCGGCGGGGCGGGAGTTTAAATTTTTTGAGGTTTCGGTGCTCACCGTGCTGCTGACGGCCCTTTCGGTGGCCGTATTCATCTGGGGGCTCGGCCTGCCGTATCCGCTGATCAAAGGGTTCTGATCTCGCGCCATGAAACTTTTCGATCAGTTGATCTTCGGCTTCGGCGTCGCGCTGTCGCTGCAAAATCTGTTTTACTGCTTCATAGGCGTATTAGTCGGTACGCTGATCGGCGTGCTTCCGGGCATCGGGCCGCTGGCGACCATTGCGATGCTCTTGCCGCTCACGTTCAATGTGCCGCCGGTTGCCGCGATGATCATGCTCGCGGGCATTTACTACGGAGCGATGTACGGCGGGTCGACCACTTCAATCCTGGTCAATCTTCCCGGCGAGACGGCGACCGTGGTCACCTGCATCGATGGTTATCAAATGGCGCGCCAGGGCCGAGCCGGAGCGGCGCTGGCGATTGCGGCCATCGGATCGTTTTTCGCCGGCACTTTTTGCACTTTGCTGATGGCTTTGTTTGCTCCCCCGCTGGCGGAATTCGCTCTCAAGTTCAGTTCGGCGGAATATTTTTCGCTGATGCTCATGGGACTCGTGGCCGCCGCGGTGCTCGCCCATGGCGATATGGCGAAGTCGCTGGCCATGGTCGTGGTGGGATTGTTGCTGGGCATCGTCGGGGCCGACGTCAATTCCGGTCTTAAACGCTTCACCTTTGGGTTTTATGAGCTGGCGGACGGCATCGGCGTGGTGACGATCGCCGTGGGAGTTTTCGCCCTGGGAGAAATATTAACCAACTTGAGCGATCCTGAGGAGCGCCAGATTTTCACCTCCAAGGTGACCCAATTATTTCCCACCCGGGATGATCTGAAACGATCTTTCGGCGCCATCCTGCGCGGTACCGGCGTGGGGACGTTCTTTGGCGTCCTGCCCGGCACGACCCCCGCGATCGCGTCGTTTTCTTCTTATATGGTGGAAAAAAAGCTCGCCAAGGACCCATCGCGCTTCGGCCACGGCGCGATCGAAGGCGTTGCCGGTCCCGAGTCTGCGAACAACGCCGACGCCCAGTGCAAGTTCATCCCCATGCTGACACTGGGCATTCCCGGCAGCGGAACCATGGCGCTGATGCTCGGCGCCTTGATGGTTTTCGGCATCACTCCGGGGCCCCAAGTGGTGACCGACAAGCCGGAGATCTTCTGGGGTTTAATCGCCAGTATGTGGATCGGCAATGTGATGCTGGTGGTGCTGAATCTGCCGCTGATCGGCATTTGGGTGAGCCTTCTGAAGGTGCCGTATCGTTTGCTCTTCCCGGCGATCATGGCGTTCTCCGCGATCGGCATTTACAGCGTCAATAACAGCTCTTTCGATATTTACCTGATGGCCATCTTCGGCGTCCTCGGAATGGTTTGGCGCATGCTCGACTGCAGTCCGGTGCCGATGATGCTCGGCTTCGTACTCGGGCCGATGGTGGAGGAAAACCTGCGCCGCACTTTACAGGTATCGCGCGGCGATCCTTCGGTGCTCATTACGCGGCCGATCAGTTTGGCATTTATCGTGGCGACAGTGCTCATTTTGGTCACCATGGCGGCTCCGGTGGCGCGCCGATGGTGGGGCGCAGCGAGTGAAGGACGGTCCGCGTGAATCGGAGATTTGGCGCAATGATCTTTGCGTCCTATTGAAAGAAGAGGCAGGCGATGTGGATTAACGTGAGTCGTTTGTTACCTAAGTTGTCTGCAATAGCTGCGTTGTCAGTCTGCGCCGGCCTATGGGAATATGCTCGTGCGCAATCGAATTACTATCAAGGCAAGACCGTGACGATTCTACGCGGCGGTACGCCGGGCGGGTACGGCGATCTGCAGGCGCGCGCCCTGATCCCGTTCCTGAAAAAATATATTCCGGGCGAGCCCACGATCATTATCGAGCATAAGCCGGGCGCCGCGGGTCGCACCGCGGTCAACTATATGTACTCCGGAGCCAAACCGGATGGGCTCACCATCGGCGCGGTCGGTAACGTTTTGATAAGCGGGCAGGTGCTCGGCTTGGCCGGCAGTCATTACGATATCGACAAGCTCATTTATCTCGGCTCCACCGAAAGCGGCAGTCCCACCGCGTTTGTCACCCGTAAAGCAGCGGGGTTCGATAGCCTGGAAAAGCTCCGCGCCGCTGCGGGGATCAGAATCGGCGCCAATACGGTGAGCCATATCACCTACATCAACGGCCGCCTGGCTGCCTATCTGCTCGGCTTGAAAGATCCGAGATTCGTCGTCGGCTATTCGTCTCCCGAGAGAGATATGGCGCTGGCTAGCGGCGAGATCGACGGCGGTTCCATGTCGAGCGCCACCATTCAACAGAATCCGGGGATAAGCGACACAGTGCACTTTCATACCGTGATCACGATTCCCAAGGGGAAGTATATTGCGCCCTATTCGCGCGAGATTCCGGAAATCGACAGTTTCGCGAAAAACGACAAAGAGCATCGATTGCTGAACTTGTACAGAGCGTTCGATTACCCGCGCTGGCCTTATTTCTTGCCGCCGGGCACGCCCAAAGAGCTGGTCGGCGTTTTGCGTGAGGCGATGGCGAAGGCGTTCAAAGATCCGGGTTTTGCCAAAGAATTTAAAAAGCTCACCGGCGTAGACGCTTCACCCCTTGGGGCGGAGGCGATCGAAAGCGCGATCCGAGAACTGCCGCGCGATCCTGAAACGATCGCGCTTTACAAGCATCTTGCCGATCACCGCCCGATGCCGCCGCGCTAGAGACTCTTGCTTCGCCGCCGGCTTGCAGCTACGGCGATGTTTCCGCCCCGCGGCGCGCCTGTCCGAGCGCGACAATGGCGCGGGTCTGAGCGGCGATGTCTTGCGCGCGCAAAATATAGCTGATGATGGCCGCCGAGTCGGCGCCGGCTTGCCAGACCTGCTGGACGTTGGCCTCGTTGATGCCGCCGATCGCCACGATGGGAATCTTTACAGCGCTGCGGATTTGCTTGAGCATTTCGAGGCCGCGAGCGGTGTAACCGGTGGCTTTGGTTGCGCTGCCGAACAGGGGTCCGAAGCCGATGTAGTCGGCGCCGTTTCGCTCGGCTTCTTTGGCCTGCTCGAGATCGTGCGTGGAGATGCCAACGATCTTCGATCCGAGCAATTTTCTGCCGGCCGCCAGCGGCAAATCTTCCTGCCCGAGGTGCACGCCGTCGGCATCGCAGGCGAGGGCTATATCGATGCGATCGTTGACGATCAGCCGGCAACCGGCGCGTCGAGTTTCTGCGCGCGCCCGGCGCGCGAGCGCGCAGAAGTCCCGCGGCGCCAGCGCTTTCACCCGCAGTTGCAGCATTTGCACGCCGCCGGCCAGCAATTGTTCGAGGGCCCAACCCGGGGCGCGGCCTTGGATCTCAGCGGGATCGAGGATGGCGTAAAGCGGCGGCAGATTCAAAGCCATGGCTTACGCCGGTTCTTTTTTGAATTCAATGCGCAGATCGGCGATTTTTTTGCGCAAGGTGTTGCGATTGATGCCGAGGATTTGCGCCGCGCGAATTTGATTGCCTTTGGTGCGCCTGAGCGTCAGCTCGATCAGGGGCCGCTCGATCCGCTCGATGACCAGCGAATAGAGATTATCGACATCGACGCCCTCCATGCGGCGGAAGTAGTCGGTAAGCTTGTGGCGAATGATTTCTTCGAGAGAAAGCTGATCGACCTCCAGCTGGGTGCTCGCCGGCTTGTTCTGCAGCGTGAAGTCTTTGGGGAACAAAATCGGTCCCGAGGCGAGCACGGCGGCGCGGATCAACGTGTTTTCCAGTTCACGCACATTGCCGGGCCAGGAGTGCTCCTCGAGAAGCTTTTGCGCGTCGGGCGAGACGCCGGAGACTTGAAGACCCATTTCGCGATTGATCTTGTCTATGAAATAGCCGATCAACAGCGGGATATCGCCGCGCCGCTCGCGCAGCGGCGGCAAGCGAATCGGAATCACCTTCAGCCTGAAGTAGAGATCTTCGCGAAAGCGTTTATCTCGGACCGCTTTTTCCAGATCCTGGTTGGTCGCGGCCAGGATGCGCACGTCGGCATGCAAGACTTCGCGCCCGCCGACACGGCTGAATTCGTGATCTTGCAGGACGCGCAAGAGCTTGGTTTGCAGTTCCAGAGGAATATCGCCGACCTCGTCAAGGAAAAGCGTGCCGCCCTGCGCCAGCTCGAACTTGCCGAGGCGGCGGTCGAGAGCGCCGGTGAAGGCGCCCTTTTCATGGCCGAACAATTCGCTTTCGAGCAGATCGCGCGGGATGGCGGCGCAATTGATGGCCACGAAAGGCTGGTTCCAGCGCGGCGAATTATAATGGATGGTTTTGGCGACGAGTTCCTTTCCGGTGCCGCTCTCGCCGAGTATCAAGATGGTCGCCTGGGTGTCCACCACCTGGCCGATGGTCTTGTAGACCCGTTGCATGCTCGCGCTCGTGCCGATGATATTGACGCCGGGCTCGAAGCGCTTTTTTACTTCCTGCTTGAGCTCGCGGAAGTCATGGCTCAGCTTATGGCTGTCGATGGCGCGTTTGACCATCAGCAGCACTTCGTCGAGGTCGAAGGGCTTGGTGACATAATCGAAGGCGCCGTTTTTCATCGCGCCGATGGCGTTGCGCATGGTATTTTGCGCGGTCATCACGATGATCGCCGTGTCAACTCCGTTTCCCTTGAGTTCCTTGAGCAGATCCAAACCATCAATGTCGGGTAATTTGATGTCCATCAGCGCGATATCGAAATGGGTATTCGTGAGCGCCGCGCGAGCCGCTTCGCCGGTGCCGGCGGTTTGCACCCAGTACCCTTCGGCTTCGAGCGCTTTCTGCAGGACGCGGCGCAACGAATCCTCGTCTTCCGCAACCAATATTTTTCCCTGGTCCATTAGCTCAATCCGCCACCATCAGTGACACCTTAAAGGTGCTGCCTCGACCCTCGGCGCTCTCGACTCGGATCGTGCCGCCATGTTCCTTGATGATCCGGTAACAAATCGCCAGGCCGAGGCCGGTACCGTTGGTTTTGGTCGTGAAGAAAGGCGAGAAAATCTGCGGCAAGTCGGCTTCGCGAATGCCCGCGCCCTCATCCGCGATATCGACCCAGATAAAGCGGTTGGCGGTCTTGTCCTGATCACGAACACGATAGTCGGTTTCGAGCCTCGTGGTCACCGTCAGCACGCCCGTTTGCGCCATTGCCTGAAAGCCGTTTTTCACCAGGTTCAAGAAAACCTGAATGAGCCGCGCGCGATCGGCGCGCACAGGCGGCAAACTGGGATCGAAGCGTTTGCGGACCTGTAGGGCCGTCCCGTCGGCGCTTTGGCCTTCGAGCATGAGCACGTGATCGAGAATTTCATGGATATTGACCGGCGCGAGATCAAGCCCGCCAGGCCGGGAAAGATCGAGGAGCTGCTCGATCAACTGGTTCACCCGGTCGACCTCGCGAACCATGATATCGGTGAACTCGGTTACCGATGCATCGTCGCGGACGGCGCGGCGCAGCAGCTGCGCCGCGCCTTTGATGCCGCCGAGAGGATTCTTGATCTCATGGGCGAGGCCCGCCGCTAGAGTGCCCATTATCGCTAAGCGGTCTTGGCGCTTCAAATCTTCTTCCAGCACCTTGCGGCGCGTGTCGTCGCGCAAAAGCATGATCGTGCCGAGAAATCGCCCCGCGTCGTCCAGCAGCGGCGAAGCCGTGACGCTCACCGGCGTCTTACCCCCCCAGCGCGTGACGAGATCGCCTTCGCCGCGGGCGCTTTTTTGCCGCGGCGGCCGGGTTTTTTTGACGATATCGATGAGCCAGGGTTCGCGCTTGAAGATTTTTTCCAGCGCATGGCCGACAAGGGCCGCCGACGAAGTCTCGGTGAGCACCTCGGCGGCTTCGTTGAAAAAAGCGATTTTCCCGTCCAGGTCGACGGTGACGACGCCGTCATCGAGATGGCTGAGCATCTGCTCCCAAGAGACTCGGGGCGCGCTCGGGCGCTTTTTGTGAGTCGCTGCTTTCAATTTTTGAACTCAGGGCACAAACCATAGCAAATACCACCGCCGGCTCCAAACGCGCGGCGCGCCGAGGCCTTGCATTGGCGTTGTTCGCTATGGTACAAATTTTCTACACTTTTGGAGTTAGTACTCAAAGTGGGCTCTGCCCGCTTTTTTTGTTTCTGGAGCCTGAAGCGGAGGCTCAATCCGATGGACGGGGTGAGTGACAGTATTGGCCGGGTTTGGCAATTGGCGGCGCCTTTGGCGGAGCACGAGGGGCTCGAGATCGTCGATATCGAACTCAAACATGAGGGCGGTCGGAGCGGCCGTGTGCTGCGCCTTTATATGGACAGGGAGGGCGGGCCGACCTTGGACGAACTAAGCCGGGTGAGCCGGGCATTGAGCGAGCTCTTGGATGAGCATGAGGACGTCATCGCCGGCGCTTATACTTTGGAAGTTTCCTCACCGGGAGTGAATCGTCCACTCAAACGGCCGGAACATTTTTTCCGTTATATCGGCAAGAAAATCCGCGTGCGCACGCGCGACATGATCAACGGCCGAAGGTCGTTCGTCGGTGAATTGCTCGAAGCTTCGGCCGAGAAAATCGCCTTGAAGCAGGACGGCGCGCGCTGGGAAATCCCTTTTAAACAGATTGAAAGATCAAACTACGAGCACGACTGGAGTGCCTGAATATGCAACAAGACTTAAATCGAGTGATCGAACAGGTCAGCAAGGAGAAAGGCATCGACAAGGCGATCCTGATCAGCGCCTTGGAGAACGCCATGATCTCTGCGGCCAAGAAAACGTTCGGGCACCAGCGTAAGATCGAGGCGCAATTCAACCCCGAGATCGGCGAGGTCGAGCTGTTCGAAGCCAAAACCGTGGTCGAGACGGTGCAGGACAGCGCCACCGAGATCACCCGCGACGATGCCCGCGAGAACCTGGATCCAGACGCCGAGATCGGCGATGAACTGCTGTGCAAGCTGGACTCGAGCATGTTCGGCCGCATCGCCGCGCAGGCCGCCAAGCAGAATATCGTCCAGCGGGTGCGCGATGCCGAACGGGAGATCGTTTACAACGAGTTCAAAGGCCGCGAAGGCCAACTCGTCAACGGCATCGTGCAGCGCTTCGAGAAGCGCAATATCATCGTCAACCTCGGCCGAACCGATGCGATTTTGCCGGAAAAAGAGCAGGTGCCGCGCGAGCGCTACCGCCAGGGCGACCGGATCCGCGCCTACATCGTCAGCGTCGAGATCACCAGCCGCGGACCGCAGATCGTTTTATCGCGCACTCATCCGGGCATGTTGACGCAGTTATTCGCCCAGGAAGTGCCGGAAATCTATGAGGGCATTGTCGAGGTCAAGGGAGCCGCGCGCGAGCCGGGCGGCCGGGCTAAAATCGCCGTGGTGTCGCACGACCCCGACGTGGATCCGGTGGGTGCCTGTGTCGGTATGAAAGGGACCCGGGTGCAGGCCGTGGTCCAGGAGCTGCGCGGCGAGAAAATCGATATCGTCCACTGGATCCCCGATCAGGCGGAATATGTCTGCCGCGCGCTGGCGCCGGCCAAGGTTGCGAAGATCATCATCGACGACGACGAGCACACCATGGAAGTCGTGGTCCCCGACGATCAATTGTCGCTTGCGATCGGAAAAAAGGGACAAAACGTGCGGCTCGCTTCCCGTTTGACCGGATGGCGCATCGATGTCTGCAGCGAAAGCGAGGCCGAGGAAGAGACGCGGCGGGCCCGACAATCGATCAATTCGATTCCCGGTATCGGCGATTTGGCCGGCGAGTTGCTGTTCCAGGAGGGATTCAAATCGGCCGAGGATATCGCCGACAGCAACCTGGAAGATATTCTCGATGTCGAGGGGATCAGCCGGGAGAAAGCCGAGGCGCTGCACAAATCGGCGAAGCAGTATGTCGCGGAGAAACGAGCCAAAGAGGCCGAACTCGCGGCCCTGGCGGCGGCGACACCGGAGGCCGCGCCCGAAACACCGGCTGGAACTGCACCGGGGAGTGATTCGTAAAATTTTGCAAACGATCGCTGATTGCGATTTAATTAATGGCGAAACGAGGGCACCGGCCGCAGCGGACCTGTCTGGGTTGCGGCGCGCGGGATGACCAGGAAAGACTCATTCGTTTGGCGGTAACGGGCCGAGATCAATTGGCCGTCGAACCGCGGCGCGGACGGGGCGGTTATTTGCACCGCGATACAGTTTGTCAGCAGGCGTTCATCGGACGCAAAGGGCTTTACCGCGCATTTCGCGTGGAAATTAGCCGGCCGGCAAGAGCGAAACTGATTCAATCGCTGGCCGGCCGGAACGGGGAGTGATCGGAAATGGCAAAGACCAGGGTCCATCTGTTAGCAAAGGAATTGGCGATCGAGACCAAAGATCTGATCGCCCAGCTCGAAAAGATGGGCATGAGAGGGCGCAAGGCGCAGAGTTCGCTCGAGGATGACGAGGTCGTGCGCATTCGTGCCGCGTTGGCGGCACAGGAAAAACCACAGGTTCACGTCGGCGAGGAAAAGATCGTCGTCAACCGCGTGGTCAAAAAAGAAGAGGAAGGGCAGAGCGGCGTCGAAGCGCACGAAACGGTGGTTGAGCGCCGCGTGCGAGCGAACGTAATCCGGCGGCGCACCAGCCGCGTCGAAGTGACGCACGCCGAGCCGCTGGCCGAGACGGCGGAGGTTGCGCCGGGTCGGCCCGTCGAAGCGCCGCCGGCTCCGCTGCCGGCCGAGCCGCAGCCGCCGCCCGTCGAAGAAATTCCGACAGCCGCCGCCGTCGAAGAACCGGCCCTAGAAAAAGCCGAACCCGCCGATCTGTCCTTGGAGCCTGAGGTGTTTGCCGCGGCCAACGAACTCAGCGTGGTCGAGCCGGAAGAGGTCCCGGAGAGCGCCGCCGCCGAGTCTTTGCCCGCGCCGGAAGCACCCCGCGAAGTCGCCGCCAAAGCCGAGCCGACGATGCAGCAGGAGATGCCGCGGGGCGCGCGCATCCTGGGTCGTATCGATCTTAAACAAACCTTGCGAGTCGAGCCCGCTCCGACCCCGGTGCGCCGGTTGCCGGGGGCGCCCGGCGCGCGCCCTGCCGATGCCACGCGCGTTGCGGAGACGCCCCAACCTGGCGCGTCCGAGGGCGACAAACCGAAAAGCGGGCGGCACAAGAAGCGTGTCGTTAAGAAGCAGGATGTGCTGGAGACGCGCGAGAGCGAGCTGCGCGGCGGCCGGTTTCAAAAAAAGCGGCGCGTGCTGCCCGGCAAGGAAGTCAGAAAAACCGAAATCACCGTTCCCAAGGCGAGCAAGCGGGTCATCAAGATTTCCGAGGTGATCACCGTCGGCGATCTATCGCGCGAAATGGGCGTCAAGGCCGGGGATGTCATCAAAAAGCTGATGACGATGGGCATGATGGCGACCATCAACCAAGTGCTCGATGCCGATACCGCGACTCTGATCGCCGCCGAATTCGATCATCAGGTTGAGAACGTCGCATTCGACGCCGAGAGCATGTTGGAAGTCGAGCATCAGGCCGAGGAGCAGGAGAGCATGCTGGCGGCGCGTCCGCCGGTGGTAACGATCATGGGGCACGTCGATCACGGCAAGACGTCGTTGCTCGATGCCATTCGCAGCACCAATGTCACGGCGCGAGAGCACGGCGGCATCACGCAGCATATCGGCGCCTATCACGTTCAAGTTGACGGCCGCAGCGTGACCTTTCTCGACACCCCCGGCCATGAGGCTTTCACCGCCATGCGGGCGCGCGGCGCAAAGGTCACCGACATCGTCGTGCTGGTGGTGGCAGCCGATGACGGCGTCATGCCGCAGACCGTTGAAGCGATCAACCATGCGCGCGCGGCGGACGTGCCGATCATCGTCGCCGTGAACAAAATCGATCGGCCCGACGCCGACCTGGAAAAGGTGAAAAGAAGCCTCTCCGAACATGGCTTGGCCCCGGAAGATTGGGGCGGCGACACGGTCTTCGCGCCGGTCTCAGCCAAAACCCATGAAGGAATTCCTCATCTGCTGGAAATGCTTCTGCTCCAAGCCGATATCCTGGAGCTGAAGGCCAACCCCGACAAATTGGCGCGCGGCACGATCGTCGAAGCCAAGCTTGACCGCGGCCGCGGTCCGGTAGCGACGGTGTTGGTGCAAGAAGGAACGCTGCGGGTCGGCGATGCGTTTGTTTGCGGCGTGTTCCATGGCAAGGTGCGCGCGATGATCGATGATCGCGGGCAGAAAGTCGATGCGGCGCCGCCGTCGTTTCCGGTGGAAATCCTCGGCTTGCAAGGCGTGCCCCTGGCGGGCGACTCCTTCGTCTCGGTGGCCGACGAGGCCAAAGCGCGCCAAGTGGCCGAGTTCCGCCAGAGCAAGCAGCGCGAAGCGGAACTGGTGAAATCGAGCAAGGTTTCCCTCGAAGAACTCTATGATCAAATCAAGGCGGGGGACGTCAAAGAGCTGCGCGTTGTGCTCAAGGCGGATGTGCAAGGTTCAGTGGAAGCCTTGACCGAGGCTTTGACCCGCATGTCCACCGAAGACGTTAAGCTCAGGGTCATCCACGGTTCGGTCGGCGGCATTACCGAAAGCGATATCTTACTGGCGGCGGCCTCCAACGCCATTGTGATCGGCTTCAATGTGCGGCCGGAATCGAAGGGCGCGGCCCTGGCCGCCAAGGAAGGCGTCGACGTGCGCCTTTACACGATCATTTACGAAGCGGTGGCGGATGTGCGCGCGGCGATGGAGGGTTTGCTCGAACCGACGTTTCGCGAACAGGTGCACGGCCGAGTCGAAATCCGGCAGATCTTCAATATCGCCGGGGTGGGCGCCATCGCCGGCTGCTACGTAAACGAGGGCAAGGTGGCGCGCGGCCATCTGGTTCGCCTGCTCCGCGATCATGTCGTGGTGCACGAAGGCAGACTCGCCAGCTTGAAACGCTTTAAGGACGACGCCCGAGAAGTGGCCGCGGGCTACGAATGCGGTCTTTCGCTGGAGGGATTCCAGGACCTCAAACAGGGCGACATCATCGAAAGCTACGAGAAAATTCCGGTCATTCGCAGGATCAACCCGAATCCGCCCCGGTCCGAAGCGCGCGTTTAGGAGTTTTTGTTCGACAATAATGAGCGCAACAAATTCCCCCTCTTTCCCCCTTTGCCAAAAGGGGGATGAAAGGGGGATTTTTTTGGCCGGACGCGTCACTCACAAGCACTGCGAATGTCATGGTGGTCGGTGTACTGAAGCTCAATCTCGTCATTCCCGAGAACCATTCGCTCAAGGGCAAGCGCGGGGTCATCAAACGAATCCAGGCGCGGGTGTCTCACCGCTTCAATGTCTCGGTTGCCGAGTGCGGCGATCAAAATCTCTGGCAGAGCACGCTGCTCGGCTTCGCCGCCGCCGGGACGAGCCGGCCGATCATCGAAGCGACGCTCGCGAAAGTGGTCGATTACGTGGACGAGCTTGGTCTCGCCGAGGTCGGCGAAGCGGGAGTGGAGTTTTTTTACTGCTGAAGCAGTGAAGCAGCTCTGGGCCACCGGTAGATTTAACCGCAAAGAACGCAACAGACGCAAAGCGCGTCGCGTCGGAAGCCTATGGAATACCAACGTTCGGATCGAGTCGGCGATCTGATTCTGGAACTGATTGCGGAATTATTGCGCAGGGATATCCGCGATCCGCGCGTCAAAGCGGTTACGCTGACCGGGGCTAGAGTGAGCAAAGATTTGCGCCACGCGCGGATTTATTTCAGTCTCTTGGGCGGCGGCGATGAGCGCAGTGAAGTAACGGCGGGACTCACGAGCGCGACGGGATTCATCCGCTCAAGGGTCGCCAAGCAGCTCAAACTGCGCTATGCGCCTACCATCGAGTTCACTTACGACGATACGGCAGACGAGGCGCAGCGCATCGATGAGCTGCTCAAGCAGGTGAAAAACTAAAATCTCCCGATAGTTCTCTCGCAAAGCATGTCCTGAGCACGGGTCGAAGGGGCGCCCAGGCGCAAAGCTCCAAAGAACGAGGGTCTGAGCGCGACTTGCTGTGCTTTCTCCCTGCCACTATCCCATGAAGACAACACAAAGCGGCGTTCTGCTCATCGATAAACCGACCGGACCTTCGTCGGCTCAGGTCGTGCAGCGCGTCAAGTCTCTTTTGGGCGCGAAGAAAGTCGGCCACCTGGGGACACTCGACCCTTTTGCTTCGGGATTGCTGCTGGTGGGCGTCAATGAAGGCACGAAAATCGCCGATATTTTTCTTCGCGGCAGCAAGAGCTACCGGGGCGTCATGGCCTTGGGCGTGGAAACCGACTCGCAAGACAGCACCGGAAAAGTGATCCACACGAGGCCGGTGGGCGCGGTGGGCGAGGCTGAACTGGCGCGTCTTGAACGCCAATTCACCGGCGAGCTCAAACAGGTGCCGCCGATGTTTTCCGCGCTCAAGAGAGACGGCGTGCGGCTGTACCAGCTGGCGCGTCAGGGCAAAGAAGTGCCGCGCGAGCCGCGCTCGATTCGCATCGATGCGCTGGCCTTGCGCCCGCTGGGCGCGACCGAGATCGAGTTTGAAGTCACCTGCTCGCGCGGCACGTACGTCCGCACTTTGGCTGCTGATATGGGTCATGAGTTGGGGTGCGGCGCGCATTTGAAAAGCCTCCGGCGCACTGCCTGCGATCACTTGAGCGTGGATCAAGCGGTTACGCCGGAAGAGCTCGCCAAGCGCTGCGCCGGGGGCGCCGCGCCTCTGCTCGCGCTGCGCGCAGCGCTCGGCCATTTGCCGGCAGTTGAGTGGCGCAGCCAATGGATCGTTCGCCTGCGCCTCGGCCAGCAGGAAGTGCTGGCGCAAATCGGCCGGCCCCGCCCCGGCGAAAAATTGATCGGCATTCTCGACGCGCGCGGCGCGCTGGTCGCGCTCGCCGAATGGGCTGACGACGTCGCGCCCGGCCGCTGGCGGCTGGTGCGGATTTTCAAGGAATGACCCCACGGGTGATTACTCTCTGGCCGTCGGCCGCCGCGGGGGCGGGCGGTGGTCGCTGTCGGAATTGCTGAGAATCAATAAGACCAGATCTCTAAACGACTGCCAGCGCCCCTGCGCGCGCATTGAGCGAAACGCCAGTTTTCCTACGAATTGACCGATTGCTGTGCGCAGCATGTTCATGGCCCATCTAATAGACATCTATTCGGAAATGTAGGGTCCAGTTCCAGTCCGTTATTAGCGGCGTTTCGCGTTTCGCTCCTTGTCCGGCAAGTTTCGCAAATAAGCGACAACCGCTTTAATCTTCTCTTCGGTGAGAACGCCGCTCCAAGCTGGCATCGCGTTGGATTTTCCGACTTCTGAACCGCCCTTTGCGATCACGTTGAACAGGTATTGATCGGTATATCGATTCATAACTTTGCCATCGGTATGATCGGCCGGTTTGGCAGCCAAAGATTTCCCAGCCGGGCCGTCACCTTTGCCAGAGGTGCCGTGGCAGCCCGAACAGTAGGTGAGATAAATCATTCTCCCGCTTTCTTCGTCTTGGGCTATGGCCAGCATCGCGGACACAAACAGTGCCCAAATGAGCAGCAAAACCGCAATCGCCTTCCACCAAAGCGGGGTCATCGCCGGTGGACCTTATCGACGGCGAAGGTACGGCCGGGGCCATGACACGTGACGCATGCTTCCTGACCGTTGAAGCTCGTCATCGTGTCCATGTGCACCTGGGCAATCTCTTGAGTGTGGCAGCCGATGCAAGCGCTGGTGATCGGCTGAACCGCTTTACGATTTCCATCGAGTTGTGCAAGTAGCGTCGGTAACACCCCTTGCGGCAGGGGCAGTTCATTGGTTCCCGGAACATGGCACTTGGCGCAATGACGCCGGTCGCCGGGAAAACGAATATCGCCGAATTCAATCGGCCCTGGCTTGGCCGGCGTGCCGCCATAAACAATCCAAGAGCCGCCCAGTTTTGCGCCGGTGTGAATGCGGTGAATCAGCCGTTTAAAATGAACGTTTTCCGGCGGCATCGGTCCTTTGGCAGCTTTTCGCTTGTCGCCGTCGTTTTGACTCGCGTTATGGCACATGACGCAGAACTCGGTATTCCGTCTTGCCTCCCCGTGAGTTGCGAGCTTCAGGTGGCATGCGTTGCAATTTTCTAGTTTGACCGCTTGGCGACGCGGCACCGGCTCCTTGTCGGTAATGGAAAAATACTTGACTACATTCTCGCCAACGTCACGTTGTGCCTTGATAACATCGCCATTGGGTTTTTTGATTTCGAGCAGGTGAAAGCCCTGAATGCCTATCGCGCCCGAGCCTGACGCATCGATCGGAATGGTATAGCGAAATTTGTAGTGATAGACGCCATTGCCGGCAGGTTGCGCTTTGCGAACGTCCTCTTCGATGGCGATTTTGTAGTCCGACGTCGGCCAGGCGACGACTAGGCGCAGGTTGTCCATTTTACCGGCCTCAAGTCCATCGCCCGCTTTGTTCTTGAGGCTGAAAGTCACGACCGGATTCTCTCCCGGTTTGCCGCCGTCGATTTTCAGGATCTCGAAGACGACGCCCGGCAATTGGCTGGAGTATCCGGGATACAGATGGGCGCCGGCGACCGATGGGCCAAACTCCGGTCCGTCAGGTTGATGGCAAGCGCTGCACGTACCGTCCTGAAACCCGCCGAGCTTATGACCTTTGCCGGTTGTGAGGTCGACATTGTCGTGACAGGAGGTGCAGGCCGCAGCGCTCGGGAACCTCTTCCAATGATCATTCTGCGGATTGCCATGGCATGCTTGGCAGTTGCGCAGCTCTTTGTATGAGCCGTCGCTCAAAAGCGCTTGAGGATAGCGGATGGTGGAGTAGTCCTTCACCGTTTGATTGGCGCCGATGACGAAAAAGGGTTTGCCTCCTTTGACGCTCGGCAAGAGCTTGCCTCGGTGAATTTTGTGCACCAGGACTTTAAAGTCGAGGCTTTCGCCGGTTTCAGGGTCAACGAGCTGTGAGGTATGGCAGAGCACGCAATAGCCAGCCTCGTGGCGGCGCCCGCCATGAGCCTTGAGCGGATCGTGGCAGTTATTGCATGCCGCCGTCTCTACAACGCTCCGCTGCATTTTGACCCTGGCGCCGCTCGGGACGAATTCAAATAGCGGGTTTGCGACCTGCTTGCCATCAATCGTGGTCAGCTCGCCGCCGACGACATGGGTCGCCTTGCGGTCGTAGTTCGCCGGCAGCGCGCTCTTGAACGTGTAGGTAAAGATGCCGGGGCGAATTTGCTTGAGTAGGCCTCCCTGATCGAAGTCGGGCTGGAGCGTTTCCGTGACCGCCGGTTTTCTGTTTTCACCGTTGAAAAAATAATCTCTACCGGAAACCCTGTTAAGAATGTAATTGCGATACTCACTTTCGCCACTCTTATGATTGCGCAGAGCGGCAATGGTGAATTTGACGCTGTCAACGCTGATATCTTCAAGCCGCGGCGGCCGTCCTTTGCCGTCAGTGACTCTGAAAGTTGCCACTGGGCGGCGATCTTGTTCGATCTTCACCGAGAGAATTTCAACTTGCAGGCCGCCGTTTTGCAGCGGCTGCGCATGAGCCATTTGAGCTGTGAACAGGCTCACGGCCCAAGCGAATTTAGCGAGTAATCGCATCAAGTTGCCTCCGCATGTTGTTTCAGTGGGCTGTGCGATCATCCCGCGCAAGCACGAACCCGGGAACTTGGCGGGACGATGGCTTGTACGTGTAGCTGCGGTTTGATCATTTCGCGTAGATTAGACGAGCGCCAGAGCAGGTAGCGAGAACAACTTCGAGCGCCGATCCTCACGATGGCAAAACCCGACAGCATACGCCGTGCCATAGAAGAGTTGCATAGGATCCCGCTAAAGTTCTGGTTTGATGGGAAAAAGTTGAGCTGGGATTTCAGCCACGCGGCAGCAACTCTGCTGGGTGTATCCCTTTGGCCACAGTAGTGTGGACAAACAGACTCGCCGGTGCTTCGACCGAGCGCCTTGAGCTCGGCCATTGATCCGTAGCTGAGTAATAGGCGCTTGTGCCGCTAATCCGTTTTGAACAAATAATCCGAAAAGAACCGCGCCGATGCCGAGTATTTTCCACATGGCAAGTTTCTCCTTTGCGACACGGCGCACGCATATCACGCGGCCTATAACCGATCGCATACGGATTGAAAAAATTTTCGAGCTCCGCAGTCGCTGGTGAGAGTGATTTACATGGTCCCTCGGGGACCGGAGTCACGGACAGGGGAAAGTACGACGGGTGGGGCCGTGACCAGGCGCCGCAGCAGGTTTACAACCCTTAAACCAAACGATAGGCTATTGTGAAAATTTGCTAATAGGACCCACGCAAGCGGTAAAAAAATGGGCACTTTTTATACCCGATGCAGGATTGAAAATCCTTCGGAGCGCCAACAATCGGCGGTCATAGCCAAACTTTTGGTCGACACCGGTAGCGAATTTACCTGGGTGCCCGACAAGGTTTTAGAGAAGATCGGCATCCGGCGGGAAAAAAAGGACGTCGCATTCATCCTGGCGAACGGACAGCGTGTTACCCGCAGTGTTGGGTTCGCGATCATACGTTTAGACAAGTACTTCACCATCGACGAGGTGGTATTTGCGGAGCCCGGGGATCTGATTCTCTTGGGGGCCCGTACACTCGAAGGTCTAAATTTGACAGTCGAACCTGTCACACGAAGGCTCGTCGCCGCCGGCCCGCTTCCTGCGGCATCGCCGAGACGGGCTAAGAGATCCTAGTGCGGTTCGAAGCATGTGGCTAGATTAGAACGAATGCAAGTGGGGCTCATTTTCGCGAACACAGCATATGAAGTGAGGTGCCCCGATAATGCGACGAGTACCTCGAAAGATCGTTAGTATTCATTTTTAACTGATACCGAAGGTTTTGAGCAGTCGTTGGAGATAGGCGCGCTCCAGGCCGAGGCGTTTGGCGGCGGCGGTGCGGTTGCCATTAGCTTCCTGGAGCGCCTTCAGGATAATTTCCCGGCGGTATTCGTCGACGGTCTCCTGGTAATTAAGCGGCCTCTCGGGCTTGCCCTGCGGCTTCACCGCAATGATTTCCATGGGCAAGTCTTCGGCTTCAATCACCGGCGGCTGGCCGAGCACTACCGCGCGTTCGATGACGTTGGCGAGCTCGCGCACGTTGCCGGGCCAATCGTAGGCGAGCAGTTTTTCCATCGCCTGCTCGGAAAGCTCGGTGAAGTTTCTCTTCGCCTGGCTGGAACAGCGCTGGACGAAGTGGCGCGCGAGCTCCGGGATGTCTTCCTTGCGATCGCGCAGCGGCGGCAAAGAGAGCGGCACGACGTTGATGCGATAGTAGAGGTCCTCGCGAAAACGGCCCTCCTGTACCGCGGCCTGGAGATTTCGGTTGGTTGCCGCGATGATGCGCACGTCCACCCGGATCAGCTCCGTGCCGCCGACGCGCTCGAACTCGCGCTCCTGCAAAAAACGCAGGAGCTTGGCTTGCAGGGCGTCCGAAATATCGCCAATCTCATCGAGAAAGACGGTGCCGCCGTCGGCCAGCTCGATCTTGCCTTTCTTGCGTTGCTGCGCGCCGGTAAAGGCGCCCCGTTCGTAACCGAACAGCTCGCTTTCGAGCAGATCCCTCGATAAGCCGACGCAGTTGATGGCGACAAACGGCCGTTCCTTGCGCGCGCTCCAGTTATGAATGGCGCGGGCGAAGAGTTCCTTGCCGACGCCGCTTTCGCCGAGCAGCAGGACCGTGCTGCTGCTGGCGGCCGATTTCTTGGCCGCGCCGATGGCGCCCTTCATCTGATCGCTCGTGCCGGTGACGAGCTGATGCCGGCTGTCAATTTCGTCGCTGAGCAGGGCGATGCCTTGTTTGAGTCTGTGCTGCTCGAGGGCTTTTTGTACGACCATGGCGATGTGCGCGCCCTTGAACGGTTTCGGCACGAAGTCGAAGGCGCCCTGCTTGATCGCTTCCACGGCCAGATCGATGGTGCCGTAGGCGGTTATCATAACCACCGGGAAGTCCTTCTCGCGCCGGCGAATCTCGCGCAAGACTTCCATGCCTTTCATCCCAGGCATCTCGATATCCAGAAACACCATATGCGGTGTTTGCCGCTCGAATACTTGAATCGCCTCCGGTCCATCGGCGGCGAGGAGCACGTTGAATCCCAATGCTTCGAGCCGGTCTTTGAGCGCTTCCTGAATAAAGGGGTCGTCGTCGGCGACGAGGATCGTCTCGTTCTTTTGTGGCATGGATCTCGTTTTCAAACGGCTTTAGGGATGAACCTCAATCACTGTTCCGGCGCCGACCGCTTGGCGAGACGCGGGCACGGTGAAATAGAATGAGCTGCCGCGGCCGACTTCACTTTCGACCCAGATTTGCCCGCCGTGCATATCGATCAGCTTCTTGCAGATCGCCAGTCCCAAACCTACGCCTGCGGCTTTCTTATCGCCGGGCTGGCTGATCTGGTAGAACTCATCGAAGATGAGCCGAGCCTCGTTCCGCGGAATGCCCGGACCGTTGTCGCTCACCCTTACCTGAAGCCACTCGCCTTCGCCCAGCGCTTGCCAAGCTAAATCTATGGCGCCTCCCGGAGGCGTGAACTTGACAGCATTGGTAATCAGATTGGTCAAAACCTGGGTTATCTTATCGCGGTCCGCCCACGCGATCTGCTCGCGGTTTTTCGCAAGCGGGACATTCAACGTTATCGACTTTTCGCGGGCGAGCGGAGTTAAATTCTCGGCGACTTCGCCGATCAATGCCGATAACGAGAACGGGTTTTTGACCAGCTCGATTTTTCCCGACTCGATTACGGAAAGATCGAGCAGGTCATTGATCAGCCGCGTCAAACGCTCCGTGCTCACTTTGATGCCGCTGACGTAGTGGATTTGCTTCGCGTTCAGCACGCCGGTAAAGCCGTCGAGCATGTTGTCGGCGAGGCTGCCGATGGCGGTCAGCGGCGATTTGAGCTCATGAGATACATTGGAGAGAAAACCCGATTTCAAATAATCCAGCCGGGTTAATCGCGCGTTGGCAAGCTCAAGCTGGGAGGTGCGCTGCTGCAGCTTTTGGAACAAGTCTGCGTTCTTGATGGCCACCACCGCTTGGTCGGCGAAAGTGGCGACGAGTTCGACTTGCTGGTCGGTGAACGATTCGACTGTGTCGCGAAAAACCACGATGACGCCGATCGGTTGCTCTTCCGAGATTAGCGGAATGGCGAGCGCCGTGCGCCAGGGACCCGGAGGGACGGGACCTTGCCAATCCGGACCGGGGTTTTGGATATCGCGGATTTGTATGGCGCGTTTTTGGCGGATAGCCTGCGTTGACGCGCTCTGTTCCTCGCTCGGGAGCGGCCAAAGCTGCAGCTCGAGCAGTTTATGATCGCCGCGAGAGTGGGCGACAAAGCGAAGAACCCCCGCGTCGTCGAGCAAGCGAATGACGCCCCCTCGGGCACGAGTCAGTCTTACCGAATGAGAGAGGATGGTATCGAAGACCGTCTGCAAGTCGCTGAGCATGCCGGCCATCACGCGCAGCGTGCCGGCCACTGCGGTCTGCTGCGCCAGGGAATCCACCAGTTCACGGTTGGCATTTTCCAATGCGGCGGTCTTTTCCTTGACCTGTTCGAACAAATGCCAGTTATCGACGGCGGGGCCGATTTGATCGGCCATGGTGGTGATCAAGCGTATCTCTTCCGGCGCCAGCACTCTCGCGTCCTTGCCGAGACAGGTGATCACCCCCAAGGTACGGTCCTTTGACTTGATCGGAAACACGGCGAGAAAATTGTGGCGGTTGATCTTGGAGGCTTTGCTGGAGCTGATTGTTTCGTAATCGGGATCGGTTCGTACATCGCTGAAAACAATCGCGGTGCCGCTCTCCGCAACCCTGCCGACGACCCCTTGGCCCGAAGCAAAAACCTCGGGCACCCGCTCGCCCGTGTTGATGCCGCATTCGGCCATCCTGTGAAGTTGTCTTTGCGCGCGATCAAAAAGGAAGATTCGGGTTGCATCGAAGCCGAGGATCTCGGAAATTTTTTCGCTCACCGCCTGAAGCACCAAATCGATTTCGAGAGATCGCGTGGCGCTGGCGGTCACATCGAGCAAAGCGGTGAGTTCCCTGGTCCGTTGGCGCACCCTGTCTTCCAGTAGTTGATAGGAATTTTTGATCTCGGCGATCATTTTGTTGAATTCGTCGGCGAGCACGTCGATCTCATTGCCGGTCTTGATCTCGATAGACTGGGTCAAATCCCCGGCGCGAATGCGTTCAACACCCCGGCGCAAGGTTTCCAGAGGCCGAACCACGCGGCGGCCGATGTGGATGCTGGCCATAAGGGCGATGCCGAGGCCGACTAGGAGCAAGGCTGAAGTTCGCAAGATCGAGCTGTACAGAGCGCGATGAGCCTCGCTCAGGGGCTGCTCGACGATGACTGCCCAGTCGAGGCTTGGCAGAAAAGCCAGCGAGCTCAAGACCTCTTGGCCGTCAAGATCGTAGCTCCTCAAGGTCTGCGGTTTCGGAGCGACCGGATTGGGCTGGAACGCGGTTCTCACCTGCGCCAGGTGAGCCACGGATCTTCTTTGAAGAACTTGCCCCGGATCCGAATGGGCGACAATGTCGCCGGGCCGCGTCACGATGTAAGCGCGACCGGTTTCACCCACCGTCAGGTCGCGCACGACTTCGCCGATGTGCTTCAAACTAACCGGCGCCTGAAGCGCGCCGATGACTTGTCCGGCGAAGCGCTCGATGGGAACAACGATGTCGATGTAGGGTTCGGTCTCGTGTAAAAAATACACCGGACCAAAAAAGTTGGCGCCCTGCTTGGCCTGCAAGAAGCCCGGCGCGCGTGAAAAATCACTTGCCCCGTCAGGCGCGACGCGGTAGCGGGAAACGAACAGGCGGCGCTGGCCGGCGGCGTCGATGGCCGTGATCTCGTCGATGGCAGGGGCGAGGGCGATCAGTTTTTCCAGCTCGAATTCATAATCTGCGGTTATGCCTCTCTCAGCCAGTGTGCTGCTGACTGCCGCCGCACGGAGTTGGCTCTCGATGGTGAGAACAAACTGGGCGATGCGCGTGGCGGCTTCGCTGGCGACTTGGCGTTGTAGGGCTTCAATCTGCTCGCGGCTTTCTCGATATCGAAAGTAAACGTCGAGCAGTCCGCTGGTGATTAATCCGCCGCCCAACAAGAGTCCGAATACAACGAAGTATTGACGCTCAAGGCGGCTCCGGCCGGGGTGATTGTGGATCGATTTTGGATTTGCGATTGGTTTGGCGGCCATCGGCTTACAGCTTATTAAGGCATCCACAATCAAGTAACCACGTGCGACCGAGGGACGAAGCCTGGAGATTGCGGGCATAGGGCAACAGTCGTTTTCGGGCCCTGCCCCTCGGTCGCGCAGCAGCGACATAGTCTCTGAATAATGGACTCGTCAGTAGTGCCTTAGTGATGCAACTGAAAATGGCATGAGTTTCCGACCGACCGGAGAGCGCGCTCCAAAACAGCGCGGCTGCTTGCGGCGCCAATGCAACAAATGCAACATCCAAAATCATTGAAATACCTTGTCGGCCAGAATGAGCTTTGGCGGAGGAATTTTGAGGCCGAGAGTCCGGGCGGTCGTCAGATTGAGGATCAGCTCGAATTTGCTCGGAACCTCCACCGGCAGATCTTGCGGTCTAGCGCCCTTCAGAATCCGATCGACATACCAGGCGCCGCGATAGCCGATGTAGTAGATATCCGGCGCATAAGTCATCAGCGCGCCCTCGTCTGCGACCTGGGCGGCCGTGCAGCCGAAAACCGGCAATCGCTTCGCCCTGGCGGTCGCGGCGAGCGCCTTCAAACCGCGAAATACGGAACTGCAGACCACCGCGACTCCGTCTGCACTTTGATCGGACGTAGCGGCGAGCGCTTTTGCCGCCTCGCCAACGGATCTGACCGGCTGCCGAGTGATCTCGATGCGCGTGGCTGTGCCCGCTCGCTCGACGGCAGCGAGGATGGCCCGATCGGTCTCGCGCTGGTAGAACAACATAATCCGTCGCATCGACGGCACGATGGATTTGAAGACGACTAACTGTTTGGCGCTATCTTCGATGCCGCGCGAGTAGCTGAGTCCGGTCAGATGGGCACTCGGACGGGCGAGCGAGGCCACCAGCCCGAGCCCGACGGGGTCGCGAGCCGGCATGAAAACGACCGGAACCGTTGCCGTCATCTTCTTGGCGATCAAAGCTTCGATGGCGCTCGGGGCGACGATCGCATCCAGCCGGTGCGCCCGCAGCGCATCCTTGAGCGCGCTTTCCAACCCGGCCTCGGTCGAAGCCTGGAGCCGGTGAAAAACAATCTGTTTGTTTTCGATGTAGCCGGCCTCTTCCAAACCGGCATGAAATCCTCTGATCTGCGGCAGCAAAATCGCCGGACCGGCGATGGCAATGACCGCGACTTGATGAACGGCTGTTTGTTTGCCGAAAGCAAAACCGGCGATGAGTTGCAGCGCAAACACGACCGCTAAAGATGAAAACGATTTTCGGCCGGCGTAGAAAATTGCCGCTCTCATCGGATCGTGCCTCCGCGTAAGACCTGCTGCAGCGTCGCCAGGGTAAAGAAAGTTGTCTTGTACCCCTGATTGAAAGCCCTGATCGTGGTGAAGACGGTGGAGCGACCATTTTTGACGTTGACGATTACCGGAGCCGCTGACGACACGACCTCCTGGCCGTCGGCGAGTTTTACCGGAGTGAAAAGATTGAACTGCTCCTTCCAGAGCGATGCTTGCGCGTCGAAAACCATGACCCAGATGGCGTTATGCGTGAGCTGGTCGATGTAGAGAATCTTTTTCGGGTAACAGTAGGCGCGATCCTTGGGAGTGATTTCCAGGATCAGAGTGTCGACGATTTCCCAGCTCTCTCTGAGCGGCAGATAATCACCGCCGGCGCGGGCGAAAGGAATCTCGCGCTGAGAAAAGTTCCCGAGCATGCGAGTTCGGCCGAGCAGCTTGTAATTGAAATCGGTGAGCTTGCCGTTGAAGCTATTGATGTCGTCGAAATTAAATTCAGTGGGCGCTAGCGTGGCGCATCTCTGCGTCGGCGGCGCACGCCGCACCCGGCGAATGCTCGGCACGTAAACGTACAAGTCGTCGTCCCGATCGGCGTCCGTGTAGCGGGTCTCCAGCGTCGTCGTTCCCGAGGTGTCGCGCGGGTACTCGTCGGCGCGAATTACCATCCAATCGATATGCTCATAGCCCGGAATTGCGGCTTTCGGATCCAGGGTGACCCGGCCGCGCGTTCTGATCTCATGGCGGATGACCTCGGAACGACGCTCCGAGCCGTCCTTTTCAATGTTGTACGAGGTTGCCTTGCCGGAGGCCGTGCCGCCGCCTTCCTTGAAATCGTCGCCCACCCAGCGCCGCGCGAAATTCCACGCCAGCTTGAGTCCGGCCTGAGGATCGGCGAGATCCAGTTTGGGGAACGGCATGCCGGCGACGTAGTTGAGCAGCTCGCCTGAGGCGCCAAGCGCCACTCCGGCCGAATATTTCTCCGTGGCGGCGAGATATTCGCTGGGAAATTTTCGCGCTCGGGATTCCTTGATCTTTAAGGAATAACCCGACTTGATCCGGTTGAGAAAATTTTCACCGACCATGCCCCTGGCGCGCTCCCAGTTGTGCGGCCCGACGGTGTCACCGGGCTTCAGATCGCTTTGCTGCGCATGGCAAAACGGCGCCGCCGAAAAAAGCATGGCGAACAATACACGACGGATGCGAACGCGGGTCATTTTTGCGCCTCTAACATTAGAGGGAGGTTCGACGAATTGGGCTTATAGTCCCAACCGGCTTAAAAACCAAGAGCCATGCCAAACAAGGAGTTGCGCGAGCTGGCTCGCAGGCGACGGTTTTTCAAAAGATAATTCGCCGGCGTGCCGCGTGCGAAGCTAGCCGTTGTGGCGATATTTAGACAGTTTGTGAAGAAAAAGATACAACCGTCGGCAGAAATCACTGTCAGCCGGCGACTGCAAAATAGGATGCATGGCTGCGCCGACGCATCCGTGCAGCGAGCCGTCTTCTTTGGTTGACTTCCCGGCGCCGAATCAGTAGGCTCCGAACAGAAGAAAGTTCAACGACTCTAGCCTCTTGGAAGGTTCTTGGCTGCTCGCGGCGATTGCCGCGAGCCCCTGCTCGGCCAACTGCTTGCACGCGCGTTTGAAAAGGAGATAGGCGCCAACCATGAGCAACGTCAGCGGTACGGTACCGGACAACATTCATATTCAACGGTGGGTCAAAGAAGTGGCGGCGATGTGCCGGCCCGAGAACGTTTACTGGTGCGACGGCTCGGAAGAGGAGCGGGAAAAGCTCACTCAAATCGCAGTTGAAATCGGCGATCTTATTCCGCTCAATCAGGAAAAGTTACCCGGCTGTTACCTGCACCGCAGTGCGCTCAACGACGTGGCGCGGACGGAAAATCTCACCTACGTCTGTACCGAACAGCAAGAGGAAGCCGGGCCGAACAACAACTGGATGGCGCCGGCGGAATCCTACGACAAGCTCTCGAAGATATTTTCCGGCTCGATGCAAGGGCGAACCCTTTATGTGATTCCGTTTCTGATGGGCGCCAAGGGATCGTCCTTCAGCAAAGTCGGAGTTCAGGTGACCGACAGCGTCTACGTCGTGCTCAACATGAGAATCATGACGCGGATGGGGAAAGTGGCGCTGGAACACCTTGGCGATTCCGATGATTTTACCCGCTGCCTACATTCCAAGGCGGATCTGGACATGGAGCGGCGGTTTATCTGTCATTATCCGCAAGACAACACCATCTGGAGCGTCGGCTCGGGCTACGGCGGCAATGCGTTACTGGCAAAGAAATGTCTGGCTCTGCGCATCGCCAGCAAGCTCGGACAGCAGGAAGGCTGGCTCGCCGAGCATATGCTCATCGTGGGCGTGGAGAGTCCGGACGGCGAGATTACGTACATTTGCGGCGCATTCCCGAGCGCGTGCGGCAAGACCAATCTCGCCATGTTAGTCCCGCCGCCCCATTTCAAGGGCTGGAAAATCCACACTATCGGCGACGATATCTCCTGGCTTCGCGTCGGTCCGGACGGCAGGCTTTGGGCGGTCAATCCCGAAGCCGGCTGCTTCGGTGTCGCCCCGGGCACCGGCTCGAATACTAACCGCAACGCCATGCGGACCGTTACCCGCGACACGATTTTTACCAATGTCGCGTTGCGCCCGGATGGAACCGTATGGTGGGAAGGGCACGACGATCCGGTGCCGGACAACGCTCTCGATTGGCGCGGCAAACCATGGGACCCCGAGGGAGGATCCCCTGCGGCGCATCCCAATGCGCGCTTTACGGTTTCGATCAAACAGTGTCCGAGTTATTCGGACGAGTGGGAAAAACCCGAAGGCGTGCCGATCAGCGCGATCTTGTTTGGTGCGCGCCGGCAAAAAATGATTCCGCTGGTCTATCAGTCTTTTGATTGGCAGCATGGGACCTTTCTCGGCGCCACGCTGGCTTCGGAGACCACCGCTGCGGCCACCGGCGCGGTGGGCGTGGTGCGGCGCGATCCGATGGCGATGCTGCCGTTCTGCGGCTACAACATGGGCGACTACTGGGGCCACTGGTTGTCGATAGCCAAGCGCGCCACCAATCCGCCCAAGATTTTTCGCGTCAATTTTTTCCAGCGCAATGAAAGGGGCCGCTTTCTCTGGCCCGGCTTCGGCGAGAATCTGCGCATACTGCGCTGGGTGATCGAACGCGCGAAGGGCGGCGGCCAAGCCGACGAAACGCCGATCGGGTACGTGCCGAAGCCGGCCAGCTTGGGCGGCGAGGGGTTGGACGTCGCCAAAGCCGACCTCGAACAGCTGGTATCGGTTGACCGCGAGGCGTGGAGAAACAATCTGAAAAGCCAGAGCGATTTTTTCGACACGTTCGGCGATCATCTGCCGGCCGGCATAAGGGAAGAGCATCGGGCGCTAGCTAATCGTCTCAAAGGTTAAAGGTTTTTTTCGTTCGCCGGGGAAAATCTTTAGCACAGAGTTATTCATGTATCGGCCGGTACAACACAGCAGATGAAAATCCGCCTTGCATCCCCGTTTTTGGCAAAGGGGGAAAGAGGGAGATTTGTTGCGCTGAGTTTGTCGTAAAGGAGGAATAAACATGGCACGCGGCCATCATGACATCGGCGGGCTTCCCGGCGCGGGGGCCATCGACACGACGGAGCACCAGTTGGCGGATTGGGAAATCCTCGCCGATGCGGTCAATCAAGCGTTGGGGGCGCGCGGGGTCAAACGCACGGATGAGATGCGCCGGGCGCGCGAAGAAATGGATTCCTCCGCTTATCGCGACATGACGTATTATGAACGCTGGATCGCCAGCATCGAAACGATCCTGATCGAGAAGAAGATCCTCAGCAAAGAGGAAATCGACAGTAAGGTTGCCGAGATCGAAGTGAAATGGGGCGAACCATGAGCGCGCCCGCCGGCAGGTTCAAGGCCGGCGACCGCGTGACGGTGAAATTCGAAGACCGTCCCGGCCACCTGCGCACGCCGTGGTATATCCGCGGCAAGAGCGGTTGGATCGAGAAGGTTTACGGCGATTTTCTCAATCCCGAATTGCTCGCCTTCGGCAAAGACGGTCTGCCGAAAAAGACGCTGTACTCGGTGGCCTTCGAGCATGCCGAGGTGTTCGGCTCTTCTCACGCCACCCAGGATAAAGTTCTCGTCGACATCTACGATCACTGGTTAGAGCCGCGGGCGTGAGAAACCAAGTTATGGGTTACGAGTTACGGGTTTCAACTCGAAACTCGAAACGGCGCGACGACCGCGACGACGTCGAGGTTGCCCGCTAAGGAGGATTCAAAATGGCGGAGAGGGCTAGCGAAGCGCACGCGCACGCGCATGAGCATCCCAGACATGAGTTGAGCCACATGGCCAAACGCATTTACGCGATTCGCGAGTTGTTGGTCGAAAAAGGCGTGCTCACGGAAAAAGACATACAATGCCAGATCGAGTACCAGGAAGCGCGCTCGCCGGCGAACGGGGCCAAATTGGTGGCGCGGGCATGGACCGATCCGGCGTTCAAGGCGCGCTTCATCGCCGAACCCAAGGCAGCTTGCGCGGAAATGGGCATCGATGCCACCGCGATCAACGAGTTTGTGGTGTTGGAAAACACCGAAAAGGTTCGCCACATGGTGGTGTGCACCCTGTGTTCGTGTTATCCGCGGCCGATTCTCGGCCGTCCGCCCGATTGGTACAAGAGCTTCAACTATCGCCAGCGTTCGGTTGCCGATCCGCGCGGCGTGATGCGCGAGTTCGGTCTCGAGCTCCCCGATGACGTCGAGGTTCGGGTGCATGACAGCACGGCGGACATCCGCTATATCGTCTTGCCGCTGCGTCCCGCCGGGACCGAGAATTGGAGCGCTGGCGATCTGGAAAAGCTCGTGACGCGCGACAGCATGATCGGCGTGACGGACGCGTTGCCGGCGATTCCCCCACAGTCCTAACGTTTGCCGGAAAAGTTCTAGAAGGCACCGATTCTTCCCCGATCCGGGCCATCCAACATCACGTCACCACGACGGGTGCGGTAACTTTTCGGTTGATTTTTCCGACCCCTGCACTTACCATTTACGGTAGCCAATTCTTGGCAGCGGAGCGAAAGTCCGAAGTCGGGCGCAATCACCTGGAGAAGAATTCATGCCGCGAATCAATTTTGCCACAGCGCTACGGTGCATCGGCCAAGATTTGGAGCGGCGCGGCATCAAGTGCTTTGAAATTCGCCACGAAGCCAACGAGTACATCGCGTGCTGCGGCTATCAAGAGCCGCCGGCGGAAACTCCGGTGACGATACAGTACCGCGCGGCGGATATCGCCGACCTCGATGACGCCGGAGCGGAGAATCGCGGCAAGCCTGCGACGACGAAAGAGTTTTTGAACCAAGTGCAAATCCTGCGGACCGTCGGCGGCTTTTTAGATAAGCATGAGGCGCGCTTGGTGCGCGTCACCAACAACGAGTCGTCGCCCGGCGAGCCGGCAGTAAAAATCGAATATATAACCCGGGACGGCGAGCGCGTGGTCGCCGATCGCACCGGCACGGCGCTTTACGACATTTGTGTGGCGCTATACAAACAGCGCGGCAAACTGACTGGGACGGAGGGGCGGTTTTCGCGCTGGCGACGTTAGCCTACGACCATCGCGGTCTTGCCTCTCCGACGACCTGACCGGCTGAAGGAAGATCTAGAACGTTGAACCGCGATACTGATTACTACGCACTGCTCGGCATCAGGCGGGCAGCCTCGGCCGAAGAGGTCAAACGAGCCTATCGCCGGATGGTTTTCCGGTACCATCCGGATCGCAATCCCGGTGACGAAACCGCAGCCGGCAAATTCAAGCAAGTGATTGATGCTTACGCGGTCCTGTCCGACAGCGCCAAAAGGCGCGCCTACGACGCGGTCAGCCAATCCGCCGAGCCGGAACGCGAGCGCGACGAGCGGCCACCTGAACAGGAACAGACGAAGGGGTTTGGCAGCGAAGCCGGCAACGGGTTTAATTTTTCCCAGGCTTTCACCGGCCAGGAATTCAAGGGCAAAGTCGAACCGGACCCCAAATGTCCATCTTGCTCCGCGGTCGGCATCGATCACATCGTCTCGCGTAAGGGCGGCATGAGCGGCAGCCGCGGCAAGCAATTCGTGCTCTCGCCGTTTAACGTCATCTTCTGCGCTGCCTGCGGGCACGTTTACGGCGTGACGGTTAATTCGGGCTGATTGGGGTCAGCTCGATTTTGTACGTGATTGAAAACTTGCGCTTGCCTGATAGCTGAAAATGACGCTTGGCGGTGTTCTCTCGCCCTCCTCTGGAGGGAGAGGATAGCGGCGAGAGTGGCCGTGACCACAGCGCTTAAGCCCTCACCCCGGCCCTCTCCCACTTTCGTGGGCGAGGGGGTTCTGATTTCACGGCTTCCTTTCGTCTTTGCGAACCTTCGTGTCCGATGTGTTCTGCGCCATTGAAGACCTTGACTCAGTGCATGATGCCGCCGCCTTCGACCACCAACAATTGGCCGGTGATGAAGTCGCTCTCGGAGCTGGCGAGGAAAACCGCCGTACCGACGATGTCGGCCGGAGTCTCGATGCGCCGGAAAGCGCGCTTGTCGATGCTTCCTTCGCGGCGCTGCAAGACCTCGGCTGAAACATTTTCTTCGCTCATCGTGGAACCCGGCGTCATGCAGTTGACGTTGATGCCAAACTCGCCCAGCTGACGCGCCATCACGCGGGTGAGCGCGACCACGCCGCCTTTGGCGGTCGTGTAATGAGGCATGTTGCCGGAGCCGCTGAAAAACGTTCCCGATGCGATGTTGATGATTTTCCCGGACCTTTGCCGTTTCATGATCGGAATCGCCGCCTTGCTGCAGAGAAAGACGCCTTTCAAATTGACTTCGAGAACTCGATCCCATTCGTCAGGATCGAGATCCTCCAGAGAACCCTTCCAGAGTTTTTGCGTCACATAAATCGCCGCGTTGTTAACTAAGACATCGATGCGGCCAAGTTTGGCGACTGTTTCCCGCATCAGCGCTTGCAGGTCAGGCAGGCTGCGCACGTCGGTGGTTCTGGCCCAGGCCGAGCCGCCGGCATCGAGGATAGCTTTGGCTGCCGCTTCGCCCGCCGGTCCGTCAACGTCCGCAATCACGACATGGGCGCCTTCCTCGGCGAAGCGGCGCGCATAGGCCTTGCCGATTCCGTGCGCTGCCCCGGTGATGATCGCCACCTTGTCTTTAAGTCGCATAGCACCTCCGCAAACGGGTAGATGAACTGAGGACCACCCAAAGCGCGCAGAGCCCCGAGCTTACACAGGGACGAAAGAGGAGAGGCTTCTCTGTTCGCAAGCAAGCTAAGCCCATCATCGCGCAACGTTGAAAGCCTGAATAAACGGTTAGCTGAAATTCGGCGTCTTGCCTTCGAGCAAATTGCCCAGCCGAGTTGAGGGAAAACGCAGCGCGATATAAAAGGCGCCGAACAAGCCGTACACCGCGCTGGCTTCGTCGAAACGCATCTCGTAGACCAACTTTTTAAAGACCAACGGATCGTCGGCGAACAGATCCACGCCCCATTCCCAATCGTCGAAGCCGATGGAGCCGGATATGATCTGCGTTACCCGGCCTGCGTAGTGGCGGCCGATCAAGCCGTGCTCGCGCATCATGCGTTGACGCTCGGCGATCGATTGGCTGTACCAATTTTTTTCTTCGCCGCGGTATTTATTCATCGGGTAAAAACACAGATAGCGGCGCTGCGGGATCTCCGGCCAAAGCCGCGGCGCCGCGATTTGACGCTGTTCGGCGAGGGCCAATTCGACGGCGGCATTCCAATCGCCGGTGCCAGGTCGCAATCCTCTGGCGGCGAGTTCACCGTAAATCTTGACCGATGCCTCGTAGAGCCCCAATTCGACCACCGAGACGTACGAGCCGGTCGGTTCGAGGTAATCATAAAGCTCCGCGCGGGAGATGCTGAGCTCGGCTTGATTGAGCTGATCGAGCGTGCGGCGAAAGTGCAGCAGCAACAAATCGCCCTTGTGTCCCAAGAGCGAGAACAAGGCGCTGGACTCCTGATTGTTGCGCTCCATCGGAGCGAATACCGTTTCGGCACCGGCGAGAATGGACCTTTGTGACGCGGCGTCCAAGGCTTTCCACGCCGGCCAGCGAATACGAAACATTTGATGCAAGATATAAGAACCGTCGAGCGTGAGCGGCACTGCCGGGATTGCGCTGGGGGTCGTCTGTTCCATAAGGATTCGAGACCTCTCGAAAACTGGGCTCGTGCGGGCTATGTCGGCTGAGGCGTGGAGCCCGTCGATGCCGACGATCCGGATTTCACGCCCCGCAACTTGTCACGCAAGGCGATGAAGCCGCGCTTGGCGAGGCGAAACAGTTTGGGCACCAGCCAAACGCACAGAGCGATGAAGAGGGCGACGAAGATCAGCATGAGGATCGGGTGATTGAACATCATCCAGATGCTGCCCAAAACCGCTACGTCTTCGGTGACGCTCGCGGCCCAATTGCTGAACGGCTCGGGGCTGGTGTTGATGGCGAGCCGGGTCGTCGCCTTGACGCCGTGGGCGGCGAGCGCAATGGAACCGCCCGCCAGCAGCGCGGCAAATTCGAGTGCCGGGTTCATATCGCCGAGGGAGCGGGCGGCGAGAATGGCGCCGGCAGGGACCCGAATAAAGGTGTGCAGCACATCCCAGCCACTGTCCACATAAGGTACTTTGTCGGCGAAAAACTCGATGACGTACATGACGCAGGCGACGGTGATCACCGCCGGGTGCCCCAGCACTTCGAGATCGGGAGGCAGATGGATTAACTCCAACTGCCTGGCAATTCCGAGGGCGGCCACCGTGGCGTAGAGATTGATGCCGGAGGTCCAGGCGGTGCCCATCGCCAAACTCAAGGCTTCGATCGTGCCCATAGGAGGACTCCTGTTTCCGGCACCAGGGCCAGAGAGGCAGCCGTTGTGACTGCCTTCCGTTCCCCGGCGACCGCAAGGGCCGCTTGCAAAAGATGCGCGATCGCCGGCTACAGGTTGAATTTCCCGGCGATCTTGTCCTTAAATTCTTTCTCGAAGGCGTTTACCGCCGGGAACTGATCCATCCACTTGTAGGGCCGGCAAGCATCGATCAAAACGCGGTCCGAAGTGTAGCCGCGCGGCGACCGTTCTTCCGGCGGCATCGCCGGCTCGCACACGGAAGCCCAGACATCTTTGACCACGTCGATGCCGCCGCGCACGTAGCAGCGCGTGGCGATCGCCCAGATGACTTCGGCGGGGTTGGTAATGTCGATGTCATCATCGACGACCACGACGAACTTGCCGCCATAGGCGCCGGCCCGCGCGCCGGCCGCAACCAGAAGAGCCTGCTTCGAGTGGCCGGCGTATCTCTGCTTGATCGAAACGACGGTGAACGGGCCGGGTTGTCCGCCGTAAACAAACCCCCACACGCCCTTGACCTCGGGAACGCCGGCCTTTTCCAACTGCTCCCATAGCGTCGCCGCTCCCAGCGGCATCGGCAGATAGCTCGCGGGCGGCTTGAGCGGCGGCGCGCCGAGAAGGATCGGATCGTTACGATAGTAAACGCGCTTGACCGTCATGACGGGAGTCTCGCCGACGTTTTCCTCGGTGAAATAGCCGGGCCACTCGCCAAACGGGCCTTCTTTCGGCATGTCCTCGTCCCGCATCGGCGGCAGCTCGCCTTCCAAGACGATTTCCGCGTTGGCGGGTATCGGCAAGCCGGTGACCGCGCCGCGCGCGACCGCCACCGGCGCGCCTTGAAGGTAGCCGGCGAACTCATACTCGTTGACGTCCGGCGGCAGCGGCATCTGGGCCGCAAGAAAAACCGCCGGGCCTTGGCCAAGCGTGATCGCAATCGGCAGGGGCTTTCCGGCATCGCGCGCTCGCTCGAAGGCGAGCCGGCCATGTTTGCCCATGTTCATTTTCACCGAGACGTGGTTCTTGTCCTGCACCATGACTCGGTAGGTGCCGATGTTGATCTTGCCGGTTTCCAGATCTCTGGTAATGACGCCGCAGCCGGTGCCGATAAAAGGACCGCCGTCGCGCTCGTGCCACTTAGGCGTGGGAAACTTGTACAGATCGACCTCGTCATCGCTCATTTGGTTTTCCATGACGGGCCCGCCCTCGACCTGTTGCACGGGCATCGGCTTGTAAGCGGCGAGCTTCTTGCGCCAGGCGTAGAGATAGTCGACGCCATTTTCGGCGTCGATGCCCATCGCCGGGCCGGTTCGTTTGCAGGTGCGGAAAACGTTCGAAATGACCCGGAACCCGGAGGGGTAGTTTTTGAAGTGACTGAAGAGCAGCGCCGGACCTTCTTTTTCCGCCGCGCGCTCGGTGAGGGCGCCCACTTCCAAGTTCAAATCAGCACCCTTCAGCTCACGCAGCTCGCCCATTTCCTGGAGCAGCGCGATGTAGCCTCTCATGTCGGTAACGTCAGCCATCATGTCCTCCTCAGCAGCTGTCATAGTATGGCGCGCGAAAAGGGGAGTCAAACGAGCGGCCGCGCCAACTGAACAGGTCGACTCGCACGCATCCACTCGCCTGGTCAAAGATGGTTTGCCGGAAACCGATCACGAGCGCGTCCGAACTCGCGCCGCTTTCTTGACTTTGATCGCGCATCCTTTAACTTTGAAGACAATGCTGCGACGACGATCCCCTTGGCTTGCCGGATTTCTCTTTCTCACCCTTAATCTAGATTGCTCTTACGCCCAACCGGTGCAAGAGTTCGTGCTCGCAAACGGTCTCAAAGTTCTGCTGCTGGAGGATCACAAGAGCCCGGCGGTAACATTTCAGGTCTGGTATCGGGTCGGTTCGCGCAATGAAAAAGACGGCAAGAGCGGGCTGGCGCATTTTCTCGAACACTTTTTGTTCAAAGGCACGCCCACCACCGGGCCGGAGGAATATTCGCGCATCATCGCCAAAAACGGCGGCCGTTCGAACGCCTTCACCTCCACCGATATGACGGTTTATTTTGCCACCATGAGCCGGGACAAAATCCATCTTCAGCTCGAATTGGAAGCGGACCGGATGGTCAATGCGCTGTTGCCCGAAACGTATTTCGAGCCGGAAAAAAAAGTGATTCAGGAAGAACGGCGCCTGCGCACCGATGACAATCCCGCGGCGGCGCTGTCCGAGGTAGCCAACGCCGTCGCGTATACGGTTCATCCTTATCGCCGACCGGTAGTCGGTTGGATGCAGGACATTCAAAATCTAACGCGCCAGGATTTGGTCGATTTTTACAAGCTCTATTACGCGCCTAATAACGCGTTCATCGTCGTGACCGGCGATTTCTCCACGGCCGAACTGCTGCCGAAAATCAAGGCCGCCTATGAAAAGATTCCGCGCGCCTCGGAGCCGCCGAAGCTGAATGTCACCGAGCCGGAACAGAGAGGCGAGCGGCGCGTTGTCTTCAAAAAAGAAGCTGAGTTGCCGTTCATCGCGATGTTCTACCACGCGCCCACCTTGACCAGTCCGGACAGCTTCGCGCTCGATTTGCTTTCGGTGGTGCTTGCCGGCGGGCGCAGCTCGAGACTGCACCATGAACTTGTCTACAAGAAGCGCTTAGCGAGCGGCGTTGACGCAGACTACAGCGCTTTATCCATCGACCCCGCGGGTTTGTCGGTCTCCGCCCAGGTGATGCCGGGCAAAGATCCGGCCGAGCTGGAGCGCGAAATCGAGCGCGAGCTTGAAAGGCTGAAAAGCGATCTGGTCAGCGACAAAGAACTGCAAAAGGCCAAGAATCAGGTCGAAGCTGCCTTTATCTTTGCGCAGGATTCGATTTTTGGCCAAGCGATGAAGATCGGCCAATATGAAATCGTCGGCGGTTGGCGCCAGATGAATGACTATTTGGACGGCATTCGGAAAGTCAGCCGGGAAGACCTTCGCCGAGTGGCGCAAAAATATCTCGATCGCGACCGGCGCACGGTAGGCATCCTGGTCCCGACCAAGGCGAAATCCTGATGAAATTCTGCGCGCTCAAGCTGGGCGTGATGTTGACGTTGAGCTTGGCGGCTGGGCCGGCGTGGGCGGCCCTGACGGCGCAACGCACGGTGCTCCCCAACGGCTTGGTGCTGCTCACCTCCGAACAACGCGCTCTCCCGATGGTCGCGCTGGAACTCGTCATCGACGCCGGGTCGCGCCACGAGAGCGCGCAGCAAGCCGGGCTGGCCAACCTGACGGCGAGGCTTCTCACTTACGGCACCAAGCATCGCAACGCCCTCCAGATCAGCGAGAGTCTCGATTTCCTCGGCGCCAGTTTAGCTACAGGGGCAAGCGAAAACCTCGCGAGCATCAGCCTCACGGTCCTCAAGAAGGACTTGGCCGCGGGATTGGCGCTGCTGGGCGAAATCCTTACCGGAGCAACTTTTCCGCAGGATGAGGTTGACCGGCAGAAGCAAGCCGTCATCGCCGCCCTCAAAGCGCAGGAAGAAGATCCAGGCGCGGTGGCCGGACGGGCCTTTGCCGCGGCATTATTTCCGAAGAGTCCCTACGGCCGCCCGGTGGAAGGAACCGAAGCGTCGGTCAAAAACCTGCAGGCGCAAAGGCTGAGGGAATTTTTCAGCCGCTATTATCGGCCGAACCGCTCGATCATGGCGGTGGTCGGCGATGTCAATGAACGCGAGATCAGCCAGGCGCTCAATCAGGCTCTGCGCGGCTGGAGCAAAGGTTTGCCAAGCACGCCGCCGACCGTGCCCGCCGCGATCGGCGCGCCGCAGACGATCCGGATCGTGAAGGATCTTACCCAGGCCAACATCATCCTTGGCCACGCCGGCGTGCCACGCGGCCACCCCGATTACTATGCGATACAGGTGCTGAATTATATTCTCGCCGGCGGCGGCTTCTCATCCCGGGCGATGGAGTCGATCCGCAATGAGCGCGGGCTCGTCTACTCGGTCTACAGCTACTTTAGCGCGGACCAGAGCCACGGCTCGTTCCAATTCGTGATGCAGACGAAAAATGAATCCGCGGGGGAAGCGATTCGCCTCGCCGTCGACGAGATGCGTAAGTTACGCGCCGAACCCGTGGGCGAGCAAGAGTTGGAGGACGCCAAGAATTACCTGATCGGCAGTTACCCGCTCCGTTTTGACACGAACCGCCGTGTCGCCGGTTTTTTGACTCAGGTGGAGGTGTTCGGTCTTGGACTCGATTTCGCCGATCGCTACGGCGAGCTGATCGGCAGAGTGAGTCGAGCCGACGTCCAGCGCGTCGCCAAAGAGTTCCTCCATCCGGATCAACTGATTAGCGTGATCGTCGGTGATCAGAGCAAACTCTCTCTCAAGTAGCCCGTCAACGGTGCGCCTGCTTGATCCTTTCCGGGACATTGTGGCATGGTCACTGTGTCGCGATCTCTCTCGGCATTTCAGCCGCCAGCAAAGCGAGCGATCATGAAAAAAGTTTTGATTATCGAGGATCACGCCGACATGCGTGAACTGCTGAGCTGGCAAGTGGAGCTGATGGGTTTTGTTCCGCTGACGGCCAAACAAGCGCGCGAAGGGATCGAAAAGGCCGTTGCGGAGCGGCCCGATTTGATTATTTTGGATATTCTGATGCCGGGCATGGACGGCTGGCAGGCGGCGCGCGAGCTTCGTGAAACAGCCGGAATGAAAGACGTGCCGATTCTCGCGGCGACGGCGCTGTTTCGCGAGGCCGATCTCAAAGCCTGTACCGACGCGGGCTGCAACGGTTACATCGTCAAACCGTTCACCTTTCAGGAGCTCCACGCTAAGGTTCAAGAACTGGTGCCGTCGCTCAGTCCGACCTATCCGCGGTAGATGGCCGCGCTACCTTTTTGCTCGGCGATCGAGTATCCATCGATGGTGACGTCATCGTCCTTGGCGCGCGCGCGCGCCATTTTCATCGTGCAGCGCCTGCGGGCAGAGGGTTTTGAGGCCTATCTGGCGGGCGGCTGCGTGCGCGACATGCTGCTCGGCAAAGAGCCGGAAGATTACGACATCACCACCAGCGGGCGTCCGGAGCAAGTACGGAAAATTTTCGCCGAAACCATTCCGGTGGGCGCGCAGTTCGGCGTCATGCTGGTGCTCATCGAGGGCCAGCCCTTTGAGGTCGCGAGCTTTCGCCATGACGGCCCCTATCTCGACGGCCGCCACCCGAGCGAGGTGCGCTACGGCAGCCTCGAGGAAGATATTTTTCGCCGCGACTTTACCATCAACGGCATGGTTTACGATCCGATAGGGGACCGAATCATCGATCTGGTGGAGGGCAAGCGCGATCTGGAACGGCGCTGCGTGCGCGCCATCGGCGATCCGCGGGATCGCTTTGCCGAGGACCGGCTGCGGATGATTCGCGCGGTGCGTTTTGCCGCAAGCCTCGATTTCGAGATCGATGGCGCGACCTTCGCCGCGATCGAGGCATCGGCGGCGACGGTGGCGGAGATTTCCTGGGAGCGTATCGGCGACGAAGTAACGCGCATTCTCACCGAAGGCGGCGCGCGGCGCGGCTTCGAGCTGCTCGATCGCTGCGGCCTCCTCGCCTTGCTGTTGCCCGAGGTGGCGGCGATGAAAGGCACCGCGCAAAGTCCCGATTACCACCCCGAAGGAGACGTTTTCACGCATACCCTGTTGTTGCTCGGTCATCTGCGATCGCCCTCCGAAACATTGGCGTACGGTTGTCTGCTGCACGACGTGGCCAAGCCGATTTGCCTTCGCCACGAAGCAGAGCGCATCACGTTTTACGGCCATACCGAGCGCGGCGCCGAAATGGCGCAGGATATTCTCAAACGGCTCAAGCGCAGCCGCGCGGTGTGGGAGCGGGTCGCCTATCTGGTGCGCCATCATCTGCGCCACGTGCAGGCGCCGCAAATGCGCTTGAGCACGCTCAAGCGCTTTTTGCGCGAAGACGGCATCCATGAGTTGTTGGAGCTGGCGCGCATCGACGCGCTCTCGTCCAACGGCGATTTACGATATTACGAATTCTGCAAAGCGCGGCTGGCGGAAATGAAGGAGGAGGAAATTCGCCCGGCGCCGCTGCTGCGGGGCGCGGATCTGATTGCGCTTGGATTGAAGCCCGGCCCGCTGTTCGCGCAGATCCTCAGGCAAGTCGAGGACGCGCAGCTCAGCGGTGACTTGACCAGCCCCGAGCAAGCCCGCGATTGGGTGAAAAGAATCTATCTTGACGAGGTTCATGAATGATCCAGCAACAACCCTACCGGAGCATCGGGCATGCCGAGCGGCGCAATGACGGCGCGGAAAAGGTGACCGGCAAAGCGCTCTACACCGTCGATGTCAGTCTGCCGGGCATGGCCTATGGCAAGATTCTGCGCAGCCCCTACGCTCACGCCCGGCTGAAAAGGGTCGATGGCGGCAAGGCGCAAGAACTCGCCGGCGTTTATGCGGTGGTCACGCGCGAAGATCAGCGCCATCTCGCCATGTTCGGCGCCGCCTACAAGGATCAGACGGTGGTGGCGGTGGACAAAGTGCGCTATGCCGGCGATCCCGTGGCGGCGGTCGCCGCCGTCGATGAGGCGACTGCCAGCGCAGCGCTGGAATTAATCGAAGTCGAATACGAAGAATTGCCGGCGGTCACCAACCTGGATGAGGCGCTGGCCGAGGGCGCGCCGCTGGTGCACGAGGCCGCAGCCATCGGCGGCGAGCTGATGGGACAAATCTACGAAGCGCCCAAGGAGTTTGCCGGCAGCAACTACTGCTACCGGTTCAGCTACGCCAACGGCGACGTCGAGGAAGGCTTCAAGAAGGCCGACCACATTTTCGAACACACTTTCAGCTTTCCGAGGGTGCAACATTTTTCCATGGAGCCGCACGCGACTGTCGCGCATTTCGATGGCGAGCGCCTGACGCTCTGGGCGAGCACTCAGGAACCGTTCACTTTGCGCGAGCATTTGGGCGACATTTTTAACCTGCCGCTCAGCAAGATTCGCATCATCGTGCCTTACGTCGGCGGCGGCTACGGCGGCAAACTGGCGGTCAAGACGGAGCCCCTGGCGGCGCTGTTAGCGCGCAAAGCGAAGCGTCCGGTGCGCTTGGCGCACACAATCGAGGAGAGCTTCAGGACCGTCACGCGCCACCCTGCGCGGGTAAGAATCAAGACCGGCGTGAGCAAGGAGGGCAAATTGATCGCGCGCCAGTGCTTGATTCACATGGAGACCGGCGCTTATGCCGATGCCGGCCCACGGGTGACGCAAAAAGCCGGTTACCGCTGTTTTGGACCGTACCGCATTCCGCACATGAAAACCGACGCCTACACGGTTTATACCAACACCGTGCCCGCGGGCGCTTATCGCGGCTTCGGCACCCTGCAAGTCACCTGGGCCTACGAGTCGCAGATGGATATCATCGCCGAAAAATTGGCCCTCGATCCCCTCGACTTTCGCCTCAAAAATCTTCTCGACAAGGGCGATCTCTACACACCGGGGGATACCCCGGTGGATTGCGATCTCAAGGCCGGGCTCATGCAGGCGGCCGAGGAGATCGGCTGGAAGCAAAAGGCCGCCAAGCCCAATCGCGGCCGCGGTCTGGCGGTATGCATGAAGGACGGCGGCGGAACCTACAAAGTCTCGTCGGCGGCGGTGAAACTGAACGCCGACGGGAGCGTGGTGTTGCTGACCGGCACGGTGGAGGTCGGCCAAGGCGCGCGCACCGCCTTGACTCAGGTTGTCGCCGAAGAACTGACCATTCCCTTCGATGCCGTGACGGTGGCGCAATTGGACACCGAAGTCACGCCCTACGACGTCAACACCAACGCGAGCAGCTCCATGGTGGTCATGGGCTTGTCGGTGCAGCGGGCGGCGCAGGATTTAAAGCACCAGTTGCTGCGGCACGCGGCGAAGATTTTCAAAGCCAAAGCGGAGCAGTTCAGCCTGAGCGGCGGCAAGGTGGTCGGCCCCAAGGGCCAGAATCTTGGCTTTCAAGAATTGATGCAAAAAGTTTTCTTGTCGCGCGCCGGCGAACTGATCGGCCGCGGCGCGTATCAATCGGTCAAGAGTCCCAAGGCGGCGCTCGGTTCGCCGACCAATTTTTGGGAAATCAGCTGGGGCGCGGCGGAGGTGGAGGTGGACCGGGACACCGGCGAACTCAAGCTCGTCAAATACGTTTCCCTCGCGGACGTCGGCAAAGCGATTCACCCCGTGCTCTGCGAAGGTCAAGACGAAGGCGGCGTCATGAACGCCATCGGGCACACGTTGATGGAAGAAATGGTCTATAAGGACGGCCAATTGTTAAATCCGAATCTCATCGACTACCGGGTGCCGAGCTTTGCGAGCTTGCCGGGAGAGTTCGAAACCATTCTGGTCGAAAGCCACAATGGTCCGGGTCCGTTCGGCGCGAAGGGAACCGGAGAGGGCGGTTTGCTTCCGGTGGCCGCGGCGATCGGCAACGCGCTCTATCGAGCCACAGGGCTGCGGTTGTATGATTTGCCGCTCACGCCGGAAAAGGTCTGGCGCGGTTTGGCTGCGCAAGATCGTCGACTCGAATGAGCAAACTACGATCCGCCTTTGAGCAGCGTGATGAGCAAGCCTTCCGGGAACGGCACGTTCAGCGTTTTCTCGAACAGTCCCCAAAAGAACAGCCAGGCGCAAAACGTCACCGAGGCGGTGATCAGCCAATTCTCTTTGCCGGCGAATTTCAGGTAAAGCAGAATCACGAGCGGCACGGCGATGGAGAAGCCGAGCCACCAGATCGCCACAAAACAGCCGATCGTCCAGAGGCTGATGGCGACGGTTCTCTTTAGCTCCACCGCTGGCTCAACGGTGTGATGCGGCTCGCCGACGCCTTCGGGCGCGGCCGCTTTCTTGGTCCTGCCGCGCAGATCGCGGATCAGCTGGGCCAAGGCCAGAACCAGCGTGGGTATTCCGACTACCCAGGGAAACAGACCGGCGCGGAAGCCAAAATTGCGGCTTTGCCAAAGCGCGGCCGCCAACGCCAGGATCACGACCATGGTAAAAACTGCAGCGGCGCTCAGATGAAAGCCCCTGGGGGACACTGAAGCCGCTTGGCCGTTAGCGTCTTTTGCCCGCGATCGCCGGGCCTTATATATGGGGTAGAAGATGCCGAACAAAGTCAACATGAAAATGGCGATCACCGCCGGGCGATGCGTCCACGCCAATCCGTAGTTGTCCGTGGAAAGAAACAGCCGGTTTTCTGCCAGCGGTCCGAGCACCAGACCCAAAAGCACCGGCGGCCGCGGCCACTCGAATTTTTCCAGAACCCAGCCGAGGGCGCCGAAAAACAGCACCACCAGCATGTCTTCGAAGGCGTTTTTCTCGGCGAAAGCGCCGAGATAGATGAGTACCAGGATGATCGGAATGATGATGCCGCCGCGCACCTGAGTGACCTTTGCCAGCGGCTTCAAGAAGAGAAAACAGATCGCCACGGCGACCATGTTGGAGACGATGATGACCCATACGAAGGAGAAGGTAAGATCCAGCTTTCCTTTGGGCGGTGGCACCAACATGTCAGGACCGGGAACGATGCCTTGAATGATGAAGGCGCCGAGCAAGATCGCCATCACGACGCTGGCTGGAACGCCGAACGCGATGGTCGTGATCATGCTCCCGCCGAGAGTGGAGTTGTTTGCCGCTCCCGGACCCAAAACTCCGCGCACATCGCCTTTGCCGAAGCGTTCCTTGTTGGGAGAACTTTGCACGGCGTGAGCGTAGGCGAGCCATTGAGTTGTTGCCGCGCCCATACCGGGGATAATGGCGATGGCGGTGCCGAGGGCGCTGCAGCGAATGACCAGCCAGAAGTGGCGAAAGGTGTCCTTGATGCCTTCCATGACACCGCCGAGCGAGCCGACTTCTTGACGCGCGATGCTGGTGCCGAGAACGGCAAGTTCGATGGTTTCCGGGATGGCATAAAAGCCGATGGTGATCGGCACCAAGCCTATGCCGTCCCAAAGAAACAGCTGGCCGAAAGTGTAACGCTGGATGCCGGAGATCGGATCGAGTCCAATGGTAGCCAGCATCAATCCGATGCCGCCGGAGATAATCCCTTTCAATGGATCTTCGCCGCTCAACGCTGCGACGAACGAGATGCCCAGGATCGCCAGCATGAAAAACTCCGGCGAGCCGAACGACAAGACCAGCGGGCGGATGACCGGCACAGCGGCGCCAAGCGCGATACCGGCGAAGACCGCGCCCACTAGGGAGCTGGTGAGAACGGCCCCGAGGGCGCGTCCGGCTTCGCCGTTACGCGCCATCGAATGACCGTCGACGATGGTGGATGCGGTAGTCGGCTCGCCCGGAACGCCAAACAGGACCGAGGTAATGTCGCCGGTGGTTGCGGTCACCGCCGTCATACCCAAAAGGAAGGCGAACGCTTCGACGGCGCTCATTTTGAAGACGAACGGCAGCATGAGGGCCATCGCCGTTGGCCCGCCGAGGCCGGGAAGAATGCCGACGATAAAGCCGACGGCGATGCCGACCATCATCAAACTGAATGTCGACCAGTTGAAAACCTGCAGCAGACCGGAAAACAGCGCGTTGAACAAATCCATAGACACTCAGATCGAGACAGGATTCGCAAAAAACCGCTGAATATCAGTGTCGCCGCTAATTGTAAAGCACATCCTTGAACTTGGCGATCAACGCGGGATCGAGTTTGAACAGGCGCGCGACTTCTCTCTCGATTTCTTCCGTCGCGATCGGATCGACGTTGAGGCGGGATTTCTTTGCGTCGGCGAGAAATTCGGCGTCTTTCAGGGTGGCCTCGAAGGCTTTGCGCAGCAGCAGAACGCGATCTTTCGGCGTGCCCGGCGGCAAAGTGTAGGTGCGCACGATATCGCTATCGGCATGAATCCCGACTTCGATCACCCTGCGCCCTTCTTCGCTCTTGGCCAGCTTGATCGCCTGGGGGACGTTGGGCAGATCCGGATGGTTGCGGCGGTTTGCTTGGAGCACCACGACCACGTCGCCGGTGTCGAGGCCCTTGCGCCAGGTCACGCTGATCGAGTCCCAACCCCAGCAGCCGCCGGCAAGCTCGCCGCTGTCGGCGGCCAAGCGCACGTCCGCGGTCCCTTTGTAGCCGGTGACCAACTGAATCGGGAGCCCCAGAGCGGCTTTAAAGATGCGAGTCGCATTGTCGGGGGTCGATGTGCCGGGAGCGAGGCCGCCGAGCTTGAGGGGCGTTTTTGCGGCCATCCATTTCTCCACGCTGGTGACGCCGCTCGCCTTGGTGAGCGCGCACACCACGTGATCGCTAATCGGCGCGCCGATGAACTCGAACTTGCGGGCGTCGAACTCAATGCCGGGCTGACCGAGCACTTGGCCAAGAAAAAGTCCGCCGATGAAATGGCCGATGGTGAGGCCATCAGGCTTGGCGACTTTGAAGACGTGGTTGGCGGCGATCAGACTGCCGGCTCCCGTCATGTTTTCCACGACAATGCCGGGTTGGCCGGGAATGTGTTTGCCGAGGTGGCGCGCGATGGCGCGGGCGTAAGTGTCAAAGCCGCCGCCCGCCGAGAACCCGACCACAATGCGGATCGATTTACCCCTGTAGAAGTCTTCGGCAGCGCCGCCATGCGCCGCGGGCAAAAAGGCATAGAACAACGCGAGCAGGCAATAAAATCTCAGTCTCATGGGAACTCCCTTTGAACTAAAAAGTGCTGATCTCTCGGTGGCCAGAAGCTACCTAATTGACCATGCAAAATCAATGAAATTCGCCGAGCGGTGAGCAGCCCGACACAAAGAGTTCGATCTCGAAGCGGGCGCGCCGGCGCGGACCCGGGGAAAAGAGCGGTCGTCACCGGCTCAATTTGTGCCGAACAGGGCGATTGTTTTTGGACGTTGTGTTCAAGTTCCGGCGCCTTTAGAATAGCCGTGGGTGAGGGAATTTCCGGAGACGAGCGCCATGGCTGATGCGTTTCTGAATTTGATCGATGGCCGCTGGACGGCAGGGCAGTCCAGGCGCCATTTTGAAAATCGCAATCCGGCCAATCGTCATGATTTGATCGGGTTGTTTCCGGCGTCCTCGGATGCCGATGTCGACGCGGCCGTGCGCGCGGCCAAGAAGGCTTTCGCCAGTTGGCGTTTGGTGCCGGCGCCGAAGCGCGGCGAAATTTTATATCGAGCCGGCGAGCTTTTGAAGAAGCACAAAGAGGAACTCGCGCGCATAGAGACGCGCGAAATGGGCAAGGTTTTGAAGGAAACCCGCGGCGATGTCCAAGAGGGGATCGACTGCGCTTATCTCAACGCGGGCGAGGGACGGCGCTTGTTCGGCGAAACCACGCCGGCCGAGTTGCCCGACAAGTTCGCCATGTCGGTGCGCACGCCGATAGGCGTCTGCGCGCTGATCACGCCGTGGAATTTTCCGCTGGCGATCCCGACGTGGAAGCTCTTTCCGGCGCTGATTTGCGGCAACACGGTCGTTCTCAAACCAGCCGAGGATACACCCCACAGCGCAAACCGGTTTGTCGAGATTCTGATCGAGGCGGGCGTGCCGGCGGGGGTGGTCAATTTGGTCCATGGCCGAGGCGAGGAAGTGGGCGCGGCGCTGGTGCGCCATCCAGACGTGCAGCTGGTTTCGTTTACCGGCTCGGCCGCAGTCGGGCGTGAAATCGCCTCGCTGTGCGGGAAAAACTTGAAACGGGTGTCACTGGAATTGGGCGGCAAGAATGCGCAGATCATCATGGAAGACGCCGATCTCGATCTCGCCATCGAGGGAGCGCTGTGGGGCGCCTTCGGCACCACCGGCCAGCGCTGCACAGCGACCAGCCGCTTGATCGTGCAGCGCGACGTGGCGCGCAGTGTCACCGATCAATTGGTCGAGCGGGCCGGCAAACTCAAGATCGGCAACGGTCTCGATGAAAGCGTCGAGATGGGTCCGCTGATCAATGAAGCGGCGCGGCAAAAGGTGCTGCGCTACGTGGAAATCGGCAAAAGCGAAGGGGCGCGCCTGATCGCCGGCGGGGCGATTCACGCTGCCGGCAACTGCGCCGAGGGCTACTTCTTCGAGCCGACCATCTTCGATCGGGTCAGACCCAACATGCGCATCGCTCAAGAGGAAATTTTCGGCCCGGTCTTATCGATCATCGAAGTGGCGGATTTCGCGGAGGCGATCGCGGTGTTGAACGGCACGCGCTACGGTTTGTCGAGTTCGATCTATACGAGGGACGTCGGGCGCGCCTTCCGCGCCATGCGCGATATCGAGGCAGGCATCACCTACATCAACGGTCCAACCATCGGCGCTGAAGTCCATTTGCCTTTCGGCGGCGTCAAGGACACCGGCAACGGGCACCGTGAAGCCGGTACGACGGTTTACGATATCTTCACGGAGTGGAAAGCGATATACGTCGACTATTCGGGCAAGCTGCAGAAGGCGCAGATCGACAATGCTGAGTAGTTGCGGGTTTCGAGTTGCGAGTTAGGGGTCAATTGAATCGGGAACTCGAAACACGAGACGCGAAACCCGCAACTGAGGAATCATGAAAATTCCCCACATCAAGACTCCGCTTCCCGGCCCGAAGGCCCGAGCGCTCGTCGAGCGCGACGAGGCGGTGACGGCGCCCGCCTATGGAAGGGTTTATCCGCTAGTGGTGAAGGAAGGGCGCGGCTGCGCGATCGAAGATGTCGACGGCAATCTGTTCCTCGATTTCATGGCCGGGATCGCCGTCGCTAGCACCGGCCACTGCCACCCGCGCGTGGTGCAGGCGATCGAAGCGCAGAGCCGGCGCCTTTTGCATATTTGCGGCAGCGATTTCTATTACGAGCCGATGGTCGAGCTGGCCGAAAAACTGGCGCGCTTGGCGCCGGGCAAGGGAGGCAAAAAAGTTTTTTTCACCAATTCCGGCACTGAAGCCGTGGAAGCTGCCTTCAAGCTCGCGCGCCATCATAGCAAGCGCCAGCACGTGATTGCATTTCACGGCGCCTTTCACGGCCGCTCCATGGGATCGCTGTCGCTCACCGCCAGCCGCGCATCGCACCGGGCGCACTTCGGCCCGCTGATCCCCTGTGTGCACCATGTGCCGTACGGCTTCTGTCATCGCTGTCCGTATCAGCTGCACTACGGCAGTTGCGGCATCGAGTGCGTCAGTTTTCTCGAGAAAAGCGTCTTTCGACACGAGGTCCGGCCCGAGGAAGTGGCGGCGATTTTCGTCGAACCGGTGCAAGGAGAGGGCGGTTACGTGGTGCCGCCGGCCGAGTATTTGCCGATGCTGCAGGCGCTCTGCCGGAAATACGGGATTCTGCTGGTTGCCGACGAGATCCAGTCCGGTTTCGGCCGCACCGGCAAGATGTTTGCCTGCGAGCACTGGGCCATTGAACCCGATATCCTCTGCACCGCCAAGGGGATTGCCAGCGGCATGCCGCTCGGCGCGATGATTGCGCGCGATGAAATCAGCAGCTGGACACAAGGGACCCACGGCAGCACATATGGCGGCAATCCGGTTGCGTGCGCGGCGGCGCTGGCCACCATCGAACTTTTGGAAGAGGGTTTGGTCGCCCATGCCGCAAGCGTCGGCGCGCTGCTCAAAGATCGTTTGACCCAGCTCAAGGGGCGCTGCGCCGTCATCGGCGATGTGCGCGGCCTAGGTCTGATGATCGGCGTCGATTTCGAGCACAACGGCGGCAGCCGCGCGCCCGACGGCGGACTGCGCGATCGCGTCATGCGCCGGTGCTTCGAAAACGGCCTGCTGCTGCTCGGCTGCGGCGAAAGCACGCTGCGTTTTTGCCCGCCCTTGATTGTAAGCGAAAAGGAAGTTGCGACGGCGGTGGAGATTTTTGCCGCCGCGGTGGCTGCCGAGAGGTAGGAGCTACTGTAACTTGGTCTTCAGCTCCTCGACCAAGCCCGCCAGCTCCGTGTCCTCGGGATTGATACGGAGAGACCCGTTGAACTCTTCGATCGCTCTGCGGATCATCCCTTTGGTCAGATAGACTCGTCCCAAATTGATGTAAGGAAAGTGGCGCGGCTCGTAGCGTTTGGCGCTCTTGGCGCGTTCAAGCCACGGGATCGCGTCGTCGAACTTCTGCTGCTGCATCAGGTAGACGCCGATGTCATTGTAGGGATTGCCGAATTCGGGATCGAGCCGGATGGCGATTTCGCACTGCTCGATGGCATCGTCCAGCCGTCCTTTGAAACTGTACGCCCAGCCGAGATAGGTGTGCGCATCGGCGGTGGGGTAGAGCGCGATCGACTCCTTGTACAAGCGGATCGCCTGGTCGATCTCATGGGCCATCTGGTGCTGCATCGCTCTGCCGATCAGCTCGACCGCTCGTTCTTGATCCTTCAAGGTAGCCATAAAAGCTGCCGTCATTTTCTTATTTTCTGACTCTGCCTTCAAGAGTTTTTGTCACACGCCCCACGCGCCGCTCAGCTGGATATGAGCCCCATTGACATAACGCGCTTCGTCGGAGAGCAGGTAACGAACCGCGGCCACGGCGTCGCTCAAGCTGCCGACGTATCCGGCCGGTATCGCTTTGACCATTCTGTCGAGTTCTTCCTTGGGCGCGCTGCCGGAATCGATGAAGCCGGGGGCGATGCAGTTCATCGTAATGCCGTGAGGGGCGATCAGCTTGGCGAACGAACGCGACAAGGCGAGCAGTCCAACCTTGCTAATATAGTGCGCGGTCAGCTGCGGCTGGGCGATCAATTGCTCGGCGTTGGCCATGGTAAAGCTGACGATGCGGCCCCAACGCTGCGCCTTCATGATGGGAACGACCGCCTGGGTGAGATAGAAAACCGGGTGCAGGTTGTTGTCGAACATGGAATGCCAGCCGGCGCGGGTCTCTTCGAGCAAGGAGACCCGATGATAAGGGCCGGCGCCGTGGATGAGGGCGTCGATACGGCCAAATTGCTGCCGAACCTGTTCGACCAAGTTCACCGCGGCGTCGGCATCCGACACATCGCATTGCACGCCGAGGGCACCGGATCCGCGCGCTCTGACAGCATCGACCACCTCTGCGGCTTCGCGGGCGCTGCTTCGATAACAGATCGCGATATCCCACTCTCGGGCTGCCAAATCGAATGCGACGGCGCGGCCGATCCCTTTCGCGCCGCCGGTGATGAGCGCTAGCTTGTTAGCCATATCCGTTTCTCCGCGAGGCTGGCATCGTGATCGCGAGTTCCGACGCGCTATGGGCGATCCTCAATCTCCATCCACCAGCGCCAGCTTGAGCGTTATCATGGGCTCGAGGCGAACGGCAGTGCCGAAACTCTCCGGCACTATAGCAAACCGGCGCAGCGAGTCCCAGCCGTGTCGGCTCGGAATCTCACATCTCAGACCCCAGAATCGACGTGCTTTTTTATACTAGAGCGGCGGGCCGAGGATATGCTACAGTAGAGCGCTATGGATGTCCTTAGTTTCTCAGATCGTCCCGCCTTGCGGAATCCGGTCTTGCTTCTGGCGTTTGCCGGTTGGAGCGATGCCGGTGCGGCGGCAACGACGGCAGTGCGTTATCTCGCCGATCAGCTGACCGGCCAAAAATTTGCCGCCATCGACCCCGAGGAATTTTATGATTTTTACCGGCAGCGCCCGGTGGTGCGCCTCAATGAAAGCAAGATTCGCGAAATTCATTGGCCGTCTTACGATTTCTATACCGGTTCCGGGCTGGGGCTGGAGAAAGATTATGTACTCGGCATCGGCGCCGAACCGCATCTGCGCTGGCGCACGTTCTGTGAAACGATGCTGCGTTTTGCGCGCGAGTGCCAAATCGAAATAATCGTGACTTTGGGCGCCTATCTCGATGAAGTTCTCTATACCCGGCCCGTGCCGCTGACCGGTTTTTCCAGCGATCCCAAGCTGATGGAGGAGCTTGAGCTGTCGCCATCCCGTTATCAGGGACCCACAGGAATCGTCGGCGTGTTGAGCGATGCTTGCCGCGCCGCGGCCATTCCGCATCTTAGCCTGTGGGCGTCGTTGCCGCACTATCTCTCGGTCTCGCCCAATCCGCGCGGCGCTCTGGCGCTGCTGCTCCGGCTCAACCAGTGGCTCGGCTTGCGCGTCGATACCACTCCGCTGGAGCGCGCCGCCGCCGATTTTCAGGCGAAGATCAACGAAGCCGTCAACGCCGATCCGAAACTCACCGCTTTCGTCCGGGAGCTTAAAAAGCGCGAATTTGAACAGTGAAGCTTTCCGTCCTGGTGCCGATCTACAACGAGGAGCGCACCTTGGCCGAAGTGGTGCGCCGCGTGCGCGCCTTTCCAATGACCAAGGAGATCATTCTGGTCGACGACGGGTCGAAGGACCGGAGCCGGGAGATCCTCGCCCGCTTGCAGGAGGAGCAGGAGCAAGCCAACGATCCGCTAAATCAAATCAGGGTCGTCTTTCAGCCCTACAATCAGGGCAAGGGAGCCGCCCTCAAGACCGCCCTCAGCCATGTCACCGGCGATATCGTTTTAGTCCAGGACGCCGATCTCGAATACGATCCGGCCGACTATCCAGCTCTGCTCGAGCCGATTCAAAGAGGTTTGGCTGACGTCGTCTACGGCACGCGTTTCGCCGGCGGCGGCGCGCACCGGGTGTTGTTTTTCTGGCATTCGATGGGCAATCGCGTGCTCACGCTGTTGTCCAACATGCTGTCCAATCTCAATCTCTCCGACATGGAAGTCGGCTACAAGGTCTTTCGCGCCGAAGTTCTCAAGGATCTCGAGCTAAAGTCGCAGCGCTTCGGCTTCGAACCGGAGATCACCATCAAGCTCGCCAAGAAAGGCTGCCGCTTTTACGAAGTGCCGATCTCCTATCATGGCCGCACTTACGAAGAAGGAAAGAAGATCACCTGGAAGGACGGCGTCGCGGCGCTGTACTATATGATCCGCTTCAGGTTTGTTGATTGACAGTGCAAATTCGAAATTTCTCGCGCGAAGAACGCAAAGGCCGCAAAGGAAAGGAATAAATTTCAACTCGGCGTTCTTGGCGCGATTAAAAATCCGGCTGGATTGACGATTGTACGGAGATCCGCAGCGCTAACCTCTCATCCCATCGTTCCAAAGTTCGTCCATGTAATCTTTGAGTGCTTCTTTGAGCGGAAATTTCGGCATATAGCCGAGCTCCGCTTTGGAGACGCTGAGATCCATCGGGACGCTTCGACTCTTGCCCGGCGCCGCGGCGGTCACTTTGACTTCTACCTTCGGCACGACCTCGCGCACTGCCTGTGCCAACTCCTCGGCGCCATGGACGACGCCGGTGCCGGCGTTGTAAATCCGCTCCTTTGGATCTTGCGCTTGGCAGGCGAGAAAAAGCGCCAATCCGACGTCTTTGCAGTAGACATATTCGTTTGGCCCGTAAATTTTGGCGTCGATGGTAATCGGATCGCCTTTGATCATGCTCAGGGCTAGATCGCGCATCGTTTTGCCTACGGTTGAACCGCCGACATAATGGCCTCTGCCAAACACGCCGCCGGGGCGAATGATGATCGTGTCGAGCTTGTACTGCTCGGTATAAGAGTGGATGAGATGTTCGGAGCAGAGCTTGGTAACCGTGTAGAGATTATGACCGCCGATCGGGTGGTTTTCTTGGACCCGGCTGTCGGTGATCTTCTCGCGGTCGTAGACGCCGAAGGTGCTGACATAAACCACGCGGCGAAGTTTTTTTAAGCGCGCGGCTTCGAGCACGTTGATCGTGCCCAGAATATTATTGGTCGCGCCGGTATAAGAATTCTCCTGCACTCGGCCGCCGATCAACCCCGCCGTATGCACAACGGTGTCGACCGAGAATTTTTCCAATGCGCTCAGGAGCGCTGGCAGGTCGAGCATATTGGCGGCGACGACATCGGCGCGCTCCTTACCGACGACTTTGTCGATGTATTCGCGGTTGGGCGACAAATCGAAGAGAACGACTTGGTGACCGCCATCGACCAGATGGCGCGCCGCATGACTGCCGATCAGCCCGGCACCGGTGATCAGAATGTTCATGACCCTGCCTCCAGAAAAAATTGCATATTTACCTTAGGTGGGTGATGCGGAGCTGTCAAACAGCAAGAGTGCCTTGCCATCTCGAGTGAGACGGGATTACCTGTTGGTAAAGAGATGGCAACGTGGAATTTGAAACTATCGGTCGTATCGATAGTATTGAGACAATTGCCGTCACACTTCCAGCCGTGAAATCGGGCGGTTGAGATGAATCTATGAACGTGGTCGCTGGCGCAAACTCAAGGGCGTTGCGCGCATTCGAAGCCGTTTCCGGCCCAGGTCACGAGAGAGGCTTGTGATGCCGGTGACATTGCCGCCGGTTGTTGAGGGTGAAACAATTATTTGATTCCCAGCTCCTGGTTTACTTCCCGCTGCAACGTATAGTCAAAAATTTTTGCCGCCGGCACCGGTTCTTTGAGTTTTAGGATCTCCGCGTCGGCGCGGAGAAAGTCTTCCACTTCTTTATCGGTGGCGAGGCTGTTGGTTGTGAATGCGGGACGGGCGAGCTTGTAGGATTCGAGCGCGACGGATAGATCCACATTGAGGTATTTCGCCAAGACTTCCGCAGTGCCGCGTTCGTTCTCCCAGAGATAGCGATAGGCGCGGGTGCGGGCGCGGACGATCCGTTTGGCCAGTTCGCGGCGCTCGCGCAGGAGTTTTTCCGCGAACCCAAGACCATTTTGCAGACTAGGCACGTCGTCGAGAGTGCTGCCGAGGATTTTGAGCTTGAACTTGTCGCGCGCAATAATCACCGTCGGCGGCGACAGGGCGGCGAGATGAATCACGCCGCTCACCAGGCTTTGGAGTTGCGCCGGCACGTCACCGCCCACCAGCACGGTGATGTCTTTGTCCGGATCGAGTCCGGCGCCGCGGAGAAAACGCGCCGCGGCCATGTGCTGGGAGCCGCCGAGAGTCGTCGTGCCGAAAGTTTTGCCCTTCAGGTCGGCGACGCTTTTGATTTCCGGCTTGGTCACCAGCCAAAAGAGGTTTTTTTTGAGGCTTTGGGAGACGACCTTTGCCGGCAAATCGCTCCGTTCCATGGCGCGCACCAGCGTGCCGACGTTATTGATTGCGTGGGCGTCGCCGCTCAGCAAAGCCGTGACGCCGATGTTGCCGCGCGCCTGCACGACATCCGCCATGAGCCCTTCTTGGCGGAAAAAACCCCGCTCCTGAGCGATGTAAAGGTCCACCGAGGCGATGCTTCGGCTCGGATAGGTGATGACGATTTTTTCGAGCGCCGTCTGGCCGCGTGCGTCGGCGCCGAAAAATAACAGCAGCAATACGATCTTCGGCAGCTTGTGGTTCTTCATGAAGTCCTCACCTGCGAGTTCTTGTCGCGCTTCGTTTGGGTCAACCCTGCTTCGAGCAGCTTGTCATCGAGCAACCGGCCGACCGGGATCTCCGCTTCGTTCGGAGGATCTCCGCCCAACGGGACTGATCCATCGCTGGTCTTTGCCGGCGACTTGACGATCTCTGCTCCCTGCCATATATCTCGGGCTTGCATTCTTTTTCAAATCATTTTCTCCAATAGCAAGGAGCCAATATGGGCAGACCCAAATCGATCGAATGGCCGGACAAGGCCAAAATTTGCGTCACGTTCATCGTACCCTGGGAGGTGTGGCCGGAAAACTTCGCGACGCACGAATCCCTGCAGCGCCAGGGCGGCGCCACGATTCCCCCGGCCAAGGCGGTGCACAAACAAAACATGGCGCTGGTCACCGAGCGCGAATACGGCGACCGCGCCGGCATCTGGCGCATCATCGATCTTTTCGATCGGCACAACCTCAAGGTGACCTTTCTCATGAACGGCTTGAAGGTGGAGCAGTTCGCGGAGGAATGCCGAGAGTTCAAGGCCAAAGGCCATGAGTTTTCCTCCGAGAGCTACGAGCACGAATATTCGTTCATGTACACCAAAGAGCAGGAGCGCGAGTCGATCCAGAAAACGGTCGCCGCTTTCGAGAAGGTGCTCGGGCAAAAGCCGACCGGCTATTTATCGCCCGGCCACGCATCGACGCCGAACACGCTCGAGCTGGTGGCGGAGGCGGGCTTCGTCTGGTGGGCGGATCCGCTCAACAGCGACAATCCCTATGTCGTCGAAGCGCGGGGAAAAAAAGTGGTCGTCGTTCCGTACAACGTGCCGGGCTGCAACGACTACTCCACCTACGGCACGGGCCGGACGCCGCGCGATCTTCTACAGATCATGATCGACCAGTTCGACTACCTTTATTGGGAAGGCGAGCAGGGAGCGCCCAAATATTTCGCTTTCAATCTCCACCCGTTCGTATCGGGCGTGCCCTATCGCGCCAAGATCATCGACGAGTTTATCAAGTACGCCAAAGGATTTCCGAAGGTATGGTTTGCCCGGCGCGTCGAAATCGCCGAGTGGTGGCTGCAAAAAGGCTATCCGTAAGCGACCGTCCAGCGTTGCGGGTCTTGGGTTTGGCGCCGGACACTAGACTCAAAACGATGGACGCTAAACGATATTAGGGTGTCCGCGGTATATCTTTCTCACCGTCGGCCAATCTTCTCGCGCTGGTGATAAAGCCGGTGTGCGCGACCATGCGGTGCTGCGGCCGGACGCTCATGCCTTTGATGTGCCAAAAGCGCATCAGCGATTCCGAGGTTTCGATGCAGGCGAAACGTTTATCGTCGCGCAGCGCATCGACGAGGCTCTTCACTTGCGGCACGGTCGGCAGATAGCAAAGCAGGATGCCGCCCGGGCGCAGCGCTTTCCAGGCCGTGTCGATGACGTGCCACGGCTCAGGCAGATCCAGAATGACCCGGTCGATCTCCGTTTCACCGAGGGCTGCGGCGACATCGCCTAGAGTGACGCGCCAATTGGGCGCCGGCCCGAAATAGCGGGCAACGTTCTTTTGCGCCAGCGCGGCGAAATCTTCGCGAAGCTCATAAGAAAACAAGCGACCTTCCTCGCCGATGGCACGCAAGAGCGCCATCGTCAGCGAACCGGCACCGACCCCGGCTTCAACGACCCGGGCGCCGGGAAATAGATCGGCCCAGATCAAGATCGGTCCGAGATCTTTCGGATAAATCACCTGGGCGCTGCGCGGCAGGTTGGGAATGAGCTGCGCTAGAGTGGGGCGAAAAACCAGGAAAGGCTCGCTGTAAGAGGATTTCACCACGCTGCCCTCGTCGCGGCCGACGATAGCGTCGGCGGAGATCGTCCCGCCACGAATGGCGATGGGACGGCGCGGATCCAGTCGGGACAAATATTCGCGATCCTTGCGATCAAGCAGGATCACCGGCTCGTCGGCTTGAAATGGGCCTTTGCGATAACGGCGATCCACGGCGATCTGCGTCACTTACTTGATGGTATAGCGCCCATAGCCGCGACGCTGCAGTTCATCGACCAGCTCGCGCACGGCCTGAGAGCGGTTGAGATCGCCCACCAAGAGCGCGTCGGGCGTGTCGACGACGACGGCATTCTCGATGCCGAGTAAAACGATCAAGCGTTCCGGCGAATGAATCAGGCAATTTTTTGCGCCGAGCTGGAGCCAGCGGCCGTTGCCGGCGTTGCCGTCAGCGTCTTTGTGCATCATGCGATGAACCGCGGACCAACTGCCGACGTCGCTCCAGCCGAAATCCGCCTCGATGGTAAGCACCGTGCCATCGGCCGCGGCCTTTTCCAAGAGCGCATAGTCGATCGAGATGCTCGGCATCTTGTTGTATTCGCGGGCGATCGCCGCGCGCAGTTCGGGGCCCGGACGAGCCAGGGAATGACCCCGCGCCGCCGCGTCGATAGCGGCGAGGCGGGCGGCGATCTGTGGATGATAACGGCGCAGAAGATTCAAGACCGTCGCGGCGCGCCAGACAAAAATGCCGCTGTTCCAGAGCGAGCCCCGACGGAGCAGGTTCCGGGCAATTTTTTCGCTGGGCTTCTCGGTAAAGTTTTTGACGCGATGGGCCGGGTGACGGTTTCGCGAGAGGCTCTCGCCTTTGACGATGTAGCCGTAGCCGGTTTCCGGATAGTCCGGCCGAACGCCAATGGTGACCAGGCGGTCTTCCCGCACCGCTAATTCGACGGCGCTCTTGAGCGTGCTCCGAAACGCCGGCGCATCGGCAACCCAATGATCCGCGGGCAAGACGATCATCACGCCCGCGGGGTCGCGCCGGAGGATCTCCAGGGCGGCAAGGCCAATACACGGGGCGGTGTTCTTGCCTTGCGGCTCGACGATGAAATTCCGCCGCGGCAACGCGGGCAGCTCTCGCCGCAGCGCGGCGATCTGCTCCGCGACCGTGACGACGAGAGTGTTGTTACGGCCGCCGAGTCCGATGACGCGCTCGGCCGTTTCGGCGATCAGGCTCTTGCGGCTTAATATTTTTAACAGCTGTTTGGGGCGCTGAGCGCGGCTGAGCGGCCAGAAGCGCGTGCCTTTGCCGCCGGCAATGATGACGCAGAAACAGTTGTTTGTCATGATGGGAGTTGATGGGAGCGGTTTTTATAGTACGGTAGCTGCCATCATGGATCAAGTCAGCGGCGCGCAAGGTCCGACGTGGAAAGTGCCGGCGGCCTGCGCCGGCGCCCGCCTCGACGCTTTTGTGCGCCATCGTTTGCCTCATCTCTCGCGCCGCCTGATCAACTCCGCCCTTGCTGCCAAGTTCTTTCTGATCGACGGCCGGGCGGGCAAGAAGGGCGAGCGGCTCTGCGCCGGCCAGCAAGTGACCTTTGCCGGGCCGCCCGCCTGGCTGCTGGAACGGCCGACGCCGGAGTTTCAACTCGATCCCGCGGTGGTGTACGAAGACGCTTCGATTCTCGTGCTCGATAAACCGGCGGGCGTGGCGACCCATGGATTTTCCGCGCTCGATATCGGCACGCTCGCGAATTGGCTGGCGGCGCACCGCCCGGAGTTACGCGATGTCGGCAGGAGCCGCTGGGAGCCGGGTTTGCTGCACCGCCTCGACATTGAAACTTCAGGCTTGATTCTGATCGCCAAGACTCAAGCGGCGTTCGAGCGATTGCGGGCGCAGTTGCGCCGGCGCGAGATCAAAAAAACTTATTGGGCATTGGTGTGGAACGTCACCGACGCCGCAGGCGTGATCGATTGGCCGCTCGCGCATGATCCATCGGACAAGCGGAAAATGGCGCTGGCGCAGGCCGCGGCTGGCGCTCGGCGGGCGCGGAGTTGGCGCGCTCGCACGCACTATCGAAAAATCGCCTCGGCGGAGGGCGTGAGCCTGTTGGAAGTAAGCCTCTCAACGGGAGTCACCCATCAGATCCGCGTGCATCTGGCAAGCCGCGGTTTTCCGATCGTTGGTGACCGGTTGTACGGCGCCGCCGACCGAAGCAGTTTCGGCCTCTCGCGCCATTTTCTGCACGCCATGCGATTGGAATTCCGGCACCCGGACGATGACCGGGCGATGGACCTCACCGCGCCATTAGCGGCGGAGTTGCGTGAAGTTTTAGAACGATTGAGACTAACAGGTTAGGCGGCGCTGCTGCGGATGCCTTTGGCTTTGGCGCAGGCGCCGCAGAAATTATTCAGCGTGCCCGCTTCTTCCAGCCAACCTTCGTCGAGATTGTGGCAGATCTTTTTGCATTCGAAACAGATGAAGTAAAGCCCGTCGATGCTCTTGTTGATTTTTTCGCGGTTGAGCACCCGACCGCGCAATTTGTCAATACGTATGCCGAGCAGATCTTCATAGTTCTTTTTTATCTTGCGCCGCCCGGCTTCATCGCTTGGCAGGTCTTCGTCTTCCGACTCGTCATGGGTGCCGTCGTCGATATAATCGGCGGTGCTGTCCTTGGCCGGCCGTCCCGCGCTCTTCTTTTTGGTCCGTGGCATTTTCGCTCGATCTCCGTGGATATTTTGCAACGTCATTTCATAATGAACGAGGTATGACTTGTCAATAGCGGTTAACGCGCCGGCGACTTTTGCGCCCGATGCAGTCGGCAAAGCGCCAAAAATTTTTTGGCGGACCTAGGAAGTCTTCAAATTGATCGCCAGCATGCGGCCTGCAAACAGCAACGCGGAAGGCCGGCATCGACCTTCCGCGTTGTCATCGAAGCGAACCAGTGGCCGCTACTGTTTAATCGCCGCGGCGCGGCGCTGCAGGTAGGCATTGCGCACGGCGCCATAGAGATCCACCGTCGATTCGGCGACCCGTTCAAAGGTGTCGAGATTGATGGACCGCTCGTTGACGGTGTTGGTGCCGGTGGCGGCGACTGAGCCCCACCACGGGATGAAATAGGCGTAAGGCGTCATCGCCGCATCGAAAGCATAGCCGACGCCGTCGCGCACGGTGAGCGGCGGCAGGAACGGCAGAACCAAGTACGGACCCGGTCCCATGCCCCAAACGCCGAACGTCTGTCCGGTATCTTCATCCTTCGGTTCGATGCCAAACGCATCTTTGGCGACGTCAAAAAAGCCGGCGAGGCCGACCGTGCTGTTGATGGTAAAACGGGCCAGTTCGGTAGCTGCGCCGGCAAACTTCAGTTGCAGGCTATGGTTGACGACGCGCCGCACCACCGCCGCGTTGTCAAAGATATTATGGATGCCGCGCTGGACCATGTCGGGGAACACGAAATCCCACGCGGTGGCAACCGGCTTCAATACGTAGCGATCGAGAATTTCCCGGTTGAAGTTGAACATCTTTTCATTGAAGCCTTCCCAAGGATCTTCTTCGAAATCTTCGCCGGCCGCTGCGGCAGCGGCGGCGGGAATGGGCGCGCTCTGAGAGCCGGTCTCGGCAGCCATCGCGATCCCCTGAGCGCCATCCATGCCGTACGGCCGCAGCTCATTTTCCTGCGCCGGGGCCGCAGCGGCAACGGCCAGCAGCAGGACTGCCAGCGTTCCCACGCGCAGCACCAAACGCCGCAGAGTATATTCAAAATCTCTCTTCATCTCGGTCTCCTTCTCAACAATGCTTGTCACTTATATGAAGTCAGATTGACGGTCAAGTAAAACGGCGCGCTAAAGTTGTGCTTATTGCTTGCAGCCGATGCGCTGGCAGAGCCAAATTTGTGCCACACGGCTGCTGCTAGGGAGATGACCGAAAAAGAAGTGAAACCATGGCAATCGCGCGTTCGGCTTGGCTTCCCGCCGGCAGCAGGATTGGATCCTTGCGGTGACAAAAAGTCGCGCTTGTGTCGCTTTGCGTCACCTCGGACAGACGTGCCTGAATCCGCGGGCAAAGTTTGCACCGCCAGCGCCGATCGGCTATTTTCAGCACGTGGCCAGCTCTGACCGACAGCCGCAGATTGTCCTCGGTGTGACCGGCGGTATCGCTTGCTATAAAGCGGTGGAGTTGGTCCGCCTGTTGGTCACGAGCGGTTTTTCGGTCCAGGTGGTCATGAGCCGCGGCGCGATGGAGTTCGTCGCCCCGCTCACGTTTCAGACCCTCTCCGGGCGGCCGGTTGCGACCGACACGTTCAGTCTCACCCAGGAATCCGAGATCGGCCATATCCGTTTGGCCGACTCCGCCGATCTGTTCGTGATCGCGCCGGCGACGGCAAATATCATCGGCAAGATCGCCAACGGCATTGCCGACGATTTGTTGAGCACCGTGGTGATGGCCACGCAAGCGCCGGTCTTGTTCGCGCCGGCGATGAATATTCACATGTTGGCAAACCCCATCGTGCAGGAGAATCTCGGCAAACTTCGCCGCACCGGCTATCACGTGCTCGAGCCCGCGGAAGGATTCCTTGCCTGCGGCTATGAAGGCAAGGGCAGGTTGCCGGATCCGGACCGGATCGTCGAGGAGATTCGCAGATTATTGAGCGCCAAGGATCTGTCCGGCGAGCGCATCTTGATCACGGCCGGGCCTACCCGCGAGTTCCTCGACCCGGTGCGCTATCTTTCCAACCGCTCGTCGGGGAAAATGGGCTACGCGCTGGCGCGCGCGGCGTTGCGGCGCGGCGCCGATGTGGTTTTGGTGAGCGGTCCGACGGCGTTAAGCGCGCCGGCCGGGGCGCGCACGATCGCGGTTACCACGGCCGAGGAGATGCGCGCTGCCGTTCTGAGAGAATTTCCGTCGGCGACGACGGTCGTCCTGGCGGCAGCAGTGGCTGATTACCGGCCGCCAGCTCGGGCAGAGCAGAAGATCAAGCGCGGCAGCGATCCGCGTGGACTCACGCTCGAGCCGTGCCCCGACATCGCTAAAGAACTCGGCGCCCAAAAAGGCGAAAAGTTTCTCATCGGCTTCGCCGCCGAAACCGAAAAGCTGACCGAAAACGCAGCCAAAAAACTGCGCGCGAAAAACCTCGACATGATCGTCGCCAACAACGTCGTCGCGCAAGGCAGCGGCTTTGACGGCGATACCAACATCGCAACCATCCTCGAACGCGATGGGCCGTCTCTATCGTTGCCGCTGATGACGAAGGATGAGTTGGCCGACCGCATTTACAGTCGCTTTCTAGCGCTCAAGTCCAAAGCTTGAATGGGGACGCCCTGCGAGCCCAAACCGGTGAAGTTTTTCATCGCGGTCCTCGCCTCGGAAGCGGCGTTGATGCCGCCGCTGGAGGGTGATCTCGGTGCGCTCCTCGGCGTCATCGATGGGCGCAGCGCGCCGATCGCCTGGACTGAGTCGAAATATTACGAAGCCGAAATGGGAGCATCTCTCGTGCGCGGCTTTCTTTCCTTCGCAGCCCTGCGGTCTCCGGCCGAGCTTGCCGCGTGGAAGCTCAAGACGCAGGAAATCGAGGCGCGGTTCCGGCGTGGCGACGGCGGCGGACGGAGAGTCAATCTGGATCCCGGCTATGTCGATGCTTTCAAAGTGGTGCTCGCTTCGACCAAGAATGCGGGCCAGCGAATCTACCTTGGCCGTGGCATCTACGCCGAAGCGACCCTGCTTTATCAAAGCGGTAGGTTTCACGGCATGCCGTATACCTATCGAGATTATCTGTGGCCGCAAACTCTGGCGTTTCTCAACCGGATGCGAGCCGTTTATCTGGAGCAGCTGCGCCAATCTGAAGTTCACTCTGCGGGCTAAGCGCAAGCCGGGCGTCTTCCTCGCGAAGGGCTGCCCGCCGGTCGGAATGGAGAGCGCCAAGTCTAGCTGCAAACAGCGGGTAAACTTCCCGGGGCGCATTGTTGCTTCGGTTCCACATCGAGTGGTACGATCCCTACCCGAAAGGATTTGACGGTGCCGGAAACGAGCGAGACGGAGTTGATCGCATTGACGCATTCTCTGAAGCGTCACTTGCAGCGGCGCCAGCGCGCCGGCATCGGGCGCCTGGCCCAGGGCGCTCCCGCCGGCGCGAAAACGGCGCAGGGCAGCCGAGAGCCTCTGCCGGATGGTTCGATGGAAGGTCTATTTGCGGCTTCTGCGCCGGGACTACAAGCGGGCACGCTCGAAGAGCTGCGCGCCGCGATCGGCGATTGCCAGCGCTGCAAGCTATGCGCGGGTCGAACCCAGATCGTTTTCGGCGTCGGCAATCCTCGGGCAAGGCTCATGTTCGTCGGCGAAGGTCCGGGGCGTGACGAAGATCTGCAGGGCGAACCCTTCGTCGGGCGGGCCGGTCAGTTGCTGACGGACATCATTACCAAGGGCATCGGCATCAAGCGCGAAGACGTCTATATTTGCAATGTTGTCAAATGCCGACCGCCTGACAATCGCAATCCGGAGCCCGACGAAGTGGCCGCTTGCGAGCCGTTTTTGCAAAAGCAAATTGAATTGGTGCGTCCGAAGATTATCGTCGCCCTGGGCAAATTCGCGGTGCAAGCTCTATTGCGAAGCAATGCGCCGATTTCCAAGCTGCGCGGCAACTGGCATACTTACCAGGGCATCAAGCTGATGCCGACCTTTCATCCGGCTTATCTGCTGCGCAATCCGGCGGACAAGAAACTGGTGTGGGAAGATATCAAGAAAGTCATCAAAGAGTTGTGACGTGAAAACGCTCAGAATCTTCTGTCTCCTTTCAGCCGTTGCGGTGGCTGTCGCGGCGCTGGCCCAAAGCAAGGATGGCGCGGCGCCGCATGTCGATCTGATCACGATCGACGGCAGCATTAATCCAGCCGTCGATGATTTCATCCGGGAAAGCATCGCGCGCGCCAAAGCCAGCGGCGCGAAGGCCCTGGTCATTCAGCTCGATACGCCGGGAGGGCTGCTCAGCTCGACCCGGACAATCGTCAAGGAGATGCTGGGCGCGCCGGTTCCGGTGATGGTCTGGGTCGGCCCGAGCGGCGCCGGAGCGGGCTCCGCGGGGGTCTTTATCACGATGGCAGCCCATATCGCCTCGATGGCGCCGGGCACCAACATCGGCGCGGCCCACCCCGTAGCGGGCGGCGGCCAGGAAGTCAAGGGCGTGATGGGCGAGAAGATCGAAAACTTCACCGCCTCCTTCAGCGAGAGCATCGCGCAAAAGCGCGGCCGCAACACCGAGTGGGCGATCGAGGCGGTGCGCAAAAGCGTGGCGATCACCGAGAGCGACGCTCTCAAGAAAAACGTCATCGATATCGTCGCCAAAGACGTCGACGATCTGCTCAAGCAGGCCGACGGGCGCAAGGTCGATCTCGACGGCACCCTGCAGGTGCTCGCGCTCAAAGATGTCAAGATCGTGCGCTATGAAATGAGCTTGAAGCAAAAGATCATCAATACGCTGGCGGATCCGAACATCGCATACCTGCTGATGATGGCCGGTCTGCTCGGCCTCTACATGGAGTTCTCTCATCCGGGAGTGATTTTTCCCGGCGTGGCGGGGGCGATCTGCCTGTTGCTGGCGCTGGCGTCGTTTCAGCTCTTGCCGCTCAATTACGCCGGACTCGCATTGATCGTGCTCGGTATCGCGCTGCTGGTCGCGGAGGCGTTTTTGCCAAGTTTCGGCGTACTGGGGGTCGGCGGCATCATTGCGTTGGCCTTGGGATCGCTTTTGCTGTTCGACACCGAAAGCTCCGACCTGGTTGTCGACCGGTCGATCGTTTTCACGGCGGTAGGCACGGTGGGAGCGATCATGCTGGCTTTGAGCTATCTGGTGTTTCGCTCGCAACAACTCAAACCGACCACCGGAATGGATGGATTGATCGGCGAGATCGGCGAGGTGCGGAGCGCCCTCACTCCGGCCGGCAAAATTTTCGTTCACGGCGAGTACTGGAACGCCGAGGCCGACGAACCGCTCGACTCCGGTACCAAAGTCAGGGTTGTCGGTTATGACGGCATGGCGCTCAAGGTGAAGCGGGTCTAGGCTGGCGTTCAGCCGGAGATTCAGCGTCGACGGGCGGATCGAGGTGCGACCTTTCGGCACGGTACCAGCGCTCCCCACGGGCTAAAATCTACGATCAGCTACAGGAGGTCATCATGTTTGGATTGGGACCGCTCGCTACCTTTCTCATCATCGCCATCGCGGCGCTTGTCAGCGGCATTAAAATCCTCAAAGAATATGAAAGGGCAGTCGTGTTTCGGCTAGGCCGGATGGTCGGCGCGCGCGGCCCGGGGATGACCTACATCATCCCGCTGATCGAAAAAATGGTGCGCATGGACCTACGCACCGTGACGATGGACATCCCGCCCCAGGACGTGATCACGCGCGATAACGTCTCGGTCAAAGTGAACGCGGTGCTCTACTTCCGCGTGCTGGAGCCGAACAAAGCGGTGCGCGAAGTGGAAAATTATCTGTTTGCCACTTCGCAGCTGGCGCAGGTGACTTTGCGCAGCGTATGCGGCCAGGCGGAGCTGGACGAACTGTTGGCGGAACGCGAGCGCATCAACGGGCGAATCCAGGAAATCCTCGATCAACAGACCGATCCCTGGGGCATCAAGGTCGTGTTGGTCGAACTAAAGCACATCGACTTGCCTCAAGAAATGCAGCGCGCCATGGCCAAACAGGCTGAAGCGGAGCGCGAGCGGCGCGCCAAGGTCATTCATGCGGACGGCGAATTTCAGGCCTCGCAGAAATTGGCCGATGCCGCCGAGGTGATCGGCAAACAGCCGATGGCCTTGCAACTCCGCTTCCTGCAAAGTTTAGTGGAAGTCGCCTCGGAGAAAAATTCCACCACGATCTTTCCAGTGCCCATCGATCTGTTGACGCCGTTCCTGAAGAAGGAAAATCAAGGTTAAGTTCTCCGCTGCGCATTCGCCGCCAGCGGATCGGAACGGGTCGGAAAGCGGCAGACCGCGTCCGGACCCGTTTGCATTCCATGAAACTCGCCGAATTCGATTACGAGCTGCCCGAATCGTTGATCGCGGCTTTTCCCAGCCGTAGGCGGGAAGCGTCGCGGCTGCTGGTCGTCCGGCGCGCCAGCGGAGAGATCCTGCACAGCCGTTTCGCGGAGCTGGCGGCGTTTCTCGACTGCGGCGATCTCCTCGTGCTCAATGACAGCAAAGTCTTTCCGGCCCGCCTCATCGGCAGCAAAGAAAGCGGCGGCAAGGTCGAGGTCTTGTTGCTGGAGGCTTTTCCGGCTTCGAAACGAACCTTTTGGCTCGCACTGATCGATGCCGCGAAGAAGCCGCGCGTTGGCGGTCGGCTTTATTTCGGCGCGGCGGTGAGCGCGGAGGTGATCGGCGATCTGGGCTGCGGCCGCTTTGCCTTGGAGTTCCAGCACGAGGGCGATTTCGCGGCGCAACTGGAGCGCATCGGCGAAGCGCCTTTGCCGCCGTACGTGCGCCGCCAGCGGGACGCCGCAGCGCTCGACCGGGAGCGCTATCAAACCGTCTACGCCGCGCGGCCGGGGGCGATCGCGGCGCCGACGGCAGGCTTTCACTTCACCCCGGAGCTGTTCGCGCAATTATCGGCCAAGGGAATTGAAAGAGCCATGTTGACCCTGCATGTCGGTCCGGGTACGTTTCAGCCGGTGCGCGAGCAAGATATCGAAAGCCACCGCATGGAAGGCGAGCGCTACGCGCTCGACGCGGCGACCGCAGCGAAGGTCAATGCGACCAAGGCGAGGGGCGGGCGAGTCGTTGCCGTGGGGTCGACGACCACCCGGACCCTCGAATGGATCGCGCTGCAAAAAGGCCAAGTGACAGCCGACGAAGGGATTGCGCGGCTTTATCTCCGGCCCGGCGACCGCTTCCGGGTGATCGATGCCTTAGTCACGAACTTTCACTTGCCCGGCTCTACGCCGCTGATCCTGGCGGCCGCCTTCGCCGGTTTGGATTTGATCCGGCGCGCTTACCGCGAAGCGATCGAGCGGCGCTATCGCTTTTACAGCTACGGCGACGCGATGCTGATCTTATAGGATTGCAAAGATTGGCGATTTTTGTTTTTCGATCGCGATCCGCACACGCAATCATGCGCGCTTCCGCTAATCTAAAATCGGCAATCGGAAATCTAACATCGTCCTATGCCCAGCCCATTCGCACTGCTTAAAAGGGACGCAAACTCTCATGCCCGACTGGGCCGCCTGACAACGGCTCATGGCGTGGTGGAAACGCCATGCTTCATGCCGGTCGGGACGCAGGGCACGGTCAAGGCGCTGTTGCCGCGCGATTTGCGCGAGCTGGGTTGTCAGATTCTCTTGGGCAACACTTACCATCTTTATCTCCGGCCAGGGCATGAAGTGATTCGCACCCTGGGCGGATTGCACCGCTTCATGGCCTGGAACGGGCCGAT
>Ga0073934_10001231_pt1 | contig 63792 bp, 58 predicted proteins | sample LarsenN4metaG_FD_76834 | JGI IMG/M metagenome (GOLD analysis project Ga0073934, IMG submission 76834) | Hot spring sediment bacterial and archeal communities from British Columbia, Canada, to study Microbial Dark Matter (Phase II) - Larsen... ... | reverse complement strand
CTACGTCACCAGAACAGCGTCGGCCCCTGCTTCACCGAATTCGTGCGGCGGCACGCGGCAGCCGGCGAAGGCGGCGGCAAGCAGGCTGTGCCGCTCTGGCAGCGCTATGACGAGTTGAAGATGCCGCTGCTGCTGATCTACGGCCGCGAGGACCGCGGCCGCGCCGCCGAGCGGGTCGAACTGCTTAGACAGCGCTACCCCAAGCTCAATCTGCACGTCGCCGAGGGCTGCAAGCACCTGGTACCGTGGGATGCGGCCGACCTGTTCCACAAGCTTGCGGTCCCGTTCCTGACGCGCTGATCGTCAGAACAGCTCGAAATATTCGCGCTGCTCCCATTCCGACACTTCGGCGTTGTAGCGCGCAAGCTCGCCCTGCTTGATGCGGATGAAGTAATCGACGAAGCCCGTGCCGAATCCTTCGATCAGGCAGGCATCATCGCGCAGCGCCGCCAACGCCTCATCGAGTGTCTTGGGCAACAGCGGCGCGTTGGTTTCGTAAGGCGTATCGGCCGACGGTCCGGGATCGAGCTTGCGCGCGACGCCATCAAGCCCGCACACGATCTGCGCGGCCATGTACAGATAGGGATTGGCCGCCGGCTCCCCGACACGGTTCTCGATGCGGGCTTCCTGACCACTGCCGACCACGCGCAGCATGACGCCACGGTTGTCGCGGCCCCAGATCACCCGGTCGGGCGCGAGCGTATATTGCCGGTAACGCTTATAGCCGTTCACCGTCGGCGTGGTGAACGCCGCCGCGCCGCGCCCGTGCGCCAGCAACCCGGCCAGGTAGTGGTTGCCGAGCGGCGACAAGAGCGCATCGCTGTCAGGCACGAACGCATTGGTACCCGTCCGCCGGTCGCGCAGCGACTGATGCAGGTGCCATCCGCTCGACATCACGTTGGGCAGTTTGGGACGGCACATGAAGCTCGCGTGATAGCCCCGTCGCCGGCATATCTGCTTTGCCGCGCTGCGGAACAGCATCATGGTGTCGGCCGGCGCCAGTCCCACCTCGGTCTGGAAGGTGAATTCGCACTGGCTCGGCCCGAGCTCGATCTCGGTCGAGCGCAACGGCAATCCCAGCGCCACGACGTCGCGGCGGATGGTCTCCAGCACGGGCTCGAGCTGGTCGAAACGCGTCTCGGTCAGATACTGGTAGCCGGAGGAGAGCATGCTGACCTCCGGCGGCTCACTTGGCCAGCCGGCATCCGCCGGCGCAAGCCGCGGATTCTCGATCTTGAACACGTGGAATTCGACTTCGAGGCCGGCGACGTAGTCGAACCCCGCGTCCCCCAACCGTTTGAGCACCTGCCGGTAGAGGTGGCGTGTCGAAAACGGCACCGGCCTGCCGTCCTGGAAATAGATGTCGCACAGAACCCAGCCGGTCTGCGGCGCCCACGGCAGCACACGGAACGTCGTGGGATCGGCGATCATGAGGAAGTCGCCGCCACCCTCCATCTCCGGCATTCCGAAGCCGCCGCCGGCCGTGAACACGGGGAATACGGTCTTGTGAGAGGTATCCTTGGCGAGCAGCGTGGTGGTGAGCGAGCAACCGTTGCGCATCACCTTGGCGCCATCGCCCGCCACGATGGTCTTGCCGCGCAGGATGCCATGCTGGTCCGGGAACGACAGCCGCACGACCTCAAGGCGGCGCTCTTCGATCAGCCGCTCGGCGCGCGCGGCCGCTTCGAACTGTTGCTCGCTCCACAGCCCATGGCGCTCGACAAAGCTCCCTTTGGCCGCAGATCGTTCCTGAGACGTGGACATATGTTGCTCCCATAACAGGGTAGTCCATCTCCTGCATCGGGACCATGGGCCTTGCGTTGTCGGATCAGGCCCGCCAAGCTTGTCGGTAAGCAGACATGCACTCGAAGGGAGAGAACATCGTGATCGACGTCTACACCTGGACCACCGGCAACGGCCGCAAGGTGCCGATCTTCCTGGAGGAGAGCGGCACCCCCTACCGGTTGCACATGGTCGACATCCACAATGGCGAGCAATGGACGCCGGAGTTCGTCGCGATCAATCCCAACAGCAAGATTCCGGCGATCATCGACCAGGACGGACCGGGCGGAAAGCCGATCACGCTATTCGAGTCGGGCGCGATCCTGATCTATCTCGCCGACAAGGTCGGCAAGTTCATCCCAAAGGATCCGGCAGGCCGCTATCACACCATCGAATGGGTAATGTTTCAGATGGCCAATATCGGGCCGCTGCTCGGCCAGACTCACCACTTTCGCGGCAAGGCGTCTCATATCGAATACGGCGTGAAGCGCTATACCGACGAAGCGACGCGACTATGGAAGGTGCTCGACAAGCGGCTTGGCGAAGTCCCGTACCTCGCCGGGGGCGACTATGACATCGCCGACATGGCGACCTATGTCTGGCTGCGCAACCCGAAGAACCAGGGGCAGAACCTTGACGACTATCCGAACGTCAAGCGCTGGTTCACTGCGATCGACCAGCGGCCGGCCGTGCAGCGTGCACACAAAGCGGTCGAAGGGGCGGCCGAGAAGTACAAAGCAATGAAGAAGGCGAGCTAATTCTTCAGTCGATATCCGGTCTTGAAAATCCACCAGATGATGGCGATGCATGCCGCGAGGAATGAGAGTGTCATGGCGAGGCTCACGCCCACGCCGACGTCGGCGATCTCATAGAAACTCCAACGAAAACCCGACACCAGATAGACGATCGGATTGAATAGGGTGACCGTCTGCCAGAACGGCGGCAGCATGTCGACCGAATAGAAGGTGCCGCCGAGGAACGTCAGCGGCGTGATCACGAGCAGCGGGATGATCTGGAGCTTCTCGAATCCGTCCGCCCAGATGCCGATGATGAAGCCCAGCAGGCTGAAGGTCACGGCCGTCAGCACCAGGAACAGCATCATCCACAAAGGGTGCGCCACGCGGACCGGGACGAAGAAGCCGGCCGTGGCCAGGATGAGCACACCCAGAATGATCGACTTGGTCGCAGCCGCGCCGACATAGCCAAGCACGATCTCGACGAACGAGACCGGCGCCGACAGGACTTCGTAGATCGTGCCCGTGAACCGCGGGAAATAGATACCAAAAGAGGCATTCATGACGCTCTGCGTAAGCAGGAGCATCATGATCAGCCCGGGCACTATGAACGAGCCGTAACCGACGCCCTCGACCTCGGTGATGCGCGAGCCGATCGCACCGCCGAACACGATGAAATAAAGCGACGTGGAAAGCACTGGCGACAAGATGCTCTGCATCAGCGTCCGGCCGGTGCGTGCCATCTCGAAGACGTAGATCGCCCTGACCGCATACCAATTCATCGTTGCACCAGACTGACGAAGATCTCTTCCAGCGAGCTTTGCGTCGTCTTGAGATCGCGAAAGCGGATGCCCGCCTCGTTGAGGTCGCGCAGCAACGCAGTGATGCCGGTGCGCTCGCCCTGGGTATCGTAGGTGTAGACCAGTTCGCGGCCGTCATCCGCCAGCGCAATGTGATGCGCCGCCAGCGCGGGCGGTATCGCTTCGAGCTTGCGTTGCAGATGAAGGGTGAGCTGCTTCTTGCCGAGCTTGCGCATCAGAGCGGCTTTTTCTTCCACCAGGACGAGTTCGCCGTGGTTGATCACCCCGACCCGGTCGGCCATTTGCTCGGCCTCGTCGATATAGTGCGTCGTCAGAATGATGGTCACGCCGGATGCAGCCAGCCCGCGGACCACGTTCCACATGTCCTTGCGCAGCTCGACGTCGACGCCGGCAGTCGGTTCGTCGAGAAAGAGAACCTGCGGCTCGTGCGCCAGCGCCTTGGCGATCAGGACGCGGCGCTTCATGCCGCCCGACAGCGTCATGATCTTCGAATCCTTCTTGTCCCACAGCGACAGGTCCTTCAGCACCCGTTCGACGAGGTCGGGATTGCGCGGCTTGCCGAACAGACCGCGGCTGAAGGTCACCGTCGCCCAGACGCTTTCGAATGCGTCGGTATGCAGTTCCTGCGGCACGAGGCCGATGAGCGCGCGAGTCTCGCGGTAGTCGGTCAGAATGTCGTGGCCGCCGACTTCGACTGTTCCCCCGCTCGGCGTCACGATCCCGCAGACGATATTGATGAGCGTGGTCTTGCCGGCGCCGTTCGGACCCAGCAGCGCAAAGATTTCTCCGCGCCGGATGTCGAGACTGACGCCTCTGAGCGCCTGGAACCCCGATGCGTAGGTCTTGGAGAGATTGGCGATAGAGATGATCGGCTGCATACGACCGCCAGATATGAGCGCCGGAACGGCCTGCAAGACCTCACATCCGCACAAATTGCCGTTGCGATGCGTTGGGCGGCGTTGATTCCCACGCGAGCAGGCTCATGGCTCACCGTTTTGAGGCCATGTCGACCAGTTTCGCCACCGTGTTCATGTTGCGCGCGGTGCCGGCCTTGGCAGCTGGAATTCTCAATTTCGACGGCCCCATGCCGTTGGGATAGTGGACGAAGATTTCGCGCCGCCCCAGTCGCATCCTTTCGCCGTCAACGCCGGCGGCATGATCGAGCGCGCCGGCAGGCGGCGACTTGTCCAGAAAGATCACCATCGTCCGATTTGGTGCTTCCTTCGGAAACGGATTGCCCTTCAGGACAGCCGCCAGTTCGTCTGCCGTACGGACAGCCACACCCACGGGCTTGCCCGCATAGTCGAGAAGGCGCGCCTCAAGCGTGGATTTCACCTTGGCCGGAAACGACTTGCTTTCGAATACAACATTACCGCTGGCGATGTAGGTTTCCACGCGCGTAAACCCCGCATCGCGACACAACGCCTTCAGGTCGGCCATGGGAAGCTTGCCGGTCCCTCCGACATTCACCGCACGCAGCAAGGCGATGTACGTGGCCATCTCGCGATCCTGTCGCGCATCAGTGCAGCGCCGCCGCTTGTGCCTGGAGAGTCGCTAGCAGTTCGGTCGAACCCTGCACCGCGAGCCGCTGGTGGTAGAAGCGCAGGCCGTATAGGCCGCCGAGTTCCTCGCCGGCTCCGGCGCGACCCGGACCGCCGTGATTGCACTGCGGCATGACAATGCCATGACCGGTGTGCGCGGATGCGACTGCCGGATCGACCGCCAGCACCCGCCCATGGCTGGCGCCAATCCCGCCGACCATGCGTGCAAGGAACGCCTGGTCCTCGCCGTAGACCGAAGCGACCAACGAGCCACCTCCTCGCGCAACCAGCGCGCATGCGTCCGCCTCGTTCCGGTAAGGAACGATGGTCGCTGCCGGCCCGAACACCTCGACCTCGTGCACCGCGTCGGCGCTTTTCGCGTCCTTCAGCTTCAACAGGGTGGGCGCCACGAACGCGGCCCTGCTGGTGTCGATTCCGTCGAGAGCGGGCGGCTCTGGCCCGCCGATCACGAATTCAGCCTCGGTCGCAAGCCTGCGAATGCCTTCGAGTGCCGCCGCCTGCTGGGCGCGCGTCACCAGCGGCCCCATGCGGGTGTCCTCGTTGCGCGGATCGCCGACCTTGATGTTCTTCAGCCTGGCAAACAACGCCTCGGCAATGGCGTCCGCGCGATCGGCCGGCACGAAGATGCGGCGAATGGCGGTGCATTTCTGCCCCGCCTTGACGGTCATCTCACGGACCACTTCGCGCACAAAGGCGTCGAAGGCCGCGCCGCCGCCCGCGGCATCGGGTGCGAGCAGCGCTGCATTGATGCTGTCGGCTTCGATATTCACCGGCACGCTGCGCGCGATCACGTTGCGATGGCCGCGCACCCGGGCCGCGGTATCGGCCGAGCCGGTGAATGCCACCACGTCGTCCGAGGTTAGATGGTCGAGCAGATCGCGCGCGCCGCCGACCACAAGATTGAGTACGCCCTCGGGCAAGATCCTCGCCGCGATGACGTCGCGCACCATCTCATGCGCCAGCATGGCGGTGGACGAGGCCGGCTTGGCAAGCACCGGCACGCCGGCCAGCAACGACACAGCGGCCTTCTCCCACAGGCCCCAACTAGGGAAGTTGAAGGCGTTGATGTGGACCGCGACGCCGCGACGCGGCAGCATCAGATGGATTGCCTGAAAGTTTTCCGCCTTGGCGAGCCGCACCGGCTTCTCGTCGAGCAGCATGCATGCGTCGCCCAGGGTAGTGCCAAGCCGCGCGTAGTATTTGAGCGTGCCGATGCCGCCGTCGATGTCGATGGCCGCATCCGCCCTGGTGTTGCCGGAATTCTGGATCGCGATCGCTTCATATTTCGCGCGGTTGGCGGCGAGCGCGTCGGCCACTGCGCCGAGAAGCTTCGCGCGCGCGGCGTAGCCGAGATCGCGCAACCCGCCCTGCCCCTGCTTTCGCGCAAAGGCGAGCGAACGCCTGAGATCGATGCCCTTGGCGGACGCCGTGGCGATCATCTCACCGGATACCGGGTCGACTAGCGAGGTTTCCACACCCTCCCCGCGCGTCCAGCGTCCGGACACGTAGCTTTCCAGCGTCTGCGGATTCATGACGGGCATCCCGGCTTCGGGTATAGGATGCGTCCCGCTATATGGAAGCGCGGCGGCCATTTCAACCGCCGCCCAAGGGAGGGATCGACAGGCATGATGACCCAGTGGCGGCCGATGCGGTGGCTTTCGCCGGGGCTAATCCTGGCCGCACTCGCTGCACCATCCGCGGCGGATGCAGAAGCGTACCGGCCCGACCCCGCGCTGGTGGCAGCGGCCAAAAAGGAAGGCCAAGTCCTCGTTTACACGACGCTGATCGTCGACCAGATCGTGCGGCCGCTGATCCGCGCATTCCAGGCCCAGGTTCCCGGCATCGATGTCAAGTTCGTGCGCGCCGACAGCGTCGCGCTGGTGGTGCGGATGACCAACGAGGCGAAGGCCAACCGAACTCAGGCCGACATCTGGCAGCTTGTGGACGGCGTTGGTCCGCTGGTCGAGGCCGGCATCGCGGGCACGCTCGACTTGCCCAATGCAAAAGGGCTGCCGGCGGTCTATGCCGATCCGAACCGGCGCTGGGTCACCACCAATCTTGCGGTACGCTCGCTCGCCTACAACACGACGCTGGTTCCGCCGGCACAGGCGCCGCGCGGCTATGCCGACCTGCTCCACCCGCGCTTCAAGGGCAAGTTCGCCTGGAATCCAAACTCGGTGTCCGGCGCCTACGGTTTCATCGGCACCGTGCTCAGGCACATGGGCGAAGACAAAGGCACCGCGTACCTGCGCGCGCTTGCGAAACAGCAGATCACGCCGGTGCCAATGGCGATCCGCGCCGTCTTGGACCGCGTGATCGCCGGCGAATACGCCATCGGGCTCGAAATGAACGGCACCCATGCTCACATCAGCGCATCGCTCGGCGCGCCGGTGGCGTGGGTCCCGCTCGATCCGGTCAGCATGACCTTGCAGGCGGCGGGCACCACCGCCAAGGCGCCGCACCCCAATGCCGCGCGGCTGTTCCTCGATTTCATGATCTCGCGCGCCGGTCAGCAGGTGTTCCACGACCGCGACTACATCCCGATGCATCCGGACGTTCCAGCCAAGAACCCGAAGCTCAAGCCGGAAACCGGCGGCTACAGGGCCGTGGTCTACAGTCCGGAGGAGGTCGACGCCAACCATAAGCGCTGGGCGAAGATCTTCCAGGAGATATTCCGGTAGAGTGCGGTAGCGAAGGAGCGGTATTCGTCATGCGCATCATGTTTCTCAACCAGGCGCCGAGAAAATCCAGCCACTACGACAAGGACGCCATCGAGGCACAGCTCAACAGCTATGCCTCGCCCGGCACCAAGGTCGAGATCGTCTTCCCCGACGACTACGAGGGCGCGCAACTGTTCGACTCCATCGGCGCGCAGAGCATGCTCAACGGGCTCCACCACATGATGGAGGTGCCTTCTATCGTCAAAAAAATATTCTGGGCGGAGCAGAATGGCTATGACGCCGTGATTTCGTCCAATACCTTCGACCCGGGCGTCGACGGCGGACGGCTGGCGGTCAACATTCCGGTAATCGGGCTTCTGCGCACCGCCATGCACGCCGCGTGCACGCTTGCCGACCGTGTCGGCATTACCGTGCCGCTGGCGCCGCACGTCCCCTACACCTGGCGCATCCTGCGCAGCTACGGTCTCGACCATTTCGTCAGCGACATCCGCCCGATCGGCGTCTATGGAAAGAACGTGGACCAGCGCCGCAACGAAATCTTCGATATCACCGAACGGCTGATCCGCGGCCTGGTCGACGAGACCCGGGCCGAGATCATCCTGCCGCTCGGCGGCGCGCTCATTCCCTATGTCGTCAATCCCGACGACCTCGCCCGGGCGACGGGCGTGCAGGTGCTCAACACCAAGGCAATCGGCATCCGCTTCGCCGAGATGTGCGTGAATTTCGGCATGACCCAGAGCGCCATCACCTATCCGCGCGCGAAACTCTCAGCCGAAGACTTCGACAGGCCGGCCCAAGCATGAGCAAGCAGACAAACTGCGATGTGATCGTCATCGGGGGCGGCAGCGCGGCGCTGGAAGCCGGCATTGCTGCTCGCCAGGCGGGTGCCCGGTCGGTCGTCCTCCTGGAGAAGGCGCCGCAGCAAGAATCCGGCGGCAACGCGCAGTTCTCGCACGTCGGCTTCCGCTTCGTGCATTCCGGCGCCGATGAGTTGCGCGGATTTTTCCCGCAGGTCCCCGAGGAACGCTTCCGCCGGATGCAGATTCCGGCCTACACGCGGCAGAATTTTCTCGACGATCTCAATCGCGTCACGCAGGGGCGGATCGATCCCGTGCTCGCCGACTGCCTGGTCGATCACTCCAATGCCGCCGTGCACTGGATGCAGGATATCGGCGTGACCTGGGAGCCTGAGAAGGTGACCGAGGTCGACGGCAAGCTCTACCTGCCGGGCGGACACCATATCCATCCGATCGGCGGCGGCCCCGGCATGCTCAACCAGCTGCGCGATATCGCCTTCAACCGCAGCGGCGTCGAAATCCGCTACGAGTCGCGCGTGCGCGCCGTACACGGCAACGACCGCCGGGTCGAGGGGGTGCGCGTCTCGACCCCGGACGGCGAATACGACATGACCGCGCGTGCCATCGTGGTATGCAGCGGCGGCTTCCAGGCCAATGCCGAGATGCGCGCCCGCTATCTTGGCGCCAATGCCGACCTGATGAAGGTGCGCGGAAGCAAGCATAACACCGGCGAGGTGCTGCATATGCTGTTGGCACTCGGCGTCAAAGCCGCCGGCCACTGGCAGGGCGCACATATGTCACCGATCGACCTGAAGGCACCGGACGTGGAAACGCCGGCGATGGCGGATGGCCGCGGCAACACCATGAACCGCTACGATTACCAGTTCGGGATCACGGTGAACGCGCTTGGCCAGCGCTTTTTCGACGAGGGCGAGGCCAAGCACGCCTACACCTACGCGAAGACCGGGCGCGCGGTTCTCAACCAGCCCGGCGGGGTCGCCTGGCAGATCTACGATCAGACCGGCATCGACCTGTTCCGCCACGGACGCGACTACCCGGCGACAATGGTCGAGGCCTCGACCCTGGCGGAACTCGCGACCAAGATCGGCATCGAGCCGGAGCCCTTCTTGCGTACGGTGCAGGAGTTCAACGCCGCCTGCCGGCAGGATGTTGCTTTCATGGCGGGCGAGCTCGACGGTAAAGGCACGGTCGGCATCACGCCGAAGAAGTCCAACTGGGCGGTGCCGCTCACGCGCGGCCCGTTCCGGGCTTACCCGGTCACCGCCGGCGTGACGTTCTCCTTCGGAGGCGTGCAGGTGGATACACAGGCGCGCGTGATCAACACCAGTCATCAGCCGATCGAAGGCCTGTTCGCGTCAGGCGACGTGATCGGTCTGTTCTTCCACAACTATCCCTCCTGCACGGGGCAGACCCGCAACGCCGTCTTCAGTCTGCTCGCCGGACGCAACGCCGCAGCACTGCTGCGAAAGAACTGAGGGCCGACCAGCATGGCCAAGCGCCGCGTTTCGTCCGGTCCGGGTGTCGTCGAAAGGCTTGCCGACTGGGCCTTGGCCATCCGCACCGGGGACTTTTCGGATGCGGTGCTCGCACAGGCCAAATTGCTGTTGCTCGACACGATTGGCTGCGGCTATGCCGCTCTTGGCGAGGACACGGCGCAAGCCGTGATCGCGACCATGGCGGAGGTCGGTGGCGCGCCGCAATGTACGGTCATCGGCAGCGCAACCAAGACCAGTGCGCCCGGGGCGGTGCTTCTCAACGGCGCACTCGTCCGAATTCTCGACCTCAACGATTACGTCAACACCCGGAGCGGCCGCATCGGGGGCCATCCGAGCGACAACATCCCGGTGGCGCTCTCGGCGGCCGAACTTGCGGGTGCGTCGGGACGCGAGGTGCTTGCGGCCATCGTCGTCGGCTACGAGATCTATGGCCGCTTCAAGGAAGGGATGGAGGACGCCAGCGACTGGGACGGCATCGTGGCATCCGGATTCGCGGTACCCGCCATGGCGGCGCGATTGCTCGGGCTGGATCGCATTCAGCTTGCCAACGCGCTCGCGCTCTCCGGCGCGCGCGCGCCCACTCCGCTCGTGGTGCGCCACGGTGCGATTTCGGCTGCGAAATCGGTCGCCAATGCACTGGTCGCGCAGAACGGTATGCAGGCCACCATGCTGGCAAGACACGGCGTGACCGGACCGCTCGACCTGTTCGAGAGCCCGCACGGGCTGGGTTCACTGTTTCCGAAACTCGACGGCTCGCTGACGGCGCCGCTCGCGTCTGCCGACTGCTACCTGATGGGCTGTCATGTGAAGGCCTATCCCTGCCTTGCCACGGGACAATCGATCGTTCACGCTGCGATCGAGATCCATCGACAGGTTGGCGGCAACGTGGGCCGGCTCGACCGCATCACGGTCGCGATCGCCGACACGCCCTCGTTGCGCCGGCAGAAGGACGATCCCGGCCGCATCGATCCGACGTCGCGCGAGGCCGCGGACCACAGTTTCAATTTCCTGGCTGCGGTGTCGCTCCTCGACGGTGCATTCGGGCTTGCGCAGTTCTCCAACGAACGATGGAACGCGCCTGACGTGCGCAAGATCATGGAGCGAACGGAGATCGTTTGCGATCCGTTGCTTAATGCGCGCGCTCCGGGCGGCTTCCCTTGCGCCATCCGCGCCAAGGGGACGGACCGCAAGGAGTACGTGGCGGAGGTGCTCGATCCTCCCGGTTTCTCCCGCTACGGCCTCGACGCCAAGGCGGTGATCGACAAATTCCATGCCGTCACCAGCGATCGCCTGCCAAGGGACGCGCGCGACCGGATCGTCGATGCTGCCTTGTCGATCGACCGCAGCCCCGACGTGGCACGTCTCGCCGCGGCCATGCAGGCGGCCAACGCGGCGCTTCCCAACGCATAGCGCGCGTCCGCTTGCCGCAGTTGGGACATGGCCGCGAGGCATCGCTCGACAGTACGGTCGCCGCTTGCTAAGATTCGATACTTAGAGAGCTAAGTAAGCAGGACATCGAAGGTGCGCTGATGAACAAGCCGATCACGGGCAATCCGGGCATGGAACATCCCAAACTCCTGCTCGATCCCTATGTCGCCTGGACCGGCAAGGAGGCCGTGCCGGTCACTGAGGACTTCGGCGTGGACCTATTGAGTTGTCCCACCGCGCATTGGTCGCGGTTCGGCGTCGATGGCGGAATCGTCAATCTGAAGGGCCGCGGCGACTTCGTCTCGATCTTCGTCCTCGACCTGAAGCCCGGCGCACAGACCACACCGCAGAAGCACCTGTTCGAGGAAGTAGTCTATGTGCTGTCGGGCCACGGCAGCACCACGGTTGAGACCAGTGACGGCCGCAAGCACTCGTTCGAATGGGGACCGAAGAGCCTGTTCGCGCTGCCGCTCAACGCCCGTTACCAGCACTTCAATACGAGCGGCCGTGAACACGCCCGCATCGCCTCGACCAACAATCTCTGCATGATGTTGAACCTCTTCCACAACGAAGAGTTCGTCTTCAACAACCCCTACGAATTTCCCGAGCGGCAGGGCTCGCAAAAGGCGTTCGCCGGCGAAGGCGACTTTATCCCGGTGCGGCCCGGCCGCAACATGTGGGAGACCAATTTTGTGCCGGACCTCGCCGCTTTCGAGCTGAAGGCATGGGAGGCGCGCGGCGCCGGCGGCTCCAACATGATGTTCGTGCTGGCTGACGGCACCATGCACGCGCACATCTCGCAGATGCCGGTCGGCACCTACAAGAAGGCTCATCGCCACGGGCCGGATTTCCATGTCTTTGCCGTCACCGGCCAGGGCTATTCACTGCTCTGGTACGACATCGCCAAGGACCTGGTGCGGGTCGACTGGCGCCACGGCGTGGTGTTCGCTCCGCCTGACCAGATGTTCCATCAGCACTTCAACACCTCGCCTGATCCCGCCCGCTACCTCGCGGTTGCATTCGGTGGCCTGCGCTATCCTTTCACCGAGTCCAAGCGCCACGTGTTCACGGGCATGGACGTGACCGTGAAAGATGGCGGCTGCCAGATCGAATACGAGGACCAGGACCGGCGCATCCACGACATCTTCCTCAAGGAACTGGCAAAGACCGGCGCCAAGTCGGGCATGGCCAAGTTCATCGACGAGAGCACCTACACCACGTCGGTGGCCTGATCTGCACCTGAATGAGAAAGCCTGTAGCCCCCATCCCGACGTCGTCCCCGCGAAAGCGGGGACCCGGTACTCATGGCCACACCGAATTTCCGTGACGACTGGATGCCTGCTTTCGCGGGGACGACGGACACGACAGTGCGATGCACGATCTCGAATTCGACCACCTCCACTACGTTCCCGATGACGAGGTCAACGAGGTCGCATGGGCGACCGACAATGTTGAACTGCGCACGGTCGGGATCGATATCGGCTCCTCGACCTCGCACCTGATTTTTTCGCTCGTTCACCTGCAACGCCTTGGCACCGCGCTGTCGAGCCGCTTCGTCGTGATCAAACGGCAGGTGCTGTGGGAATCGCCGATCAAGCTCACTCCCTACCTGCCCGACTACACCATCGACACCGACGATCTCGCCGAATTCTTCGGCGCTTGCTACCACCTCGCCCAGGTCGATCCCGACAATGTCGATTCGGGCGCCGTCATCCTGACCGGCGAGGCGATCAAGCGGCACAACGCGCGCGCCATTGCGGACCTGTTTTCGGAAGTGTCCGGCAGGTTCGTCTGTGCTTCCGCGGGCCATCACATGGAATGCCAGATGGCCGCGCATGGCTCGGGCGCGGTCGCGATGTCGAAGGCGACCGGTCAAATCGTCCTCAATGTCGACATCGGCGGTGGCACCACCAAGTTCGCCTTCATCGAGAAGGGCGAAATCCTCGCCACCGTTGCGATCGCCGTTGGCGGCCGGCTGATTGTCGAGGAGCAGGACAAGGGGATGGTTCGAATCGAGGAGCCGGCGCAGGAAATCGCGCGCAGCCTCGGCATCCCATTGGCGCTCGGGAATGCGCTCCCCGCGGGAAGTCGCGAGCGCATCATCGAGCGAATGGTCCGCCAGATCGTCCGCATGATCGATCGCCGGCCACCCGACAAGCTGTCGCAACGGCTGCTCGTGACCGATCCCTGGCCGACCGAACTCGCCAACCGGACAATCGATGCGATCACGTTTTCGGGAGGCGTCTCCGAGTTCCTGTACAAGCGCGAGACTCGCACCTTCGGCGATCTCGGCTCCCCGCTGGGGGAAGGCCTGCGGCGCATGCTGGCGCGACGCAAGGACCTGCCGCCGGTCTGGGACCCGGGCCAGGGCATCCGTGCAACGGTGATCGGCGCGGCGCAGTTCTCGGTCCAGGTCTCGGGCAGTACGATTCTGGTCAGCCGGCCGGACGATCTTCCGCTCCAGAACCTGCCGGTGCTCGCATGCAGCTTTGACATGCAGAGCACGATCGACCCTGCGGCCGTGACTGCAGCTGTTCGCAAGAGCCTGGACCAGTGCGATATCGCGGAGGGCGCAGCGCCCCTGGCTCTGGCCTTTCCTTGGCACGGTGACCCGTCGCATGCCCGCCTGTCCGCGGTGGCAGCGGGCATTACCGCAGCGCTCCCGCACGCCGTCGCTGCCGGCCTGCCCTTGGTGCTGCTGATCGATGGCGATGTCGGTAAGAGCCTGGGCCGCATCATTCGCAACGAGACCGCCCCCGGAGCACATGTGATCGCGCTCGATGGCGTCCAGCTGAAGCAATTCGACTACGTCGATATCGGCAGCCTGATCGAGCTGACCAACGCAGTGCCGGTCATCATCAAATCATTGCTGTTCAAATGATTTATGTATTTAGCTACCGCCGCAAGCGGTAATGTTGTATCATGTAAGTAATACTTCGAATTGGTATTAGTACCTACGCACAATAACTAGCTTTAAACCATATTTTTACTTGAGACTGCTGTCTATACCCGCATGAGCGATCGGCCCCAGGGCTGGCGCAAGCCGCCAGACGTTCGAACCGATCCGGCGCGCGGCCTGCGCACAGGGCGGGCGGATTGAGGAGCGGCGAAGTGACAAGTCAGCAGCCCGCACCACAGGTCTATCGCGTCGCCGTGGAGGACTGTCCGAGCGGACTCGTCATCTATCGCGACGACGGCATCATCGTGCATGCCAATGCCGCGATGGAGCGCCTGTTCGGCTACGCCCGCGCCGAACTCAGCGGCTGTTCGATCAAACAGGTGTTGCCGGTCTGCCCGATCCGGTCCGTCTCCGATGGAGAACCGACCAGCTCTCGCAGTCGGCGCCTGCTCGGAGTCCGCAAGGACCAATCGCAATTCCCGGTCGAGATTTATCTGAACTCGACTACGCTCGCCGATACCCGATGCACGCTTGCCGTCGTCCTCGACGACACTGAGCGACACACGAACGAGCATCTCAAAGACGAATTCGTGTCGACCGTCAGCCACGAACTGCGCACGCCGCTCACCTCGATAGCCGGCTCCCTTGGTCTCCTCGCCGGCGGGGCAGTCGGCGCCATGCCGGAGTCGACGATGCGACTCCTGAAGATCGCGCATAAGAACAGCGAACGGCTGGTGCGGCTGATCAACGACATCCTCGACATTGAGAAGATCGAATCCGGCAAGGTCGTCTTCGATCTCAGGTGCGTGGAACTACACGGATTGATCGAGCAGGCGATCGAAGCCAATCGTGGATACGCCGAGAGCTTGGAGGTCAGCCTGACGTTTGTCCCGGCAGCCGAACCGGCCTTCGTCCGCGTCGATCCCGACCGGATGGTACAGGTTGTGACCAATCTCTTGTCCAATGCCTGCAAGTTCTCGCCGCCCAAGGAGTCCGTCTCGGTCGCAATCGAACTCACGCCAAGTACCGTGCGGATAGCGGTGCGCGACCGTGGCGCCGGTATCCCCGACGACTTCCGCCCCCGCATCTTCGAGAAATTCTCCCAGGCTGACGTCGCCGATCCCCGGCGCAAGGGTGGGACCGGGCTTGGGCTGAGCATCGTCAAGCAGATCGTGACGCTACTGGGCGGCAGCGTCGGCTTCCGCGATGCGGATGGCGGCGGCACGGTGTTCCATGTGGATCTGCCGCGCTGGAATGTCACCGAGCGCCCCAGCCCGTCGCGTGCAACCGCAATTCTGATTTGCGACGACGACGATACCGTGGCGAGGTCGATCGCCGAACGTCTCGGCCGCGTCGACTTCCACTGCGATATCGCGGCGACCGCGGCGGAATCACTTGCCCGAGCGGAAAGCACCCCGTACCAGGCCATCCTGGTCGATCTCGGCATGCCCGATCGCGACGGCATCAGCCTGATCCAGGACCTTCGCGCCAGCCCGCAACACCAGAACACGCCGATCGTCGTCATCTCGGCCGACGCTGCACGCGGGCGCAACGACATCCGCTCATCGACACTCGATGTTCTCGACTGGCTCAACAAGCCGTTCGATATCCGGCATCTGGTCGAAGTGCTGCATCGACCACTGGCCTGCAACGGCGGCAAGCAGAAGAGCATCCTCCACATCGACAATGATGCGAGTATCCGCGAGATCGTGGCGCAGCATGTCGGTGAACTCTGGGACGTGACCCCTGTAGCCACCATCGACGAAGCGCGCCGTGCCCTCGCCGCGCGGAATTTCGATCTCGCGGTGGTCGATCTGTTGCTGTCGCAGGCGTCCGGCCTCGATCTGTTGCACGAGCTGCGCGACTGTGATGGCAATCCCATCCCCGTGATTTTCTACTCCGCGCGCGCCGCCAACGGTGCCAATGCGGCCCAGGTTCAGGCTGCGTTGCATAAGGCGCATCGTCCGATCGACCACCTGGTCGCAACACTGCGCAAACATGTCGCCGGCGCAACCGAGCATCATCCGAAGGAGATTGCATGAGTTCCGTACGCGTGCTGCACGTGGATGACGAGCCGGACATTCGCGAGGTCGTCGAGATGTCGCTCAGTCTCGATCCCGACCTTGCGATCAAGAGCTGTGCGTCCGGCGCTGACGCGCTCGCGGCGAGCAATGACTGGCCGCCCGATCTTATCCTACTTGACGTCATGATGCCGGTGATGGACGGCCCGACGACCTTGAAGCGTCTGCGCGAGAGTCCGCGGACCGCCACCACGCCGGTCGTATTCATGACCGCGCGGGCTCAGGCTCGTGAGATCGAGCAGTTCGTCTCGCTCGGGGCGGCTGGCGTCATTTCGAAACCGTTCGACCCGATGACGCTTGCCGGTTCGGTGAAATCGCTCGTGTGTCCGACCAAGGCGGCGCTGGCGGCACTGCGCGAGAGCTTTCTGGAGCGCGCCCGGCGCGACGCTGCCGCCCTTGCGCCCTATCGCACGGCGCTCACACCCGACTCGCATTCCGCGCGCGCGCTGGAACAGGTCAAGACGATTGCCCATGGCCTCGTCGGTGCCGGTGGTGTCTTCGGCTTCCCCAGGATCAGCGAACTGTCTACTGCGCTCGCGCATTCCGTCGACGGCATGCTGGAGGGGACTGGTTCCCCGGCGGCCGTCCAGCAGGGTATTGATGACTTGTTGGCCGAAATCGAACGCGAATAGGCAGCGCCCGCTTGGAGCGATGGCCGCTGCTGCCGCCGCCCTCCTGCTCTGGCCCGCCAACGTCGCCGCCCTGAGTTCCCTGGACCGGTTGAGCGGCTTCAACGTCATCGTCAGCCCGGGACATCCCTATGGCAGTGCTACCGCACGGCGCGCGCTTGCATCGGCCCGGCGCATCGGCGCCAGCGCGGTCGCCATCGTTCCCTTCCTGTGGCAGGCGAGGCCCGACGATACGCAGATCGGTCGCGGAAGCGATATGCCCGACGATGCTCTTCGCATGGCCATTCAGGACGCGCGCGCGCTCGGCCTGACCGTGATCGTTAAGCCGCACGTATGGATCCCCGAAAGCTGGGCCGGCGCGATTGCACCGCGTTCGGAGATCGGTTGGCAGCGCTGGTTTGCGGGCTATCGCGGTGCTCTCGGTCGGATTGCAGAGATCGCTGCCCAGGAACGTGCCGACGTACTGGCCGTCGGCACCGAGCTCGCCAAGACCTCGGCGCGTGGCGAATGGATCGACCTGATCGCCCGCGTGCGCACGACGTTCCCACGCGGATTGACCTACATTGCCCACAATGTCGAGGAAGCGGAATCGGTGCCGTTCTGGCCGCTGCTCGACGCGATCGGGGTATCGCTCTACCCTCCGCTCGGCGCCGACCGCGACCGACGCGGTCGCCTGACGACCATGGCGGACATTGCCGGCCGCCTTGATACGCTCGCAGGCCGCACCGGCAAGCCGATCATCGTCGGCGAAATCGGGATGCGCTCGGCCGTCGGCGCCGCCGCCAAGCCATGGGAAAGCGCGGAGGAGCGGGCGGCAGCGGCCGACCCGCTCCTTCAGGCGGAGGTGCTGGCTGACTGGCTGGCCGTGCTCCATCGGCCGGCCGTTCGCGGCGTGCTGATATGGCGATGGTTCACGAATCCTGCCGCGGGCGGAATGACTGACACCGATTTCACCGTCCAGGGCAAACCCGCCGAGGGGGTGCTATTGTGCGCCTGGCACGTCGGCTGCGCGCGGCGCTAGGCCGAACCTGTACCAAAGCGCGACCAGCAGGCCATTCTCCTGAAGTGCATTGCGCCCGTGAAACGTGGCGAAGCCTCCGGTCTGGACCGCCCACTGCGGCGTCAGGTTGTGAACCACGCTGAACTGAAGCTTGGAATAGTCGTAGCTCGGGAACAGGGGTGGACTGCCGCCTTGCGAAATCACGTTGAAGAGCTGCGCCAGCAGCAGCCACTGCGGCGCCGGTCGAAGGCCGAATGTAGCGTCGGCGCGTACTTCGCTCGGACGATCGCCGGACCGGAATCGCTGCGCCAGTTGCAGGTCTACGAAGGCAGGCCAGCTACCGAGCGCAAACCCATAGCCGTACAACAGGCGGAAGTCGTGTTCGAAACCGTTATTGCCAATGGCTGCTGGGTTATCGGCATCGAACGTCCCCGGAACACGGACCGTGGCCTGCGCCGAGAGCACCCAATTGTCGCCATGCAAAAGACGACCGCGCCCACCGAATTCCGTGAAACCGAGTCCCGTACGATTGGCATTCACCGATGCCGCGATGTCGATGTGTTGCAGGCCAGGCCCGATGATCAGAGTAAACCAATCTCTGATCCCATACTCCAGCAAAGCCTGGACCTCGAACTTCCGGTAGCGCGGCGTCGATTGGAGGTTGCGCTGCCCGTCAAAAATCTCATTGGCGCTGCTTGGCGTCGCCGAGAACACGATCTGACCGGTTCCCGCTTCCAACGTCCAGGCGCCCGCGTGCAGCGGCGTGGACGGCATCACAGCGCCCCATGCAGCGACTAACCCCATCGCGACTCGAATACGCACAACACCCGACCCCTTACTCGATAGCATTCACAAGTCAGCATCAACTACCCGCTCCCCATTAAGCGCAATCAGCAGGTTACCTTTGGTCGCAGCCACGTTCTGGACACCTGAGATGGCCTGCGTCAGGAGCTGCACGCGGTCGACGCTGTCGCGGACACAACCGGTCGCCAGCGCGACGCTGGCGGTAACGTGATCGGCCGCGATCGATTCCGGATTGGCGATGTTCAACTCTGCGATCGATCGGCGCAGATTTTCCCCCAGGATTTTCGCCGAGGTCGCGCCCCATTCCGGAATTACAAGCACAATCAGCCCGTTGGGATAGCAGGCCGCCACCACGCCCACCGACGCGGCGGCCCTCCGAACGGTGTTCGCGACTCTTGCCAGGATCTGGCGCGCCGCAGCTTCGCCCTGCGCCGCCCGGATGACATCGAGTCGATCGATGGCGAGCGCAAGGATCGATATGGCGCCGCCAGGATTGCGCTCGCTCACGGCCGTCAGATAGGCCTCGCCGACAGCACCGACAAACAGGCCAGTGTCCTCGTCCATCCAGTCCGACACGTGTCGGTCGCCCCAGTTCGAGAGGAACTGAAGGAGTTCACGTTCGCGCGCCAGCCGCCTCTCGAGCTCGGCCTTGAGCTTGAGCGCAGCGCGCACGCGTGCGATCAGCTCTACACGGTTCAGCGGCTTGTTGATGTAGTCGTTGGCCCCGGCAATGAACGCGTTGGCCAGGCTGTCCATGTCGTCCAGCGAAGTAACCATGATGATGGGAGTGTCCGCATAACGCGTATCGCTGCGGATGCGGGCGCAGGTTTCGATGCCGTCAATCTCCGGCATCATGATGTCGAGCAGAACAATGTCGGCCTTGGGCGGAGTCAGATCGTCCTTGCCGCCGACATCGAGGAACTTGAGCGCGTCCCAGCCGGATGCTGCGCCCTTAATGTCGTGATAGCCGCCGCTCATCAGCGCCGCTTCGATGATGTCGCGTGAATCTTCGGCATCGTCGACCACCAGGATGCGCATGAACGCCTCAGTATTTTCCCTTATTTGTCAATGTCTTATAATCATACGCACCGGGTCTTAATCGATCGAAACCGAGGGGGAAGCCTTGCGCTCGAACAGTCGCCACCTGGAATTTTGGTATATGAGGCGATAACTCGGATCGCCAGATCGATGGAGTTTTGGGAACAGCCTGTTCAGTTGATCCTGCGCGCCGGCCGGACTCTGCGGGTCGGGGACCGCGACGAACGGCGCGTCGATCCGCGCAAACAGCATGGTCAATTGGAAATCCTCACCGTGCGGCGCCAGAAGCCCGCGCGCATGGCCGCGACCGAGCACCACTGCCGGTGCGTTGGCGGTGTCGACGAGCACGCCCTGCCGTCCCGCCGTCGCGTGACCGAGATTGAGTGCTTCGATCTTGTCGCGATCCGAAGTCTCGTTGACGATACCGCGAAGTTGCGCGGCCAAGCGGGGGTCAAGCGTCAGCACAGACATCCCGCCGCCGATCCATCCAACCACCAGCAGCGCAAGAACCGCCGGCATGCGCTCACGCACATCCGGTATTCGAACCATGACCGTTGCTGCGAGCACGGGCGCGACGACGGCAATGGCGGCGGGGCTGCCGAACGCCCCGGTCGCGACGGCCATCATGGCTCCCACGACAACGCCCGCCACCAGCACCAGCCCCGGCATCACCAGCGGCCGGCGGCGCCGGATCGCTGCCAAAGCGGCGAAACCAGTCGGAGCGCCAAGCGCCAGCGATACGATTGTCAGCAGACCGACATCCAGTACCGGCAATCCTGATACCTGCACGCTCATGTCTCTCGGCAGGTCGGCGATCCAGGCTGCCAGGCTTGCCGACGGCGCCGTGAGAAAGCTCCAGCCGCTGCCGGGAAACACCCAGGACATGTAAATGAACGCGCCCACTGCGAACATGCTCGGAAATATCAGCGCGACCACGACGTTGAGGCCGGAATTTGCCGCGACTGCGGGTCGCACCGCCAGCGCCAGGAGCGGCATAGACGCGATGGTGATTGCCGCCCCCATCGGGTGCGAGAACGACATACCAAGCAGCGCGAGCGCGACCGTCATGACATCCGGAGCGGAGCTCCTTGCCCGCAGATCGTAGAGTCCCTTGGCCAGCAGGGCGAGGAAGACCATCAGGAACATGTCCGCGGGTCCCGCCAACACCGCCCGCAGGTTTGCCGGATGGAAGACGATCAGGCCAGCAATTGCGAGCGCGGCGAATACGCCAACGCCGCTGTCACGTAGCGCCACCATCAAGGTGCCCGCCGCCAGGGCCAGCAACACTGCTGCCAACAGCGCCGGACTTGGCGTGTTCGCCGGCGCCAGAAACTCGACCAGCGTCGTGGCGAGGAACGGAACAGTTGGATAGGCCGCCACGATCCGACCGATCGCGATCTCCCCATCGCCCGCTGCGATTGCTTCGGCCCACAGCGTTACGGTGTCATCGAACAACACGCCCGCGCGCATCGCGACTGCGGACAGGGCAATCGCCGCCGCGAACGCAAACAGAGCGAGGGATACGGCGGAGGCGAAACGGATCACGGCGCAACTCGCGCGTGACCGGGATCGGCCTGTCGCGATAGACCGTGCTCGGTCTTCTCCCAGTAGAACGGTTGCACCAGCAAATGTCCCAATGCGCGGTAGGCGGCGATCGAAATCAGCACCCAATACGCAAAGGCGGTGAGGCTGAGCGGGATGAGGTCGAGCCATCCCCGGCGGATCGGTGCGATCATGCTCAGGAAGATGAAGGCGCCGTTACCGGCAAGCAGATTAAATAACGACAGAAACAGCAGAACTTGCGGAAACAGCGGATCGAATCCGGCCCCCACCGCAACCAGCCACGACAGGTAGAACAGCCAGAAGATCGGGTTGAGAATGCCGGTGAGCACCGTTCCTCCGATGAAGAAGACGAACCCGGTGAAACCGAGCGGCCCTGTGGTTCGCAGCAGGTGCAGCGGACGGCGTGTGTGGACAAGGAACGTCTGCATATAGCCCTTGATCCAGCGGGTGCGCTGGCGGATCCACTGTCCGGTTCGGCAACTGGCTTCCTCGAAGGTCGTGGAATCGACCACGCCGACGCGATAGCCCTTCTGCGACAGGCGGATGCCAAGGTCGGCGTCCTCGGTAACGTTGAACGGGTCCCAGCCGTGCAGTTCGCGCAACACGGACACCTTGAAATGATTCGAGGTCCCGCCCAGGGGGATCGGAATGCCGAGCCGCTCGAGCCCCGGCAGCACAAGGTCGAACCACAGCGAATAGTCGAGCGTAAACATGCGCGTGAGCCAGTTCTCGCGCGCGTTGTAGTAGTTCAGACGGCATTGCAGGCAGGCGGTGTTCGGCGGCGAATTGCGAAACGTCGCCACCACCTTGCGCAGTTGGTCGGGCTCGGGCCGGTCCTCGGCGTCGTAGATCACGAGATAGTCGCCGCGCGCGAAGCGCAGCGCGAAATTGCAGGCCTTGGGCTTGGTCTGCGGCGCCGACGGCGGAACGCGGATGACTTCGAACACGCCTTCCAGGCCGAGATTGCGGGCGATCTCGATCGTCTCCTCGTCCTCGGCTTCGAGCACGATCTTGATGTCGAGCTTGCCGAGGGGATAGTCGAGCCGGCGCAGCGCATTCGCCAGTTCCGGAAGCATTCGTGCTTCGCGGAACATCGGAACCAGCACCGTGAAGACCGGCAGTTCGTCGTCCCGCAGCGCACGCGCGGCGATCTCGATTCCCAAGTCGCGCTCGACCGACCTTCTGCCGCCGAGCGACACGAGAACGCCCTTGAACACGAAGTTGCCGAGGTAGAACACGCCCATCGCAACGTTGAGCGCGATCAGTGTCGTCAAGGGTGCGAACGCAAGCCCCGCGAGTACCGCCGTCATCAGCACGAACAGCACCAGCACCTGCGGCACGGTGAAGACCGTACGCGCGGACAGCATCGGGTCGCGCTCGGCGAGGTCGAACACCGCGCGCCGCGACAGCCGCGCGTCGAACGCCGCCTGCACCGCCCATACCACGCCGAACTTCGAAGCCACCGCAAACTCGATCTGCGGGCCGAAGCGCTGACGTGCGGCCAGCACGGTCTCCGGCCCGGGCACGGCGGTCGCCAGCACCAGTCTCCCGTCGCGTTGCCGCCACGGCAGCGTCAGCCGCTGCATATAGAAGTCCAGATCCTCGGCACGCAGCAGCGATAGATCAGGCGGATCGCTGACCAGCTCGGCGAACGGCAGGTCGTAGTGATAGGCGAGCCCCTCGTAGAGACGCTCGGGCGGCAACCAGGCGCGTGACAGTACGGCATCGGTGAGCGCGACGTTCCAGGTTTCGGCAAGGCGGGTCGCCTCATCGAGCTGGGGCAGCGTGATAATGTCGCGCGCAACGAGCAGGTCGCCCAACGCCCGGTCGGACGGCGAGATCGGCATCGGCTCAGTCGCTCTGCGGGCGTCGGCGCAGCATCCGCTGGAGGCCGAGCAGGAACATCACGGTGGCGAACAGCCAGAACGCGCCGATCAGCCAGGGCCGGAACCGGTCGGCAACGGTGAACCACGACACCTGGTCGGGATAGGTTACCCGCACCAGCCGTTCCCGCACCGTCGAGAGCGCGAGCGCGACGCCCGCGGAATCGATGAAGGCGACATCGCCGCGGTCGAGCTTGAAATTGGCCGGCGCAGGCAGCGATCCATCCCCGGAAAGCGGCCTGATCCACAAGCCCGGCTGGGCGCCGGCGCTAACGAGCTGCGCCACCGCACCCGACGAGAATCCGCCGAGGTCGAGAACGGTTTGTCCCGCCCGGTCTGACACCGCAACACGGCCGCGGTCGAAGCGCACGCGCGGCGTGCTGCCAGAGGGCGGCAGATTGCCGATCGCGATGAACGGCGCGGCGGGCGACGGCGCCGCCTCCGGTGGCACGAACATGACCTTGATTACCGCGGTATCCGTCGCCAGCGCCGCCAGCACGTCCGACAGCAGCGCGAGCGCTCCGAGCGGCTGGTCGGCAATCGTCCGCGGCAGGATGATCTCGATCGCCTTTGCCCAGTGCGCCACCAGATCGGAGAAGTCGCTCATTGTCGTATCGGCATTCTCCAGGACTACGGCGCTGGAGCCGAGAATCTGCGCCGGATAGCCTTGCGGCTCGAAGCGGCAGTCGCCCGCCGCGCTGCGGCGTTGCACCACCACGCGCACGCTCGTCGTGGTGCCGACGAGCCCTTCGACCAGCGGCAGGTCGAGGCGGGTGGGCCCGCCGTTCGCCGCCACCGCGCTGCCGAGCAGCCGGTCGTTGACGAAAGCCGACACCACCGCCTTCTCGCCGGTGCCATCGGGAGCAACCATGACATCGAGCACCAACCGCACGGCCTTGCTTCCAGATGGCAAGGCTCGCATGTCGATGGTCGCCGGAAGGTCCGCGCGTCCGAACACTTCGGCCTGCGACAGCACTACCCCGAGATCCTCAAAGCGAACCTGCCTCGCGGCCGGCTTCAATCCCGTAACATCGCCAACCGTGGCCGCCCCGACGCCGCGCGTTGCATTGATGATCGGACTTCCGAGCAGGCGGCCGGCCCGTACCGCGCTGGCGTCGGATACGATCAATGTCGGCGTTCCCCCGACCCGGACCGCCACCAGCGCTCCCAGCGTCGGCGCAGCACCGGCGACGACGGCGATCGGCGGATCAAGATAAGCCGCCGCCGCCGCCTGAAGTGAGCCGATAACCACAATTCCGCGCTTCCAGCGATGGTCGTCGCGCCGCGCGAGCTCGGGCAGGCGTTCGAACCCCTGATGGAAGGTGGCGCGCCGGCCCGACGTCGCCAGCGCGCGCGCAACCGTGAGCGCCGTCGCGATGTCGGCCGGCTCCAGGCGACCCCGCGGCACTACGACCGCGACGTCCCGCGGCATCAGGGCCACTGTGGTCGCAACGTCTGGCCCTCCGGCGAATGCGAAATCGATTTCGACGGCGGTATCCGGCCGCACCGTGAGGCTGTCGCCGACATAGCGGACATCGATGCAGCGATCGGGCGTGGCAGCGCCCGAGTATAGGAACGAGAACTTGAAAAAGCCGTCGCGGGGTCGAGTCTTGCCGAGCGGGATGCGGATGGTTCGTACGCTGCCCTTTCCGTCCAGCGAGATCGCTGCGACCGTGCGGTCATTGAGGATGACCTCAAGGCTGCGTTTGGCCTCGTGCGCGCTCAGGTCGTCAACCACGAGTACCAGTTCGTTGGCAACGATATCGGCGCCCTGCGGCATCGGCACGAACAGTTCGCGCCGGCCGCCAAGATTGGCGAACCGGAGACCTTCGACGTACCCGATATCGGCCAGCGTGACAGCGGACAGAATGCCGCCGGGTCGGGGACGAACCGGTTCGGGCTGCGCGGCAGGCCTGGCCGCCGGCGTCATTCCAAGCGCCGCGCCCTGCGCCGCCGGTGCCGCGGTTGCCTGCTGCGCGGCGGGGGGCGGGCGGCGACTATGGGTCTCGCTGGCAGCGGGCCGGGACTGCTCGCGGCTTCGGTTTCGACTTTCGGCTTGGGCTTCGGTGATGATGAAAAGAAGTGCAGTGCAGAACAGCAATGTTCGGGCCATCTTGACCTACTCCAGAACAGCAGCCGTTGATCGGATTTCGTCCATTGCAGCGGCCCGCAGAGCGGCGAGCCCCTCTTTCAACTGCGCCAGTTCCTGTTCGGTAAGCCCGCGTTGATCGCGGGACGGCTGCAAGAGAATTCGCTCGCAGGTTCGCGCGGCCTTTCCCGTGGAATGAAACCCGAGCGTCGGCCCGATGCCGCAGAGGTCGTGGACCTTGCGGTGCGTGGAATAGACCGACCTTCCGACCTCGCTGCTCGCACCGGTCAGCAGCGGAAGCGAAGCGTCGATGTCATCAAGTCGCGCGGGAAGCTTTCCGGCAAATCTTTTGCGAACGAGCGCAAGACGCTCCGCAAAGTCGTCTGCCGTCATGACACGCAGCCTCCCCCTTCAAGACGCGGCACGCTCCCATGACGGGGTTAAGAAGGGTTGAGGCGCGGGCGTCGGGAGGAATACTGATAGATAGAAAGCCCGCAGGCTTCGGAACCGAACCGCAGAGTTCGCGCAACGCATTACCGTGTCCGCGACGAGAAATGACGCACGGCGCGCAGGCCTCCGCACGCCTTTGGACTACCGCGCAACTGCGCTCGCCACCAGCAGGTGGTCCCGGAACTGGTCGCGCAAGGCTGTCTTCAAGATCTTTCCGGTCGCAGTGTGCGGCATCTCCTCGACGAAAACGACGTCGTCGGGTATCCACCACTTGGCGGCCTTGTCCCGCATGAACGCAAGGATGTCATCCTTGCCGGCCGACTGGCCTTGCTTCAGCACCACGATCAAAAGGGGCCGTTCGTCCCACTTGGGATGCTTGACCCCGATCACGGCCGCCTCCGCCACCTTGGGATGGCCGACAGCCAGGTTCTCAAGCGCGATTGACGAGATCCACTCGCCGCCTGATTTGATGACATCCTTGGCGCGATCGGTAATCTGCATGTAGCCATGGCGATCGATGGTCGCGACGTCACCGGTGTCGAAGAATCCATCACGATCGAGGATTTCGCCTTCCTCCTTGAAATAGGCGCGGGCGATCGCCATACCGCGTGTCTTGAGCCTGCCAAATGTTTTGCCATCGCGCGGAAGCGGCCGACCATCATCGTCTGTGATCTTCATCTCCACGCCGAACGGCGAATGACCCTGCTTATCCTGGATGTCCAGCCTGGCTTCGCCTGTGAGGCTGGCATATTCGGGCTTCAACGAGCCGAGCGTGCCGAGCGGGCTCATCTCGGTCATGCCCCAGGCATGGCACACCTCGACTCCATAGTCGTCCTGGAACTTCCTGGTGATGGCCCGCGGACAGGCAGAGCCGCCGATCACGACTTTCCGCAAATACGGCAGCTTCGCATTGTTGGCCTCCAGATACTGGAGCAACATCAGCCACACGGTCGGCACGGCTGCGGTGAAGGTCACTCGGAACTCATCAAGCAACTGATAGACCGACGCGCCGTCAAGCCTGGCCCCGGGCATCACCAGCGCGGCGCCCTGCATCGGCGATGTCAGGGCGAGACCCCAGCAATTGGCGTGGAACATCGGCACGACCGGCAGCACGACGTCGCGGCACGAGATGCCCATGGCGTCGGGCGCGCTCGCCATCATCGAGTGCAGCACGTTGGAACGGTGCGAATAGACCACACCCTTGGGATGGCCGGTCGTGCCCGACGTGTAGCACATGCCGGCAGCGGTATTCTCGTCGAATGACTTCCAGGAGAAGTCATCGTCGGCTTGGCCGGCCCATTCCTCGTACGGCACGGCATGGCGAAGTGTTGTCGCGGGCATGTGCGCGGCGTCGGTAAGAACGATGTACCGCTCGACCGTCGCGAGCCTGTCGGCCAGCTTTTCCAGGAGCGGCAGGAAGGTCAGATCGGTCAGGACCAGGCGGTCCTCGGCGTGATTGACGATCCAGGCGATCTGCTCCGGAAACAGCCGTGGGTTGACCGTGTGGTAGACCGCTCCGATCCCGGTGATGCCGTACCATGCTTCGAGATGCCGCCAGCTGTTCCAGGCCAGGGTCGCCACCCGGTCACCTTGGCGGATGCCGTCACGGTCGAGCCGTTTGGCAAGCCGCAGTGCGCGAGCGCGAATGGCGACATAGTTGGTGGTGTGGATCGGCCCCTCCACCGAGCGCGATACAATGGGACGCTCGCCGTGGTTCAGGGCCGCGTGATCAATGATGCGATGGCACAAAAGCGGCCAGTCCTGCATCAGTCCCTGCATGGCGATCCCCTCCGTGGACAGTCAGACGGCGTCTGAAACCAGCGTTTGTCGCCGAGATACGGGCCGCAACGGCTTCGGATGCGTTCCCTATTCCGAACCCGCCAGTCCGGCCTGTGTGATGACCTTGGCCCAGCGCGCGGTTTCGGCATCGACAAAGCGGCGGAGTTCGTCGACACCCGGCGACACCACGGGGATGGCACCGTCGCGGGCAAGCGTCTTCTGCACCGCCGGTTCGGCCATGCCTTCGCGGATCGCCGCCGCGAGCTTCTCTACGATGTCTCGCTTCACGCCGGAATGCACTGCAATCGTGTGCCAGGAGGTCGCGTCGAAGCCCGGAATGCCGGCCTCGGCAAGCGGCGGCACCTCGCTCAGCGCAGGCACGCGTTGGGCCGGCGTGACACCGAGCGCGCGCAGCTTGCCGGCCCGGATCAGCGCCAGTGCCGGCGGGATGTCGGCAAACATGAACTGAATGTGCCCGCCGGCAAGGTCGTTGACCGCCGGAACTGTGCCCTTGTACGGCACGTAGATGACGTCGAGCCCGAATTGATTCTTGAACAGCTCGGTGCTCAGCCGATGGAAGGTCGCCGGGCCCGGCGCCCCGAAGGACAGCTGTCCCGGCTTCGACCGCGCAAGCTTGACGAGGTCGCCGACCGAATGCACCGGCAATGCCGGATTGACCACCAGCACGAACGGCGTACGTACCGTCATCGCCAGCGGGATCAGGTCCTTGCGCGGATCGTACGGCATGCTCTTGCGCACGGTGATGTTGAGCGCCATCAGTGTGCTCGAGGCCGCGAGCAGCGTGTGGCCATCAGCCGGCGCGCGCACCACGCCGAGCGCCGCCGGGATGCCGCCACCGCCGGGCCGGTTCTCGATGATGACCGGCTTTCCGAATCTGCGTTCAAGCTTCTGCCCGACCAGCCGTGCAAGGATATCGTTGGAGCCGCCCGGCGCGAGCGGCACCACCAGGGTGATCGGCTTGCTCGGGTAGTCGGACGCCTGCGCCGACGCGCGCGGCACCCACGCGGCAACGAGGGCCAGTGCCAGCGAAACCGTGCGCAGAACCGCAATCATTCGTCCCTCCCATGCACCGCGCGGTGTCGTCCCCGCGCTTGCCTCGCCGTAATACTGTCGTACCTCCCGGTCGCGATGGCAACCGTTCGATTCACTATGATCGCAGAGCGTTCGTAGTCTGCCGGATGGCGCGACGCCGCCGGATGACGGACTGTTTCGGCGGGAGGCGTCTTCGAGCGGTCGCAGGACAAGCTGTCGCGGAGACGTCGATGCTGATCTTTCCTGGGCGGCGCGCACCTGCACGCACACTATTGCTTTTCGCCGCTGTCGCATGCGCCGGCACCGGCCTTGCCAATCCGTCACTGGCGCAAACCGGAATCGGCAGCCTGCTGTTCGGCAACGGCGCAGTTGCCAGCGGCAATCACAGCATTGCGGTCGGCGAGGCGAGCAACGCCGCGGCGGACCATGCGGTTTCGCTCGGCAATTTCAGTACGGTGACCGGCGCCAACGGCGTTGCGGTCGGCATTTCGAGCACGGCGACGGGCGCCAATTCGACGGCAGTCGGCAACAACAGCGTGACCAACGGCGACAACAGCGTTGCCGTCGGCGTGCAAAGCGCGGCGACCGGCCCCAACAGCAGCGCGCTCGGCAACCACAGCCAGGCGCTCGCCGACAATACGATCGCGGTCGGCGTGCAAAGCTTCGCCGGCGGCCCCAACACCACGGCACTCGGCGTTCACAGTGAAGCCACCGGCGACAACAGCACCGCGATCGGTGTCCAGAGCCAGGCTCGAGCCGGCTCAACGACTGCCATCGGCAACCACAGCCTGGCCTCCGCCGACAACAGCGTGGCGGCCGGAGTGTTGAGCCAGGCGACCGGCAACAACACCACCGCCATCGGCAACCACAGCATCGCCAGCGGTACCAACGGCACCGCCGTGGGTATCCTCAGTATCGCGTCGGGCGCCGATGCAACGGCGGCAGGAAACCAGGCCAATGCCAGCGGCACGAGCAGCACCGCGATCGGCACGATGGCGCTGGGTGTGGGAGCGAATTCCACCGCGATCGGAGCCCAGGCCGTTGCCAACGGCTTGCAGTCGGTGGCGATCGGTTCGGGCTCGATTGCCGAGGAGGCGAATACGGTTTCGTTCGGAAAGCCAGGCAACGAGCGGCGGCTGACCAATATCAGTTCCGGGATTGCATCGAGCGACGCCGCCACGGTCGGCCAGCTCGCGGCCCTCGACCTGTCCATCAGCCAGCGCATCAGCCAAGCGTTCAGGGCGCTCGGTCCGGACTCCGGCAACCCGTCTACCATGTCGGTCCGCGCCATCACGACAACGGCGGCGGGTACGGCAACCTCCGCGACTACCGCAATCGTGCTGGGCAATGGCGCCTCCGCCGCCGAGGGCTCGGTCGCCGTCGGCGAGAACGCGACCGCCTCCGGCGTCAGTTCTATCGCCATCGGGTCCGGCTCCCGCGCCAGCGGCTCGGTCGCGGTCGGTGCCGGTGCGCAGGCCAGCAACGGCGGCGCGGCATTCGGCGATGGGGCTTCGGCGACCGGGCCGTTTGCGACCGCGATCGGTCCCAACGCGGCCGCCAGCGCAGCGAATTCGGTCGCGATCGGAGCGAATTCAGTGGCGACCCAGGCGAGTACGGTGTCGTTCGGTTCCGCCGGCAGCGAACGCCGTCTCACCAATGTCGCCGCCGGCATCTCCCCAACCGACGCCGTCAACGTCCAGCAGTTTCAAGCCGGCATGGCCGGTCTTCAGGAGAGCCTGACCACCATCAACCGCGAAGCACGCCGCGGCATCGCTGCCGTCGCCGCGCTCGCGCCAACGCTCATGCCGACGGCGCCGGGACGCACCTCGGTATCGGTGAACACCGGACTCTACCGTGGGCAGGTCGGGCTCGGCGTCGGCGCTACGCACCGCTTCAATACCGCCGTGCCGTTCGTGGTGTACGGCAGCTATGCCAACGGCGGCGGCCGCGAGCATGTCGGCCGCGCTGGTGCGGCACTGGAGTTCTGACCCGCCATTACTGGCGTCTCACGGTCATTCGCCGCGCGCGGTCGGTTGGCGCGGGTGGACGCAGTCCTTGAAATCGGCAAAGCCCTTCCAGGCCGGTTCGATCGGGTCGCGTCCGGGGCGGGGCACGTATTGCGACGGCTCGATGAACTGCATCGATGGGATATAGCGCGGGCAATTTGGAAAGATCGCGCGCGCCGTCACCCGCACGATCAGTTGTGCGCCAATGGTGGTCGCAAGCAGAGGATCGTCACGTCGCACTGTTGCGGTTCCGTTGACACGCAGCCGCCTCGGCTTGTCGTGCAGCGCAATGAACAGCATACCGATATTCGGGTTGACGGCCAGATTGCCGAGACTCTTGAACATGCCGTTGCCGTCGTAGTCGGGAAACGCAAGCTCGGACGGTCCGGTCACACGCACAAAACCCGGCATGCCGCCCTTGAACGAACAATCCGGGCGGCCCCCGGTGTCGGCGGTGGCAAGGAAGAAATAGATCGCCCCCTCGATGAATGCCTTGTCGTCGGCGGTGAAGGCCGTACGGGTGAGCTTCTCCTCCAGCCGATCGGCGATCCGGCGGCTGTCGTACGCATCCTGCAACTGTCGGTTTCCATCGTGATACATGATCGATTGTGCCATGGTTTCTTCGTCCTTCACGATGCCCTTTGAGTAGCCGTCATCTGTGCACGTTTCTCCGCCAGCGCCTGCTCGATGTCCCTGACCCAGGGAATATCCTCGCCGCGAGCAGCACGCGCCTCGCGGATCAGGCGCAGGTTGCGCTCGGTGGTCTCGAGATGCCAGCCGAACTGGGCCTTCGCCAGCGCCACTTCGGCCTGCGCTTCGGCACCCTCCTGGTCGCGTGCCAGCACTGCAAGTTCCATCAGCGTCGCAAAGTCCCAGTAGTCGCCGCTCGCCTTCGCCTTCTGCACAGCCGAAAACCGCACCACCGGCAGCACCTCGGCCTGCACCGGCGGCGGCTTGTCCATCAGTTCCATCAGCGTGACGGCATTGACGCCGGGATAGGCGTCGCGCCAGTCGGCCTGGAAGCCGGCGAGATAGGTCTCGGCGGCAAGCTTGAGCAGGCCGCGCACCTGAAGCCCACCCGCACCGCCCATCTTGGCCGCCTCCCACTGGTCCTTGTAGACGCGGCCCAGCAGGCCGTTGGTCTCGCTCGACGGTCCGAACTCCGCGATCACACCCTTGAGCACGTCGATCGCCTCCTGCGCACGCCCCTCGCGGTTGAGCGCGAAAGCGTACTGTTCCCGTACGATGCGCGCGCGCCGCAGCGGCTCCGGCATGCGGTCGTAGAGCGCGATCATATCGCCGTGCGCTTTCACATCGCGCAGCGTCAGGAACATGTCGATGATCACGCCGGTTTCGACGTCATGCAGGTTCCGGAACGCGGGATCAGCGATCGTTTCCTTGACCGCCTGCGCGCCCCTCAGGCGGGCTTCCGACAACCGCACCTTGTGCTTCTTCGAATAGTGGAACCTGTCGCGGAATGTATCGGTCTTGGTATGATCGACCTCGGTCCGCGGCATGTAGTCGAGCAGTTGGAACAGGGGGCTGTCATCATGCGGATTCTCCTTCGCCTCCTGGAGCTGCCTGGAGATTGCCGCGACGCATGACATCGGATCCGCCGGCATGCCTTGCTCGTCGGTCTGATAGGAGATGCCGCGCAGGAGCGCGATATCGAATGGCATGATCGTGCCTGCGGCGAACAGGATCACGGTTGACCGTGGGCGCATCGCGTGGCGGATGCCAAGTTCGTAATAGACATTGGGATTGGCGCCGGTGATATCGGCGATCGCGTAATTGCACAGCATGAGCCGCTCGAACATTGGCTTGTGGATGGCACCCCCGATCTTCTCCTCGTCGGCGCGGATCGGCTCGAGCTCGGCTTCGCTCACGGCCGGCGCAATGATATCGCGATAGACGGCATCGAAGTCGGTGGTGCGACCGGCTGCGTCGGCCTTGCGGCCGAACGGCATCAGCACGAAGCACAGGGGCTTCGGCGGTTCGTCCTGGTCCATAGCACCCAACCTGTCTGCCGCCCGCTTGTCTGCCGCCCGCTTGTCGCCGATTCCCTCGCGATGCAATAGAATGTATGTGTTCGAAGTTCGACACAACAAGCGCCCTTGAGGAGTCCCATGCCCGTTCGCAAGACGTCCGCTGCCAGGAAAGCCGGCAAGAAGCCCGCGATGAAAGCCGCACGATCCGCAAAGATCGGCCCCATCCGTCTGCCGGCGATTCCCGAGGAGCGGCTCTCGCCGGAGCAGCGCGCACTGATGAGCGCCATTGCCGCCGGGCCGCGCGGCACATTCAAGATGAGCGGGCCGTTCTTCTGCTATCTGCACGCACCGGCCTTCGGCGAGTTGGCGCAGAAGCTCGGCGCCTATTGCCGGTTCGGCACCTCGATTGCGCCGCGGCTGACCGAGTTCGCGATCCTGACCACGGCCCACCACCACAAAGCACAGTACGAATGGGCCGCGCACGAGCCGCAGGCGCTGAAGGCGGGGGTCAAGGCGAAGACGATCGAAGATCTGCGTCTGGGACGCGAGCCGAAATCGGCGCCCAGGGACGAGCGGGCGCTCTACGCCTTCATCAAGGAGCTCTACCGCACCGGTCGCGTCAGCGACCGCAACTACAAGGCCGCGCACGCCATTCTGGGCGATGCCGGCATGGTCGAACTGGTGGGGCTTTGCGGCTATTACGGGCTGGTGGCGATGACGCTCAACGTGTTCCGCATGCCGGTGCCGGAAGGCACGCCACTACCGTTCAAAGAACCGGCGGTGGGGTGATTACGCGACCCGGCCGACCACCGCCGCCGGCGCGACCGCCTCACGCGGGGACTTGTTGACTCGCTGCATGAGCAGGTCGAGGAACGTCTCCCGCGGCATCGGCGGCGCGATCAGGACCCCCTGGCCGAAATCGCAGCCCATGCCGATGATGGCCTGAAGGTCGGCCTGGGACTCGATGCCTTCTGCAACCGCGGCGCTGCCGAAACGGTGCGCCAGATCGATGGCGGTCTGGCAGATCGCGGCGTTCATGGCATCGACGGCACAGTCGCGCACCAGCCCCTGGTCGAGCTTGAGCTCGGCGAAGGGCAATTCCCGCAAGCTCGACAGCGAGGAAAAGCCCGCGCCGAAATCGTCGAGCGCAATCTTGATTCCACTCGCCTGGAGGCGGCTTGCAACCTGCTGCGTCAGACGCCGATCCCGGACGACCTGGTCCTCGATAATCTCGACAATGATGCCCGGCCAGCGGCCGGACGGCGGCCGGTGCGCCTCAACCAGCGCGGGGACCTCCAGCGTGAGCAACGCACTCACCGGCACGTTGATCGAAAGGTGCAGGTTGAACCCAGCCTCTTCGAACTTCGCCCAGTTGTGCAGCGTCTCGACCAGTGCGTGCTCGGTCAGCCGCGAGACGCTGTCTTCACTCACCTCAGGAAGAAAATTTCCCGGCAGCAGGACGCCAAGATCGGGATGGCGGATGCGCGCCAGAGCCTCCGCGCCCGCGAGACATCTGCGCTTGAGGTCGATTTTCGGCTGGTACCAGATCTCGAACCACCCCCGCTCAAGCGCTTCGTCGATTGCGACGCGGGGGCGCGGTGCGGCCGTCATAGAATTCAGCAGCGAGCGCCGCTCGGCGTCGTCAAGCTTCTCGATCGGTCCCGACCACTGCCGTGGGTCGTCGGCCGGGTGCTGGGACAAATCCTCGGTCAACATGTGGACGCTCGCGCAAAGTGCTGCGCCGTTATAGTCCTCACAATCTTAACCATTGGTATTGAACAGGAACCGGTCGGTCATTGTTAACCGTACCGTTCCGGCGCGCCTGTCCGGCTAATGGCTCTTATGACCGCCGTCATGGCCCGCGGGGTTGCCCGTCGGGGCTCCGATTGCCTGAACTGTGAATTCGACCGCGACCGTCCCGGCTGTCTTGAATACAAGCGTGCCCTTCACCTTCTGGCCCTGTTTCAGCGGCTGCTTCAGGCCCATGAACATCACATGCACCCCGCCCGGCTTGAGCTCTACGGTTTCGCCGGGCCTGATCTCCAGAGCCGGGACCTGACGCATCCTGGCAACCCCCTTCTCCATGACGGTGGCGTGCACTTCGAAGCGCGACGCCGGCGCGGCCGACCCGCCAACCAGCCAGTCAGGCTCGCTGCTCCTGTTTGTGATGGTCAGATAGCCGGCGCCGACGGTTGCCCCGCTGGGCGTTGCGCGTGCCCAGGGACTGCCGATCCGGATGCCGCCTGCGGAAAAGGATTCCGCCACGGCCGTCCCGCCGGCGACACAAATCGCGATGCCGACCGCAATCGCTCGCGCTACGCGTCGTTTCATTGCAGCAATCTAGGGAGCGCAACTGCCCGCGTCTACCGGCCTAGGCGGGGCCGGCGAACGCCGCGCGGAATGCTGGAGAGCCGCATGAACTCCGGCAATTGCACCGTCCGGGCGCGATAGCGGGCGGCGATTGCGGGGCGGCTGCGCAGCCGCGACGGTTGCGGCGCCGCCACCTCGGAGGCAGCCGTCCGGTTCTCCCGGAACGTGAATACGCGGTATCGCATGAACGCCAACGCCACGACCAATCCGAGCAGGAACGGCCAGGTCCACAGCCCGACGCGGTCGTCGAGCGCATCGCCAAACACCACGATCAGATAGAGCATCAGCGGCAGATAGAGCGCAGATGAGATGAGGCTCGCAAGAGCGACTCGACTCCACGGCACGCGTGTCCATCCGCAACCAATCATGGTGACAAAGATTGCGCCCGGTACCACCCGGCCAAGCGCCGCCAGTCCAAAAAGATTGCGCTGCAAGGTGTTGCCGAAGGTCTTGACCGGCTCGGTCACTGCGAACCGACTGAGCCACGGCAGATAACGAGCGCCAAGCCCGATCGAATACAATGCCAGATCGCTTGCCACCATGCCGACATAGATGGTGACGACCACGATACCAACCGGCATCAGCTGGTTCACGACCAGGTAGCCCCCGAGCAGAATCGCAACGTCCTCGTGGGCAGCGGGCAGCAGCAGCAATGACAGAAACTTCGCCGCCCACGAATAATCGATGTCGGCGACATAAAACAATTCGAGCAGACGGTGACTCACGCGCCCACCTCGGGTTCGACGTCCTCTCCCACCTGGCAGCGACGCGCCAGGCCTGCTTGGCGGCCTTTCCGACCGACTTGTCCGCGCAAGGCGGCTTGATGGTCATCCGTGAATTCCCGGGGCCATGGGCAAAGTCAGTTCCCCGGAAAATGACCTATAACCAACATTGAACCATTCTTTGGCCGGCGACAAGAAACTTATCCGTAATTCTGGGCGATCTCGGTTATTGCCCGCCCCGACCCCGTCCTTCCACGCGGGAAGGCCGGATGATTGCAATTATCAGTTGTAAATTCCGCACCCGCCGCTCATGTATGGTGGGTGTAAATTCACTTGCATCGTCGTCCGGACAACAAGAATGCCAGATCGATCCTCACCGTCTCAGGACGACGGTCGCATCATCCGCTTCCGACCCCGTGGCGCTTCGCCCGGCGGATGGCGCTGGCCGGTGCGACGGCCCAAGCCTGGCGGCGAGACGCCGGTTGCCGACCTGTCCAAGTACGAGCGAGCCCAGGACGAGGACGACTATCGTCATCGCATGACGATGAACGTCCTCGCACTGGCGGCAACCACCATTCTTGTGGTTGCCGGCGTCTGGCTTGCCGTCAGCATTGCGGACATGCGCAAGAATCAGGATTGCTATCTGCAAGGCGGACGGAACTGCAATCAGCTCATGATCACGAAAGGGGACCGCTGATACCGGTCTGCGCTTCCCCGGAGATTAGAGAACGTCGACGCTCACCGGCGCGAGGCCCCATCCCATTCCGATCGCGTTCGCGGCGGCCATCGTGAGGTCGATGATGCGGCCGCGAACGAACGGCCCTCGATCGGTGATCGTCACCACGACCGAGCGACCGTTGCGTTTGTTGGTCACGCGCACCTTGGTGCCGAAGGGAAGCGTCTTGTGTGCGGCCGTGAGCGCGCCATCGCTGAGGCGCTTGCCGCTGGCAGTTCGGGTTCCGTGCTTGGTCGAGTAGACCGAGGCGATGCCGGACTCGGTGCGGCGTTGTGCGTCCGACTCGGTGACCGTACCCAGAACGAGAGCCGTCGTGAATGTGACGGCAAGGATGAAGTTGACCTTCACTGTAACGTCTCCTTGTTGTTGATGAGGGTTTGTTGCAGTTGCGGCATTGCAGCCGCAGGCGGCGCATTGCTGGCGCAATGCGACCGCAATAGGGCAGCAATGCTGTCATTCTGCGTTGATGTGGTGGCGGGCGGGATCGCAAGCGTAAACAACCGACCTGTCGTTGTCGCGATGCAATGCACGCGCGAGTGCGAATGGTTCCGCAAGCTGTCAACAAGCGCGCGCAATCACGTTGGGTGCGGTTGCCCGCTACCGCAGCAATGCGTATCGTCGTGCCAGTATCGAGCGCGGGAACGCGCAGGCCGAGGAGGATCACATGACAATCAAGTTCCGCCATCTTGCATGCGCGGGCATTGCCACGGCGGTCGGCCTCCTGGCGTTCGCGTCGCAGGCGACCGCACAGCAATGCAAGAATCGCGGACAGCTCGACACACTCTATTGCGACGACAACAGCGATCTCGTTGCCGACACTCCGACCGACAAGAGCAAGTGGAAGGACCCGGCGACCCTGGTTTTCGCCTACACGCCGGTCGAGGACCCCGCGGTCTATCTCAACGTCTTCCGGCCCTTCACCGAACATCTCGCCAAATGCACCGGCAAGCGCGTGATCTATTATCCGGTGCAGTCAAACTCGGCGCAGATCGAAGCGATGCGGTCAGGCCGACTGCACGTCGCCGGCTTCTCAACCGGGCCCACGGGGTTCGCGGTCAACCTTGCCGGCGCCGTTCCATTCGCGATCAAAGGAACCGAAAAGGAACTCCAGGGCTATCATCTGATCGCACTGGTACGGGCCACGAGCCCATTCCAGAAACTGTCCGACCTCAAGGGCAAGCGGGTCGCGCACACGTCACCGTCGTCGAATTCCGGCAACCTCGCGCCACGCGTGCTGTTCCCGCCACAAGGACTGACGCCGGACGTGGACTACCGTCCGCTGATGTCGGGCGGTCATGACAAGTCGGCGCTGGGCGTGGCGGCGGGCGACTACGACATGGCTCCTGTCGCTTCCGACGTGTACAACCGGATGGTCACGCGCGGCGCAATCCGGGGCTCCGATATCCGGATCATCTATCGCAGTCCGCTGTTCCCCACTTCGTCTTTCGCCTACGCGCACGACCTGCGGCCCGAGCTCCAGGCCAAGATCAAGCAGTGCTTCTTCAACTTCCGGTTCACGCCCGACATGATCCGCGAGTTCGATGGCAACGATCGCTTTTTCCCGATCAACTACCTGGAGCACTGGAAGGTGGTGCGCGAGATCGCAGAGGCGACCGGCACGCCCTTCAACAAGGCGGCCTACGATGCCGAGCAGAAGCGCGAAGCGGATGCTCGCGCCAAGGCCAAGCAGAAGAAGCAGTAGTCCAGCGGCGTGTTGTTCATGGATGCGTCGGCACCGCGCAAGTTTGCGCCGGCCGCCTGCCAGGGCGAGCACGCGCTCGTCATTGCCAGGCTGTACAAGGAATACCGTGCCGGCCAGCCGGTCCTGCGCGACGTCTCGCTTTCGATCGCCGACCGCGGTCTGACTGCGATCATCGGTCCCTCCGGTACCGGCAAATCGACACTCGTGCGTTGCATCAACCGGCTGGTCGAACCGACGTCCGGCGAGATCCTGTTTCGTGGCCAGGACATCGTCCGGCTTTCGGCGCGCGACCTGCGCGCCACGCGGCGCCACATCGGCATGATCTTTCAGGAGTACAATCTCGTCGAGCGCCTGACCGTGATCGAGAACGTATTGTGCGGGCGGCTCGGCTACCTGCCGGCATGGCGCGCCTGGTTGCGCAAGTTTCCGCCCGCCGACATTGAGCGCGCCTTCCAGCTCCTTGATGCGGTCGGCCTTGCCGACTTCGCCAATCAGCGTGCCGACCAGTTGTCCGGCGGGCAGCGCCAGCGGGTCGGGATCGCGCGTGCGCTCATGCAGGAACCCGACCTCGTGCTCGCCGACGAGCCGACATCCTCGCTCGATCCCAAGACCTCGGTCGAGATCATGGAACTGATCGCGCGGCGCGCCGGCGAGCGCGATATCCCCGTGATCGTCAATATGCACAATGTTGACCTGGCGCGCCGCTTCGCCGACCGCATCGTCGGCATGTCGAAGGGCACGATCGTATTCGACGGGCCGCCCAAGGCGCTCCAGGATGCGCACCTGCTGGAAATCTATGGCGGCGAGGGGTGGCTGGAATGAGCCATGCCACCCTGCCCCGGCGCGCGTTCCCGCCGAACTGGCCAGCACGGATCGCCTGGATCGCGCTGGCAGTCTATGTCGCCTATGCCAGCACCATTCTCGACATCACCTGGAACAGGTTCGTCTCCGGGATCGGCCTCGGAGGCAAGTTCATCGCGCGTATGGTTCCGCCCGACTTCGCGCCCGACAAGCTTGGCCTCCTGTACGCCGGCATGGCCGAAAGCCTCCAGATCGCGATCATCGCGACCGTGGTGGGCATTGTGCTCTCGCTTCCACTCGGACTCGCGGCGGCGCGCAACCTTGCGCCCGCGCCGCTGGCGTGGACTGCGAGAGCAGTGATCGCGTTGTTTCGCAGCCTCCATCCGGTGATCGTGGCAATCTTGTTCGTCAAATCGGTCGGCTTCGGCGCGCTGGCCGGCGTTCTGGCGCTCATCGTGGCGTCGCTTGGCTTCCTCTCGAAGCTCGTCGCCGAAGCGGTCGAGGAGATGTCGATGGGACCAGTCGAGGCGGTGCGCGCGACCGGTTCGCCGTTCCTGTCGGTGGTGATCATGAGCGTGCTGCCGCAAGTGATGGCTCGATTCATCGGCTTTTCGGCGTATCAGCTCGATTCCAATCTGCGTAACTCCGCGCTGGTCGGGATCGTCGGCGGCGGCGGCATCGGAGCGACGCTGTTCACGGCGTTCCAGCGCTTCGACTACGACTTCGTGCTCACCATCGTGCTGGCGATCATCGCGGTGGTCATGGTGGGCGAGATCGTGTCCGGCTGGATGCGCAGGATGTTTCAATGACCGGCGCCGACATCCGCACGCACGCCCACCGGCGATGGCAGCGCTTCTCTGCGACGGAGCGCATCATGCGCTCCGCATTCTATCTCCTGACCGTGATCGCGGTGGTCTGGTCGCTGCGTACAATCGAGGTCATCCCCGAATTCCTGTACGACGCTCCGCAACAGACCGCCGACCTGTTCAGGCGCATGTGGCCGATCGACTGGAGCTGGTACCCCAAGGTCGTGCACACGGCCTTGCTGGAAACGCTGCACACCGCCACCCTGGGGACGATTCTCGCGGTCGCGATGGCCGGCCTGGTTTCGTTGCTGGTTGCGCGCAACATCACGCGTTCCGTCATTATCAACTCGGTGGGCCGGTTCGTCCTGGTTGCCACCCGGTCGGTGCACGCGATGGTCTGGGCGCTGTTCTTCGTCGCGGTATTCGGACCGGGAGCACTCGCCGGCACACTGGCGATCGCAGTTCATTCGATCGGATTCACCGGCAAGTTTCTCGCAGAGGCGATCGAGGAGGCGAAGCCCGGCCCGATCGAAGCGCTGGTAGCGGCCGGCGCCTCGCCGCTCGCAGTTTTGATCAAGGGCTATTGGCCGCAGGTGAAACCCGCCTTCCTCGCAATCGCGACCTTTCGCTGGGACATCAACGTGCGCGAATCGGCGGTACTCGGTCTCGTCGGAGGCGGCGGCCTCGGCATGGCCCTCAATGCCGCGCTCGAAAATCTCTACTGGGATCAGGCCGGCCTGGTGTTGATCGTGATCTTCGCGGTGGTGATCGCCACCGAGATCGCGACCGCCTGGATCAGGAGCCGGATCATTTGAGCTGGTCGGCGACCTTGGCGATGCCCGCCATGGCGCAGGCCTCCTCCCTGGGCTGACCGCCGGGGGCCCCGCTCAGACCGATGCCGCCGATGGTGTCCTTGCCGACCATGATCGGAACGCCGCCACCGAGCGGGATGACGTCCGTCAGCATCCGTTGGCCCGGATTGGTGGTTTCGGTGCGCTTGGCCCAGGCCGCGGAAGGCATGCGGAAAGTCCGTGCCGTATACGCCTTGCGGCGCGCCAGTTCCAGATTGTGCGGCGAGCCCCCGTCGCCTTGCAGGAGCACCTTGATCCGGCCGGCCCGATCGACAACGGCGATCGAAGCGATGGCGCCGCATTCCGCCGAGGCCGTCATCGCGATCGTGAGCGCCATCTGGAGCGACACGTCGCGCTGCATCAGCACCTGGGCATTGGAACTCGTCGACAGCACGCACGCAAGCCACACGGCGCAACAGGCCATCCGAATCCGCATGATCGATCCTCCCGCAATGGCAGCACCTGCCGGTCGCCGGTTCTTCGATGCTGCATGATAGTGCCCATAAACCTGGTTGCCCATGCCACCAACGCCCAATCGGCGCGCGCGCCGGATGGCGTGCACTGTGCGCGGACGGCCTGCCGCGAATGGTCGGGAAGGTCGCTGCGGCATTGAACTTGCCGCCCCTGTTCGGTATACGGGCTCACCCTGTCGGGCAGGTCGGGGCGGCGGGCGGGGGCGCCCGTCCGCGGGACCAGATGGCGACGAAAAGCGCCATAGAAATCATGGGCTTATTTATGTCGGCTACGTTCGAAACGGTCGCCAATATCATTTCCGAGACCTGCGACATCGCCCGCGACAAGATCAAGCCGGAGAGTCACGCGATCAACGACCTTGGAATCGACAGCCTCGACTTTCTCGATATCGCGTTCGCGATCGACAAGACCTTCGGCATCAAGATGCCGCTCGAACAGTGGACACAAGAGGTCAACGAGGGCCGCGCGACGACGGAGCAGTACTTCGTCCTCCAGAATCTGAGCACGCGCATCGACGAGCTCGTCGCTGCCAAGAAGGCATGAGCCGCGGAGCCTCATGCAGCTCGAGTATTTCAGGCTCATCGACCGGATCATCGCAATCGATCTTGTTGCTCGCACGATCCAGGCGGAAGCCAGCGTCCCGCGTGAGTCGACCATCTTCGAGGGACATTTTCCCGACTACCCGCTGATGCCTGGGGTCCTGTTGCTCGAATCCATGAACCAGGCATCCGGCTGGCTCATCATCGGGGTCACAAAATTCACCTGCATGCCGTTCTTCGCGGCTGTCAAGGAAGCGAAGTTCCGTTCTTTCGTTACACCCGGCATGACGCTGAGGGTCGGCGCGCAGATCGAGCACGAAGGTTCCGGCTACATGGTTGCGCGCGCCGAGATCAGGAATAACGACAGGCTCGTCTGCAACGCCGAGATCACCTTCCGCCTGGCACCGTTTCCGAGCCCTCACTTCCGCGCCGCCATGGAGAAAGTAGCGGCCGAGATCGCCTTCCCAATGGAATCCGTTCATGGCTGACGGGGGACGCGACACCTGGATCACCGGGATCGGCATCGTCTCCTGCCTCGGCGAGGGGCCGGACGCGCACTGGCAGCGACTCAACGAGCCGCCCTCGGCCGCGGACACGCAGACCTTCGCGCCCTACGTCGTGCATCACCTCGCGCCGATCGAACTCGACAAGCAGATCCCCAAGAAGGGCGATCAGCGCCAGATGGAGCCGTGGCAGCGCACCGGCACTTATGCGGCCGGCCTGGCGCTCGATTCGGCCGGAGCCAAGGGCAACGCCGAACTGCTCGCCCGCATGGACATGATCGTGGCCGCCGGCGGCGGCGAGCGCGACGAGGCGGTGGACGGCGCCATCCTGACGGGGCTCGCCAGAGCGGAGCGCAAGGGAGCGTTCCTCAACGAGCGGCTGACGAGCGACCTGCGGCCGACGCTCTTTCTGGCGCAGCTCTCCAATCTCCTGGCCGGCAACATCTCGATCGTGCATGGCGTGACCGGCATGTCGCGCACCTTCATGGGTGAGGAATCCGCGGGGACGGATGCCGTGCGCATCGCGCAGTCGCGAATCGCAGCCGGTCAAAGCGACATCATGCTGGTGGGCGGTGCGTACAATGCCGAGCGCAAGGACATGCTGCTGCTGCTTGGGTCGGGCGGCTATCTCCTCAAAGGTCCGTTCGTGCCGGTCTTCGAGCGCGCAGAACGCGGCGGCGGCGTTGCCTTCGGATCGATGGGGGCCTTCCTGGTCCTCGAATCCAGCGAGCATGCGACGGCACGCGCCGCAAAGCCGCTGGCGCGGCTTTCCAGCGTTCAGTCCGAACGTAGCCGCCGGGCGCCCGGTGCTGTCGCGGAGGCTCTCGTCCGCATGTGGGGCAACTTGCCGGACCGGCCGGACCGCGAGCACCTCGCCGTGATTTCCGGCGCGTCTGGCGCCGAACCGGCAACGTCCGAGGAACGCGCATGGCTGGAGACCATTCCCGAAATCCCGGTGCGCGCCACCGGCACCCATATCGGTCACGGTCTCGAACCGCAGTTCATCATGAATATTGCGCTTGCAACGGTGGCGCTTGGGCGTGAAAGGTTGTTCCGTCCCGGCAGCAGCTCCGAGTCAGCCATGGACGGCCCGCTCGCCCAGGTAGTTGTGACAAGCATCGGACATTGGCGCGGCGAAGGCATGGCGCTGGTTGAGGCGACCCGCTGAAGGAGACGACCCATGGCACCCCGCACACCCGTCGTTGTCACCGGGATCGGCGTCCTGACCTCCCTGGGCATTGGCAAGCAGGACAACTGGACCAGCCTGGCTGCGGGTCAGTCCGGCATCCGCGCGATCCGCCGCTTCCCGACTGACGGTCTCAAGACCACAATCGCGGGCTCGGTCGACTTCATCCCGGTCGAGCCGTTCTGCTCAGCCGATCTCGGCGAGCGCATGGCTGACATTGTTGCCGAGGAGGCAATCGCCGAGGCCGGCATCGGGACAAAGGGAGATTTTCCCGGTCCGCTGTTCCTGGCGGTCGCGCCGGTGGAGATCGAATGGCCGCATCGCGAGATGGTTGCCGCAGCATGCGGTGCCAACGACGCCATCGGCTACGACGATCTCCTGCGTGCGGCCTCCTCCGAACGGTTCCGGACTGTGCACGACCGATGCGTCATGGTCTCGGTTGCCGACCACCTCGCCGACCGGTTCGGCACCAAGGGCTCGCCGATCTCGCTGTCGACGGCATGCGCGTCCGGTGCCAGCGCCATCCAATTGGGCGTCGAAGCGATACGCCGCGGGGAGACCGGAGCCGCACTTTGCGTTGCCACCGACGGCTCGGTCAATCCCGAGGCGCTGATCCGCTTTTCACTCCTATCCGCCCTGTCGACCTCCAACAACCCGCCGGAAGCAGCCGCAAAGCCGTTCTCCAAGAACCGCGACGGTTTTGTGATGGCGGAGGGCGCCGGCGCGCTCGTGCTTGAGAGTCTCGACCACGCCAGGGCGCGTGGTGCAAAGATCCTCGGAGCGATCGAGGGCTGCGGCGAGATGGCCGATTCTTTCCATCGCACCCGTTCGTCGCCCGACGGCAAGCCGATCATCGGCTGCATCCGCCATGCCATTGCCGACGCCGGCCTCACGCCCGACGACATCGACTACATCAATCCGCACGGCACCGGCACCCCCGAAAACGACAAGATGGAGTGCCTCGGCGTCACCGCCGTATTCGGCGAGCGCGCCAGAAGCATCCCCATTTCGTCGAACAAGTCGATGATCGGGCACACGCTGTCTGCGGCGGGCGCGGTTGAAGCGATCTTCTCGCTGATGACGCTCGAACATCAGCGCATCCCGCCGACCATCAACTACGCGGTACCGGACCCGGCGATCCCACTCGACGTGGTGCCCAACGTGGCGCGGGACGCGAAGGTACGCCATGTGCTGTCCAATTCGTTCGGGTTCGGAGGCCAGAACGTGTCGCTGGTCCTGGCCCGCGAGCCTGCTTGAGCGGGCGTCGGCGGTTCACGGATTGAAGCCTGCATGCGCGCGCTCACCCTCGTTGCCGACCGCAAGCTCGAACTGCGAGAGGCACCGCCTCCTGCGCCGCCGCAGCCCGGCGAGGTGCAGATCAGGATCAGAGCAGTCGCGCTCAACCACATCGACGTTTGGGGCTGGCGCGGCATGGCGTTTGCAAAGCGCAACCTGCCGCTGGTCGTCGGCGCCGAAGCCGCCGGTGAAATCGCCTCTGTGGGACCGGCCACGGCCGGGTTCCGACCCGGTGACCCCGTGGTCATGTACGGCGCCCTCACCTGTGGCGCCTGCCGGGCCTGCCGCGAGGGTCGCGATAATCTCTGTGAAAACGTCGGCGGCATCATGGGTTTCCATGTCGACGGATTCGCCCGCGAATGGGTGAACCTGCCGTCCCGTCTGGTCATCCCGGTGCCTGCCGGGGTTCCCGCCCGCGATGCCGCTTGTGCGCCGATCGCGTTCGCCACGGTACAACACATGTTGTTCGACAATGCCAAGCTCGAACCGGGCGAAACCGTACTGATTCACGCCGGCGGCTCCGGCATTGGAACCGCCGCCATTGCGATGGCCAAGGCGATCGGCTGCACAGTGATCACCACGGTGGGTGACGACGCCAAGGCGGCAAGGGCGCATGCGCTTGGTGCCGACCACGTGATCAACTACCGTACCGACCGGTTCGAGGGTGTGGTTCGCAAGCTCACCGCCCGCAAGGGCGTCGACGTCGTGTTCGAGCATGTGGGCGCGGAGACGTTCAACGGTTCGCTATTGTGTCTGAAGCGCGGCGGCCGACTCGTGACCTGCGGCGCGACCTCCGGTCCATCGACGACGCTCAATCTGATGCAGCTGTTCCAGCAGCAGTATCGCATCATCGGCTCGTTCGGCGCTTCGATCCGCAACATCCGCGAAAGCCTGGACAAGATGGCCGCCGGTATTCGGCCGGTCATCGACACCGAGGTGACGATCGACAACTTCGAGCGCGGGCTTGCGCGGCTGGAAAGCCGCCAGGTGTTCGGAAAAATCGTGGTCACGCTTTGAGCCGGTCAAGCCATCCAGCCTGGGCACGCTTCAAATGGCGCATGTTCCGTGCGCTGCAACGGCTGCGCCAGGCCTTATACCTGGTGCTCGGGCCGGTCACGGTCGCGTTGATGCGACTCCTGCGGCGCGTGGACCGCAAGCGTATGGCGAATGTGATCGCGGCTTTCCTGCGCCGAGTCGGACCGTGGTTGCCGGAGCACCGCGTCGGGCGCGCGAACCTGGCAGCCGCGTTTCCGGAAAAATCATCGCAGGAAATCGAACAGATCCTGTCCGGGGTCTGGGACAACCTAGGTCGCGTTGCAGCCGAGTTCTCGCACCTCGACCGCATCACGATCCTGGGTCCGGACCATCCCCGCGATGCCGACGTGACCTATGACCAGGCGTCGGTAGCCCATACCCAGGAGGTAGCCAAGCCCGGACCGCGGCTGTTCTTCACGTCGCATCTTGCGAACTGGGAGCTGCCGGCGCGATTCGCCAGCAATTATGGCGTCGATTGCACGGTCCTGTATCGCCCGCCCAGCATCCGTGCCGTCAGCGATGCCGTGCTGGAACTGCGCGCCGGCTGCATGGGAACGCTCGTGGCCTCGGGCTTCGATGCGCCCATCCGGCTTGCCCGCGCCCTGGAGGCCGGCAGCAAGGTTGGCATGCTGGTCGACCAACACGACATGCGCGGCGTTGATGTCACCTTCTTCGGTCGCCCATGCAAGGCCTCCCCCCTCATTGCAAAGCTCGCCCGCCTGTTCGAGTGCCCGATCCACGGCGTGCGGATGATCCGGTTGGCCGACCGCAACACGTTCCGCGCGGAGGTTACCGGACCGGTCGAGCCGGTCCGCGATGCCGAAGGCAGGATCGACGTGCAGGGTACGACGCAGGCGATCACGTCGGTCGTCGAGGCATGGGTCCGCGAGCATCCGGACCAATGGCTTTGGCTTCACCGCCGCTGGCGATGACGCCCTCAGGATCAGCGTCCGGTCTTGATCCTGGTCCACAGTCGGTTGAGAAGCCTCACCGTCTTCGCATCGTGTGCATTGACGGTATAGAGGCGCGCCATCATCGCCGCATCGGGATAGATGGTCCGGTCTTCGAGAATCGCCTTGTCGATGAATTTCTGGCTCGCAAGATTGCCGTTGGCGTAGGAGATGAAATTGGAATTGCGTGCGGCGATCTCAGGAGTCTGGAGAAAGTTGATGAACTCGTGCGCCTCCGCGACGTTCCTGGCGTCGCGCGGGATCGCGAGATTGTCGAACCACAGCTGTGCCCCTTCGTTGGGGATCGAATAGGCGATCTGAATGCCCCGCTTCGCCTCGGCCGCGCGCTTCTGCGCCTGCTTGATATCGCCCGAGAAGCCGACCGCAAGACAGATCTCGCCGGTCGCAAGCGCATTGAGGTATTCGGAAGAATGGAACTTCCGCACCAGCGGTCGGATTGCAGCCACCAGATCGGCTGCCTTGTTCAACTCGGCTTCCCGCGTGGTGTTGGGATCGAGCTTGAGGTAGCGCAGCGCCGACGGCAGGATGTCGTCGGCGGAATCCAGCATATGGATGCCGCAATCCTTGAAGCGGGCGAGATTCTCCGGCTTGAAGACGATATCCCAGCTATCGATGCGGACGTTCGCACCCAGCAGTTCCCGCGCCTTGCCGACATTGTAGCCGATCCCGGTCGTGCCCCACATGTAGTTCACGGCGTGCAGGTTACCGGGGTCATATTTGGCAAGGCGTTGCGAAACCTCCGGCCACAGATGCACCAGATTGGGCAATCGGGCCTTGTCCAGCCGCTGGAAGATGCCCGCCTTGATCTGCCGTTCCAGGAAATACCCGGTCGGCGCCACCACATCGTAGCCCGACCGCCCGGCCAGCAGCTTTGCTTCCAGCATATCATTGGTGTCGAACGTATCGTAGCGGACCTTGATGCCGGTGGTCTTGGAGAACTCGTCGAGCACCGCCGGATCGACATAGTCCGACCAGTTGTAGACGTTGAGCGTGCGTTGTTGGCGTGGTTCTGCCGCCGCCGGTCCGATCGCAACCAAGGAAACGATCGCGGAAACGGCGAGGGCGGCGAATGCCTGGCGCATGGGACTGTCCTTTCGACGACGGCGCCGTGACGCCGTTTCAGCGAAAAAGTTAGCGCCGATCCGACGGCGGCTCAACGTCTTGTGTCGCTTCTGCCGAGCGGCGATAACTCCGCAAAACGCCACGGAGATGCGTGATGGTCTGGGTGCTCATGATTTTTGCAGTGCTCGCGCTGGGTGGAGCCGCAGGCTGCATCTGGTACCGGCACCGCCTTGGCCAGGAGATCGGGCTGATGGCCTCGGTCGAAACGAGCCGCGCAGCCGACGTCGCAGGGCTGGTGCCTGGAACCATGGCCGAGGTCAAGGGCATGCTGCGCTGTGCCGCGCCGCTGATCGCCGAATTCTCCAAGGTTCCATGCGCTTGGCACAAGTCGGAAATCCAGCGCGAGATCGTCTATTACACGCGCGGCTCGGACGGCAAATCCGAGCGCAAGACCCGCACCGAGCCGGTCCACTCCAACACCAGGTTTTCGCCGTGTTCGGTCGAGGATGCCAGCGGTTCGGTTGCCTTGAACCTGACGGGCGCCGAGGTCGAAGGCGAGTCCGTGGTCAATCGCCGCGAACCCGAAGCCCGCGGCGTGGCCGGCACCGTGATCAGCATCGCCCTTGGAGGCAATGAATCGAGCACGCTGATCTACAATGAGACAATCCTGACCCATGATATCCCGGTCTACGTGCTCGGCGAGGTCCAGGCCGACGGTTCGGTCGGAAAGCCGGCGGCCGGTTCCAAGAACCGGGTATTCGTGGTCAGCCGCAAGTCGGAGGAGGAGCGCGCGCAGGATCTCGCGGGCACCAGACTCTGGCTCCTGGTCGGCGCCATTGTCCTGTTTGCGGTCGCCGGTATCCTCGGCTACTTCGCGGTGCGCATATAGGACGGCTGACCAATCAGGTTTCGGTCGGCAGACCGGCGGCCTTCCAGGCGAGGATTCCGCCCGCCAGATGCGACGTATAGGGGTAGCCCTTGTCCTGCGCCGCAAGCGAAGCGGTGACCGAACGCCGGCCGGAGCGGCAGGCGAACACGACCTCCTTGCCCTGGGGATCGGGAATCTGGGCCGGATCGAAGCTTGACAGCGGCACCACCACCGCGTCGGGGTAACGCTCGACCGCTACCTCGTTCGGTTCCCGCACATCGACCAGAAGCATGCGGCCCTCGGTGAGACCGCGAGCCACCTCCTCAACGGTCAGATTGGTGACGCGGGGATCGCCTTGATCGGCCATGTTCAACTCCTGCCTGGCGTCGCGGCGCAACTGTTCGTGCCGCGCCCGATTTGACGTCCCGGTGCCGCGTGCGCAAGCTTCCTTTGGAACTCCAAGTCCACAGCGGCGCTGGAACGGGAGCTCTCAGTATAGCGGCTCATCGTAGACCGGCTTGCCGTCGAGCAACAACCGCTTGATCGCCGCCCGTCCGCCACTCGTAACCGCCGCGACGATCTGCACCTTGCCGGCGTTGCGGGCGTTTTCAATGCTCCTACCTTCGCCTTCCGGCACATAGAAACGCTCGATACCATATCTGAGCTGGAGCTGCTTGCAGAAGTCGCGCCGTGCCGCTCCGCAGGCGGCGCCGAACGCTACCCGTCCGCGCATCAACACCTCGCGACCGGATATCGCCACGCGCTCGGTGTGTACGGACAGCGCCTCGAAGATCCCGTCCGGTCTTGGCGCGAGCTTCACGAATACTTCCGCGCGCCTTCCGCCTGAGGGCTGACCTTGCAACGCACCGGCCGCTACGGTCGATATCTCGTAATTGAGCACCACGTAGTCGCCACGCAAGAAATCGCGCGGGTCGACCGGACGGGTTTGCAGCGTCACTTCGGTACCGGCGCGCAAGACCCGCACGCGGTCGTAGACCATCGCAACCACCAGCCCGGCCTGGATGAGCGCCGCGATCCCGAACAGCACGATGCGAGGGATGGCACGCGCGATATCGGCAAAGACCTTCATCGGCGGCGTCCCCGGCCCAGGAATCGCCCGAGCGCGCTCGCCACTGCAACAGCCACCAGACCGGAGATCGCGAGGAAAACCGCGCGACGCAGGAGCGAGCCTCGAATGGCCCATGTGATCGCCGCGATCGTCGCCGCGAGCCCGATCCAACCCGCAGCCACGCGCGGACGCACGTCGTCGAGCATGCCGGACACAACCAGGCACAGCATCGCACTCAACGCCAGGGCATAGGACAGCCAGGGGTCGCTGTCGGCAGCGGTCGCGATCTGCCCCGATGCCACGATCAGGGAAAGGACGGCCGAAATGCCGGCCAGGGCGGGTCCCCATCGCCGCTTGAGTATCGCTGCGGCAAACGCAAGCGTCGGCCCGGCGGCAGCCGTCGCGAACAACCACAGCGGCAGTTCCTTGTTCGTCAGCCTGAGGAATCCGGCAACCGTGAATGCGAGCCCCACCGCAAGCCCGAACGCGCCGTAGGTCGAGAGTGTCAGCCCGAAGGACCGTTCGGAGTCGCTTGCCCGGGCAGTTATCAGCAGGCCGGCACCGACGAAGCCCGAGGCAGTGGCTATGAACGTCAAGTTGGGATTGGCGATTCGCCCTTCCGCGACGCCGAAACCTGCAAGGACCGCCCATACGAGGGCCGCGAGCGCTACCAAATGGCGCGCGGCGGGCGCATTCCAGGCCACTGCCAGCACCGCGGCGAACAGCCAGAAGATCGTGAATTGCAGGTGCGGACCGGCCATGTCATCGACCCGCATCCCGCTCCAGACGCAAGCTGCCGCAAGCGCGACTGCAAGTGCGCTGCGCGAGCCCGTCAGCGTTGCGGCCGCGAGCGCCCCGGCCGCCCACAACAAGAGGCCGCCCGCGAAGTCGTCACTCAAATGATACATTTGCCCGGTGAGCGCGATCGCGGCGCCGAAAATGATCGAGCCCACCCCGACGCAAAGATCGGCGAGGTGCGTGCGCCCGGCCCGCTCGAAACCCGCGCCGGCGCCATAGGCGCCGACGATTCCGGCAAGCAGGATGGCAAACCGCAGCGGACGCGCAATCGCCGTCCAGTTGGCGGCGATGAAAGCAAGGAAGGCCGCCGCGATCAGCAGGCCGCCGACAATGCCGACGACCGTGGCGATGGTAATGCCCTCGGGGGCCGGACGAAGCGTGGCGCGGATCGCATCAGCCGAAGCAGCCGGCAGCAGGCCTTCGGCCTGCCACCGCGCGAGATCGGCTTCCAGACGCTGCCGATAGGCCGCTTCATGCATTGGCGTCGCCGCTCGCTGATGTCGCGGCTCATTCTACGCCAAAATATCAGACCGTCACCTGCGTGCCGACCTCCATCACCCGACCCGTCGGGATCTGGAAGAAGTCGCTGGCATCGGTCGCCGATTTGGCCAGCCCGATAAACAAGCCATCCTGCCACTTGGGCATGCCGGAATGCGCGGCCGCCTTGATCGCCCGCCGCGACAGGAAGAACGACGTCGACATGATGTCGAACGTCCAGCCCTGCTTGCGGGCGATCGCCAGCGCCTTCGGCACATTCGGCTGCTCGATGAAGCCGTATTTGAGGGCCACGCGGCTGAACCGGTCGGAGATCGGAATCATCGTCACGCGCTCGCTTTCCGGAACGCGCGGGGTATCCGCGAAGACAATGGTGAGGATGACATTGTGCTCGTGCAGCACCTTGTTGTGTTTGAGATTGTGAAGGAGCGCAGTGGGCGCGAATTCCGGATCGCTCGTCAGAAACACCGCAGTGCCCGGCACGACATGAGGCGGCTTCTTCTCGAGGCTGTTCACGAGAGAATCCAGCGGGACCTCCGTGCGCCGGGTCTTCTGCATCAGGATGGCGGTCCCGCGCCGCCAGGTGGTCATGACCAACACGATCAGCGCGCCGAACAGCACCGGCAGCCAGGCGCCTTCCGCCAGCTTTGTCAGGGACGCGACCAGGAAGGTCGCATCGGACAGGAGGAACGGACTGGTCAGCAGCAGCGTTGACCACAGCTGCCATTTCCACATCTTCCAGACCACGACCACCGCCAGCAGCGTCGCCGTCAGGCTGGTGCCTGCGACTGCCAGGACATAAGCACCCGCGAGATCACTCGAGGTACGGAAGAGCCCCACCAGTAGCAGCACCCCGATCAGCAGCAGAAAGTTCACTCGCGGGATGTAGATCTGCCCGTACAGCGCCGCCGAGGTATGACGAATTTCCAATCGCGGCAACAACCCGAGCTGGATCGCCTGATGGGTTATCGAATAGGCCCCGGTGATGACCGCCTGGCTTGCGATAACGGTGGCGACGGTTGCCAGCACGACCATCGGCAACAGAAGCATATCGGGGACCAGCCGATAGAATGGATTGGCGATCGTCGCCGGGTTGGAAAGCACCAGGGCACCCTGCCCGAAATAGTTGATCAGCAGCGCTGGCAGCACGAGGTAGAACCAGGCGGTCTGGATCGGTCGGCGGCCGAAATGACCGAGATCGGCGTAGAGTGCCTCGCTTCCGGTCACCACCAGGAAAACCGCGCCGAGCGTGATCAGGCCGATCCAGCCATGGCCGGCTACGAACGTGATCGCATAATACGGATTGATCGCGGCAAGCACGCCCGGGTCGTCAGCAATGTGCAAGGCGCCTGTGACTGCGATCGCGACGAACCAGAGGGTTGTGATCGGACCAAAAAGCTCTGAAACCTTGCCGGTCCCACGCGATTGCACGGCGAACAGCGCGACCAGCAGCGCTATGGTGATTGGCAACACGTAAGGCTCAAATCGAGGCGTGATGACGGTGAGACCCTCTACCGCCGACAGCACCGACAACGCGGGGGTAATCAGCGACGAGCCGTAGAACATCGCGGCTCCCACGATGCCGAGCATCAGGACCATGGTGGACCGGCGGCCGACCGCCCGGAACGCGAGCGCGGTCAGCGATAGCGTTCCCCCTTCGCCGTTGTTGTCCATCCGGAGCAGGAGAACGATGTATTTGAGCGTAACGACAATGATCAGCGACCAGACGATCAGTGACAGGACGCCCAGCACAATATCGCGCGTTACCGGCCCGCCCGCCTGCGCGGCGACCACCGCTTCGCGAAAGGCGTAGAGGGGGCTGGTGCCGATGTCGCCGTACACGACACCCACGCAGCCGAGCGTCAGCGCCCAGAAGCTCGCACGTTCCTTGTGCGTCGGTTCGGCAGGCGTATGGCCCCCGGACGAGGCGGAGATTCCACTGGCTGGAGTGTCCATGGCTCGGGCTTGATCCGCCACACGCAGAGACCGCGCATTACATCACGGTTGTCACCGAAGCAACACGATCGAAGCGGCCCGGTTCCTTCGGGCTTGACCGCGCCACGCGGGCGTTGCAGGCGCCCGCCCTATGGCCGGTAGCCCGGCGGCATCGGCGGCTCCTCACGCATCAGCGTGATGGTCACCCGGCGATTGGCGGCGACATAGGGATCGTCCGGAAACAGCGGCTGGGTATCGGCCCGCCCGGCGATCATGAAGAAATGTGCGCTCGGCACGCCTTCGATCTCGAGTTGCTTGCGCACCGCATTGGCACGGTCTGCCGACAACTCCCAGGGTCCGTAGTTCGGCTGCGGCGGCGACTTTGAAGCCGACGTGTGGCCGGAAATCGAAACGCGGAACGGCATCGCCCGCAACGGCCCGGCAAGACGGCGGATCAGCAGGCGTGTCCGCTCGTAGGGCTCACGCGAGCCTTCCGGAAACATCGAGCGGCCGTTCTGGTCGACAATCTCGATGTTCAACCCCTGCCGCGTCTCCTCAATGATGATGTTCTTGGAAATCTCGCTGATCTCCGGCATATCCTGGAGCGCCTGCCGCAGCGAGGCGGCTGCCAATGCAAAATTGCGATCGTTGTCGAATTTTCCGCCATAGGATTGCTGACTGCCGCGATGATTCTCGGTTGGATTGGCGGACGCCTCCTCCGGCGGGATCGGCGCAGCGTGTTTGAGCTTTGGCCGCGTGGGCAGGCCCGGAATCTCGATAATGCCGGAATAGCGGACCTTGTCCTGTACGCCGAAAGCCTCGCGCATCGATCCGGCGACCACCTGGAGCTTCACCGAGTCCTGGGTCGAGAACGCGACCAGCATCACGAAGAAGCTGACCAGCAGCGCCATCAGGTCGGCGAACGTGACGAACCATCCGTGTCCGCCGTGGCCTGCCTGCTTCTTCCGGGCCATTGCAATTCTCCGGCGCCGGCGCGACTAGGCGGGCACAGGCTCCGCCTCTTCGGTATGACGGTGCTTCTCCGGCAGGTAGGCAAGCAGCATCTCACGCACGAGCGTCGGGCTCTTGGCTTCGCGGATCATCATGATGCCGTCGATGATGAGCGTGCGGTTGATCTCCTCGTCGACGAGCTTCAGATGCAGCTTGTCGGCGATCGGCAGGCACAGCAGATTCGCGACCGCCGCGCCGTAGAACGTCGCCAGCAGCGCCACCGCCATGAAAGGTCCGAGCTTCGACGGGTCGGTCATGTTGGCAAACATCTGCACCATGCCGATGAGCGTGCCGATCATTCCGAAAGCGGGCGCGCAGTCACCAATCGCGCGGTAGATCTTCTGTCCTTCGTCCAGGTGGGTGAGGAAGTTGTCGCGATCCCGCTCCAGATTGTCGCGAATAAAGGTGTTGTCGTAGCCGTCGGCGATGAAGCGAATGCCCTTGGCCAAAAAGGGGTCCTCGACCTCGACCTTCTCCAGGCCCACAGGACCTTGCTTGCGGGCGATCTCGGCGATGTTGGCGATCTCGTCGACCAGTTCACGCTGGGACATGCGCCGCAGCGTGAACGCATATCTGGCACCAAGCGGCAGTCCGTGAAAGATGGACGACAGCGGAAACCGGATCAGTGTTGCCGCAAACGAGCCCCCGAAGATCACGATGGCGGCGTGATAGTCCACGAACATTCGCAGATCGCCGCCCATCAGGATCAGAGCGGCCATGACGATCATGCCGGCCAAAAGGCCGAGACTGGTCGAAATATCCATGGACTAACCCACCCAAGACGCGCACGCGCGCGCTGCCGTTCCCCCGGCAACGCCGGGTTCCAAGCTAGCCCTTATGCAATTAAGGAGCGGTTACCGAATACTAACGTTCACGGGGTTGTACCGCGGTCCCGGGCCGGGTCGGCAGAATTGCCACGACGCCCGGGCCGTGCTCCAAAATGGGTCAGGCGACCAGGGAGACGAACATGCGCGAGATCGGGCATTTTGTCGGAGGCAAGGAGGTCAGGGGCACATCCGGCCGGTTCGGCGACGTGTTCAACCCCAACACCGGCGACGTGCAGGCCAGGGTCGCCTTTGCGTCGAAATCGGAGGTGGAACAGGCCATCGCCAATGCGGAGGCGGCCCAGCCGGCATGGGCGTCGACCAATCCGCAACGGCGGGCCCGCGTCATGTTCAAGTACCTCGAACTGGTCCAGAAGGACGCGGACAACCTCGCCAGGCTGCTGTCCTCGGAACATGGCAAGACCCTTGCCGATTCCAAGGGCGACATTCAGCGCGGTGTCGAGGTGGTCGAATTTGCCTGCGGCATTCCGCACCTGATGAAGGGCGAATACACCGAAGGCGCCGGACCCGGGATCGACCTCTATTCCATGCGCCAGCCGTTGGGCGTCGTGGCCGGCATCACCCCGTTCAACTTCCCGGCAATGATCCCCATGTGGAAGTTCGCGCCGGCGCTCGCCTGCGGCAATGCCTTCATCCTGAAACCATCCGAGCGCGATCCTTCGGTGCCCATGCGGCTGGCGGAACTGCTGTTGGAAGCAGGCTTGCCCGCGGGCGTGCTCAACGTCGTCAATGGCGACAAGGAAGCGGTCGACGCGCTCCTGACTGACCCGCGCGTGCACGCAATCGGTTTTGTCGGCTCGTCCGCGATCGCGGAATACATCTATGCCACCGGCTCCGCACACGGCAAGCGCGTGCAATGCTTCGGCGGCGCCAAAAATCATATGATTGTCATGCCGGATGCCGACATGGACCAGGCGGTCGATGCGCTGATCGGTGCCGGCTATGGCTCCGCGGGCGAGCGTTGCATGGCGGTATCGGTCGCGGTCCCGGTCGGCCGTAAGACCGCCGACGCCTTGGTCGACAAGCTGATCCCGCGCGTCGAGAGTCTCAAGATCGGTCCTTCGACCGACACCGCGGCCGACTATGGTCCAATGGTGACACGCGCGCACCTCGACAAGGTCCGGAACTATGTCGACCTTGGCGTCAAGGAGGGCGCGAAGCTCAAAGTCGACGGCCGGAACTTCACGCTGCAAGGCTACGAGAATGGCTTCTTCATGGGGGGCTGCCTTTTCGATGAGGTCATGCCCGACATGCGCATCTACAAGGAAGAGATCTTCGGCCCGGTGCTATCGGTCGTGCGTGCCAACGACTACGAAGAGGCACTGCGGCTGCCGTCCGAACATGAATACGGCAACGGCGTCGCCATCTTCACCCGCGACGGGGACACGGCACGCGATTTCACCAGCCGCGTGAATGTCGGGATGGTGGGCGTGAACTTTGCGATCCCGGTACCGCTCTCCTACTACACCTTCGGCGGCTGGAAGCGTTCCGGCTTCGGCGACCTCAACCAGCACGGCCCGGACTCGATCCGCTTCTACACCCGCACCAAGACCGTGACCGCACGCTGGCCCTCGGGCACCAAAGGGGGCTCCGAGTTCGTCATTCCCACAATGAAGTGACCGGGAAGCGTGCGCGTGCTGAGGCGGCCTATTCGCTGCCGGCGGGCGACGCGTGCGTCCAGGCTAGAGGGCCGCCGCCAAACCGAACTCCCTGGCCAGCGACCGCGAGTGCTCGACCTGGCACTCCTCTACCAGGTGCTCCGCAGTATCGAAGAAGCAGTCACGTGGGTACTGACTGCGGTTTCGCAGCGTTTCGAAACGCTGGCCGCCCTTTGCGTAGAGGTCCTTCAGGCGCGCGACGGCCGCGTCGGAAATCGGAATTTCGTCGATTGATGCCGGGAACGTTCCGATCACGGTCACTCCCGCGCGCCCGGCCCATTGAAAAAACGCAATGTAGTCCTGGGCAAGTCGGCCGTCCAAATCCAGTTCGCGAGCGCCCCCGGCCATGGATTCCTGCTTCGGCAACACGGTCCTGACCGATCGTGGATGACCTTTGCGATCTCCTTGCCTGGTCTGGAAGCTGAAGTTCTCCCGCGCGCGGGCACCCGACCACCATTGAACATTCTCCACGATCGAAGCGAGCAAGTAACGCATGTCGAAACTGAACGCGTAGTGAAGCTGGGTCTCCGGCCGCAGTTGCACGAAAATGCTGCGGTCGAAGGTGAATGTGTATGGTGCGCCGATGGCAAACCAGCTCGAGTCGAAGACGTCGCGATAGAGCCGGAACTCAAGCGGCATCAGAATCACGTCGCCTCGCCGGGCAAGCCGCTTGAGTTGCGCGAGCATGATGTTCCGTCCGAATGCGACCGTCACGGCAAGGTTGACGCAGGGTTTGTTCGTAGCGGCCTCGATCGCTTCGCAGCGCACTGAATAGAAACTGTTGCTGCCGCCCATTACCAGTATCTTCGGCCCGTTGATGGAATCCGCATAAGTCGCCTTCGACTCGAACAGTCGGTAGTAGAACCCGATCGACATCGGCTTGGTCGCGATGAATGCGAACAGCCCGAGATACAGCGCGACCGAGGCCAGGATCACCACCGCGACCTTTGCAAGCGGTCTCATAATCGCCGCCCTTCAAAACTGGAAATAGATGAACTGCTCGGTTCGCGTTCCGACCGCGAGCGCTTGTATCACGAATCCAGCGCACAACAGTACCGCAATCCAGAGCGTGCGCTCGGACAGGTTTTGTCGCGCCCGTCCGAATAGTGCGATCGAGAATGCAAACCCGACGGTCAGGACCGCCACCCACAGATCCGTTTCGCTTCCATTTCGGAACAGAGCGGTCAACGGTGCTGCCCCGAAATCCTTTGGATCGAGGCCGAGCGCTTGGATGAACCCCGCCGGGAGTGCGAACCCGTTCATCCCGGCCATTCCTTTCAACATCCGGTAGGCCGCATCGAACCTCTGCGACCGGAAAAACACCCAGGTCACGACCACGCAAAGGAAAGTCAGAATCCCTGCACACGCGCGATAGACGACCAGTTGGGAAAGAACCGCGTTTTGCGCGATCACCGTGCGACGCCACACGTGATTGACGACCAGGAAGAGGCCATGAAGCCCGCCCCAGACGACGAATGTCCAGTTTGCACCGTGCCAAAGGCCGCCGAGCAGCATCGTCAGCATCAGATTGAGATTCCGCCGCGGCTCGCCATGCCGGTTGCCGCCGAGCGGAATGTAAACGTAGTCGCGCAGGAAGCGCGACAAGGTCATGTGCCACCGCCGCCAGAATTCGATGATGTTGCCGGCGCGATAGGGGCTCGCAAAGTTCTCCGGCAGCTTCAGACCGACCATGAGGGCGAGGCCCACGGCCATGTCGGTATATCCCGAAAAATCGAAGTAGATTTGGAAGGTATAGGCCAACGAGCCGAGCCAGGCTTCGAAGAAGGTCGGTGCGCCGTCCTTGGCGACAGCGGCGAAGACCTGGTCGCTGATGATTCCGCAGGGATCGGCGACGATGACTTTCTTGAACAGCTCGATGACGAAGATGCCGAGGCCGAGCGCCAGATAGTCGGCATTCCACGCCGAAAATCCCGGCTTGCGCAACTGCGGAATGAACTCCGAATGATGGACGATCGGACCGGCAATCAACTGAGGAAAAAAGAACACAAACAAGGAGAAGTTTTCAAACCGGAACTCGTCGACCTTTCCATGGTAGCTGTCGACAAGGTAGGCGATCTTCTGAAAGGTGAAGAACGAAATGCCGAGCGGCAGGATGATATGGACAAGATTGAACTCACTCCCTGTCAGGGCGCTGAGATTGTCCAGGAAGAAGTTCGTGTATTTGAAGAAACCGAGGACCGCCAGATTGCCGGCCACGCCGAAGAACAGGATCTTGAACGCAACCGGTCTGCTCTTCAACCGATAGCGATCGATCTGAACGGCGCTGACGAAATTGAAGATCGTCAGGCCGCCGAGCAGGAAGAGATATCGCCAGTTCCACCAGCCGTAAAAAACCGCCGAGGCCGCGATCAGCCATAGCTTTGCTGCGCGCGGCCCCGCAAGTCGGCCGGCAAGAAAGAAACCGATGAGCGTGGCGGGAAGAAAGGCAAGGCAGAACACAAGCGAATTGAAAAGCATTACCCCACCCCGCCGCGGCCCTACCGGACCCCATCAGGACCGTGCGTCCGACGCATTCCGTTGCAGGCTCCCCCCGCGGGCCCACAATCAATCACAGGCGCTCGCGTGTTGGTAGTGCGAAAGTGAAGCCGACGACAGTCGCGGCAAGCCGGCGATCAATCCCGCCGGAACGACTTCGGCATTCGGGCACACGAGGCGATCCGGTCGGCCTTGCGGCAGCGGAAAGCAATTGCCTTGCCCGATGCGGACCCAATTGCTAGTAGTGGCAGGTAGATGTCCGACTTTCGTAGAAGCTTCATCGCCGATCATTTTCGCACGTCGTGCGAGACGCTCGATCGAGCCGCCGCCGACAGCGGGCTCTCGTCCGCCATCATTGCGATTGCCGACGCCGTCAGCCAGTCGTTTCGCAATGGCGGCAAACTGCTGATAGCCGGCAATGGCGGCAGCGCCGGAGATGCGCAGCACATCGCCGGCGAGTTCCTGTCGCGCCTGAACTTCGATCGCAATCCCCTCCCCGCCATCGCATTGACGACGGACACCTCGGTTCTCACCGCCGTCGGAAACGACTATGGGTTTGAAAAGGTCTTCGCGCGACAGGTGAGCGGGCTCGGGCGGGCAGGCGACGTCTTCCTGGCAATCTCCACCTCCGGTCGGTCGCCCAACGTGATCGCCGCGCTCAAATCGGCACGTGAGATCGGCATGACCACGATCGGCTTCACCGGGTCGAGCGGCAACCTCATGCAGCCGCTGTGCGATCTGTGCCTGCTGGCGCCGTCCGACCAGACGCCGCTCATCCAGCAGATTCACATCGTCGCCGCCCATGCCATTTGCGGCCTGGTCGAGCGCGACATCTTTCGCCAGGTTGCAGCGGCCGGCGCGCCGGCGCGTTGACGACCCCATCAAGGCAGTCAACGCGTGCCGGCAACTCAGCGGAACAGGGCAACTGGTGCGCTTGTTCCGTCGCGGTCGATGCAGCTTGCGGCGATCTGAAAGTTTCGCTATTCATGGCCGCAAATGTGGGGCAATTGACATCGTTCATTGCTTAATTCGTCGTGTAATGGGGCACAATGGCGCCGGCGTTGTTGTTTGACTTGCGCGGAAAGCGCATCTTCGTTGCCGGTCACAGAGGAATGGCCGGTTCGGCAATCGTGCGGCGCCTTGCGAACGAAGGCTGCGAAGTCCTCACCGTCGACCGCAAATCGGTCGATCTCACCTCCCAATCGGACATCGAGGACTGGCTCAAGCAGTCCAGGCCGGACGGCGTCTTCCTGGCCGCCGGGCGCGTCGGCGGCATTCGTGCCAACAGCACGTTCCCGGCCGACTTCATCTACGAGAACACCGCGATCGCCCTCAATGTCATCCGCGGCGCGTTTGAAGCGGGAGTCAAGAAGCTCCTGTTCCTCGGTTCGTCCTGCATCTATCCGAGATTGGCGCCGCAGCCGATGCGGGAGGACATGCTGCTGACCGGTCCATTGGAGCCGACCAACGAACCCTATGCAGTGGCCAAGATCGTCGGCATCAAGATGTGCGAATGCTATCGCCGCCAGCATGGCGCCGACTTCGTCTCAGTGATGCCGACCAATCTCTATGGCCCCGGGGACAACTATCATCCGCAGGACAGCCATGTGCCGGCTGCCCTCATCCGCCGTTTCCACGAAGCCAAACTCAACGGCGCGGCCGAAGTCGTCGTGTGGGGCACCGGCGCGCCGCGCCGCGAGTTCCTCGCCGTCGACGACCTTGCCGATGCATGCGTGTTCGTGATGAAGCACTACTCGGACCAGGACTTCCTCAATATCGGCACCGGAGAGGACGTTCCGATCGGCGAGTTTGCGCGAGTTATCTCGGACGTGGTCGGCTTTGAAGGCCGCATCGTCTTCGATACCTCGAAACCCGATGGCGCGCCCCAGAAACTGCTCGATGTCTCGAGGCTGGCCGCGCTCGGCTGGCGCGCGCAGATACCGCTGCGCGAGGGTCTTAAGGCGGCCTATGCCGATTTCCTGGCGGGGGGAGGACGCTGGCGGAACTAGGGGACTGCGTCCTCGAATCCGCGAGGTCTGAAGTGCAAGGAACGGGACGACACGAAAGCGGGTAGCCAAAATCTCTTACCTCAATTGCTTGACGCACGGGACGCAAAACCACTTGCCCGATCCGTCAGGTCCTGAACATTCGGAGCTTTGACGTGGCAAAACGCGCGCTCATTACCGGCATCACCGGTCAGGATGGCGCCTATCTCGCTCAGTGGCTTCTGGGGAAGGGCTACGAGGTCTGCGGACTCGTGCGGCGCAGCAGCTCCGGCGAGATCGCGACCGCACGCCTGCGATGGCTCGGAATTGAAAAGGAGGTTCAGTTTCTCGACGGCAATCTGACCGATCTGGCATCGATCATTCGCAGGCTGCGTGAGGTCAAGCCCGACGAGGTCTACAATCTCGCCGCCCAATCCTTCGTAAAGGCCTCCTGGAACCAGCCTCTGCTCACAAGCAACGTCACCGGCGTAGGCGCGGTCAACATGCTCGAAGGCGTGCGGCTCGAAATGCCTGGGGCGCGATTCTATCAGGCCTCGTCGTCGGAAATGTTCGGCTTGATCCGCGAGCCCGTGCAATCCGAGAGCACCGCCTTCTATCCGCGTTCGCCATATGCCGCCGCCAAGGTTTTCGCCCATTGGATGACGGTGGTGTATCGGGAAAGCTTCAATCTGTTCGCCGCCAATGGAATTCTCTTCAACCATGAGTCGCCCCTGCGTGGAATCGAGTTCGTAACGCGAAAGGTCACCGACGGCGTCGCCCGCATCAAGCTCGGACTCGCGCAAAAGCTCGCGCTTGGAAACATCGACGCACAGCGCGACTGGGGTCACGCCAGGGACTATGTCGAAGCCATGTGGCTGATGTTACAGCAGGACAAGCCCGACGATTACGTTGTCGCCACCGGTCAGACGACGTCGGTACGAAATATGTGTCGCATCGCCTTCGACTATGTCGGCTTGAAGATGGACGATCACCTCGTCATCGACAAGGCGCTGTTCCGTCCAGCCGAGGTCGATATCCTCCTGGGCAATGCGTCGAAGGCCAAGGAGAAGCTCGGCTGGTCGCCGAGAACATCGCTCGATCAGATGATCCATGAGATGGTCGATGCCGATCTTGCGCGGCTTCGCGCCCAAAGAAAGTAGGTCGAATTTCGTGCAGGCTGCGCCGCGGGTCCTCATAACCGGAAGCACCGGCTTTGTCGGCCGCTACCTTGTGCCGGCGCTCGCGAGTGCGCTGCCCGCAAACGCCGAGATCATCGCGGCATCGCACAGAGGCGATAATGCGGTTGGCGATCCCAAGGTCAGGGTCATTACGCTTGACGTGACCTCCCCCGAGCAGGTTTGCGCCGCACTTGCGGACAATGCACCGAGCCATCTGTTCCACCTTGCGGCCGTCTCCGCGATTCCCGCCGCCCAGCAAGACATCAGACATACGTGGGACATCAATTTCGGCGGCACCTTGAATGTCGCCCTGGGAATCCTCAAGCACGCGCCCGAATGCCGCCTGATCTATTGCAGTTCCGCTCAGGTCTACGGCAGCAGCAATCCGTCGAAGGCGCCGATCGACGAGGACGCCCCGCTCGATCCGGAAAACGTCTATGCTGCGAGCAAGGCGGCTGCCGACGTCATGATCGGTCAGTTGACGCGGCAGCAACTGCGGGCGGTCCGCATGCGCCCGTTCAATCATAGCGGGCCGGGCCAGAACGAGAACTTCGTCGTCCCGGCCTTCGCCGCCCAGATCGCCCGCATCGAAAGAGGCGAGCAGGAACCGATCATTCGGGTCGGCGACCTCGACAGCAGCCGCGATTTCCTCGATGTCCGTGATGTTGTCGACGCCTATGTGCGCGCCGTCCTGCGCTTCGACGACCTTCCGGCGCGATGCGTCATCAACATTGCGTCGGGACGCGCATGGTCGATCCGGACGATCCTGGATATCTTGCTCGGGCTTTCGAAGAAGCCGATCCAGGTCGTTCAGGATGAGAAGCGCATGCGGGCGGCCGAAACCTCGGTGCTGACCGGCAGCCGCGACGCCGCCCACAGGTTGCTCGGCTGGACGCCGCAAACCGACTTTTCGATGACATTAAGTGCAGTTCTCGATCACTACCGCCGGCTGTGAGCCCTCGACGTGGCGCCCATCTGGGCCAAAACCCGTTGTCGCGCCAAGGTGGGTGTGTTCGACTTTGCCGTCATTAACAGGCGGCGGCTGGAAGTTCGGCCCGAAATTTTATAGATGTAGATACGATTACTGCGTAGTTTACCGGGAAGCCGTTGAGTGACCGCGTTGAGTGTCAAGCGATGAGCGACCTGCACGCAAAGGTTGCGGACATTGAGTTATCAGTACCGCGATTGATGGACACGTCCGCGCGTGTCGATTTGACGGCCAGTTGCCGTGACAGCGATTGCATTCCCAAAGTGCCCGATGCCGGCCGGGTGCTCCGTCAGAATCGCACCCGCGTGCAGGTCATGCACAACGGCTTGCGGGTTGTGGCGGACGGATACTACGGCGCCTGGATGACCAAACTCATCGAGCGATGCCGTGGTCACCATGAACCACAGGAAGAGGTTGTCTTCGATGCACTGCTGCGTCACGTGCCGCAGCGCGCAACAATGCTGGAGCTTGGCGGATACTGGGCGTACTACAGTCTATGGTTTCTGAAAGACGCCCCTCAACGCCGGGCCACCGTGATCGAGCCGGATCCGGCGCATCTTGCGGTCGGACGCAAGAATGCCGCGCTCAACAGACAAAAGCGGATTTCGTTCATCCAGGGATTCGTGGGCGGCGAAGGACCGGCGATCGCGCCCTTTGAAACCGAGGAAAGCGGCAGCCTGGACCTGCCGCGCATCAGCGTGCCGCAACTGCTGGCGAATCAAAAGATCAAACACCTCGACATTCTGCACTGCGATACGCAGGGAGCCGAGCTCGATATCCTGCTGAATTGCTCGGATTTGTTGCGTGCACAACGAATCAGTTTTGTCG
>Ga0073934_10001230_pt1 | contig 63860 bp, 53 predicted proteins | sample LarsenN4metaG_FD_76834 | JGI IMG/M metagenome (GOLD analysis project Ga0073934, IMG submission 76834) | Hot spring sediment bacterial and archeal communities from British Columbia, Canada, to study Microbial Dark Matter (Phase II) - Larsen... ... | reverse complement strand
TGCTGGCCGAGCGCTACGGCGCCGACAACGGGCGCGTGGCGCGGATCATCATGGCCAGCACGGTGCTCGCGTTCGTGAGCTTTTCACTGCTGGCGTGGGCCTTCGGGATGGCGGGCGTCGCCCGGCCGCACTGAAGCGCGCGAACTGAAGCGGGATTAGCGGGCCGCCGGGCCGCCTGCTCGGGCGATCGCGCTTGCACCGGGCCGCGGAAACTGCCCAGCAAGCCCGCATGGGCATGTCTTTGCATGGCCCCGACGATGAAGTCCCGCTATCCGCTCCGCCCGCTCGCACTCGCCCTGCTGGTCGCGGCCGCCGGCGCACCGGCCGCCGCGCGCTGCCTCGACGAAGACCGCTTCGACGCCGGCAACCCGGGCGCCCTCAGCGAACCGCCGCCGGCCACCGACCCGCGCGCCACGCTGCAGAACCTGGTGCGCGAGGCGCTGGCGCGCAGCAACGCGGTGGGCGCGGCGCGCCTGCTGGCCGAGGCGGCGCAGTCCGACATCGACGAGGCCCGCGCCGCCGCCGCCATCCAGGCCGGCGTGTCGGCCGCGCTCGGCCCGGGCGGCGCGCGCTCGGGCGGCATCACCGAGACCTCGTCGGCGCAGGCCCGGCTGTCGCTCGGCGCCAGCCAGCTGCTGTGGGACGGCGGGCGCACCGAGCACCTGGTGGCCTGGCGCACGCTGCTGGCCGAGTCGGCGCGCAGCGGCCACCTCTCGCAGAGCGAGCAGCTCGCCGCCACCACGGTGGCGCTGGCGCTCGAGCGCTACCGCTTCCGCACGCAGGTCGGCGTGTACACCCAGTACCTGCGCAAGATGAGCTGCCTCGTGGAGGCACTGGAGACCATCGTGCGCGCCGACCGCGGCCGCGCCAGCGAGCTGGTGCAGGCCCGCAAGAGCCTGCAGCAGGCCGAGCTCGCGCTGACGCAGACGCAGAGCCTGGTGCGCCAGATCGAGGTGCGGCTGCGCCGCCTGGCCGGCGACAACCTGCCGCCGGCCGGCGGGCTGGCCTCGCAGTTCACCGAGGTGCCCAACCTCGACCGCATGGTGGCCGAGGTGGAGCAGGCGCACGAGATCGCCCAGCTCACCGCGCAGGCCGGCGCGGCCGACCGCTTCGCGCGCGCGGCCGAGGCCGCCGGCCGCCCGCAGGTGAGCTGGACCGCCACCGGCAGCGCCGCCGCCACCACCGGCGGCAGCCTCGGCAACACGAAGAGCGGCACCTACTCGCTCGGGCTGGTGCTCAACATCCCGCTGCTCAGCCCCGGCGTGCAGCCGGCCACCGACGCGGCGCGCAAGCGCGCGCTGGCCGCCGGCATGCAGCGCGCCGAAGCGCTCGAGGCGCGGCGCTTCCGCGTCGCCGAGGTGCACGAGCAGGCCAACGCGGCGCAGGACCGCGCGCGCCGCCTGGCCGGCGTGCTGCGCGACAGCGACACGCTGCGCAACGCCACGCTGCAGCAGTGGCAGCAGCTCGGCCGGCGCAGCCTGTTCGACGTCATGGCCTCCGAGAGCGAGCACGTCAGCCTGCGGCTGGCCTACGTCAACGCGCTGGTCGACGTGCAGCAGCTCAACGCGAACCTGTTCTCGCTCGGGCGCGGCGTCAACGAGTGGCTGAGGTAGCCGCGCGCGGCTGAGCGCGCGCTGGCGCGGCGCCGTCGCCGGCCGGCGCCGCCTCGGCGAACTCGGCGAACTCGGCGCGCAGCCGCCGGCCGTGTTCGTCGAGCGCCGGCGCCGCGGCGTGCTGCTCGGCGTCCCAGGGCGTGCGCCAGGGCGTCGCCGGCAGCTCCACCGTGCGGCCGTGCACGGTCATCGGCCGCGTGCGCAGCTGCGGGTGCGCGATCAGGTCGTGCACCGAGTTGACGTTGCCGTAGGCGGTCTGCGCCGCCGTCAGCCGGTCGATGGCCTCGGCGCTGGTCAGGCGGCCGAACACCTCGGCGACCTTGCCGTCGAGCCACTCGCGGTGGGCGCAGCGCGCGGCGTTGCCGGCGCAGCGCGGGTCCTCCAGCAGCGCGGGCTCGCGCAGCACCTCGCGGCAGAAGTCGGCCCACTCGCGCTCGTTCTGGATCGAGATGACGATGTCGCGCCCGTCGGCGCAGGTGAAGGCGCCGTAGGGCGCGATGCTCGGGTGGCGCAGGCCGACGCGCTCGGGCGCCTTGCCGCCGTAGCGCGCCTGCAGGTAGGGCACGCTCATCAGCTCGGCGGCGGTGTCGAACAGCGACACCTGCAGCCCCGCGCCGCGCCCGCTGCGCTCGCGCGCCAGCAGCGCCTGCTGGATGGCGACGAGCGCGTTGAGCCCGGCGTTGATGTCGCACAGCGAGACGCCGATGCGCCCCCACTCGCCCGGCGCGCCGCTCACCGCGACGAGCCCGCTCTCGGCCTGCACGAGCAGGTCGTAGGCCTTCATCGACATCAGGCGCCCGCTGTCGCCGTAGCCGCTGATGTCGCAGGTGATGAGCCGCGGGTGGCGCGCGCGCAGCGCCGCCGAGCCCAGGCCGAGCCGCTCGGTGGCGCCGGGCGCCAGGTTCTGCACGAAGACGTCGGCGCGCGCCAGCATGCGCTCGAGCAGGGCGCGGTCGGCCGGCTGCTTGAGGTCCAGCGCGATCGACTCCTTGCCGCGGTTGATCCACACGAAGTACGACGACTCGCCGTGCACGGCACGGTCGTAGCCGCGCGCGAAGTCGCCCTCGGCGCGCTCGATCTTGATGACGCGCGCGCCGGCGTCGGCCAGCCGGCTGGTGCAGTACGGCGCGGCGACGGCCTGCTCGAGCGCGACGACCAGCACACCCTGCAGCGGGCCGCCGGACGCGGCCTCGGTTCGGTCGGGTGGGGGCATGGTGTCTCCTGGCGATGACGGCATGGCCCCTATTCTCGGCCGCGCCGCGCGCTCAGGCGCCCCCGCTCACACCTGCATGTTCATGACTTCGCTGTAGGCCTGCAGCAGCCGGTTGCGCACCTGCAGCGTGGCCTGGAAGCCGACCTGGGCCTTCTGCATCGCGAGCATCGTCTCCTCGAGGCTCACGTTGGGGTTGTCCAGCGAGAGCTCGCGCTGCAGGCGCTGCGCCTCGAGCTGGCTCTTGCTCACGTCCTGCAGCGCGTTGGCCATCGCGGTCTTGAAGCTGCCCGCGGTGGCGCCGGCGGCTTCCGTGCGCGGCAGGCCGTCCGGGCGCAGCCCGGCGCGCGCCACGGCGGCCTGGAAGTCGAAGGGCTTGATGCGCAGGTCGTTCATGACGGGCTTCACGCTTTGTCCATGCCCTGCACTGTAGGTGCGCGCTGCGCGCCAGGAAGGCGCGAACAGGCGAGTGTTTGGCGGGCTTCTCGCCCTACCGTGGCAGGGGGCGGGCCTCAAGAATGCCGCTGCTTCGAACAAGGATCACGCCGGCCCCTGCCTGACCGACGTCCATGGACAACGCCATCGCCGCTCCCGCCCCGACTCCCCTCGTGCCCGCCCCCAGCGGCCTGGCCGCGCGCTGGAGCGCGCTGCCCGGCAGGACGCAGCTCGGCGCGGTGCTCGGCGCGGTGGCGCTGCTGGTGGTGCTGGTGCTGATGGCCGGCAGCGCGCGCGAGGGCGACTGGCGCGTGCTGTTCCCCAACCTCTCCGAGAAGGACGGCGGCCAGGTCATCGAGCGCCTGGCGCAGATGAACGTGCCCTACCGCTTCGCCGAAGGCGGCGGCACGCTGATGGTGCCGGCCTCGCGCGTGCACGAGCTGCGCATGAAGCTGGCCGCCGCCGGGCTGCCGGCCGGATCGGGCGGCACGCAGAGCGGCTACGAGCTGCTCGACAAGAGCCCGTTCGGCCAGACCCAGGGCCAGGAGCGCATGAACATGCAGCGCGCCATCGAAGGCGAGCTGACGCGCACCATCCAGAGCCTGAGCTCGGTGGAGCGGGCCCGCGTGCACCTGGCCATGCCGGCGATGAACGGCTTCTTCCGCGAGCAGCAGAAGCCCTCGGCCTCGGTGGTGCTGAACCTGCACCCGGGCCGCACGCTGGAGCGCGCGCAGATCGCCGGCATCGTGCACCTGGTGTCCTCCAGCGTGCCCGAGCTCAGCCCGAAGGCGGTGAGCGTGATCGACGGCAGCGGCACGCTGCTGTCGGGCCCGGCCGAGGCCGGGGCCGAGAGCGGCGACGGCGGGCTCGACTCGCAGCAGCTGCAGTTCCGCCGCGACGTCGAGGCCTCGCACACCAAGCGCATCCTCGCGCTGCTCGAGCCGGTGGTCGGGCGCGACAACGTGCGCGCCTCGGTCAGCGCCGACATCGACTTCAGCCAGGTCATGCAGACCGCCGAGGCCTTCCGCCCCAACCAGGGCGCCGACGCGCGCGCCGCGGTGCGCGAGCAGCGCAGCGAGGAGAGCAGCCAGCCCGGCAGCGCCACGCCCGCCGGCGTGCCCGGCGCCACGAGCAACCAGCCGCCCACGCCGGCCACCGCGCCGATCAACGGGCCGGCCCAGGCGCTGCAGGGTGCGAACGGCGCGGGCGCCAACGGCGCGGCCACGCGGCGCGAGCAGGCCACACGCTTCGAGGTGGACAAGACGGTCACGGTGACCAAGCAGTCGGCCGGCAACGTCAAGCGCCTGTCGGCGGCGGTGGTCGTCAACCACAAGGTCATGACCGACGCCAAGGGCAAGACCACCAGCACGCCGCTCACCGACAAGGAGGTCGAGCAGCTCACCGCGCTGGTGCAGCAGGGCATCGGCTTCAACGCCGAGCGCGGCGACCAGGTCAAGGTGATCAACGCGCCGTTCCGCGCCGACGCCGCGCCCAAGGCCGACGCGCTGCCGCTGTGGCAGCAGCCCTGGCTGCTCGACGTGGCGCGCGGCGCCGCCGCGCCGGTGGCGCTGGCGCTGGTGGCGCTGGCCATCGTCTTCGTGCTGCTGCGCCCGGCGCTCAAGGCGCTGCTCACGCCGCCGCCGCCGCCTCCGGGCACCCAGGTCAGCGAGGTGGTCGACGACGGCCCGCCCGGCGCTGGCGCGGCCGCCGCGCCCGGCACGCCGCAGCTCGCCGGGCCCACCGGCCTGGCCAAGCTGGAGGCGGCGCGCGCGATGGCCAAGCAGAACCCCGCCGCCGTGGCCAACATCGTGCGCGGCTGGGTCAGCGGCGAGAGCGCCTGAGGCCGGGGAGAGCACGCCGTGTCCGGTTCGATGAGCGAAGAAGGCCTCGAGGACGCCGCGATCCTGCTGATGTCGCTCGGCGAGGAGGAGGCGGCCGAGATCTTCAAGCACCTGGCGCCCAAGGAGGTGCAGCGCCTGGGCGAGACCATCGCGCGCATGAAGACGGTGCCCAAGGAGCGTCTCGAGAACGTGATCGACAAGTTCGAGACCAAGGCCGCCAACGAGAGCATGCTGGTGGCCGACAGCAACGAGTACGTCAAGTCGGTGCTGCGCAAGGCGCTCGGCGAGGACAAGGCCAACCTGCTGATCGACCGCATCCTGCAGGGCAGCGACATCACCGGCATCGAGAGCCTGAAGTGGATGGACCCGGCCTCGGTGGCCGAGCTGCTGCGCAACGAGCACCCGCAGATCGTGGCCGCCATCCTGGTGCACCTGGACTTCGACCAGGCCGCCGACGTGCTCAAGCAGTTCAGCGAGCGCCAGCGCAACGAGGTGCTGATCCGCGTGGCCACGCTGGACGGCATCCAGCCCACCGCGCTGAAGGACCTCAACGAGGTCATGAGCAAGGTGCTGGCCGGCGGCGACCGCAACAGGAAGAGCTCGCTCGGCGGCGTCAAGACCGCCGCCGAGATCCTGAACATGCTGGGCAGCACCATCGAGACCTCGGTGCTGGACTACGTGCGCGAGAACGACAACGAGCTGGCGCAGAAGATCATGGACAGCATGTTCACGTTCGACGACGTGGAACACATCGACGACAAGGGCATCCAGGCGCTGCTCAAGGAAGTGCAGAGCGAGTCGCTCGTCATCGCGCTCAAGGGCGCCTCGCCGTCGCTGCGCGAGAAGATCTTCCGCAACATGAGCACGCGCGCCGCCGAGACGCTGCGCGAGGACCTCGAGGCGCGCGGCCCGGTCCGCCTGTCCGAGGTGGAGGCCGAGCAGAAGGAGATGCTGAAGATCGTGCGCCGCCTGGTCGACGAGGGCCAGGTCGTGCTGGCCGGTGGCGGCGATGAGCAGTTCGTCTAACTCGGGCAAGGGCGGCTTCCGCAACGTGCCGCCGCCCGAGCGGCCGCCGGGCAGCAAGCCGCAGCCGAGCTACGCGCGCTTCATCCCGCGCGAGGAGCTGGGCGAGGTGGCGAGCTGGCAGCCGGGGGCCTTCGGCCGCCGCGCCACCGACAAGCCCGGTGCGCCGGGCGCACCGGGTGCACCGGGCGCGCCCGCTGCCGGCGCCGCTGCCGCCACCGGCGGCGCCCCGCTCACCGAGGAGCAGCTGCAGCGCGAACGCGCCGAGCGCCAAGCCGCGCGCCAGGCCGGCTACCAGGACGGCTACCGCGACGGCCTGGCCGCGCTGGAGAGCTTCAAGCAGCACTTCGCCGCCCAGGCCATGGCCCAGGTGGGCGCGCTGGTCGAGGCCTTCGACGCCCAGCAGCGCACGCTCGACGCGCGCGTCGCCGAAGCGCTGGCGCGCACCGCCGTGCAGCTGGCGCGCCAGGTGGTGCGCAGCGAACTCGCGCTGCGCCCCGAGCTCGTGGTGCGGGTGGCCGAGCACGCGCTCGACGCCGTCATGCTGACCGCGCGCCACATCACGCTGCGCGTGCACCCGCAGGACCTGCCGCTGATCGCCGAAGGCGCCGCCGAGGCGCTGGCCGCACGCGGCGCGCGCGTGGTGGCCGACGAGTCGATCGAACGCGGCGGCCTCGTCATCGACAGCGAGGCCGGCGTGGTCGACGCGCGCATCGCCACCCGCTGGGCGCAGGTGGCGGCCGAGCTGTCGTCGGCGCGCGACGACCTGAGCTTCGGCGTCGCCGAAGGTGGAGACGCGGCGCCGTGATCAGCACCGCCGACCGCCTGGCCGCGCGCGAGCAGCGCTGGACGCAGTGGCTCGCCGACGTCGAGCAGCACGCCGCGCTGCCGCAGCCGCTGGAGACGGTGGGCGTGCTGCTGCGCGTGACCGGCCTCGTGCTCGAGGCGGCCGGCGTGCGCGTGCCGGTGGGCTCGGTGTGCGAGGTGCACTCGCCCGGCCAGGCGCCGGTGCTGGCCGAGGTGGTGGGCTTCTCCGGTGACCGCTGCTTCCTGATGCCCACCGGCGAGCTGCACGGCCTGGCCAGCGGCGCGCGCGTGGTGCCGCGCCCGCTGCCGCACGTGCCGCCGCGCTTCGGCCAGGTCAACCACCCGTGGCGGCGCAGCGAGGACCGCGGCCTGCACCTGCCGATGGGCGACGGCCTGCTCGGCCGCGTCGTCGACGCGCACGGCCGCCCGCTCGACCGCCAGGGCCCGATCGCCGACGTCAGCGCGCAGCCGATGGTGCGCCGGGCGATCAACGCGATGGACCGCGACCCGGTTCGCCAGGCGCTGGACACCGGCGTGCGCGCGATCAACGCGCTGTTCACGGTGGGCCGCGGCCAGCGCCTGGGCCTGTTCGCCGGCACCGGCGTGGGCAAGAGCGTGCTGCTGGGCATGATGGCGCGCTACACGCGCGCCGACGTCATCGTGGTCGGCCTGATCGGCGAGCGCGGGCGCGAGGTCAAGGAGTTCATCGAGGACATCCTCGAGGAGGAAGGCCGCGCGCGCAGCGTGGTGGTGGCGGCGCCGGCCGACGCGCCGCCGCTCGTGCGCATGCAGGGCGCGAGCTACGCCACCGCGATCGCCGAGCACTTCCGCGACCGCGGCAGGCACGTGCTGCTGCTGATGGACAGCCTGACGCGCTACGCGATGGCGCAGCGCGAGATCGCGCTGGCAATCGGCGAGCCGCCGGCCACCAAGGGCTACCCGCCGAGCGTGTTCGCCAAGCTGCCGCAGCTGGTGGAGCGCAGCGGCAACGGCTTGAACGGCATGGGCTCGATCACCGCGCTGTACACCGTGCTCACCGAGGGCGACGACCCGCAGGACCCGATCGCCGACGCGGCGCGCGGCATCCTCGACGGCCACATCGTGCTCTCGCGCGAGCTGGCCGAGGCCGGGCACTACCCGGCGATCGACATCGAGCGTTCGATCTCGCGCGTGATGACCGCGGTGGCCCCGCGCGAGCAGGTGGCCGCGGCGCGCCGGCTGCGCCAGCTGCACGCGCGCCTGAGCAAGGCGCGCGATCTGATCCAGCTCGGCGCCTACCAGGCCGGCCACGACGCCGAGCTCGACCTCGCGGTGCGTCTGGCGCCACGCATCACCGCCTTCCTGCAGCAGGACATGCACGAGAGCGCGCCGCTGGCGGCCTGCCGCAGCGCGCTCGCCGCCCTCACCGCCACTGCCGTCTGAAAGCCGATGCCCGACGAACGCACGCTGCTGCTCCTGCTCGAACGCGCCGAGGCCGAGCGCGACGCCGCACAGGCGCGCGCCCGGCAGGCCGAGGAGGCCGCGGCGCGCCAGGTGCGGCAGTCCGAGCAGCTCGCCGCCTACCGCGACGACTACCGCGCGCGCGCCCCCGGGCGCGACGGGCGCGGCGTCAACGTCGAGCTGCTGCGCGTGCACCGCGACTTCATGCTGCGGCTGGAGCAGGCCATCGCGCAACAGGCGCGCCAGCGCCAGGCCGCCGAGGCGGTGCGCGACGCCGCGCGCGCCCAGCTGGTGGCCGAGGAGACGCGCGTGGCCGCGGTGCGCAAGCTGATCGAACGCCGGCTCGACGCCCACGCGCGCGCCGCGGCGCGCGCCGAACAGCGCAAGAGCGACGAGGCGGCGCAGCGCGCCGCCTGGACCTCGCGCCGCAGCATGACCACCTATTGAACGATCGAACGAAGCGAGACCTGCCATGCCCGCGATTGCCCTGCCCGTGATGATCGCCCCCGCGTCCCCGGTCGCCCCGACCGTTCCCGGCGCGCCTTCGGCCGACGGCGCCCTGCCGCGCCAGGACGATACCTTCTCGCGCGCGCTGGCCGATGCGCGCGAGAACCGCGAGACGCGCGAGAACGAACGGGGTGACGGCGAACGGGGCGAGGGCGAGCCGGCGCGCGACAACGCGGCGCCGGCGAAGAACGGCGCAGCGGCCAAGCCCGGCGCCAAGCCGGCGGGCAAGCCCGCTGCAGGCTCCGGCGCTGCGCGCGGTGCGGCGGCGTCGGGCGACGCGGGCGGCAATCCGGGCGCGATCGACGCGGGCGCGGCGCGCACCGCCTCGGGCCCCGAGCTCGTGCTGAACGGCGAGCCGCAGGACGGCGAGGCGGCCGCCGCAGGCGAGGCCCCGGGCAACTGGCTCGACTGGCTGCGCGCCGCCGGCCAGCTGGCGGCCGCGGACAAGCCGATCGCGAACGGCCCCGGTGGCCGCGCGCCGCTGGACGGCGCTGCGCGCCGCGGGCGCGAGCTGACGGGCGCCGCGGCAGCCGTCGCGGCCGGAGCCGCGGCAGCGGCCGGTGCGGCCGGTGGGACGGGGGCGCCCGGTGCGCCGCACACGGCGGCCGCCGCTGCCTCCAGCGCGGGCCGCGATGCGCTGCTGCAAGCGTTGCACGCCGAACTGAGCGCCGCCGCCTCTGCCGAAGTGGTGAGCGAGGCCGCGCCCGGCGCAGGCTCGTCGCCGGGTGTGTCGGCGCTGCCCGGGCTGCCCGCGCTGCAAGCGGCCGCTGCCGCCGCACAGGCGGCGAGCGCCACGCCGCTGCCGGAAGCGCGCCTCGCGGCGCATCCGCAGAGCGCGGCCTTCGGGCCGCAGCTCGGCGAGCAGATGGTGGTCTTCGTTCGCGAGGGCGTGCAGCACGCGCGGCTGCAGCTCAACCCGGCCGAGCTGGGGCCGGTGCAGGTGCAGATCGCGCTCGAGGGCAGCGCGGCCACGGTGCAGATGGTGGCCGACCACCCGCTCACGCGCCAGGCGCTCGAAGAGGCCATGCCGGCGCTGGCCGGCAGCCTGCGTGACGCCGGCCTCACGCTGGCCGGCGGCGGCGTGTTCGAGCAGCAACGCCAGGCGGCATCGCAGGGCGAGGGGCGAGGCGAGGGCGGCGGCGCACGCGACGCACTCGACACACGCGGCACCGATGCCGATGCCGCAGCCGCCGATCCCGCAGCCGCCGTGACGCCCGTCACGCATCGCCGGCGCGGCGTGATCGACCTCGTGGCCTGAGCGCGCACGGCGCGGCACGCCCCGCGCTCTTCAACGGCCGTTTCGCCGCGCTTATCGGCGCATCGTGCGCCGGGGCGGCCCTCAACAATGAGTCGAACGGGTCGAGGGCCGCGAGCGCGCGTGCCCGAGACCGCCGACGTGCCGCTTTCGAAGGAGAGCCTTCCGTGTCCGCAGCCACTGTCACCGACGCCGCTCCGCCCAAGGGCAAGAAGAAGCTCCTCATCATCGTGGGCGGCGCCGTGCTCGCGCTGGCGCTGGCCGGCGGCGGCGCGGCCGTGTTCATGGTCAAGAAGAAGGCCGCCGCCGAGGCCGAAGCCGACTCCGAGAACGCCGAGGAAGCGCGGCCGGCCAGGGCCGCCGCCAAGTCCGACCCCAAGGCCACACCGACCTTCGTGCCGCTGGATCCCTTCACCGTCAACCTCGCCGACCGCGATGCCGAGCGCTACGCGCAGGTCGGCATGACGCTGGAGATCGACGACGCCAAGCTCGCCGAGCAGATCAAGACCTACATGCCGGCGATCCGCAACAACATCCTGCTGGCCATCGCCGACAAGACCGCCGCCGAGCTGCTCGACCGCGAGGGCAAGGTGCGCCTGGCGCTGCAGGTGCGGCGCGAGACCTCGCGCGCGCTCGGCTACGACGTGAGTGCCGACGCGCCGGCCAGGGAGGCCGACAAGCCCGCCGCCGGCGACGCCAAGCCCAGGCGCAAGAAGGCGGCCAGGGACCCGGACGCCGCGCTGCCGATCCGCGCCGTGCACTTCAACAACTTCATCGTCCAGTAGCCCGGGCATGAACCAGCAGATCCTCTCGCAGGACGAGGTCGATGCCCTGCTGCAGGGCATCACCGGCGAGAGCCAGAAGCTTGAGGCCGAGGAGCAGCAGACCGGCGGCATCCGCGACTACGACCTGGCGAGCCAGGAGCGCATCGTCCGCGGCCGCATGCCGACGATGGAGGTCATCAACGAGCGCTTCGCGCGCAACATCCGCATCGGGCTGTTCAACCTCATCCGCAAGAGCCCGGAGGTGTCGATCGGCGGCATCAAGGTGCAGAAGTTCAGCGCCTTCCTGCGCGAGATCGTGGTGCCGACCAACTTCAACCTCGTCAGCATCAAGCCGCTGCGCGGCAGCGGGCTCATCATCTGCGAACCGAGCCTGGTGTTCGCGGTGATCGACGCGCTGTTCGGCGGCGTCGGCAAGTTCCACACCCGCATCGAGGGCCGCGACTTCAGCCCCACCGAGCTGCGCGTGATCCTGCGCCTGGTGGAGACCATCGCCCACGAGTACAAGCGCGCCTGGTCCGGCATCTACCCGATCGACGTCGAGTACCAGCGCTCGGAGATGCAGCCGCAGTTCGCCAACATCGCCACGCCGAGCGAGATCGTGGTGGCCACCGCGTTCACGCTGGAGATCGGCGAGACCTCGGGCGCGGTGCACTTCTGCATCCCGTACAGCACGCTGGAGCCGATCCGCGACGTGCTGTACTCGACGATCCAGGGCGACAGCTCCGAGCCCGACCGGCGCTGGGTGAACCTGCTCAAGCAGCAGATCCAGGCCGCCGAGGTGGACCTGGTGGCCGAGCTGGCCACCGCCTCGGCCACCGTGGAGCAGCTGCTCGCCTTCAAGCCGGGCGACTTCATCGAGCTCGACCTCGACCCGATGATCCAGGCCAAGGTCGACGGCGTGCCCGTCTTCGACTGCCACTACGGCACCAGCAACAACCGCTACGCGATCAAGATCGATCGCCTCATCACCAGCTCCAACCAGGGTTGGCTCGGAGATCAGATCCATGGCAGCTAACGAGGCCGCTCCCGGCGGCATGTCCGAGGAAGACCGCATGGCGGCGGAGTGGGCCGCCGCGCTGGCCGAGACCAAGGGCGGCGGCGGCAGCGACGTCGCCAGCGAGATCGCGGCGCCGGCCGAGAGCGTGGCCCCGGCGAGCTTCGCCAACTTCACGCCCACCGGCAGCTCCAACGCGGGCAACGACCTGAACATGATCCTGGACATCCCGGTGCAGCTCACCGTGGAGCTGGGACGCACGCGCATCCCGATCAAGCACATCCTGCAGCTGGCGCAGGGCTCGGTGGTCGAGCTCGAGACGCTGGCCGGCGAACCGATGGACGTGCTGGTCAACGGCTACCTGATCGCGCAGGGCGAGGTGGTGGTGGTCAACGACAAGTTCGGCATCCGCCTCACCGACATCGTGACGCCGAGCGAGCGCATGCGCCGGCTGTCGCGCGCCTGAACGGCCACCCGCCGCCCCGCCTCGATGAACGGCTTCGCGTCGCTGCTCTGGTTCGTGGCCGTCCTGGCCGCGATCCCGCTCGTGCTGTGGTTGCTCAAGCGCACGCCGCTCGGCGGCGCCGGCGCCGGCGGCCCGGGCGCGCCGCGCACGGTGGCGGTGCTGCCGATCTCGCCCTCGCAGCGCCTGGTCACCGTGGAGGTCGGGCAGGGCGAGGAGCGGCTGTGGCTGGTGCTCGGCGTCACGCCGCAGAGCATCCGCACGCTGCACACGATGACGCCACAGGCCGGCGCACCGGCCGCGCCGCCGCCGCCCGCACAGGCCTTCTCGCAGCTGCTCGGCCGCCTGCGCACGGGCGACAACAAGAACGGCGGCGATGCGCGCTAGGCCCTTCCTGATCGCGGCGGCCGCGCTGGCCGCGGCCGCGGCGTTCCCCGCCTTGGCGCAGCCGGCCGCCCAGCCGGGCACGCTGCCGCTCGTCATCGGCCAGGGGCCGGGCGGCACCAGCTACTCGGTGCCGATCCAGACGCTGCTGTTCTTCACCGCGCTGTCGTTCCTGCCCGCCGTGCTGCTGCTGATGACGGCGTTCACGCGCATCGTCATCGTGCTGTCGCTGCTGCGCCAGGCGCTGGGCACGCAGGCCGCGCCGCCCAACCAGGTGATCATCGGCCTGAGCCTGTTCCTCACCTTCTTCGTGATGAGCCCGGTCTTCGACCGCATCTACCAGCAGGCCTGGCAGCCCTACTCGGCCGGCACGCTGCCCGCCGATCAGGCGTTGCAGCGCGGCGTGCAGCCGCTGCGCGAGTTCATGCTGAAGAACACCCGCCAGGCCGACGTGCAGCTGTTCGCCAGGCTGGCCAAGCTGCCGGCCGAGGTGAAGGGCGAGGACGTGCCGCTGTCGGTGCTGGTGCCGGCCTTCGTGACCAGCGAGCTGAAGAGCGCGTTCCAGATCGGCTTCATGATCTTCATCCCCTTCCTCATCATCGACATGATCGTCGCCAGCGTGCTGATGAGCCTGGGCATGATGATGCTGAGCCCGGTGCTGGTGGCGCTGCCGTTCAAGCTGATGCTGTTCGTGCTCGCCGACGGCTGGAACCTGCTGCTCGGCTCGCTCGCCGCCTCGTTCGCAACGTAGACCCCTTCATGGATGCCCAAAAAGTTCTCGCCGCCGGCCAGCAGGGCCTGACGATGCTGCTGATGGTGTCGGGCCCGGTGCTCGGCGTGGTGCTGCTCGTCGGCCTGGTGGTCAGCGTGTTCCAGGCCGCCACGCAGATCAACGAGGCCACGCTGTCCTTCGTGCCCAAGATCGTGGCCGCGGTGGCGGTGCTCGGCGTGGCCGGGCCGTGGATGCTCTCGACGCTGGTGGAGTACCTGCGCCGCACGCTGCTGGCGCTGCCCGGCGCGGTGGGCTGAGCCCGCAGGGGCACCGGCGTGATCACCTTCAGCGAGGCGCAGATCCTCGCCTGGATCACGCCGCTCGTCTGGCCCTTCCTGCGCGCGCTGGCTCTCTTCACCGCGCTGCCGGTGCTCGGCACGCGCACGGTGCCGATGCGCGTGCGCATCGCGCTGGCGGCCTTCATCGCCTTCGCGGCGCAGCCGGGCCTGCCGCCGCCGCCGGCCGTGGCGCTCGATTCACCGCTCGCGCTGGCCCTCGTCGCGCAGCAGATGGTGATCGGCCTGGCGCTCGGCTTCGCGGTGCGCATCGTCTTCGCGGCGGTGGAGTTCGCCGGCGAGATCATCGGGCTGCAGATGGGCCTGAACTTCGCCGGATTCTTCGACCCCATCACCGCCGGCACGGCCACCACGTCGAGCCGCTTCTTCGGCACCACCATCGCGTGGCTGTTCATCGTCATCAACGGCCACCTGCTGATCGTGATGGCGCTGCTGCAGAGCTTCACGGCCTTCCCGGTGGCGCCCGAACCGTTCGCCTTCCTGCGCACGACGTTGCCGCACCAGTGGGGCGCGGAGCTGTTCGCCACCGGGCTGTGGATCGCGCTGCCGCTCGTCACCATGCTGCTCTTCGTGAACCTGGTGCTGGGCGCCATCTCGCGCGTGGCGCCGCAGATCAACATCTTCGCCATCGGCTTCCCGGTCACGCTCGGCGTGGGGCTGCTCGGCATGCTGCTCACGCTGCCGGCGCTGCAGGGGCCGTTCACGATGGCGCTGGAGCGGATGCTCGAGAACTTCCGCTAGGACTCGGGCGGGCGGGCTCGCGACGCCGCGCCCGGCTGCGGCGACTCACTCCGCCAGGATCAGCGCCGCGGCCTCGTCGTCGTCGAGCCGCGCGCCTTCGGCCAGCAGCGCCTGGCAGCGTGGCCCGTCGAAGGCCTGCGCGAGCCGCTGCAGCAGGCGCTCGCGCGCGCGGTCGCCATGGGCGCTCGGCTTCTCCTCGCGCTCGGCGCAGCGGCGGTCGGCCCAGCCGAGCAGGCGCGCCGCATCGGCCAGCCTTCCGCGCTGCGCCAGCGCGTCGGGCCAGTGCATCGGCATCCAGGTGTAGCCGTTGACCTGCCGCATCAGCCGCATCAGCGCGGGCATCGCCTCGTCGCGGGCCTGTTCGGCATCGATCAGCGCCAACGCGAACATCGCCATCTGCACCCAGCAGCGGCGCTGCAGCCCGCGCTCGCTGATCTGGCCGGCCACCTCGCGCATCAGGGCCACCGCGGCGTCGGCGCGGCCGCAGGCGATGTCGGCGAGGGCGGCGCTGTGCGCCGCCATCCAGGCGCGCTGCAGGTCGCCGGCCTCGACCATCAGGCGGTGCGACAGGCGCTCGCGCAGCGCCACGCCTTCCCAGTCGCCGGCGACGTGGCGCACGCGTGCCTCGATGCGGCGGCGCGCGTCGCGCTGGATGGCCGACCAGTCGGGGGCCTCGAGCCGGCGCATCTCGTCGGCCGACGCCGCGAAGTCCACCGGCCGGTGCAGCCGCTGCCCGAGCGGTGCCCACAGGGCCAGGCAGCGGTAGGTCCACGGCGCATCGCCGCGTGCGCGCGCGAGGGCCAGGGCGCGCGTGATGGCGTCGAAGGTCTCCGGCCAGCTGAAGCTCGGGTCGACATGGCGCTTGGCGATGGCGAACCAGAAGGCGAGCAGATCGTCGCCGCGCAGCCGTGCCGCCTGCCGCTCGACGAACGGGATCAGGCGGCGCAGCACCGTGCGCGCCTCGGCATCGAGCCCGGCATGCGTCCACAGCGAGCCCGCGGCGCCGGCCAGCGCCACGGCGGCCGGCCAGGCCTCTTCGCCGCCCTCGAAGGCGGTGGCGAAGGCCGCGCGCAGCTCGGGCAGCTCGGGTTGCAGGTCGTCGACCCAGTCGAGCATCGGCGTGCACTCGAACCGGCGGTCGGCGCCGCGAAAGCGCTCGGTGACGACGTGCAGATGGCTTTGCCGCAGCGCCGCCCATTCGCCGGCGGCCTGCGCCTGCTCGCGAGCGAAGCTGCGTGCATGCGGCAGCAGCCGGTAACGCAGCCGCGGCAGCCGCGACCCGTTGGACAGCACCTGCAGCAGCGAGCGCGCCTGCAGCTGCTGCATCAGCTCGAGCAGCTCCGGGTCGGCGTCGCCGTCGTCGGGCGCTGCCTCGGCCTGCGTCGGCGGCACCACGCCGTGCCGCAGCACCCGCGCGAGTTCTTGCCTGAGCGCCTGCGCCGATTCGATCGTGAAGCTGTCGGCAAACACCGCGAGGTGGCGGAAGAACGCACGGGCCGGCTCGTCGAGCAGCGCGTGGCTCCAGCCGATCGCCTCGCGCAGGCTGCGCTGGCGGCGCGCCGGTGCTGGTGGGGCCGGCGTGGCAGTGGCCGACAGCGCCAGCGGCGCTTCGAGCCGGGCCAGCGCGCCGCGCACGCCGAGCAGCGGCACGCGCGCCGCCGCGAGCTCGATGGCCAGGGGCAGGCCGGCGAACTCGCGGCACAGCGCCTCGACGGCGTCGCGCTCCGGCCCTTCGAGCACGAAGTCGGGCAGGCGCGCGGCCACGCGCGCGGTGAAGAGGGCGAGCGCGTCGCCTTCGGCGTCGAGGCCCGCGAGCGGCAGCAGCGTCTCGGCGGCCGCGCCCAGCGGGACCTGGCTCGTCGCCAGCACGGCGAGCCGGGGCGCCGCCGCGCGCAGCGCTTCGACGAGCGTGCGCACGGCATCGGCCAGGTGCTCGCAGTTGTCGAGCACGAGCAGCGCGCTCATCGTCGCCATCGTCGCGCCCAGGGCGGCGACGTCGGCCGCGGTGGACGGCAGGCGCAAGGCCTGCGCAAGCGCCTGCGGCAGCTCGGCCGCCTCGGTCAGCGAGGCCAGCTCCACCGTGATCACGCCATCGGCAAAACGCGCCGCGGCGGCGGCTGCGGCTGCGGCGGCGTCGGCCAGGCGCGTCTTGCCGGCGCCGCCCGGGCCGGTGAGGGTGACCCAGCTGCCGGGCTCGAGCAGTTCGCGCAGGCGCGCCAGTTCGGCGCTGCGGCCGATGAAGGCGTTCAGGCTCGGCTTGACGGCTGCCTCGTCGCCGCGGCGCACCGGCCAGCCGAAGCGGTAGCCATGGCCGGCGACGGTGACGATGGCGTCGGCGCCGAGCAGCCGGCGCAGCGCCATCACCTGCACCTTGAGGTTGTCGTCGATGACGGCGCGTCCGTGCCAGGCGCGTTCGAACAGCTCGTCGCGGCTGACGACCTCGCCGCGGCGCTCGAGCAGCGCCAGCAGCACGTCGAACCCGCGGGCGCCGAGCTTCTCGGCGCGGCCTTCGGCCGCGAGCTCGCGCGTCGCGGTGTCGAGGGTCCAGCGGCCGAATCGGTAGAGGGTCACGATCAGCAGCGCGCGTCGCCGGGCGATGCGGTCACTCTACACCGCCGGCCCGCGCGGGACGCGGGCGGTGCGCCGGCCGCAGAGCAGCGCCGCGGTCACGCCGCCGTCACGCCAGCCGGCGTCCAATGATTCAATTCGCATGCTGCCGGGCCGCGACCACGCCGCGACCACGCCGCGATCGCGTCGCGATCACGCCGCGGCGATCACCGTGCACGGCATCCGCAAGCGCCCTCACGTCCTCATGCCCTTCATGTTCACCGCATCATCGCCCGGCCCGCGCTGCTGGCTGGGCACCGTCGCCCTGGCACTGCTGCCCCTGGCGGCAGCGGCCGTGCCCGACACCCTCGCGCAGCGCCTTCAGGCCTGCACCGTCTGCCACGGCGCGCAGGGGCGGGCCACCGCCGACGGCTACTTTCCGCGCCTGGCCGGCAAGCCGGCCGACTACCTGAACGAGCAGCTGCTGGCCTTTCGCGACGGGCGGCGGCAGCACAGCGGCATGGCGCGCCTGCTGGCCGACCTGCCCGACGCCTACCTGCGCGAAATGGCCGCCCACTTCGCGGCCCTGGAGCTGCCTTACCCGGCACCGGCCCCCGCACGCGGCACGCCCGCCGAGCGAGCGCGCGGCGAGCAGCTGGTGCGCCGGGGCGATCCATCGCGGCAGCTGCCGGCCTGCGCCAGCTGCCATGGCGACCGGCTGGCCGGGCGGCTGCCGGCGATGCCGGCGTTGACCGGGCTGTCCGCCGACTACCTGCAGGCCCAGTTCGGCGCCTGGCGCAACGGCACGCGCAAGGCGCGCGCCCCCGACTGCATGGCCGACGTGGCGAGGCGGCTGCGCGACGACGAGCCGCAGGCGATCGCCGCCTACCTCGCGGCGCAAGCGGCCGACGCGCGCTCGATGAAGCCCGACGCGCCATCGGCCGCCCCCTTGCCCCTGGCCTGCGGCGGGGTGGCGCCATGACGCGCTGGCGGCTGAGTAGCGCGGCGATGCTGTTCGTGGGCCTCGCGGGCCTCGCGGGCTTCGTGGCCTGGGTGGCCTGGGTCAACACCGCCGGCGAGGCGCCGCGCGCCGCGCTGCCCGAAGGCTTCAAGCCCGACCCCGTGATGGTGGCGCGCGGCGCCTACCTGGCGCGCGCCGGCAACTGCCTGGCCTGCCACACCGCGCGCGGCGGCGCGCCCGGCGCGGGCGGGCGCGGCATCGACACGCCGTTCGGCGTGGTCTTCGCCGGCAACCTCACGCCCGACGTCGAGACCGGCCTCGGCCGCTGGAGCGCCGACGACTTCTGGCGCGCCTTGCACCATGGCCGCTCGCGCGACGGGCGGCTGCTCGCGCCGGCCTTTCCCTACCCCGAGTTCACGCAGATCACGCGCGCCGACAGCGATGCGCTGCACGCCTACCTGCACAGCCTGCCCGCGGTGCGGCAGCCCAACCTGCCGCACCGGTTGCGCTTCCCCTACGGCACGCAGCCGGCGCTGGCGCTGTGGCGCGCGCTGTACTTCAGGCCGGCGGCCTTCGCGCCCGACCCCGCGCGCGACGCCGCGTGGAACCGCGGCGCCTACCTGGTGCGCGCGCTGGCGCACTGCGCCAGCTGCCATGCGCCGCGCAACGCCCTCGGCGCCAGCCTGGCCGGGCCGGCGCTGGGCGGCGGCGAGCTGCCGGGCGAGCGCTGGCATGCGCCGGGGCTGGGTGGGCCGCAGGACGCGGCCCACCTGGTCGAGCTGCTGAAGACCGGCAGCTCGCCGCGCGGCACCGCCCTGGGGCCGATGGCCGAGGTGGTGGTGCACGGCACGCAGCACCTGAGCGACGACGACCTGCAGGCGATGGCGCGCTACCTGGCCACGCAGCCGCCGCCCGATGCGGTGTCGCCGCAGGCCCACGCGACCCTGTCCGAGGCCGCCCGCAGCCAGGCGCTGCGCCGCGGCGGCGAGCTGTACGAGAAACACTGTGCCGACTGCCACGGCGCGCAGGGCGAGGGCGCCGGCGCGGCCTACCCGGCGCTCGCCGGCAACCGCACGGTCAACCTGCCGTCGCCGGTGAACCTGCTGCACGCCATCCGCCACGGCGGCTTCGCGCCGGCCACCGCGGCACGGCCGCGGCCCTACGGCATGCCGCCCTATGGCCATCTGCTCAGCGACGACGAGATCGCCGCCGTGGCCAGCCACGTGCGCACGAGCTTCGGCAACCGCGCGCCGGTGGTCACGCCGCTGCAGGTGCTGCAAGCGCGTTAGGCACGCCCGGGGTGGGCGGGCCGGCGGGGCTGGCGCTGTCGGCGCTCAGTTCGTGATGCGGATCAGGTTGAAGCCGCTCAGCATGTCGCTGCACACCGCCAGCGGCGCGCCCGGGAACTTGTAGACGCCCCAGCAGCCGTCGAGCGCCGGGCCGCGCGCCGGGTTGGTGTCGAAGTGCGCCACCAAGCGCGGCGCCGCCGGGTCGGCGAGCTCGTACACCGCCAGGCCCTCGGCGTAGTGGCTGAGGTAGGCGCGCGTGCCCTCGATGACCACGTTGTGCGGCGTCGCGCTGCCCACCTTGAGCGTGGCCACCGGCGTCGGCACGTTGCCGTTCATGCGCCACACGCGCGCCGGCAGGCCGAGCGGGAACTCCTCGGTGGTGACGACCAGCGAGCCGTCGGCATTCGGCCAGATGTTGTGCGCGAAGCCGCCCACGTTCCAGCGCGCCAGCAGCACCGGCGCGCGCGGGTCGCGCAGATCCCACTTGGAGAAGCTGGCGGCGTTGCCCTCGGCCACGTAGACATGGTCGCCGGCGGCGGTCATGTCGTGCACGCTGCGGTGCTGGTTGAAGGTGGTCAGGTAGGCCGGGTTCTCGGGGTCGCCGGCGATGTCGTAGACCTCCACCGAGCCGTCGTCGGGGCCGCCCACCGGGTGGTGCAGGGCGCGCGCGCGGCCGTTCGCGGCGGGGCCGGGCAGGTCGTTCAGGCGCTGCAGGTAGAGCAGGCCGCGCGTGGTGTCGATGTCCAGCGTGTGCGCGGCGAGCAGGCCGTCGCGCGGCACCACGCTCTTCACGAAGCGCACCGCACCGGGCAGGCCCGACAGGTCGAGGATCATGATGCCGCCGCGGAAATTGGTGTGCTCCGACACCACGTAGGCGTACGAGCGGTACACGCGCATCTCGCGCCAGTAGACGCCGGGCACGTTGGTGTTGGTCGGGCCGTCGATCTCGTCCACCACGCGCGGCGCGGCGGGGTCGCGCAGGTCGAGCACCAGCACGCCGCGCGCGGTGCCCATCAGCGCGTAGCGCGCGCCGTCGGGCGCCACGTAGCCCCAGGTGCCGGCGACGCCGCTGCGCGGCACGCGGCTCACGAGTTCGGCGCCGAAGTTCTCGACCTCGGGCCATTCGACCTCGTCGGCGCCGCCGCTGCCGCCGCCGCCGCACGCCGTGGCCAGCAACGCCGCGGCGACGGCCGCGAACATGGCGAAGACGGCTGATGCCGCGCAGCCGGCCCGCCGCAGGCCACGGATGAAGTCCGGACGGCGCATCAAGGCCCCCCCAGCGCGCGCAGCACCGCGCGCGCCGTCTCGAGCGGTTTTTCCATCGGGAACAGGTGCGAGCCCTCGATCCACTGCACCCGCCCGTCCACCAGCGCGCGCGTGGCCGCGAGGCCGGCCTGCCGGCCCTCGGGCGAGCGCGTGCCGCCGATGTAGGCCACCGGGCAGCCGGGCGGATGGCGGCGCACGCTGGTGGCCAGGCGGTGCGGCAGCGTGCCGTAGATCCGGGTCTCCACGTCGCGGTGGAAGGCGAGCTGCACGCCGCCGGCGGGCGCCGGCTCGAAGCCGCAGCGCACGTAGTCGGCCAGCACGCGCCGGTCCCACAGCGCGAAGGCGCGCTTGGCCGCGAAGTGCTGCCGCACCTCGTCCAGCGAGGGCCAGTGCTGGCGCCGCTTGACCGACACCGCCGCCGGCCCGCCGCGCAGGAACAGCCCCGTCGCCTTGAGCATGTGCACCGCGTGCACGCGCCAGCCGCCGACCAGCGGTGCGTCGATCAGCACCACCGCCCGTGCCAGACCCGGCCGGCGGCTCGCCGCCATCAGGCTCAGGTAGCCGCCCATCGAGTGGCCGACGAGCACGGGCTTGCCGGCGATCTGGGCGCGGTCGATGCAGTCGAGCAGCTCGTCGCGCAGGTGCGGCCAGCCTTCGCTGACCGGGAAGGCCGGGTCGTGGCCGAAGCGCTCCGGCGCCAGCACGCGCCAGCCGGCGGCGCGCCAGACATCGAACAGGACGCCGTAGGTGCCGGCCGGAAAGCCGTTGGCATGGGCGAAGACGAGGGTGCCGGCGCGCGCCTTGGCCATCACACGATGCGTTCGCCCGGGTGGGTGATCTTGCGCATGGGCTCGTGGCGCGTGCTGCCGGTCATCAGCGGGTGGGCGGCGTCGCCGCCGTCCCAGCGCGGGTCGTCGATGCTCTCGAAGACTTCGCGCAGGCGCTGGCCCCAGGTGCTGCGGATCATGCGGAAGTACGGGTTGTGCTCGTCGATGCAGACGAACTCGTCGGAGGCGAAGCGGCCCTCGCGGTAGACCAGCAGATCGAGCGGCAGCCCGACCGTGAGGTTGGACTTGAGCGAGCTGTCCATCGACACCAGCGCGCACTTGGCGGCCTCGTCCAGCGGCGTGTGCGGCGTCAGCACGCGGTCGAGGATCGGCTTGCCGTACTTGCTCTCGCCGATCTGGAAGAAGCAGGTCTCGCGCGTCGCCTCGATGAAGTTGCCGGCCGAGTAGACGAGGAACAGGCGCATCGCCTCGCCCCGGATCTGGCCGCCGAAGATCATGCTGGCGTTGAACTCGATGCCGGCGGCGCGCAGCGCCGGGCCGTCCTGCTCGTGCACGCGGCGCACCGCGCTGCCGAGCACGCGCGCGGCGTCGAACATGCTGGTGGCGTTCCAGATCGTGATCGGCGGCGCGCTGCCGTTGTCGAGCTTCTCGACCTGCAGGATCTCGCGCACGCTCTGGCTGATGCTCAGGTTGCCGGCCGACAGCATGACCATGAAACGATCGTCGCGCTTCTCGTAGATCATCATCTTGCGGAAGGTGCTGATCTGGTCGAGGCCCGCGTTGGTGCGCGAGTCGGACAGGAACACGAGGCCGGCGTTGAGCTTGATGCCGACGCAGTAGGTCATGGTGCGGGGCGGGCGGGCTGAGGGAGGCGAGAGCGTACCAGCCCGGCGCCGGGCGGCCCGCAGCGGCCGCTCTGGGCACGCTGTCCACACGCTGTGGGCGCGCCGCCACAGCCTGGGGATGTCCCGGGGGCGCGCCGCGGCGTCACGCCGCGTCGCGCGCGTCGCGGCCGCGACGCCACGCCAAGCTGCGCCACCGGCGGCGCGCGCGCGTCGCGCCGTGTCGCGCAGCGGTGAATTTCCGCTTCAACCCGAAACCGTCTCCCTCGGAAGACTCGCGGCCACCGTCTTCGTAGGAGAGCATCGCATGCCCCGTCGTTCCCCGTCGCGCCACGCCGTGGCGCTGGCCGCCTGCACCCTGTTCGCCGCCGCCGCGTCGGCGCAGAGCGAGGGCCAGCGCGTGGAGATCACCGGTTCGGCCATCAAGCGCGTCAACGCCGAGACGCCGGCGCCGCTGGAGATCGTCACGCGCGAGCAGATCGCGCGCACCGGCGCCACCACGATCAACGAGCTGATCAAGTCGATCGCCGTGGTCGACATCTTCGACCAGGGCGAGCTGGCCTCCAACTCGCCCGGCGGCTCGGGCACCGCCAGCGTGCGCCTGCGCGGCCTGGGCGTGACGCAGACGCTGACGCTGATCAACGGCCGCCGCGTGCCCACCATCCCGCTGCAGGACGCCACCGGCGCCGGCGCCGCCTTCAACATCAACCAGATCCCCGTGAGCGCGATCGAGCGCGTGGAGATCCTCAAGGACGGCGGCTCGGCGATCTACGGCGCCGACGCGGTGGCCGGCGTCGTCAACTTCATCCTGCGCAAGGACTACCAGGGCGGCGCGCTCGGCCTGACCTACGGCATCACGAGCCGCGACGACGGCGAGGAGAAACAGGCCAACCTGGTGTTCGGCTTCGGCGACCTGGCCAGCCAGCGCTTCAACGTGATGGGCGCGCTCGACGTCTTCAAGCGCGACCCGATCTACCGCAAGGACCGCGACATCTCGCGCAGCTCGGACTTCCGCCGCTTCGGCCCGGTGGCGGGCTTCGCCAACCTCGACGGGCGCAGCGGCTTCGCGCCCGAGGGCAACATCCTCAACGCCAACGGCGGCTTCACCGGCACCACGGTGCGGCCGTGCGCGCCGGAGAACTTCTCCAACAACGCCTGCCGCTACGACTTCAACGCCTCGCTGCTCACCGCCTACAACGGCGCCGACCGCGTGAGCGGCCTGCTCGGCGCGAGCTGGCAGCCGAGCGACGCGATGACGGTCACGCTGCGCGCCATCGGCTCGCAGTCCGAGGACCAGTTCGTCGCCCACCCGGTGCCCGACGCCTTCGTGCTGCCCGACGGCCGCAGCTACAACGGCCGCTTCATGCAGGGCGGCCCGCGCATCACCGACCGCAAGGACGACTTCCTGCACCTCGAGGCCGGCTTCGAAGGCACCTTCGGCAGCTTCGACGTGAAGGCGGGCCTGTCGCGCGGCAAGGCCGAGACGAGCAACGCCGACCGCAACTACTTCGATCGCGCGCGCTACAACCTGGCCACGCGCGGCGACGCGGCCAACGGCATCCCGCCGAGCATCGACCCCACCGTCACCACCAACAGCGAGGCGATCATCGAGTCGCTGCGCGTGTACCCGGTGCGGCGCGGCGAGTCGCTGCTCGACTTCGCCGACGCGCAGCTCTCCGGCGACCTGTTCAGGCTGCCCGGCGGCACGGCGCGCTTCGCGGTCGGCGTCAACGCCTGGAAGGAGGAGATCACCGACCGGCCCGACCCGCTGCAGATCGCCGGCAGCGTGGTCGGCAGCATCCAGCAGAGCGCGGTGGCGGCCGACCGCGACGCCTACGCCGTGTTCACCGAGCTGCAGCTGCCGATCACCAAGGCGCTCGAGGCGCAGCTCGCGGTGCGCTACGACCACTACGACACCGCCACGCGCACGAGCCCCAAGCTGGGCCTGAAGTGGCAGCCGGCGGCCGGCGTGGCGCTGCGCGGCTCGTACTCGTCGTCGTTCAAGATGCCCACGCTCAAGCAGCTGTACGCCAACGCCGGGCAGGGCGCGATCACGCTCGACGAGCTGCAGTGCACGCTGATCGGCCTGCCCGCCGGCTGCGCCGGGCTGCCGGCGTTCCGCCTGACCGGCTCCAACCCCAACCTGAAGCCCGAGACCGGCAAGACCTACAACCTGGGCTTCATCGCCGAGTCGGGGCCGCTGTCGGTGTCGGTCGACTGGTGGCGCGTGGAGAAGGACGACAACATCACCACGCCGACGCTGGAAGACGCGATCCGCCAGGGCTCGTTCTACTTCGACACCTCGGTCAGCCGCTGGATCATCAACCAGCAGCTGCAGAACTTCGCCGAGAGCGTGAACGCCGGCGTCGACGTCGACGGCCAGCTCAAGCTGCGCGGCACGCCGCTGGGCAACCTGACGGTGCGCGCCGCGGTGGCCTACACGATCACCGCGCGCACCAAGCAGACGCCGAGCGCGCCGTGGGACGAGTTCGCCGGCATCTACGGCCAGGCCGCGCCCACGCCGCGCTGGCGCACCACCTTCGCGGTGACCAGCGAGTTCGGTCCCTTCGCCGTGCAGGGCCTGGTGCGCGGCTGGTCGGGCTTCTACGACAGCGGGCTGCCCGGGCGCTCGCTGCCGCAGGGCGTGCGCAAGGTGCCCTCGTACGACGAGTTCGACCTCACCGGCTCGTGGAGCGGCATCAAGGGCCTGAAGCTGTCGGCCGCGGTGAAGAACGTGTTCGACCGCCAGCCGCCCTTCGTGGCCGCCAACGGCACCAACAACAACTTCACGCAGCAGGGCTTCGCCGAGCTCTACACGAGCCGCGGCCGCTTCTACCAGCTGAGCGCCGAGTACGCGTTCTGAAAGCCGTGCGGTTCGGCCGGCGGCGGCTCAGGCCGCCGCCGGCACCACCGCCAGGCGCCGCTCGACGAGCGTGTAGCCGCGCCCGCGCAGCGCCTGCACGCTCAGCTCGTGCACGCCCTGCTCGGCCAGGCGCTGGCGCAGGCGGTGCACGTAGACGTCGACGCTGCGCGTGGACAGGCGCTCGCCGTGCGGCAGCGCGGCCATCAGCCGAGCGCGCTGCACCAGCTGGCCCGGCGCCTCGAACAGGCATTGCAGCAGGTTGGTCTGCACCGGCGTGAGCTCGATCTCGCGCCCCGCGGCGTGGCGCAGGCGGCCGCGCAGCGGGTCGAGCGTCCAGCCGGCGAGGGCCGGCGCCGGGGGAGCGGGCGCCCTCACCGCGGCGCGCCGCGGCCGCAGCAGCGCCGCCAGATGAGCGCGCAGCCGGCGCGGCGCCACCGGCCGCGGCAGCCAGACGTCGGCGCCGAGTTCGAGCGCGACGATCTCGTCGACCTCGTCGGCGCGTTCGCCCACCACCACCAGCGGGCAGCCGAGGGCTTCGCCGAGCGCGCCGATGGCGCGCGAGGCGGGCCCGTCGACGAGCGCGCCGTCGAGCAGCGCGGCGTCGAAGCGCGCCAGCGGCGCCGTGCGCAGGGCCTGCGGCACGCCGGCCAGGGTGAGCGCCCTGATGCCGTCGCGCGCCAGGAGGGCGGCCAGTTCGGCGTCGGGGCGGATCGCCTCGCCGACGAAGAGCACCAGCCGCGCCGGCGGGGCGCGGCGCACGGCGTGCGGCACGAACGAGGTCGACAGCGGCGGGCGGGGCGTCGTCACGGCGGCGGCCATCATGCGGCGCGCCCGCGCGGCGCCACAAGGACCATTGCAAGACCCCACGGCACGCCAATTTGAATGGCCCGTCGCGGCTGGCCACAATGGCTGCATGACGGTCGCCCCTGCCGTTCGATGAGCCGCCAGGCCGCCGAGGCGCTCGCTGCCGCCTGGCTGCAGGCGCGGCCCGCCGACGACGGCACGCCGCGCCGCGTGTGGGTCTACCGCCAGGTGCTGGCGGCGCTGCGCGACGGCAGCCTGCCGCCGGGCGCCGCGCTGCCCGCCTCGCGCCGGCTGGCGCTGCTGTGGGGCGTGGCGCGCGGCGCGGTCGACGAGGCGCTGGCACGCCTGCAGCGCGAGGGCTACGTCGAGCGCCGCGTCGGCCAGGGCAGCCGCGTCGCGCTGCACCCGCCGGCGCCGCCGCAGGCCGCGGCGCTGGCGCCGGGCCACGCGTCGATCCACGCGCCGCTGTCGCGCGCGCTGGCGCGCGTGGCGCCGCTGGTGCGCACGCCGCCGCGCATCGTGCCCTTCACGCACGGCAAGCCGGCGCTGCGCCCGCGCGCCTACGAGAAAGAGAGCTTCCCGATGGCGCCGTGGCGGCGCCAGCTGCAGCGCGCGCTCGACGACGACAGCCGCGCCAGCCTGTGCTACGGCGCGCCGGCCGGCCTGGACGCGCTGCGCGAGGCCACGGCGCGCTTCCTGGCGCTCACGCGCGGCATGAAGGTGAGCGCCGAGCAGGTGCTGATCGTCAACAGCCCGAGCCAGGCGCTCGACCTGGTGGCGCGCGTGCTGCTCGAGCCGGGCGACTGCGTGGCGGTCGAGGACCCGGGCTACCTCAGCATCGCGCGCGCGCTCGCGCTGGCCCAGCTCGACGTGCGCGGCGTGCCGGTGGACGCCGAGGGCTTCGACGTCGCCGCGGCGATGCGCCAGCTGCCGCACGCCGCGGCCGTCTGCGTGCACCCGCTCAACCACTATCCCACCGGCGCCTACCTGAGCGCGCCGCGCCGCCGCGCGCTGCTCGACTGGGTGCGCCGCAGCGGCAGCTGGCTCATCGAATGCGACCAGTACGGCGAGATCGTGCAGCGGCGCCGCGCCGGCGCCGCTGCACGTGGCCGACCGCGACGAGCGCGTGCTCTTCATCGGCAGCTACAACGGCGTGATGTTCCCGACCCTGCGCCTGACCTACCTGGTGCTGCCCGAGCGCCTGGTGGACGCCTTCGCGGCCGTGCGCGGCATGCTCGGCGACCACAGCCCGACGACGATGCAGCGCGCGCTGGCCGGCTTCATCGACGAGGGCCACCTGGGCGCCCACCTGCGCACGCTGCGCGCGCTGCTGCGCGAGCGGCGCGACTTGTTGCGCGACACGCTGCTGCGCCGGCTGCCGCGCGCGGCCGTGCTCGGGCCGATGCGCGGCGGCCTGCACGGCCACCTGCGCCTGCCCGACGCGGTGGACGACGTGGCGCTGGCGGCGCGTCTCGCGGAGCGCGGCTTCGGCCTCGAGCCGATGTCCTCCTACGCCTGGGGCGCGCCGCGCGCGCGGGGCCTGGTGTTCGGCTACGGCGGCGAGAGCGCCGCGTCGGCCGAGCGCGCCGCCGAGAGGTTGGCGGAGAGGCTGGCCGAGGAGCTGGCCGCGGCGCCCGGCGGGGCGGCGGCGTGAGGCGCCGTCGGTCGCCGTCCGTCGCCGCCGGGCGCGCTCCAGGGCACGCGGCGGGGGTTTCGTCGCCGCGTCCGCACGCGGCGCGCGCGCTCGGCCACAGTGGCGGCCATCGCTAGGCTCCGGAGCGCGTGAATGGTCAAGGCCGCCAGCGGCGTCTTCATCCAGCCCGTGGCGCACGACGGGGTGGCCCGCCTCAGCCAGTGGCAGCGCGTGTACCACGCGGTGCGCTGGGCCATCGAGCGCGAGGCGCTCGCCGCCGGTGACCGCCTGCCCTCGGCGCGCGAGCTGGCGCGCGACTGGCAGGTGGCACGCGGCGCGGTCGACGAGGCCTTCGCGCAGCTGCAGCTCGAAGGCCTGATCGAGCGCCGCGTCGGCGACGGCTCCTACGTGGCCGAGCGCGCGCGGCCGCCGGTGCCGCCGCGGCGCGGCGAGCCGAGCACGCTGGCGCGCCGCGTGCTGCAGCAGGCCGGGCGCCTGAGCCTGCCGAGCGCGCGCCGCGAGTGCGCCTTCGTCAGCCAGCGCCCACCGGCGCTGCACCCGCGCGCCACCGACATCGACGCCTTCCCGCTCGACGTCTGGCGCCGGCTGCTGCTGGCCACCGCGTCGGAGCAGCGGCGCGACCTGCTGGCCGACGTGCCGCCGGTCGGCCTGCCGGCGCTCGCCGAGTCGATCGTGCGCCACCTGGCGCTGCAGCGCGGCGTGGCCTGCCGGCCCGAGCAGGTGCTGGTGCTGGCCACGCCGGCCGAGGGCCTGAACCTGATGTGCCGGCTGCTGCTGGCGCCCGGCGACACGGTGTGGGTGGAAGACCCGAGCCACCCCTCGCTGCCGTGGCTGCTCGCCACCTTCGGCGCCAAGGTGCGCGGCGTGCCGCTGGACGCCGAGGGCTTCGACCTGGACGCGGCGCGGCGCGGCGGCGGCAAGGCGGGGCTCGTCTACCTGCACCCGCTCAACCAGTATCCGCTCGCCCAGCGCAGCAGCGTGGCGCGCGGCGACGCGCTGCTCGCCTGGGCGCGCCGCGAGCAGGCCTGGATCGTGGAGGCGATGTTCAACGACGAGCTGTGGCCGCGCGAGGCGCAGCCCGCCGCGCTGGTGCGCCGCGACCCCGAGCGCGTGTTCCTGCTCGGCACCTTCGAGGGCATCATGTTCCCCTCGCTGCGCCTGGCCTACCTGGTGGTGCCGCAGGGCCTGCTCGAGCCCTTCCGCGACGCGCAGACCCTGTGGGGCCCGCGCGCCGCCGCGGCCACCCAGGCCGCGATGGCCGAGTTCATCGACCGCGGCCATCTCGCCGAGCACCTGAACCAGCAGCGCGCCCGCCTGGCCGCGCGCCGCGTGCTGCTGCACGACGAACTGCTGGCGCGCCTGCCGGCCGGCGTGCAGGCCGGCCCGCTCACGCCGGCGCCGCACCTGTGCCTGCACCTGCCGCCGGGCAGCGACGACGTGGCCTGGGCGCGCCACCTGCGCCAGGCCGGCGTGGTGGTGGAGCCGCTGGCGCCGATGTGCTGGAGCACGCCGCCGCGGCCCGGGCTGGTGCTCGGCTACGCGGGCTGGGACGACGCGGTGCTGCGCGCCTCGCTGGTCACGCTGCGGCGCACGCTCGCGGCGGGGCTGCCGACGCAGCCGCAGCTGCCGGCGGCGGCCTGAGAAGGTGTGAACGAACCCGCCATGGCCGCTCGTTCCGCCCCTGCGGCCCCACTCATCGTTGCAAATGCTCGCCGTAGCTCGGGCTACGGCTGCGCTTTGCGCCTCGATTGGTGCCGCATGTGCGGCCCGCTCGGCCACGCCGGGTTCATTCCCACCTTCTGAGGCCACCGGCCCGCTGGGCCGGCTGGGCCCGCTTCACCAGCCGACCGGCGAGAACGCGTAGCCGTGGTTGCGCACCGTGCGGATGCGCGGCAGCGCCTGCACGTCGTCGCCGAGCTTGGCGCGGATGCGGTAGACGCGGCTGTCGATCGAGCGGTCGGTCGGGTGGTCGTCGAGGCCGCGCACGCGGCGCAGGATCTCGCGCCGCGACAGCGCCTGCCCGGCATGGCTGGCGAGCAGCCACAGCACCTCGAACTCGCCCTCGGTGAGCGGCACGCGCTGCTCGCCCAGGTGCGCCGCGCGTTCGAGCAGCGACAGGCGCAGCGCGCCGTAGCGCATCTCGTGCCGCGCCGCGCTGCCCGCCTCCAGGCTGCCGCGGCGCCACAGCGCGCGCAGGCGCGCCGCCACCACGGGCGCGGCGAGCGCGCTGTCGATGGCGTCGTCGGCGCCCATCTCGAGCGCCAGCACCTGGTCCAGATCGCGCAGCGCGCGCGCCGCCACGACCAGCGGCGTGCTCGCCGACTGCTGGCGCAGCGCGCGCAGCCGCGTCAGCGATTCGGCCAGCGGCCCCGCCAGGTGCAGCACGAAGGCGTCGGCCTCGACGCCCGCGCGGTCGTCCAGCGCGCGCAGTGTCGTCGCGAGACCCTCGTCGTCGAGCGCCGCCACCCAGGGCCCGGCGACGGCCGGGTCGTCGCTCCACACGGCGACGCGGCGTGCCGGCACGGCGGCCGCGGCGCGGCGGGCGAGGTCGACAGCAGGATGAGCCATGGTGCGGCCATGCTCGGCGAGGCGGCGCGACGCCGCAAGGGCCATTTAGGCGGCGCCGGCGCCGCCAATCCCGCCGGCCACCTGCTTGAGGCGGTACAGCGCGTCGAGCGCCTCGCGCGGCGAGAGGCGGTCGGGGTCGACCTCGGCGAGCGCCTGTTCCAGCGCCGAGGGCGCCGGCGGCGCCGCCGCGGCGGGCGGCGGCGCGAACAGGTCCACCTGCGCCTGCGTCTCGCTGGCCTTGGCCTCGAGCGCCTCGAGCGCGGCGCGCGCCTGGCGCAGCAGCGGCGCCGGCATGCCGGCCAGGCGCGCCACCTGCACGCCGTAGCTGCGGCTCGCCGGGCCGGGCTCGATCTGGTGCAGGAACACGATGTCGTGCCCGCTCTCCACCGCGCCCACGTGAACGTTGAGCGCACGCTCGTGGCGCTCGGGGAACGCGGTGAGCTCGAAGTAGTGGGTGGCGAACAGCGTGAAGGCGCGGTTGCGGTCGTGCAGGTGGCTGGCGATGGCGCCGGCCAGCGCCAGGCCGTCGAAGGTGCTGGTGCCGCGGCCGATCTCGTCCATCAGCACCAGGCTGTGCTCGGTGGCGCCGTGCACGATGGCCGCCGCCTCGGTCATCTCGAGCATGAAGGTGCTCTGCGCGTTGGCCAGGTCGTCGGCGGCGCCGATGCGCGTGTGGATGGCGTCGATCGGCCCCAGGCGGCAGGCCTGCGCCGGCACGTACGAGCCCATCGACGCGAGCAGCACGATCAGCGCCACCTGGCGCATGAAGGTGCTCTTGCCGCCCATGTTGGGGCCGGTGATGACGAGCATGCGCGTGCGGGCGTCGAGCCGGCAGTGGTTGGCGATGAACGGGCCGGCATTCGTCTGCGCGAGGCGCGCCTCGACCACCGGGTGGCGCCCGGCCTCGATGTCGATGCAGGGGTAGGGCACGAACTCGGGCCGGCACCAGCCGAGCGTGACGGCGCGCTCGGCCAGCGCCGCCAGCGCGTCGAGCGCGGCCAGCGCGCGCGCCAGCGCGCCCAGCGTGGCCAGGTGCGGCACCAGCGCGTCGAGCAGCCGCTCGTAGAGCCACTTCTCGCGCGCCAGCGCGCGCTCCGAGGCCGACAGCGCCTTGTCCTCGAAGGCCTTGAGCTCCGGCGTGATGAAGCGCTCAGCGTTCTTCATCGTCTGGCGGCGCTGGTAGTCGGCCGGCACCTTCTCGAGGTGCGAGCCGGTGACCTCGATGTAGAAGCCGTGCACCTTGTTGAACTGCACGCGCAGGTTGGGGATGCCGGTGCGCGCGCGCTCGCGCGCCTCCAGCTCGAGCAGGAAGGCGTCGCAGTTGGCGCCGATGGCGCGCAGCTCGTCGAGCTCGGCGTCGTGGCCGGCGGCGATCACGCCGCCGTCGCGCAGCTGCACCGCCGGCTCCTCGGCGATGGCCTTCAGCGTGGCGGCGAGCGCGGCCTCCGGCGCGAGCGCGGCGCGCAGGCGGTCGAGCAGCGGGCTCGCCGCCACCGGCACCGCGTCGGCCAGGCGCGGCAGCAGCGACAGCGTGGCGCGCAGGCCGGCCAGCTCGCGCGGGCGCACCTGGCGCAGCGCGGTGCGCGCGGTGCTGCGTTCGACGTCGCTCACGCCGCGCAGGCACTCGCGCAGGGGCTCGAAGCCGGCCTCGATGAACGCCGCGATGGCGGCGTGGCGTTCGCTCGCCGCACCGCGGTCGCGCGCCGGGTGGGTGAGCCAGTGGCGCAGCAGCCGGCTGCCCATGCCGGTGCGGCAGCTGTCGATCAGCGCCAGCAGCGTCGGCGCGCCGGCGCCCGCTTCGCCGCGCAGCGTCTGCGTCAGCTCGAGGTTGCGGTGGGTGGCCGGCGGCAGCTCGATCAGCTCGCTGCCGCGCTGCACGACGAGGCGGCCGACATGCGCCAGCGCGCCGCCCTGCGTGTGCTCGGCAAAGGCGAGCAGCGCGGCGGCGGCGGCCTGCGCCACGCCCAGGTCCTGCGCGTTGAAGCCGGCCAGGCTTGCCACCTTCAGCTGCTCGCGCAGCTTGCGTTCGCCGAGCGCGCGGTCGAACTGCCAGGCCGAGCGCGCCGTGCGTGCCGCGCGGTGCTGGGCCAGCGGCTCGGGCAGCGCGCTGCCGTCGTAGAGGATCTCGGCCGGGTCCAGGCGCGCCAGCCAGGCCGGCAGCTCGCGCTCGCCGCACTCGGCCAGGCCGAGTTCGCCGCTGGCCAGCGCCAGCCAGGCCAGGCCCCACGCGGCGCCGTCCGGCGCCGCCTTGGGGCGGCCGGCGCGCTCGTCGCGGTGCACCGCCAGCAGCACGGTGTCGGCGCGCTCGGCCAGCAGCTCGGCGTCGGTGACGGTGCCCGGCGTGACCACGCGCACCACCTTGCGCTCCACCGGCCCCTTGGCGCTGGCCACGTCGCCCACCTGCTCGGCGATGGCCACCGCCTCGCCGAGCTTGACCAGCCGCGCGAGGTAGCTCTCGAGCGCGTGCACCGGCACGCCGGCCATCACCACCGGCTCGCCGGCGCTCTGGCCGCGCGCGGTCAGCGTGATGTCGAGCAGACGGTTGGCCTTGCGCGCGTCGTCGTAGAACAGCTCGTAGAAGTCGCCCATCCGGTACAGGACGAGCGTGTCGGGGTGTTCGGCCTTGATGCGCAGGTACTGCTGCATCATCGGCGTGTGGGCTTCGAGCGGCGGCGTGGCCGGGGGGCCTGGATCGGGGCGGCGGTTCATCGGTGGGTGGCCGCCGGACGACCCTCGCATGAACGGCGTCATGCCTCGTCGCAGGCGGTCGGGCATGTTAAGCGGCGCGCCGGCCGCCCCTCGAGAGGGCGGCCGGGAGGCCGGGCACCCTGGCGCGGGCGGCCGCGGCCTCAGGCCAGCCGCAGCGCCCGCTCCGCGCGCAGCGCCTCGGCCAGCGCGCTCTGCCCGGCCAGCGAGGCCGCCTCGATCAGCGTGAGGTCGATCAGGTCGCGCTGCGCGTGGCTGCCGCCGAAGCGGTGCGCGTGGTTGCGCAGCGGGCGCAGCAGGCGCACGGCGTCGGCGTGGTCGCCCTTGGCGAAGGCGAGCACGGCCAGCGCGGCGTCGCGCCCGACCTCGCCGGCGAAGGCGGCGTTGTCGCCCTCGCCGCGGCTGTCGGCGGCCAGCCGCTCGGACAGGCGCTCGGCGTCGGCGCTGCGCCCGGCGCCCACGAAGGCCATCATGGCGTGCAGGTCGTTGAAGGCGTAGTTGCCGGCGCTCGCCGCCTCGACCACCGCGGCCCAGCGCTCGGCCAGCGCGTTCCAGCGCGCGCCCACGTGCACGCCGCGCAGCTGCAGCCGCCACAGCATCGCCGAGGCGTCGATCATGTCCAGCACCACCGCCGAGTTGCCGCCGAGGATGCGCTGGTCGACCAGCGCCAGCACCTCGTCGATGCGGTCCAGCCCGAGCTGGAACAGCGCCAGGTGCCACCAGTTGTGCACGGCGAAGAAGCTGCCCTCGCTCCAGGTGGTGCTGTTGGCGCCGAGCCAGGCCACGCCGTCGTGGCGCCGGTTCTCCATCTCCATCACGTGCGCCACGGCGTGCCAGGCCCAGCCGTCGCGCGGCTGCAGCGCCACCGCCTCGCGGCCGTGGCGTTCGGCGCGCGCGTAGTCGCCGCATTCCTCGAGGCCGAAGGCGAGCATGCCGAGCACCGCGTGCTGGCCCGGCATGCCGCGCGACCAGGCCGGCAGCGCGCGCGCGATGCGGTCGCGCAGCATGCGGCTGGCGCCGGTGAAGAAGTCGATCTGGTGGCCCGCCTGCAAGGCGAGCAGGTCGCGCGGCCAGCGGATCGACAGGTCTTCCAGCGTGCGCGCCGAGGCGTGCCAGCGGCCGTCGAGCAGCTGCTCGATGGCGAGCAGGTGCATCGACTCGCGCTCGTCGGCCGGCAGCGCGCGCGCTGCCTCGAGCGCGGCGCGCGCCGGGGCCAGGCCGCCGGGCTCGGTGCCGAGCAGGTTCAGCCAGGCCACGAGCACGTGCGCCATCGTCATCGACGGCGCGAGCTCGATGGCGCGCTGCGCGTGGGCGAGCGGGTCGCCGACGTAGCAGCGCAGGTCGGCGGCGCCGGCCTCGTAGGCGTCGAGCGCGGCGGGCGTGGCGCCGCTGAGGGCGAGGCCGTGGATGTCCTTGAGCGTCATGAGCGGTCTCCGGTGTCTGGGTGGCGGGCGCAACGATGAAGCAGCGGCGTCCGCCGCGCGTCCGCGGCGCGGCGCAACCGGGGCCGCGGACGCGGCCGCGTCCGTGGTCGCCACCGGACGCCGCGCGGACGTCGGCTGCCCACAGTGTGGCTCCCCCTCATCCGGAGATCCACCATGTCCCGTCTGCTCCTCGCCGCCGCCCTGGCGACCTGCGCGTTCGCCGCCCAGGCCGTGCCCGAATACGGCGGCCACTTCGGCACCAACCCGAGCGCGATGTCGGTGCCGCACGCCTTCCACGACGCGCAGGACGTGCAGCTCGACCTGGTCTACCTGTTCGAGCTGCAGGGCGGCCACGACGCGCTCGCGCTCGGCTTCGTCGTCGACCCGGGCGACCGCTTCGAGGCCGTGGGCTCGATGCTCTCGCTGTGGCGCAGCAACGGCGACCTCGACTTCGGCAACGACCAGCTGATCGGCGGCTTCGACTTCGGCGATCAGGCCGTCGTGCAGGGCTTCAAGGGCCTGGCGAGTGGCGAGTACTTCTGGCGCGTGGAGTCGCGCGTCACCGGCAGCGACGGCGTGATCGTCTTCGGTGCCGGCCTCGACCCGGTGGCCGCGGTGCCCGAGCCCGGCACCTACGCGCTGATGGCCGCCGGGCTGCTGGCGGTGGCGCGCATCGCGCGGCGGCGCGCGTCGCGCATGGGACCGGACGCCCGGGCCTGACCCCGGGCCAGACCCCGGGGCCGACCCCCGCGGCTCAGGCCGCGAGCCGCTCGCTGGCGCCGAGCGGCTCGGCCACGAAACGCTGCACCGCCTCGATCACCGGGGCGCTGTCGCCCAGCCACTGGAAGTGGTCGCTGCCCTCGAAGAGCTCGAGCCGCGCCCCCGGGATGCCGGCGGCCAGCGCGCGCGCCGCCGCTGTCGGCACGATGCGGTCGTCGCGCCGCTGCATCACGAGCGTGGGCACGCGCACCTCGCGCAGCCGCGCGCGCAGGTCCATCGCCTGGTACAGGCGCAGCATCTGCGCCGTGCCCAGGCGCGTGCCGGCGTTGCGCAGCAGCCGCGCGTACCACTCGCGCACCCAGGGGTCGTGCGCGGCGCTCGGCGCGAACAGCGCCAGACTCTCGCCGTAGCGACTCGGGTCGGTCAGCCGCGCGATCCAGTCGTCGAAGGCCTCGTCGCGCAGCGCCCACGGCGCGTCGGGCCGCCAGGCGCCGTTCGGGCTGGTGCCCCACAGCAGCAGGCCCGCGGTGCGCCCCGGCGCGCGCAGCGCGAAGTCGATCGCCAGCGTGCCGCCGACCGACGAGCCGAACAGCCAGGCGCGGCGGATGCCGAGGTGGTCGAGCACGGCGCGGATGTCCTCGGCGGCGGCCTCGGGGCCCGGCGTCACGCCCACGCGCTCGGACAGGCCGGTGCCGCGCCGGTCGATCATCACGACGCGGTGGCGTTCGGCCAGCTTGTCGAGCAGGGCGCGCGCGCGCGGCTCGTCGAGCGCCACCTCGAGGTTGCTCATGATGCCCCACAGCACGACGATGGCCGGGGCGTCGTCACTGTCGCGCCCCCAGGCGGCGTGCGCCACCTGGTGGCCGTCGCGCGTGCGCGCGAAGTCGATCGCCAGCGCCATCGGCGCGGCGCGCGCGCGGCCCACCGCCTGCACGTAGGCCGCTTCCAGGCGCGGCGAGGGGCGCACGCCGAGTTCCTCGCGCAGCCGCTCGGCGCATTCGAAGTAGGCGGTCTCGACGCCGGCGGCGTCGTGCTGCAGCGCGCGTGCGGCCAGGCGGGCGGCGTGGCCGGCCTCGTTGCAGGGGTCGACGCGCAGCAGCGCCGCGGCGGCGGCGTCGGCGAGCGCCGCGTCGTCGCCGGCGAGCGCGCGTTCGGCCAGGCGTTCGGCGGCGCGCGTCCAGGCGGCGGCGTGGGCGCGCTGCTGGGCCTGCAGCCAGTCGTCGAAGGCCTCGCTGCCGAGCGTGAAGCCGGCCAGCAGCTGGTGCGCGGCGCCGTCGCCGAGCAGCGCCGGGTCGAGCGTGGCCATGGCGCGGCGCGTGGCGGCCAGGTCGCTCGTCACGCCGTCGGCCAGCCGCAGCGTCTCGCCGTCGGCCATCGCCGCCGGCGTGCCGAGCGCGGCGGCCATCTCGTGCACCAGGCGGCGCAGGCGCGCGCGCGCGGTGGCCGGTGGGGCGTCGGGCCAGAGCAGGGCGACGATGGCGTCGCGCGACAGCGGCGCGCGCTGCTCGTGCAGCAGCGCCAGCAGCGCCAGGCCGTGGCGCAGGTTGAGGCCACGGCCGGCGGCTTCGGCCCGCGGGTGGCCGTGCAGGTTGAGGTGGAGCGCAGTCGAGGAGTTCATGGGCTGGCCTAACGATGTCGGGTCAGGCTCCATGGTCCGCGCCGGCGCCGGCCGCGTCGGTGAGGCGCGGTAAAACGGCGCTGTGGCAAGCTATGCCACCCCTAGATTGCAGATGCAGGTCGTCCGTGCTGCGTCCGCCGGGGCCGCGGGGCCCGTAGGTCCCGGGTTCGACTGCGATGTCCGCCACCTCGACTCCATCGCCCAGCTACCGTTTCGGCCGCTTCACGCTGCGGCCGGTCACGCGCGAGCTGCTCGAGGCCGGCACGCCGCTCAAGCTGGGCGAACGCGCCTTCGACCTGCTGCTGGCGCTGGTGGAGGCCGATGGCCGCGTGCTCGCGCGCGATGCGCTGTTCGAGCGCGTGTGGCCGGGCAGCGCGGTGCTCGACGACAACCTCAAGGTTCAGGTGATGGCGCTGCGCCGCCTGCTCGGCACCGAGGCCATCGTCACCGTGCCGGGGCGCGGCTACCGGCTCGGCCATCCGGTGCGGCGGGTGGCGGCCGTGGGCGGCGACGGGCTGATCGGGCGCGATGACGAACTGGAGCGCGTGCACGCCGCGCTGGCGCGTTCGCGCCTGGTCACGCTGGTGGGCAGCGGCGGCATCGGCAAGACGCGGCTCGCGATGGCCGCGGCGCGCGCCGCCGCCGCCGGCTTCGAAGACGGCCAGCTGCTGGCCGAGCTGGCGCCGCTGGCCGACGCGACGCAGCTGGTGCCGACGCTGGCGCGCGCGCTCGCGCTGCCGCCCACCGATTCGGCCGAGGTGCTGGCCACGGCGCTGGCGCCGCTGTCGCTGCTGCTGGTGCTGGACAACGCCGAGCACCTGCGCGCCGAGGTGGCTGCGCTGGCGGCGCGGCTGCTCGCCGCGGCGCCGGGCCTGCGCCTGCTGGTGACGAGCCGGGAGCCGCTCGGGCTCGGTGGCGGCGACGATCCGTCGTCAGGCGCGCCGCAGGAGGAAGTGCTGCGCCTGGACGGCCTGGCCTGCCCGCCCGACGAGGGGCCCGACCTTCTCGACGTGGTTCGCGCGAGCCCCGCCGCGCAGCTCTTCGAAGCGCGCGCGCGGCTGGCCGATGCCGCCTTCACGCTCGACGAGCACAACGCCGAGGCGGTGGCCGGCATCTGCCGCCGGCTGGACGGCATCCCGCTCGCGCTGGAGCTCGCCGCGGCGCGCGTCGGCCTGCTCGGTGCGCGCGGCGTGCTGGCGCGGCTGGATGAACCGCTGGCCCTGCTCAAGCAAGGCGCCGCCGGCCGCCCCGAGCGCCAGCAGACGCTGCGCGGCGCGCTCGCCTGGAGCCATGGCCTGCTCGACGCCGACGAGCAGGTGGTGTTCAGGCGCCTCGCGGTGTTCCCGGGCAGCTTCGACCTCGCCGGCGCCGAGCGCGTGCTGGTCGACGACAGGCTCGACGCCGAGGCCGTGCTCGACGGCGTGCACAGCCTGGTCGACAAGTCGCTCGTGCAGGTGCTGCCGGGCAGCGACCCGCGCCGCCTGCGGCTGCTCGAGAGCACGCGCGCCTTCGCGCACGAGCAGCTCGCCGCCGCGGGCGAGCAGGCGGCGCTCGAGAGGCGCCTGGCGCTTGCCATGCTGGCCCTGTTCGAGGCCGCCGACGAGCGCTTCGCCGGCAGCCCGGTGCTGCCGTGGACGCGCGCGCTGCTGCCCGAGCTGGACAACCTGCGCGCCGCGCTGCACTGGGCGGTGGCGCACGACGCGGCGCTCGCCGCCGCGCTGGCCGGCGCGGCCGGCGCGTTCTGGGGCCTCGCGGGGCCGCCGCGCGAGCTCTCGGCGGTGCTGCGCGCGCTGATGCCGCGGGTCGACGACCTGGCGCTGTCGGACAAGCAGCGCGCGATGTTCTGGATGGCGGTGTCCAACCGCGGCTCCGACCCGGCCTTCAGCGCCGGCGAGACGCACACCGCCAACGAACGCGTGATCGCGCTGGCGGCCGCGGCCGGGCTGCCGGGGCTGCAGTACCGCGCGCTCGGCCAGCGCCCGTCGCGCGCGCCGCAGGCCGGCGCGGCGTTCGACATCGCGGCCACGGTGGCCGCGATGCGTGCGCTCGAAGGCCCCGACTGGAGCGAGCTGCAGCGCCGCCCGCGCCACGTCTGCGAGCAGTACGCGCTGCTGCAGCGCCGCGACTGGGCGGCCTACGCCGCCAGCCAGCGGCGCGAGCTCGAGGCCATGCTCGAGGCGGGCGACGCCTACCGCAGCTGGTTCGTGGCGCACCGCCTGGCGCTGGCGCTCACCGCGCACGGTCAGGCCGGAGAGGCCGAAGAGGCGGTGCGGCTGATGCGGCGCGCGGTCGAGTCGATCCGCGCCGAGGGCTGGCAGCGCCAGTGCTGGCAGCAGGTGGCGATCCACGCGCTCGCCTGCATCGAGGCCGGCGACGCGCCGGCCGCGCCGGTGCACGAGGCGGTGCGCCTGATGCGCGGCGCGGGCGCCATGGGCTGGATGCCGTTCCACCTCGCCGAGTGGCTGCTGCAGCGGCGCCGCGCCGCCGAGGGCGCGCGCGTGCTCGGCTGGGCCGACGAGGTGCAGCGCGGCGTGCCGCCCACCGACCACGCCGCGGGCGCGCGCGAGCGCACGCTGCGCGCGCTGACCGCGGCGGCGCCGGCGGCCGAGGTGCAGGCCTGGCGCGCCGAGGGGCGCAGTTGGAGCGGCGACGACGTGGCGCGGGCGCTGCTCGCGGTGGACTGAGGCGCGGCCGCCGGCTGCTCGGCCGCACGGCCCGCTCAGCGCCGCAGCCCTCGGCGCGTCAGCCCGTCGGCCCCTCAGTCGCAGGTGGCCGGCCAGGGCCGGCACAGCAGGTCGTCGTCGAGCGCGGCGGCCGCCTGCGCAGGCGCGGGCGGATTCGGCGCCGGCGCCGCGCAGGCCGCGAGCAGCAGCGCCACGATCAGCGGCAGCCCGATCGGGCGGTGGCGCTTCATCGGGCGCTCTCCGGAACGGCGGGCGCGCGGTCGCGCTGCTCGGCGTGCACGTCCTGGAACAGCGCCATCGCGAGCCAGCGTGCTTCCTGCGGCGCGTCGAAGCCGACACGCGGCTGGAAACCCAGGCCCTCGCGGTAGGTGCCGAACAGGCGGTCCCAGAGCGGGAAGTCGCTGTAGTTCCAGGCATGCACGCCATGCGAGTGGTGGATGCTGTGCGCCTCGGGCCGCTGCATGAACCAGGTCAGCCAGCGCGGGGTGCGCAGGTTGGCGTGCTGGAACACGGCGTTGAACACGCCGAGCAGGCCGACGATGGACGCCGCGGTCGGGTCGAGGCCGAGCAGCGGCCCCATCACCACCACGCCGAGCACCGTGTACAGCGCCATCTCGGTGGGGTGGAAGACGGCGGCCCCGGCGGCGTCGAGCCGGCGCGGCGCGTGGTGCATCTGGTGGAACATGCGCCACAGCAGCGGCACGCGGTGCGCCGCGCGGTGCCAGGCATAACCCGCCAAGGTGGTGGCGGCATAACCGACGAGCGCACCGCCGGCCACGCCGAGCGCGCCACCGTCGAGCAGGCTCGACTCGAACCAGGCCGCCGGCAGCGCCTGCGGCAGGAACCAGCTGATCGACGCGTAGACGGCGAAGAAGCCGATGCCCGTCAGGCTCCAGCCGCGCACGCGCGGCAGCTCGCGCGCCGGCAGCAGGCGCTCCATCACGCACAGCAGCGGGTAGACCGCCGCGGTGGCCCACAGCAGCATTTCAGGCGTGGACATGGCGCGCTCCGCTGAAGGGGATGACGTTGTCGGCCAGGCCGAGCACGAAACGAACGAGCGCGGCCGCGAAGCGCGCCGGCTCCTCCCAGTGCATGGCGTGGCCGGCGTCGGCCCACAGCTCGTGGCGGGCCCGCGGCAGCGCATCGAGCAGCAGCTTGAGGTCGGCCAGCGGCACGTAGGCGTCGTGCGCGGCGTGGATCAGCAGCACCGGCGCCTGCACGCGCGCCAGCTCGTCGCTGAAGTCGTCGGCCAGCAGGCCCTTGAAGGCGCTGCGCCACACGGCGGCCGGGGCGCGCAGGCTCTGGTCGACCATGGCCTGCACGAACGCCTCGGACACCGGCTGCACGATCGTGCTGCGCTGGAACTCCTCGGCAAAGGCGCGCGGGATCGGGTCGACCAGCGGCTCGATGGCCGAGGCGATGTACTCGACGAGCTCGCTCTTGTCCGAGAAGCGCGCGAAGGCGCCGGCGAGCACCAGGCCGCGCACGAGATCCGGGCGGTCGATCGCCAGGCGCAGCGCGTTGACCGTGCCCATCGAGTGGCCGACCACGACGGCCGGCGCGAGGCCGAGCGCCTCGATGGCCTGCGCGGCGTCCGCCGCGAAGTCACGCGTGTCGTGACCGTCGGCGTCCTTGGACGAGCCGCCATGCCCGCGCTGCGACAGCGCGACCACGCGCCAGTCGGCGGGCAGCAGCGGCATCACGCCTTCGAAGGAGCGCCAGGAGTCGGTGATGCCGTGCAGCAGCAGCAGGGCCGGGCCGTGGGGCGGGCCCTGTTCGGCCAGTTCGAGCGTCACGCCGCTGGGCAGGCGCAGCTCGCGCACGGAAGGGGGGGTGGGCAGGGACATGGTGCGACCTCGTGGATGGGGTGGCCGCACTGTCGTGGCGCGGCGTCCGCGCGGCGTCTGTCTTGGCGTCTGTCGTGTCGTGCATCGCGGCCGCCGACAACTTCACGCCCGCGCCGGCGCTGGCGCGTTTTTCCATGACCGGCCAGGTGCCGCTGCCTACGCTTTCTCGCATCGAAAGGGAGCGAAGACATGGTTCGACGAGGGTGCATCGTGGGGCTGCTGTGCGGCGTGCTGGCGGCTTGCGGTTCGGGCGGCTCGGGTGAGGAAGCGGCGGCGCCGGTGGCCGCACCGGCACCGGTGCCGGGTTCACCGGCGCCGGCTCCAGCTCCGGCGCCTTCTCCTGCGCCCGCACCAGCACCGGCGCCCGCACCAGCACCGGCCCCTGCGCCTGCCCCCGCACCCGGCGCGTGCGCCACCGTCGACGGCGCCCTGCCGCTCGTGCTCGCAAGCGGCTGCCGCGAAGCGGTGTTCCGCGCCGCGCATCCGCGCCTGCTGCTCGACGGGCCGCGCCTGGCCCTGCTGCGCCGCAAGGCCGCGCGCCAGGCCGACGGCAGCCCGAGCGGCGCGGCGTCGGGCGATGTGCACTGGAACGTCTTCTATCCTCACCTGAAGGGCCAGCTCGCGCGTTCGAGCGGCTTCGACTACGGCGTCGAGGCCTGGCACTTCGCGCTCGTGCACGCCGTCACGCGCGAGCCCGAGTTCGCGGCGCGCGCCATCGACTGGGCCGACCGCTTCGTCGCCGCGCGCACCGCCGACACCATCGGCGGCGCCGGCGACGCGCGCCCCTGCGTGGCGCGCTACCCCGCGGGCCTGCCGGCCACCGACTACGCGAGCCCGGGCAGCTGCCTGGCCTCGGGCCAGTTCCTCTACGCCCACTACCACCTGCGCAACGTGGCCTACGTCTACGACTGGCTGCACGCGCTGCTCACGCCGGCGCAGCGCGAGGCCTACCGCGCCTACCTGCGCGACGCCGTGCAGGCGATGTGGCACGGCCGCGTCGACGGCGGCTGGGCGCTCGACGACCCGGCCAACAACTACCACCACGGCTACCTGGCCGGCACGCTGGCGCAGATCCTCGCCACCTGGGGCGAGGACGACGCGGCGCGCAGCAACTGGAACTTCCTCGTCGAGCGCAAGTGGCCGGGCGTGTTCGCCTACCTGCAAGGCAGCGGTGCCGGCGGCTACTGGCACGAGGGCACGCACTACGGGCGCAAGTCCAAGGTCGACCTGGTGGAGATGCTGCTGCTCCTGCGCGACGCCTCGCCCGGCCGCGCCTTCGACCTGTTCGCGCTCTCGGCCTACCCGGCCGAACTCGTGCTGTACCAGCTGCACGCGATGCAGCCCGACGCCTACGCCAAGCTCGGCGCCGGCCGCTACCGCGGCAGCGGTGCGTACAACGTCGACGCCAACCCGCCCACGCTCGTGCAGGTGGGCGACCTCGCGAGCAGCGCGCAGGGCCCGGTCACCGCGGCCGATGCGGCGTTGATGGCGATGCTGGCCGACGGCCTGGCCGGGCAGCTGCACGGCCGCGCCGCGCAGTTCTGGCTGCACGAGCTGTCGGGCGGCGTGCCACGCACGCGGCGTGCGCGGCTGCACGAGTTCCTCTACGAAGACGGCGAACGCGCGCAGCAGGACTACCGCGCGAGCGGTGGCCTGCCCACCGTGAGCCACTCGAGCCAGTGGTTCCACTCGCGCAGCGACTGGAGCGCCGACGCGGTGGCGCTCAGCTTCTTCAGCGCCGGCGGGCCGCAGATCACGAGCCACCAGCACCGCGACCAGAACAGCTTCGTGCTCTGGTACCGCGGCTGGCAGGCCGCCGACCTGAACGCCTGGGGCGCGAGCGGCCTGGCCGACGACACCGCGGTGCACAACACGCTGCTCGTCAACGGCCGCGGCCAGCGCAAGCCGATCCTGGACCCGCGGCATGCCGCCAACGACCCCGGCTACGGTCGCATCGTCGCCGCGCACGACTCGGCCGCCGTGCCCGGGCTGCGCCTGGTGCTCGGCCGCGCCGCCGAGGCCTACGGCGAGCCGGAGGACTTCGGCCGCCGCGTGCGGCGCACGCTGGCGCGCTTCGACCGCCTGCTCGTGCACCGCGGCGCGCTGCTGGTGGTGGCCGACCGCGTGGCCGGCATGCAGGGCGCGGCGGACACGCTGACCTACCTGATGCACAGCCGCGGCGTCTTCGAAGCGACTGCCGACGTGCGCACCTACCGCGCGAGCGCGCCCTGCGGCGAGAGCCTGATGAACGGCAGCACCTGCGCCGACGCCGGCATGGCCGCCGGGGCGCTGTTCCACACCACGGTGCGGCCGCAGGGCGCGGCGCTGCGCGTGCGCAGCGGCTACACCGGGCGCGAGAGCGGCACGCTGCCGGGCACCGGGCTCGAGCTCGACGTGAGCGGCGCGCCGCAGGTGCTGCTCAACGTGATCGCGCTGGCCGACCGCAGCGCCGCCGCGGCCCCGGCGCAGGCGCTGGCGCTCGACGCGGCCGGCTTCGCCGGCACGCGCGTGGTGGCGGCCGACGGCGAGCTGGTCGTCTTCGTGCGCGACGCGGCCGACGACGGCACCGACGCGGCGCTCGACTTCACGCTGCCGGCCGGTGCCGCGCAAGGCGCGCTGGCGGCGAGCGGGCTGGCGGCGGGGCGCTACCGCCTCGAGCGCGACGGCATGGCGATCGGCACGCCGCAGGTGGCGGCCGACGGCCTGCTGACGGCGGCGCTGCCCGCCGGCGGCGGTGCCTTCGCGCTGCGGCGCGCCGACTGACCGACTGACCGACCGACCGACCGACGGAATCAGCCGAACTCATCGCCGATCGACAACAACTCAACCGCGTGGCGCGCCGCGCCGGCACAGTGCGCGCGCCGTGTCCGACTCCGCGTTCGAGTGCCATGCGTTCACCACGACGGCGGGGCCCGGTTGCCTGGGCCTGGTGGTGGCCGACGCGGCGCTGCCCACGCCGCCGCTGCGCCTGCTGCCGGCCGACGTGCAGCTGCTGTCGATCGGCATCACGCCGCAGGCCGACGGCGTTCAGGTGCGCGGCACGCTGCTGCCGCTGGAGGCCATGCGCTGGGCCGGCGTGGCGGCGCCGCCGGGCCGCACGCGGCTGCACGCGCTGCTCTCGCCGGTGGGCGCCCTGGCGCTGATGCACACCGGGCTGATGCCGCCCGAGGCCTGGCCGCCGGCGCTCGCCCAATGGCCGCTCGACGCGGCCGCGGTGCCGCGCCTGGCGCGCGCGCTGCACGAGGTGGCGGGCGGGCCCGACGCGGCGGTGCCGGCCTTGGCCGCGCGCACGGCGTGCGCCGTGCTCGCGCGCTGGATCGCCGCCGAGTGGCAGCACGGCCGCGTGCTGGTTCCCGAGCGCGTCGTCGAGGTGGTGCACGCGCTCACCGATCCGGCCTTCGCCGAGCTCGGCCTGGTGTGCCGGCGGCTCGGCGTGTCGCGCCGCTCGCTGCAGCGCGAGACGCGCACCTGGTTCGGCCTGTCGCCCAAGGCGCTGCAGAGCTGCGCTCGGCTGCAGCGCGCGGCGCGCCTGGGCTGGCTCGGCTGGCCGGCGCGCGACATCGCCTACGAGCTGCGCCTGTTCGACCAGTCGCACCTGTGGCGCAGCGTGCGCCGCCTGACCGGGCTGCCGCTCGAGCTGTTCCTGCGCTCGGCCAGCGATGCGCTCGCCCGCGCGCTGCGCGCGGCCAGCGGCGGCCACCACGTGCTCACCGCGGCGCGGCCCGATCAGGCCTTCAGCGCCTGACGCAAGCGCTCGACGAAGCCGGCCACGGCGCCGGCGTCGACCACGCGCTTGGCGAAGAGGCGCACTTCGAGTGCGGGCAGCGCGGGCAGCGCCGGCAGCGCGGCGGCGCCGGCCGGCCCGTCGACGGCCGCGTTGACCAGCCGCCCTGCCTGCGCCGCGAGCGCGTCGCGGGCCAGCGCGCCCACGCCGATCCCGGCGCCGATGCCCGAGGCCAGTGCGTGGCTGTTGCTCGCCGTCATGCACAGCCGCCAGGGCCGGCCCCAGGCCTGCAGCGCGCCCAGCGCGGCCTGGCGCAGCGCGTAGCCCGACAGCGGCATCACCACGGGCAGCACGCCGTCGGCGTCGGCACGCCAGCCCGCCGCGGCGGCCCAGGCCAGTTCGACGCGGCCCACGCCGAGGCCGGCGCTGGCCGTGCCGGGTTCGGCGCCGGCGAGCAGCACGTCGAGCTGGCCGTCGTGCCAGCGTGCGGCGAGCTGGTCGGTGGGCGCGTTGACGACCTCGATGCCGGCCGGCCCGAAGGCGTCGCGCGCCAGCGCCGCCAGGCGCAGCAGCCGCGCGCCGACCGCGAAGTCGTCGATGCCCACGCGCACGACCGTCGCACGCTGGTGCGACGAACGCAGGCTCGAGGCGAGCGCGTCGTTCAGGCGCAGCACGCGGCGCGCGTGGTCGAGCACCTGGCGCCCGCGTTCGGTGAGGCGGTGGCCCTGCGCACTGCGCTGCAGCAGCGTGTGGCCGGCCAGCGTCTCCAGCCGCTTGATCTTCAGGCTCACCGCCGACGGCGTGCGGCCCAGCTCGTGCCCGGCGAGGGCGAAGCTGTCCAGCTCGACCACCCTGACGAAGAAGCGCAGCAGGTCGATCTCGAGGTTGACCATCGGCCGAGCGTGGCGGCGCGGCGTCCGGCGGGCGTCCGTCGGTGGTACGTCGATGGGCCCGTCAGCGGGCGGACGGGCGCCGGACGCCGCGCCGACACAGTGCGCCGCAGGCCGCGCCACGTCGGCGCCGCATCCAGCCCTCCTGCCGCCGCTCATGTCCTGGCTCTTCACCCGCTCGCTCGCCCCGTTCGTCGCGCTCGCGCTCGGCGCCAGCCTGCTGCTGAACCTGATGCTGCTGGTGCCGGCGGTGTTCGCGCTGCAGGTCTTCGAGCGCGTGTTCGCCAGCCGCAGCGGACAGACGCTGGCCATGCTCGGCGCGCTGGTGGCGCTGGCGCTCGTGCTGTCGTACCTGATGGACGTGCTGCGCGCACGCGCCCTCGAGCAGGCCGGCGACGTGCTGGCGCGGCGACTGTCGCCGGCCGCGCTGCGCCGCATGTTCGAGCGGCGCGTGGTGGCCGGCGCCGACGAGGCCGACGCCGCCGGCGACGCGCTGCGCGACGTGGGCAGCCTGCGCGGCTTCCTGCACCAGGGCCTCGTCGCCTGGCTCGACGCGCCGTGGATGGTGGTGCACGTGGCCGTCATCGCGTTGATGCACCCGCTGCTCGGCGCCGCGGCGGCGGCCGGCGCGCTGCTGCTGCTGGCGCTGGGCGCGCTCACCGAGGCGCTGACGCGCGCGCCGAGCGAGGAGCTGCAGCAGCGCTCGCGCGCCACGCAGCGCCGTGCGCAGGCGCTGCTGCAGCGCGCCGAGGCGGTGGTCGGGCTCGGCATGGTGGCGCACGCGGTCGAGCACTGGGCGCGTGCGCACGCTGAGCTGCTCGAGCGGCAGGGCGCGCTGGCGCGCCGCACGCAGCGCCTGGCTGCGCTGGCGCGCGTGCTGCAGCAGGCGCTGCAGGCCGGGCTGCTGGCGCTCGGCGCCTGGCTCGTCATCGCGCACGACGCGTCGCCCGGCATCATGGTGGCGGCCAGTCTGCTGCTCGGCCGCGCGCTGGCGCCGGCCGCCCAGCTGATCGCCGGCTGGAGCCGTTTTGCCGGCGCACGCGCCGCCTGGGCGCGGTTGGCCGCCCCGCAGGGCGAGGCCGCGCCGCCGCGCATGGCGCTGCCGGTGCCGCAGGGTGCGCTCGCCGTCGAGCGGGTGGTGTTCGGCGGCAGCGCGCAGCGCGCACCGCTGCTGCGCGGCGTGGACCTCGACCTCGCGCCGGGCACCAGCCTCGGCGTGGTGGGCAGCAGCGGATCGGGCAAGAGCACGCTGGCGCGCCTGCTGGTCGGCCTGTGGAAGCCGCAGGCGGGCCACGTGCGGCTCGACGGCGTCGACCTCGCGGGCTGCGCGCGCGAGCCGCTCGCGCCCTACCTCGGCTACCTGCCGCAGGAGGTGGAGCTGCTGCCGGGCACGGTGGCCGAGAACATCGCGCGCCTGGGCGAGGTGGATGCGGCCGCGGTCAGCGCGGCGGCGCGCCTGGCGCACGCGCACGAGATGATCCTGCGCCTGCCGCAGGGCTACGACACGCCGGTGGGCGAGGGCGGCCTGGCGCTCTCGGGCGGCCAGCGCCAGCGCATCGCGCTGGCGCGTGCGCTGTACGGCACGCCGCGTCTGGTGGTGCTGGACGAGCCGAACGCCCATCTCGACACCGAGGGCGAAGCCGCGCTCGGCGCCGCGCTGGCCGAGCTGAAGGCGCGCGGCACGACGGTGGTGGTGATCACGCACCGGCGCGCGCTGCTGGCGGCCCTGGACCGCGTGGCGGTGCTGCACGAAGGGCGGCTGGCGTGGGTGGCTGCGGCGCCGGGCACGTCGGCCGGTGCGGCAGCGGGCGCGGCGCGTCCTCAGCGCGCCGTGCCCGGCGCCGCGGCCCTGGCGCAGGAGGTCTGAGCGATGAACACGCTCGCCGCCGCGCTGGCCGAAGCGCCCGCGACACCCGCCTGGCGCCGCCTGCTCGTGCAGGCCGCCCTCGTGCCGGCCATCGGCCTGGCGCTGTTCGCCGCCTGGGCGGCGCTGGCGCCGCTCGCCGGCGCGGTGGTTGCGCCGGCGCAGGTGAAGGTGGAGCACAACCGCAAGGCGGTGCAGCACGCCGAGGGCGGCATCGTGCGCGAGATCCTGGTGCGCGACGGCCAGGCCGTGCGCGCCGGACAGGCCCTGCTCGTGCTGGCCGACGCGCGCACCGAGGCCGAGCTGGCGCTGCTGCACGAGCAGGGGCTGGCCACGCGCGCGCAGGTGGCGCGCGCCGAGGCTGAGGCGCGCGGCGCCAGCCGTGTCGACTGGCCCGACGATCTGTTGCGCGACGCGCGCGGGCGCGACGCGGTGGCCCGCGAGCAGGCGCTGTTCGCGGCGCGCCGGCGCGCGCTCGACGAGCAGGGCGCGCTGCTGCAGGCGCAGCGGCGCGACGCCGCCGCGCAGGGCGCGGGGCTGCAGGCGCAGATCGACAACACCACGCGTTCGGCCGCCCTCACCGACGAGGAGCTGGCGCTCAACGAAGGGCTGGCGCGCGACGGTTTCGTGGCGCGCACGCGCGTGCTCGGCCTGCAGCGCCTGGCGTCGGACTACCGCACGCGGCTGGCCGAGCACGCCAGCGAGCTGGCGGCGCTGCGCCAGCGCGACGGCGAGCTGCGCGTGCGCGCCGTGCAGCTCGCGCTGCAGCACCAGGCGCAGGCGGCCGACGAGCTGCGCGCCGCGTCGGCGCGGCTGCGCGAGATCGAGCAGCGGCTGCGTGCGCCGCGCGACCTGGCCGAACGGCTGACCGTGCGCGCGCCGGTGGACGGCGTGGTCATGAACCTCAAGGTGGCCGCCGCCGGCGCGGTGGCCGCGCCGCGCGAGCCGCTGCTCGAGCTGGTGCCGGCGCACGAGAAGCTCGTCTTCCAGGCGCGCGTGGCGGTGCAGGACATCGAACACGTGCGGCCCGGCGGCGCCGCCGAGCTGCGCCTGCTCGGCTCGGACGCGCGCTGGCGTGCGCCGCTGCCGGCCCGCGTGGCCTTCGTCTCGCCCGACCGCACGCCCGACCCGGTGAACGGCCTGCCGGGTTACGACATAACGCTAGAAATCGACGGACCCGGCGAACCCGGCCTGCGTCCGGGCATGCCCGCCGAAGCGTACGTGCTCACCGGCGAGCGTTCGCTGCTGCAGTACCTGCTGCGGCCGCTCGACCTGTTCAGGCAGCGCGCACTGCGCGAGGCCTGATCCCCTCCCTCCCACCCAACGAACCTTCCACCACCATGGCCGTGACCTCGTCCTTCAATCCCAGCTTCGCCCTGCACTCGACGAACGGCGACAGCGCCGACAACACCATCGAGGTCAGCCGTGACGTCGCCGGCAAACTGCTCGTCAACGGCGGCGCGGTGCCCGTGCTCGGCGGCACGCCCACGGTGGCCAACACCGCCGAGGTGCGCGTCTTCGGACTGGGCGGTGACGACGTCATCCGCCTCGTCGAGACCAACGGCGTGCTGCCGCGCGCGATGCTGTTCGGCGGCGCGGGCAACGACACGCTGATCGGCGGCTCCGGCGCCGACCAGCTGTTCGGCGAACTGGACGACGACACCCTGTTCGGCATGGGCGGCGACGACCTGCTGGCCGGCGGCAGCGGCAACGACGTGCTGACCGGCGGCGACGGCAACGACCAGCTCTTCGGCGGCAGCGGCGACGACCGCTTCGTCTGGAACCCGGGCGACGACACCGACCTCGTCGAGGGCGGCGACGGCCTGGACACCGCCGAGGTCAACGGCGGCGCCGGGTCCGAGGTCTTCACGGCCAGCGCCAACGGCGACCGCGTGCGACTGGACCGCCTGGGCCCGGGCGCGTTCGCGCTCGACATCGGCACCACCGAGAACCTGGTGCTGCGCATGGGCGGCGGCGACGACAGCTTCAGCGCCAGCGGCAACCTCGCGGCGCTGATCGGCGTGGCGGTGGACGGAGGCAGCGGCAACGACACCATCCACGGCAGCAACGGCGCCGACCAGCTGGCCGGTGGCGACGGCAACGACTTCATCGACGGCAACCAGGGCGACGACCTGGTCCTGCTCGGTGCCGGCGACGACACCTTCGCCTGGCAGGGCGGCGACGGCAGCGACACCCTCGAAGGCGGCAGCGGCCACGACCAGCTGCGCATGGACGGCAGCAGCGTCGGCGAGATCTTCACCGTCTCGGCGCGCGACGGCCGCGCTTTCGTGACGCGCAACGTCGCCGTGGTCGAGCTCGACACCAACAACGTCGAGGTGCTGCGCATCGCCACCGGCGGCGGCACCGACGTCGTGACGCTGAGCCCGCTTGCCGGCAGCGAAGTGACGCAGGTGCAGCTCGACCTCGCCGCCACCAGCGGTGGCACCAGCGGCGACGGCGCGGCCGACCAGGTGATCGTGGCGGGCACCGCCGACGCCGACGGCGTGGACCTCAGCGGCGGCTTCGGCAGCTACAGCCTGCAGGGGCTCGGCGCGGCATTGAGCGTCTCGCGCAGCGAGGGCGCGCTCGACAGCCTCACCGTCAGGACGCTGGGCGGCGACGACCGCATCAGCGCCAACGCGCTGCTCTCAGGCACCGTGACGCTGACGGTCGACGCCGGCGACGGCAACGACACCGTCAGCGGCAGCCTGGGCGCCGACGTGCTGCACGGCGGCGCCGGCCACGACGTGATCGCCGGCCTGCAGGGCAACGACACGGTTTCGCTGGGCGCCGGCGACGACGTGTTCCAGTGGAGCGCCGGCCACGGCAACGACGTCATCGAAGGCAACGAGGGCTTCGACACGCTGCAGATGCAGGGCTCCAATACCGCCGAGGCGATCGCCGTGGAGACCGCCGGCACGCACGTGCGCATCACGCGCGACGTGAGCAGCGTCGTGCACGACGTGAACGGCGTCGAGAGCCTGCAGCTCGGCACGCTGGGCGGCGCCGACACGATCACCGTGCGCGACCTCTCCGGCAGCGACCTGCGCCACGTGCGCGTCGACCTCGGCGGGAGCGGGGGCGGCGGCGCCGGCGATGCGGCCGCCGACAGCGTGACCCAGCAGGGCACGCAGGGCAACGACGTCTTCGCCATCGTCTCGGGCGCCGAGGGTGTGCAGACGGCCGGCTTGTCGTCGCGGCTGGAGCTGCGGGGCCTGGACGGCGCGCTCGACCGCATCACGCTCGACGGCCAGGGCGGCGACGACGTCATCGACGCCGGCGCGCTGCTCGCCGGCCAGGTGCAGCTCACGCTGAACGGCGGCTTCGGCAACGACACGTTGCACGGCGGCGCCGGTGGCGAGACCTTCGTCGGCGGCGACGGCGTCGACCATGCCCTGATGGGCGCCGGCGACGACCTGTTCGTGTGGAACCCCGGCGACGACAACGACGTCGTCGACGGCGAGGCCGGCCGCGACACGCTGCAGATGAACGGCGCCAACGTGAGCGAGGCCTTCACGCTCGCCGCCGTCGATGGCCGCGTGCTGCTCACGCGCAACGTGGCCAGCGTGGTGATGGATCTCGACGGGCTGGAGACGGTGCAGCTGCGCACGCTGGGCGGCGCCGACACCATCACCGTGGGCGACCTCGGTTCGAGCGACACGAGCGACGTGCTGATCGACCTGGGGGCCGCCGGCGGCGGCGGCGACGGTCAGGCCGACACCGTGATCCTGCAGGGCACGGCGGGCGACGACATGGTGGTGGTGGTCGGCGAAGGGGGCCGGGTCGAGGTCTTCGGGCTCGGCGCGCAGGTCGTCATCACCGGCTTCGACGCCGCGCTGGACCGCCTGGTGATCCATGCGCTCGCCGGCGACGACGTGGTCGACGCATCGGGCCTGCGCGCCGGCCAGATCCAGTTCACCGCGGACGGCGGCGACGGCGGCGACGTGCTGCTGGGCGGCGACGGTGCCGACACGCTGCTCGGCGGTGCCGGCGACGACGTGCTGCTGGGCGGACTCGGCATCGACGTGCTCGACGGCGGCGCCGGCGACGACATCACGATCCAGGGCTGAGCCCGAAACGAAGCGCGCCGCGCGGGAGCGCGGCGCGCGATGCCGAGGCGGGCCGGGAAGGCCGCGTCAGGCGTCCAGCCTTCAGCCCTTCAGGCCGAAGCGGCACTCGGCGCGGTGGTCGCCGGCGCCAGACAGTTGTTGCAGCGGCCCAGGCCGCGCAGCCGCGCGTCGGGCTTGCCTTCGCCGGTCTTGAAGTTGGCGTGGCACTTGATGCACACGTACATCTTGGAGCTCGACATCATCGGCCGCACGCCGGGCTCGGCGTTCGGACGCGCGGCGGTGTACTCGGCCTGGGTCTGGCGCAGCTTGACGCCGGGCGCGGAGGCGGCGGGGGCGGTCGCAGCGGCAGGGGTGGTGGTCGGGCGGCGGTTGGTGGTCATGGCGGGTGGGGCGCCGGGGGGCGGCCCCGGGTCTCTCGCGAAGTGCGTATTGTCCTCCGAAAACAGGGGTGCCGCATCCGGGCTGGTTCCGAGCGGCCGATCGCGGCAGATCCGGATCGATCGGCGCCGCGCTGTCGGCTATAAGCACGACAAAGACGCCCGATGACGCTCCTGGAACTGTTGTCCGCCGGCCGCCCCGACGCGCCGGCCCTCGCCGCCCCCGGGCGCCCGCCCTTGCACCACGAGGGCTTGCGCGCGCTCGTGCAGGCCACGCTGGCCACGCTGAACGCGCACGGCATCCGCCGCAACGACCGCGTCGCCATCGTGCTCGACAACGGGCCCGAGATGGCGGCCTGCTTCGTCGCCTGCGCCGCCGGCGTGACCAGCGCGCCGCTCAACCCGGCCTACCGCGAGGACGAGTTTCAGTTCTACCTGTCCGACCTGCGCGCCAAGGCGTTGATCGTGGCCCGCGGCAGCACCAGCCCGGCGGTGGCGGTGGCCGAGCGCCAGGGCATCGGAATCATCGACCTGGTGGTCGAGGCCGGCGCACCGGCCGGGCAGTTCAGCCTCGCGCCGCGCGCTCTGGCGCGGCAGGCGGCCGCGCAGGGCGGGCCGGCGCAGCCGCAGGACCTGTCGATGCTGCTGCACACCTCGGGCACCACCTCGCGCCCGAAGATCGTGCCGCTGACGCAGGCCAACCTGGTGGCCTCGGCGCGTCACATCCGCGACACGCTGCGCTTCACCGACAGCGACTGCGGCCTGAACATCATGCCGCTGTTCCACATCCACGGCCTCATCGCCGGCGTGCTGGCGCCGCTGGCCGCCGGCTCGCAGGTGTTCTGCACACCGGGCTTCAACGCGCTGAAGTTCTTCGGCTGGATGGACGAGGCCCGGCCCACCTGGTACACCGCGGTGCCGACCATGCACCAGGCGATCCTGGCGCGCGCGCCGAAGAACGCCGACGTGATCGCGCGCCATCCGCTGCGCTTCCTGCGCAGCTCCTCGTCGTCGATCCCGCCGCAGGTCATCCGCGAGCTCGAGGCCACCTTCAACGCGCCGCTCATCGAGGCCTACGGCATGACCGAGGCCACGCACCAGATGGCGAGCAACCCGCTGCCGCCGGCGCCGCGCAAGCCGGGCAGCGTGGGCCTGGCGGCGGGGCCCGAGGTGGCCATCATGGACGACGCCGGCGCGCTGCTGCCGCGCGGCAGCGTGGGCGAGATCGTGATCCGCGGCCCCAACGTGACGGCGGGCTACGAGAACAACCCGAAGGCCAACGCCGAGGCCTTCACGAACGGCTGGTTCCGCACCGGCGACCAGGGCGTGATCGACGCCGAGGGCTACGTCAGCCTCACCGGCCGCCTCAAGGAGATCATCAACCGCGGTGGCGAGAAGGTCAGCCCGCGCGAGATCGACGAGATCCTGATGGACCACCCGGCGGTGGCCCAGGTGGTGTGCTTCGGCATGCCGCACGCCAAGCTCGGCGAGGAGGTGGCCGCGGTGGTGGTGCTGCGCGAGGGCCAGGCCGTCACCGAGCGCGAGCTGCAGGCCTTCGTCAGCGCGCGCGCCGCCGAGTTCAAGGTGCCCAAGAAGATCCTGTTCATGGACGAGATCCCCAAGGGCGCCACCGGCAAGCTGCAGCGCATCGGGCTGGCGGCCAAGCTGGGCCTGGCCTGAGCGGCCGGCATCGGACAAACCCGCGTTCTCCGAACGCGCCGATGGCCTTACATTGTCCTGGACAAGATCAGAGCAGGAGACCCTCACTCCGCAGCCGAACTCATCACCGCCGAGCCGTCGATGCCCGTTCAGCGGGCATCGTCCATCCCATGTGACTTCCCTCTGAATCTAGGAGACGACATGAGCTGGATCCCAAGCGGCGCCGCCACCCCGCGTGGCCGCGCCCAGGACCTTGCCCCCCGTATCGGGTCCCTTGCAGCTCGGCGCGCCCGCGTGGCGCTCGGTGCCTGCACCTTGCTGCTGGCCGCAGGCGCGGCCTGGGCGCAGGGCTGGCAGCCGACCAAGGCGGTCGAGTTCGTGGTGCCCGCGGGCACCGGTGGCGGCGCCGACCAGATGGCCCGCTTCATCCAGGGCGTGGTGGCCAAGCACAAGCTGATGGCGCAGCCGATCGTCGTCGTCAACAAGGGCGGCGGGGCCGGCGCCGAAGGCTTCCTCGACGTGAAGGGCGACAAGGGCAACCCGCACAAGCTCGTCATCACGCTGTCCAACCTGTTCACCACGCCGCTCGGCACCGCGGTGCCGTTCAACTGGCGCGATCTGACGCCGGTGACGATGATGGCGCTCGACCAGTTCGTGCTGTGGGTCAACGCCGAGTCGCCGCACCAGACGGCGCAGCAGTTCTTCGCCGCGCTGAAGGCGGGGCCTGACCGCAGCGTCAAGATGGGCGGCACCGGCAGCAAGCAGGAAGACCAGATCATCACCGTGATGCTGGAGAAGGCCTCCGGCAAGAAGATGACCTACATCCCCTACGGCGGCGGCGGCCAGGTGGCCACGCAGCTGGTGGGCAAACACGTCGACGCGACGGTCAACAACCCGATCGAGGCCGAGAGCCACTGGCGCGCCGGCAAGCTGCGCGCGCTGTGCGTGTTCGACACCGCGCCGCTGCCCTACAAGGACAAGATCACCGACAAGCAGGCCTGGAGCGACCTGCCCACCTGCCGCTCGGCCGGCGTGCCGGTGGACTACCAGATGCTGCGCGGCATCTTCATGGCGCCCGGCGTGACGCCCGAGCAGACGCGCTTCTACATCGACCTGTTGGCCAAGGTGCGCGCGCTGCCCGAGTGGAAGGAGTTCATGGCCAAGGGCGCGTTCCGCCAGGAGGCGCTGTCCGGCGATGCCTTCTTCGAGTGGCTCGGGCGCACCGAGCAGCAGCATCGCGTGCTGATGCGCGAAGCCGGCTTCCTGGCGCTCTGAGATGGAGGCGCCGCAAGCGCAGAACGACGCCGCCCCGGCGTCGCGCGAGGTGTCGGCCCGCTGGCCCGAGCTGGTGATGGGCCTGCTGCTCGCGCTGCTGGCGCTGCTCGTCATCGCCGACAGCCTGCGCGTCGGCGCCGGCTGGGGCGACGACGGCCCGCGCGCCGGCTACTTCCCCTTCTACATCGGCGTGGCCCTGCTGGTCGCCAGCGCGTGGATCGTCGGCAGCCAGCTCGTGCGCTGGCGCCGGCGCGCGCTGTTCGCCACGCGCGCGCAGCTGCTCGACGTGTTCGCCGTGCTGCTGCCGCTCGCCGTGCACGTGGCGCTGATCCGCGTGCTCGGCATCTACGTGGCCGGCGCGCTGCTCATCGGCTACTTCATGCTGCGCCACGGCGCGCACCGGCGCTGGCTCACGCTCGTGGTGTCGCTCGGCGTGCCGCTCGTCTTCTTCCTCGTCTTCGAGCGCTGGTTCGTCGTGCCCCTGCCCAAGGGCCCGCTCGAAGCGCTGTTCGGGCTGTAGCGCGATGGACGAGCTGCAGAGCCTGGCCCACGGCTTCGGCATCGCGCTGAGCTGGCAGAACCTCGGCTTCATGATGATCGGCCTGACGCTGGGCGTGCTGATCGGCGTGCTGCCCGGGCTGGGCGGCGCCAACGGCGTGGCGATCCTGCTGCCGCTGACCTTCGGCATGAACCCGACCAGCGCCATCATCATGCTCAGCTGCATCTACTGGGGTGCACTGTTCGGCGGCGCGATCACGTCGATCCTGTTCAACATCCCGGGCGAGCCGTGGAGCGTGGCCACCACCTTCGACGGCTATCCGATGGCGCAGAAGGGCCAGGCGGCGCAGGCGCTGACCGCGGCCTTCACGTCGAGCTTCGTCGGCGCGATGTTCGCGGTGGCGCTCATCACCTTCCTGGCGCCGCTGGTCGCCGAGTTCGCGCTCAAGTTCGGGCCGGCCGAGTTCTTCGCGGTGCAGTTCCTCACCTTCGCCAGCTTCATCGGCATGAGCAAGGAGCCGGTGGCCAAGACGCTGGCGGCGATGATGCTCGGCTTCGCGCTCGCCGCGGTGGGCATGGACAGCGTGACAGGCCAGCTGCGCATGACCTACGGCGTGCCCGAGCTGCTCAAGGGCTTCGACTTCCTGATCGCGGTGATCGGCCTGTTCGGCATCGGCGAGATCCTGCTCACGATGGAGGAGGGGCTGTCGTTCAAGGGCAAGAGCGCGCGCATCCGCTTTTCGGTGGTGCTGCAGACCTGGCGCGAGCTGGCCGGGCACTGGAAGCTGTTCCTGCGCAGCACGCTGGTCGGCTGCTGGATGGGCGTGACGCCGGGCGGCGCTACGCCGGCCAGCTTCATGAGCTACGGCATCGCGCGGCGCACCAGCCGCAACGCGCAGGAGTTCGGCCACGGCCGCATCGAGGGCGTGGTGGCGCCGGAGACCGCGGCGCACGCCGCCGGCACCTCGGCGCTGCTGCCGATGCTCACGCTCGGCATCCCGGGCTCGCCCACCGCGGCGGTGCTGCTGGGCGGCCTGCTGATCTGGGGCCTGCAGCCGGGGCCGATGCTGTTCGTCGAGCAGAAGGACTTCGTCTGGGGCCTGATCGCCAGCATGTACATCGGCAACGTCGTCGGCCTGATCGTCGTGCTGACCACCGTGCCCTGGTGGGCCGCCATCCTGCGCGTGCCGTTCTCGATCATGGGCCCGGTCATCATCCTGGTCTGCGCCATCGGCGCCTACACGGTGCACAGTTCGTACTTCGACGTCGTCATGATGCTGGTCTTCGGCGTGCTGGGTTATCTGTTCAAGAAGCTGCGCTACCCGCTCGCGCCGCTCGTGCTGGCGCTGGTGCTGGGCGACATGGCCGAAGCGAGCTTCCGCCAGGCCATGCTGCTGTCGCAGGGCAGCCTGGCGATCTTCTGGAGCAACCCGCTCGTCGGCTCGATCGCCGGCCTCGCGGTGCTGATGCTGGCCTGGCCGCTGGCCGGGGCGGCCAAGGAGGGGCTCAAGCGCGCCGTGCTGTGGCGCGAGCGCGCGCAGGGGGCCAAGCCTTGAGGATCGCGGTGGTCGGTGCCGGCGGCATCGGCGGCCTGCTCGGCACCCGGCTCGCGCTGGCCGGCCACGAGGTGGTGTTCCTGGCGCGCAACCGCAACCTCGAGGCGATCAACGCGCGCGGCTTCAAGCTGCTGCTCGAGGACGGCAGCGCGCTGCACGCCGCCGGCGTGCGCGCCGTGGCGCAAGGCGCGCAGGCCGGGCCGCAGGATGCCGTGCTGCTCACGGTGAAGGCGCACCAGGTGGTCGACGTGCTCGGCGGCCTGGCCGGCTTCCTCGGCCCCGAGACGCCGGTGGTGACGATGATCAACGGCGTGCCCTGGTGGTACTTCCACCGCCACGGCGGCGCGCACGACGGCCGGCAGTTGGAGAGCGTGGACCCCGGCGGCACCATCGCCGCCGCGATCGCGCCCGAGCGCGTCATCGGCAGCGTGGTCTACCCGGCGGCCGAGCTGGTCGAGCCGGGCGTCGTCAAGCTGATCGAGGGCAACCGCTTCACGCTCGGCGAGCCCGACGGCACGCGCAGCGCGCGCATCGAGGCGCTGTCGCAGGCCTTCATGGCGGCCGGCTTCAAGGCGCCGGTGGCCAAGGACATCCGCGGCGAGATCTGGGTCAAGCTGTGGGGCAACCTGAGCTTCAACCCGATCAGCGCGCTGACCCACCTGACGCTGGAGCAGATCTGCCGTTTCGCGCCCACGCGGGCGCTCGCCGCGTCGATGATGGCCGAGGCGCAGCAGGTCGCCGAGGCCCTGGGCGTGCGCTTCAAGATCACGCTCGAGCAGCGCATCGCCGGCGCCGAGGCGGTGGGCGCGCACAAGACCTCGATGCTGCAGGACGTGGAGGCCGGCCGCGCGCTCGAACTGGCGGCGCTGGTCGGCGCGGTGGTCGAGCTCGGCCGCATCACCGGCGTGGCCACGCCGCACGTCGCGGCCATCCATGCCGCCACGCTGGGCCTGCAGGAGCGGCTGCTCGCCGGCAGCGGCGCGCGCGTTGCGGCGCTGCCGCGCTGAGGTGGAGCGGCCGCCGCAGCAGCCGCAGCAGCCGCGGCCTCAGTCGTACTCGAGGTACTTGAAACGCGCGTCGTCGGGCGTGCCCTCGAGCACCGGCGCCGCCTCGCGGCCGGGCTGCCACATCAGCACCTCCTCGATCTTGCGCGCGAGCGCGAAGTCCCTCTCGGTGATGCCGGGGGGCGAGTGGGTGGCCAGCCTGACGACGAGCGCGGCGTACGAGACCACCAGCTCCGGGTGGTGCCAGGCCGCCTCGGCGAGGTGGCCCACCGTGTTGACCGCCATCAGCGTGGACTTCCAGCCACCCGTCGCGAAGCGGCGGACGAGGCAGCCGTCCTCGAAGCGCCAGCGCGGCAGCTCGGCGGCCAGCCGCGCGACGACCTCGTCGGCGCCGTAGACCTCGTCGATGCCCTTGCGGCGCCACGCTGCCGTCCCTGCCATGCCCACTCCTCGGTGCGCCGCGGGGCGCGGCGAGCTTTCAGGAGACTAGCAGCGCCGTCTTGACCCTCCGGGCATGCGGGCCGCGGCGCGCTACTGCTGCTGCTGCTGCTGCTGCTGCTGACGCCGCCGCAGCCAACTTCGCCTCAGGGCGATCGCGGCGGCCGGCCCGGGCCGAGCGTGCCGTCGGCGCGCGCCGCCAGCCAGGCGTAGAGGTCGAGGATGTGCGCGCTGACGCGCGGCTCGCCTTCCCAGGCCGGCATGGCCAGCGGCTCCTCGCGACGTGCGAGCACGTCGTCTTCCAGGCTCTCGTTGTCGCGCGCCGTGCCCCAGTCGTAGCGGCGCAGCACCAGGTTGACGAAGCGGCGCGCGCTCATGCCGGCCACGCGCGGGCGCAGGTCGGCGCCGCGCTCGGTGCCGGCGGCGTCGCTGCCGTGGCAGCTCGCGCAGCGGTCCTGGAACACGCGCCAGCCGAGGTAGGGCGAGCCGCCGGGCACCGCCGGCGCCGCAGCGCGTGCCGCGGCTTCGCGGGCCTCGATGTTGGTGACGTGCACGGCGCAGCCCGCGGCCAGCGCGAGCAGCGACGCGGCCAGCAGCGCGCCGGCAGGGCGGAAGAAAGGTTTCATCGGCAGCGCATTCTCGCCGGCCGACCCGCCGCGGCCTTGCGGCGGCTCAAGCGCGCGGCGCGACCTCAGCCCCGGCCCGAGGCCATCACCACCGCGGCCTGTACGCGCGAGCTGAGGTTGAGCTTGCGCAGGATGTGCTGCACGTGCACCTTCACCGTGGTCTCGGCGATCGACAGCTCGCGCGCGATCTCCTTGTTGCTGGCGCCGCGCGCGATCAGCTCGAGGATCTGGCGCTCGCGCGGCGAGAGCTCGGCCAGCGCGTCGCCCGGCGTGCCGGCGGCCGGCTCGGCCGCGCCGGCCGCACCGGCCGCACCGGCCGCGCCGCTGCGGAAGGCGGCGGCGAGCTTGCCCGTCATCGCCGCGCTCACGGTGGACTGGCCGGCGAGCGCCCGCTCGATGGCCTCGGCCAGCTCGGCGCTGTCGCTCGTCTTGAGCAGGTAGCCGTCGGCGCCGCCGCGCAGCGCCGCGGCGAGGTCGCGTTCGTCCTCGCTCACGGTGAGCATGAGGATGCACGCGCCGGGCGCCGCCGCCTTCAGCGCGGGCAGTGCGTCGACGCCGTTGACGCCGGGCAGGTGGTTGTCGAGCAGGATGACCTGCGGCGCGCATTGCAGTGCCACCTTCTGCGCCTCGGTGGCGTCGCCGGCCTCGCCGACCACGGTGAAGCGTTCGTCGGCCGCCAGCAGCGCCCGCAGCCCGCGGCGGAACAGCGTGTGGTCGTCGACCACCATCACGCGCACCGGCGCCGCCGGATTCATGCCGCCACCGCCTGGGCGCGCGGCAGCTGCACCGCCACGCGCGTGCCGCGCCCGGGGGCCGACTCCACCTGCACCTCGGCGCCCACCGCGGCGGCGCGCTCGCGCATGATGCGCAGGCCGACGTGCGTCTCGTCGGCGGCGGCCTCGTCGGCGGCGCCGGCGAAGCCGCGCCCGTCGTCGCGCACCTCGATGCGCCAGAACGGCTGCTGCTGCACGGTGACCCAGACGCCGCTCGCGCCGGCGTGCTTGCGCACGTTGGACAGCGCCTCCTGCACCACGTGCAGCAGCTGCACCTGCACGTCGGGCGCCAGCGGCAGGCCGCCCGGCCCCTGCACGTCGAGCTGCGCGGCCAGGCCCGTCTGGTGCTGGAACTTCTGCAGCGTGGTCTTCAGCGCCGGCACGATGTCCTCGCTGTTGGTGCGCGTGCGGAAGTGCACCAGCAGCTCGCGCAAGTCGGCCGTGCTCTCGCGGATGCCGGCGTCGAGCTCGTCGAGCGCACGCGCCGCGGCGGCGCGGTCGCCCTTGCGCTCGGCGCCGCGCAGCAGCTGCAGCTGGATCTTCAGGAACGCCAGGCCCTGGGCGATCGAGTCGTGCAGCTCGCGCGCCAGCAGGCTGCGCTCGTCGGCCACCGCGGCCTCGCGCTCGAGCGCCGCGGCGCGCACGCTCTCCATGCCGGCGGCCAGGTGCGCGGCCAGCCTTCGAGCAGCTCGCGGTCTTCGTGGGCCAGCGCGCGCGGCTCGCCGCGGTACAGCAGGTCGGCCTCGCCGAGCAGCTTGTCGTGCAGCCGCACCGGCACCACGAGCACGTGCTCGAAGCCGAAGCGCGCGCAGGATTGCGACGCGGCGCGCCCGCCGGCGCCTTGCGGCAGGATGGCGATGACGCGCGCGCCGCCGCTATTGGCCAAGTCGGCCGAATCGGCCGCGCCGGCCGCGGCGCAGTGGCAGTCGCCGGGGCGCAGGCAGGCCTCGCTCTGCAGCATCTCCTCGGGCACGCAGTCGCTGGCCAGCAGCAGCTGCTGGCCGCGCGCGGCGTCGTGCCAGCGCAGCAGCGCGGCGTCGGCGCGGCCGGCCTCGCGCAGGCGGCGCGCGAAGCCCTGCGCCAGCGCGTCCAGCGTGCTGGCCTGCGAGACGAAGGCGCTCGCCTCGTAGAGCACCGCGAGGCGTTCGCGCTCGGCGCGCAGACGCTCGGTCTTGTCCTGCACCTTGCGCTCCAGCGTGCGGTAGAAGTCCTCCAGCGTGCTGGCCATGCGGTTGAAGCCGTCGGCGACGCGGCCGAACTCGTCGCCGCTCTCCACCGCCACGCGCGCCGCGAGATCGCCCCGCTCCAGGCGCGCCAGGCCCTCCTGGATGCGCGCCAGCGGGTTGAAGACGAACAGGTAGGCCGCGTACAGCATGGCCACGCCGCCGGCGATGGCCAGCGCCATGAGGCCGAACTGGAACATCGCCAGCACCGCGGTCAGCCGCGACAGCTGCGACTCGATGGCCTGCACGAAGGCGTCGATCTCGCCGACCAGCGCCTCGGCCTGCGCGGCGGCCTCGGCCGGCGCGACGGGCGCCGTCTGCGCCGGCTGCGCCATCTGCGCCGGCGCGAGCCAGCGCGTGCGCAACTCTGCCCAGTGGCGCTGCACCAGCGCGAACGCGGCCAGCGTGGCCGCGTCGTGCGGCACGAACAGCGGCCGCGCCGGATCGCCGCGTTCGAGCAGCGCCAGGCTCGAATCGAACTCCGCCACCTGGGCGTGCACGCGCGCCGGCTCGGCCAGTGCCACGCCCTGCGCCAGGCGCCAAGTCTGCATGCGCAGCCGGCCGGCCTCGTTGACGGCGGCGGCGCCGCCCTCGAGCTGCCAGGTCACCCACAGCGTCAGGCCGATCGAGCCGAGCGCCAGCAGCAGCAGCAGCGCGCCGATGGCGCCGAGCTTGGCGGCCAGCGTCTTCGGGGGGCGGCGGGCGTCGGGCACGCCGGGCACTGTAGCCTCTCAGGCGGCGCCCGGCACACCGCTCGGATCAAAGGAATCGTCGAGCACGTAAGGCGCCGTGCCGGCGTTCTCGGCCACCGAGGCGGGCACGAAGCCGCCGCGCCGCACGTCGAAGACGTGCACCTCGCCGTCCTCGATCACGTAGTGCCAGCCGTGCAGCGTGAGGCGTTGCGCCTCGACGCGCTCGCGCACCATCGGGTAGTCCATCAGCCGCTCGAGCTGCAGCACGATGGCGCGCTGCTCGGTGCGGCGCAGCGCCTCGGCGCCGGGCTTGGCCACCGGCAGCGCGGCCTCGCGGCCGAGCTCGAGCCAGCGCGCCAGGTTGGCCGCCGCGGCCGGCACGCCGCCGTAGAGGGCGCGGATGGCGCCGCAGTGGCTGTGGCCGCAGACGACGATGCGGCGCACGTCCAGGTTGAGCACCGCGAACTCGATGGCCGCCGCGGTGCCGTGAAAGCCCTGGCTCTGGTCGTGCGGCGGCACGAAGGCGCCGACGTTGCGCACCAGGAACAGCTCGCCCGGCCCGGCGCCGGTGAGCAGGTAGGGCACGAGGCGCGAGTCGCTGCAGCCGATGAACAGCGTGGTCGGGTGCTGGCCCTCGTCGACCAGATGCCGGAACAGCGAGCGCTGCGTCGGGAACGCGTCGTCGTGGAAGCGGCGCAGGCGCTCGAGCAGGTCGTCGCTCGGCATCGGCGCTACTGCACGAGCGGCTGGCCATCGGCCAGCACGCGCAGGTACTGCTGCAACGCCGTCACGTAGGCCTGCACGCGCAGCGACTGCGCCACCGCCTCGCGCACCGCCTCGAACGGCGGCGCCGCGCTGGCCTGGCGCTCCAGCACCTCGACCACGTGCAGGCCGAAGCGTGAGTGCACCAGGCGCGGCAGCACGCCCACCTCGGTGTGGCCGAAGAAGATCTCGCGCGCGAACTCGGGCGCGCAGTCGTCGGCGGCCAGCCAGCCGAGATCGCCGCCGGCCGTGGCGCTCGGGCAGTTGGAGAGCGTGCGCGCCGCCTCGGCGAAGCGCGGGTCGCGTTCGGCACGCTCGGCGCCGGCGCGCACGTCGATCAGGCAGGCCTCGGCGCGCGCGCGCAGCGCGTTCACGTCGACGCCCGGCGTCACCGCGAACAGCACGTGGCGCAGCCGGGCGCGCTCGCCGCTGCCGCCGAAGCGCGCCGGGTTGGCGGCGTGGTGGCGGCGCAGCGTCGCCTCGTCGGCCTCGGGCAGGCGCAGCGCGCCTTCGATCAGGATCTCGATCGCCGCGGCCGCCGCTTCGGTGGGCACGCCGTCCTGCGGCGGCGGCTCGGCGGCGTCGAGCAGCCCGGCGCGCACCGCCTCGGACTGCAGCAGCGCGAGGATGTCCTGCGTGCTCATCGCACCCCCTTCGAGGCCGGCACGTTGAGCCGGCGCGTGCGCACCAGCTGGTACGGCCTGAACAGATAGACCACCGTCGCGAAGCCGCTCCAGATGTGCACCAGCCGGCTGAACGGGAAGAGCAGGAAGATCGTCATGCCGAGCACCATATGCACCAGGTAGTGCCAGTCGATGCCGACGAGCAGGCTGGCGTCGGGCCTGAAGGTGGCGATGCCCTGCAGGTAGTCGGCCAGCACGAGCATCGTGCGCGGGTCGGACACGTGCTGCAGCGAACTCGGCAGGGTGGCCAGGCCGAGCACCAGCTGCAGCCACAGGATGACGAGCACCGCAATGTCGGTGCGGTGGCTGGTGAGGCGGATGCGCGGGTCGAACAGCCGCCGGTGCAGCAGCAGCGTCAGGCCGACGAAGCACACTGCGCCGGCGATGCCACCGGCCACCACCGCCAGCAGCTGTTTCTGCTGCGCGGTGATGACGAGCTCGTACACCGCGTGCGGCGTGAGCTGGCCGAACAGGTGGCCGAAGAAGAGGAACAGGATGCCGGCGTGGAACAGGTTGCTGCCCCAGCGCAGCTGGCGCGCGCGCAGCATCTGCGAGCTGTCGCTCTTCCAGGTGTACTGGTCGCGGTCGAAGCGGGCCAG